>ERZ825670.177-NODE-177-length-92430-cov-19.922208_pt1 | contig 92430 bp, 72 predicted proteins | sample MGYA00519929_ERZ825670 | MGnify/ENA primary metagenome ERZ825670 (study PRJEB31778, sample SAMEA3449207) | human gut metagenome | biome: human gut; feature: human-associated habitat; material: faeces | place: United Kingdom | collected 2010/2012 ...
TATAAAATTTTCAAAGTTCTTTCATTTTAGCCTTGACTTTTTATTTGCAGGCTGTTTACATAATTTGTTTTACGCGATACAAAAAAGCTGCCGCAGTTTTTACTTGCAGCAGCTTACTTTGCAAATCCTACTCTTTACTTACCTTGCGTTTCGTCCTTGTAAAGGTTAAAGCGGAACAGCTTGGATTCATCCGCTTCATTATCGCAGACCACAAAGGCTTCTGCGATCTTTCCGCCTTCAATCAGAGACGTAAGACCGATGAGCTGACACAGCTTGCTTTTCAGGTTCAGCTTATCACCGTCGCGCGTCATCAGATACACATTGCCCTCGCAGCTATCCAGTACAGACAGAAAGCCCGGAACATCGATGTCGTGAAGTTCGATCATCTTGGACATCAGTCATCTCTCCTTCGATATGAGATTTAGTCTCATTATGGTTTGCCGATAGGGTTCTATGTGGAAAACCATAATATCCTATGATGGCTTTATTCTATCACAACAGCAGAGAATACACAAGGGCTAAACGGAAAAAAGGTGTGTTGCATTCAGGTTAAATTTTCAGTGAATTTGTTAAACATTGAGAAAGTTTATGAATCTTTCCAATCATTCGCCGGAGGCACCGTAGTTCGCGAGCACGCGGGCGCTGGGATCGTTGACGTCGCAGCCCTCCCACGCTTTGTTCGGCATCCAGAAGTCCTTGACCATTTCCGCCTGACCGGGATAGTATTTTTCAAAAATTTCACGGTAGAGAAGGGATTCTTTCGTAAACGGCGTTGCGAACGGATATTTTGCGGCGCGGAGCTTCATTTCGTCATCGGTATACTTTGTTTCGGCGTAGGCCTTGAGGTAATCGACCATAGAGTGACCGACGGCATCGGAGAACGCGGCTTTTTCGCGGTACAAAATCGGCAGCGGGAGGTAATCGCCCTCGAACGCGTGGCGCAGGAGGTATTTGCCTTTTTTGTACTTGTTGAGCTTCATCTCGGGATCGACGGACATGACGTATTTGACGAAATCGAGATCGCCGAACGGAACGCGGGCTTCGAGCGAGTTGGCGGAGATGCAGCGGTCGGCGCGGAGCACGTCGTACATATGAAGCTCCCGCACGCGCTTTTGGGCTTCCGTTTGGAACGCGGCGGCACTGGGGGCGAAATCTGTATATTTGTAGCCGAAGAGCTCATCGGAAATTTCACCGGTGAGCAGCACGCGGACATCGGTCTGCTCGTGAATGGCTTTGCAGACGAGGTACATGCCCATGCTGGCGCGGATGGTGGTGATGTCATACGTGCCAAGCAGCGCAATGACGGTTTCGAGATTTTCGATAACATCGTCCTTTGTGATGATGACCTCGGTGTGGTCGCTGTGAATGTAATCGGCAACTTCGCGGGCGTATTTTAAATCGATGGCATCTTCACTCATGCCGATGGCGAACGTGCGAATGGGCTTCTTTAAAAGCTTTGCCGCAACGGAGCAGACGAGGGAGCTATCAAGCCCACCGCTAAGAAGAAAGCCGAGCGGGGCATCGGCATCGAGCCGCTTTTCGATGCCGGCAACGAGCTTATCATGGATGTTTTTACAGACAGTCTCGAGGTCGTCGTGGCAAACTTCTTCGACTTCGGCGATGTCGGAGTAGCAGGTGAATTTGCCGTCCTTATAGTAGTGGCCCGGCGGGAACGGCATAACGCGATGGCACAGGCCGACGAGGTTTTTCGGCTCGCTGGCAAACATAATGTGGCCGCTTTCGCTATACCCGTAGTAGAGCGGGCGGATGCCGATGGGGTCGCGCGCAGCGATGAAGCGATCGGTCTCGGCATCGTAAATAATCAGGGCGAACTCGGCGTCGAGCTTTTTGAACATCTCGGTGCCCTCTTCTTTGTAGAGAGGGAGTAAAATTTCGCAGTCAGAATCACTTTTGAAGGTGTAGCCTTTTCTCCGGAGCTCCTCTTTAACGGAACGGAAGCCGTAGAGCTCGCCGTTGCAGACGACGGCGGAACCGTCCAGCTCAAACGGCTGCATGCCTTCTTCTGTGAGGCCCATGATGGCGAGGCGGTGGAAAAAGAGCCAACCTGCGGGCGTTTCCAGTGTGCGGGACATATCCGGCCCGCGGGAAACGGTTTTATCAAAGCCCTTTCGTAAATCTTCCAAACGAATGTCTTTTGCTGTGTAACCCATAATCGAACACATATCGGTTCCCTCCAAATAAAATAATTTCAGTCCAAACGCAAATAAAAAAACAGCCGTTTGTCCCAATTTCTTAGGACGAATAGCTGTTGTATCCGCGGTGCCACCTAAATTATCTTATAAAGAAGATCACCTTTACTGTCTCTAACAAGACAGGCACGGCTTAACGCGCCGCCACACGTCGCACCTACTGAGATATACGCATCTTTTCGGCTTGAGGCTCCGAAGTGTTATTCGCCGGTGTGCTTACGCGGGGTTCACACTCTCCCCCGCTCACTGTGCAAAGCGGTCTGCCGGGTACTTCTCTTCATCTGTGCCCTTGAATTATTATGCTAAGTTTATACCACCAAAATTTCATTTTGTCAACACTTTTTTGAAAAAATTTTTGATTTTACATGAAATTTGCAATTTTTCAGTTTACAACTTGCAGTTTGTAAGCGGTTTTTAGCCAAACTAAAACGTATTTGTCAAAAATCAAAAAGCTCTTTTCATTTTACGGGAGTTGTATTATAATAAGCTTGGATAAAATGCAAAATGAAACAGGAGGTCTTTTCCATGTTTGCCTATAAAACTTTGAAAAGCGGCACCGACATTCGCGGTGTTGCAAGTGAAGGCGGCGGCGCGCCGATTAACCTGACCGATGAGGTCGTGGAGCGCATTGCGGCCGGTTTTCTCGTTTGGTGCGAAAAGCACCTGGACAAGTGCGCCGAGGGGCTGAAAATTGCCGTCGGCCATGACTCCCGCATTTCCGCAGACCGTATTGCGGCGGCGCTGTTCCGCGCGTTTACGACGTACGGTGCTTCGGTTTACGACTGCGGCCTTGCCTCTACCCCGTCGATGTTCATGGCGGTTTTGGAGCTGCCGTGCGACTGCTCGGTGCAGATTACGGCGAGCCACCACCCGTTCTTCCGCAACGGACTGAAGTTCTTCACGCCTGCGGGCGGCCTTGACAGCCCGGATATTTCCGAGATTTTGGAATATGCACAGAACGGCGCTGCGCCGAAGGAGACCGACAACGGCACGCTGGTGCCGTTGGACTATATGTCGAAATATGCAGATAATCTGCGCGAGATGATCCGCAAGGGCGTGAACGCGGAAGATTATGCGCACCCGCTTGCGGGCTTTAAAATCGTTGTAGATGCCGGCAACGGCGCGGGCGGTTTTTACGCAAACGACGTGCTGAAGCCGCTTGGTGCGGACATTACGGGCAGCCAGTTTTTGGAGCCGGACGGCCGCTTCCCGAACCACATTCCGAACCCGGAGAACGAGGAGGCCATGGCGAGCGTTTGCGCGGCGACCGTGAAGGCCGGTGCGGACCTTGGCGTAATTTTTGACACGGACGTAGACCGCGGCGGCGCTGTGGACAGCCGCGGCGAAGAGATCAACCGCAACCGTCTTGTGGCGATTGCTTCCGCCATTGCGCTGGAGGGCAACCCGGGCGGCACCATTGTGACGGACTCCATTACGTCCGACGGACTCAAGACCTACATCGAGCAGACGCTCGGCGGCAAGCATCACCGCTTTAAGCGCGGTTACAAGAATGTCATCAACGAAGCGGTGCGCCTGAATAACGAGGGCGTGAATTGCCCGCTGGCGATTGAGACGAGCGGCCATGCGGCGCTGCGCGAGAACTACTTCCTTGACGACGGTGCCTATCTGGTGACGAAGATCATCATTAAGGCGGCACAGCTGCGCCGCGAGGGCAAATCGCTCGATAGTCTCATCGCCGACCTGAAGGAAGCCAAGGAAGAAAAAGAGTTGCGCTTCCCCATTACCGCGGAGGATTTCCGCCCCTATGGCGAGGGCACCATTGCAGCGCTTGAAAGCTACGCGAAAGCGCACAACTGGGACATTGCGCCGGACAACCGCGAAGGCATCCGCATTTCGTTCCCGGAAAACGACGGCGACGGCTGGTTCCTGCTGCGCATGAGCGTACACGACCCCATTCTACCGCTGAATATCGAAAGCAATTCCGTCGGCGGCGTACGCGTGCTGGCCGAAAAGCTGCTGAAGTTCTTCGACGAAGTGAAGCCGGAGAATGCGGACTATGCGGCGCTGAAGGAATTTTTGGGAAAGTAAGCTGAAATTAAATATTCAAATAAAAGGAACTCCCGACTGCTGCGGTTCATCATTTGCGGCGGTCGGGAGTTTTCGTCAAAACTCGATGATATGAAGTTTTTGGGCGATTTCTTTGGCGTCGCCGCGGCGTTTGACGCCGAGCTTTTGGAGGATGTGGATGACATGCGTTTTGACGGTGGCGACCTTGACACCGAGGATGTCGGCGATCTCCTGGTTGCTGCGGTTGCCGCACAGGAGCCGGAGCACCTGCATTTCTGCGGGCGAAAGCGGTTCTGAGAGCCGCGGCATGGGACGCAAGAAATTCGGGTACAAAACAGCCTGACGGCGCGTTTCCTGTAAAAGGAGTGAATAGAAGGACTCGTCCTTTTTGTAACCGGTAAACGTCAGCATGGGCATTACGGCGGCGCCAAACTGCGCAATGGGCATAACGAAGCGGTACTCATGGACGGCATCAAGCGCCTGCATCCACTCCTCCTGCCACCGGGCGTTATTTTGCCGCTGATAGCAAACGGCCGTTAGGATGCGGATATATATGCGGTCCATCACGCGGCCGCAGCGCTCACAGAACGGGATGAGTGAGGCCAATGTGAGCAGCGCCGCATTTTCTTCTCCGAGCGCGATCTCAACCATGGCACGCGTTATATACTGGTAGCGCCACATGGTACGGATGCGCGGCGTGATCTGCGGAGCAGATGTACGGTACCACTGCTCTGCCTTTTCCATTTCACCGATGCGCAGCCATATACGGCAGCGCATGGCATCAATATTCGGCAGGAAACGCTTGTTGTCCTCCTCAAACTCTGTTCGCAGACTGTCTAAAGAAGAAAGCGCCATGATGGCGTTGCCTTGCTTCGTTTGGACGCGCGCCATGAGACCGATGATGGCGAACGTCATATCCGGCGTACCGTGACGCTCGATCTCGGGCAACTGGGCCACAAGCGTCATGAGCCACGGAAGGTTATCCTCCCCTTTTTCAAATTTGCTTTCGCAAAGGGCGCAATCGGCAAAACCGATGCCGTCTTTGCCGAGAATGGCCTCCATCGGCTTGCGGATGGTTTTGTAGAGCAGTTCATCGTGCTTGGACCACGAACAGAAATCTTTGCCGCCGTTCATAAGACTTGGCAGCATGCTGGTGACAGAAAACGTGGGTGTTTGCAAGCTTTTATCCGTTAGAATTTTGAAATAGTTGCCGATGTTCTCTGCGATGCCTTTGCTGCTGCGCTGCGGGAGGGAGATATCGAGATATGCAAGCTTGCCGCGCACCTCTTTGTAGGCGGTGTCGGTCTTTTTGAGCGGGGCTGCATACTCCTGCAGGGCGGAATACCACATTTCGGAAGCTTCGTAATCCATGCAGAGGGACGTGAGCATGCTCATACCGCACATGAGCGATGGCGAGCGGAGGATTTCCTCTTTCGGGATAGCATAGTAATACTTTTCCATCTCATAGTAATGTCCCACACCGGGGTGCTGCTCTGCGTTGCGGATGAGCATTTCCGAGACACGGCGGTGGTCTTTGCAGTGCGAATAGCACTCGAGCGCATGCTCGTAATCTTCGTGCAGCTCATAGTAAAGCCCGGCGCGGCTGTACACTGCGGCCTGCTCCTGCGGCGTATAGACTTGGCGGAGTTCCCACATGAGAAACTGTTGGAAAAAGCTCCAGAAGCGGTATTTCTGTGCATCGGCATTTAAAAGCATGGTGGTATCGTGCCGAACGATGGAAATAAGCTCGTTGATGTGGCTGTCGCCGGAAATCATCTGGGCAAGCTCGGCGTCGAATGTATCGAACGGGGCGATGTCGAGCAGCATACGGCGCAGCGGCATTGAAAAGCGGTTGAAGATGTTATCCTCAAAATAGTGATAGATTTCCTGCTGCACAATGCCGACGATCTCCGGCGTATAGGGCTGACCGTTTTGCATCAGGCGCGAAAGCGCCGTTAGGGCCAGCGGGTAGCCGAGAGAATCGTGGATGATGACGTTGATCTCTGCTTCCGTTGGTGTGCAGCCATTCTTTTCCAGAAAAACACGCACGGTATCGCGGTCAAACAGCAGATCTCTGGCCTCGATGAGCTGCAAAAGCCCCGTAAAGCGGAATGGCATGAGCCAGCCGGGCAGCACGCCGCGGCTTAAAATGACGAAGTGCAGCTCCGGATTTTCGCGGATCCATGCGCAGAGCGTTTGCTGGTCTTCCGGGTCTTTGAGCGCGGGCAGGGAATCGATCACAATCGCATCTACATTTTTCGGCACGGGCTCGTGCAGGAATTCCGGGTCTTCTGCCGAAAACACGCAGGTTTTGTGATTGCTGAGCAAGGCGGTGGCGGCTGTAGACTTGCCGAAGCCGCACGGCGCGCTGAAGAAAATGACGCGGCACTGAGCCCAACCCTGTAAGAATTGCTCGCGCAGCGATGGCTTGATGACGACTTCATTCATGTGCTCTACTCCCCTTTTATGGTTTATAACCACAATATATCATATTTCGCACGAAATGTAATCCATCTAAAGATGGATTTTTGAAAAAATTTTGGTTTTGTCGAGGAGAAAAGGTGGAAAGGTAGTACGATTTTGCGGAAATGAAAAAAGCCTCTCGGACACCGGCACGTGCATGCGGTGCTCGAGGGGCAATTTTGTTGTATTTTGTACAACTGTATTTCATACAGCTTTTATGCGGCTTTTTCCTGAAGCTTCTGCTTTTTTCTCTGCGTCTTCGACGAGACGGCTCTTGGAGAGGTCGGCGTGGCGATAATAGAGCAGTGTGAGGGTGCTGCACACGAGCCAACCGGCAGGGTAGCCTAAGGCGATGGGAATGATGGTGTTGGAGATGAAGTTCGCCATGATAAAGAGGTAAATCTGACGGAAGACGACGAATGAGCTCAACATGATAATCATCGGTGCGCGGGAATTGCCTGCACCGCGCAGCACGCCGGAGTAGACCTGGTTGACGCAGCAGAACACGTAGAACGGCGAGCAATAACGCAGCAACATGGAACCGTATGCGACGACCTCTGCTTTGCCGTTGAAGAACGAGACGAGCTGCGGCGCGAAGATGAGCAACGGGATTGTCAGAATGACGGTTGCGACGACGGACATGATGAACGCCGTGCGTGCGCCCTTCTTGGCGCGGCCGACCTGATCGATGCCGAGGTTCTGTCCGACGAATGTGGTAGATGCAAGTGCGAGAGACTGCATCGGCAGGAAGAGAAGCTGGTCAATCTTACTGTATGCCGTCCAGCCGGACATACAGTCTGCGCCGAAGTAGTTCACATAAGACTGTACAAATACGTTCGAGAACGCGGTGATCGCCATTTGGATGGCGGCCGGGATGCCGACGCGCACAATCTTCGCGAGCATTTCTTTATCGAGCTTCAAGTATTTGAGCTCGACCTTGATGCAGGAATCCGTGCGGAACAGCGTAATCATCGTAAGCATGGCGGAGACGCCCTGCGAGATGATAGTCGCATACGCAACACCCTTAACGCCCATGCCGAGCGACAGCACGAAGACGAGATCGAGAATGATGTTGAGCACGGCGGAGACGACGAGGAAATAGAACGGGCGCTTGGAATCACCCACGGCACGCAGAATGCCCGCGCCCATGTTGTAGAGCATAAGGCCGATGACGCCCGCGAAGTAGATGGTGAGGTACGCGGAGGACTCCGGCATGACCTCTGCCGGGGTCTTCATGAAATTAAGCACGAAGGGGATCATAGCGATGCCGATGACTGTAAAGAGCACAGCCAAAATGAGCGTCATGACGATGGAGGTGTGGACAGTATCGCGCACCTTATCATACCGCTTTGCGCCATAATACTGTGAAATGACGACGCCGGCGCCGCTGGAAAGCCCTAAGAATATGCCGATGAGCATGTTGATAACGGGACCGACCGTGCCGACCGCCGAGAAAGCCTCGTTGCTGACATAGTTGCCGACAACCCACGTATCGACCGTGTTGTAAAGCTGCTGGAAAATGTTGCCGATGAGAAGCGGAAACGCGAATGTGATGAGGTGGCGGAAGATGCTGCCCTGCGTCATATCCACATCGCGCTTAGTTTTCTGCTTCAGGATGCTGAGTTTAGACATAATAATATCACCTGCAACTGATTATACACGCTCTGTTTGAGATAATCAACTAAAATCTTAAAAATGTGGAATATCTTTTACCTCGATACGCACAATAAACCCGGTTAAACAGAAAGGGTGGTCGTATGAAAAAGAAAACACCGCAGCAATATGACGCGATGGTGCAGAAGGCTTCTCCGCACTCCCCCGTACTGAAAAACTGCCTGTTTGCGTTTTTATCCGGCGGGGCCATCTGCACGCTGGGGCAGGCGCTTGCGAACACGTTCATGCTGCTGGGGCTCGATTTAAAAGACGCGCGGACGTGCGTTTCCATCTCGCTCATTTTCATTTCCGCCGCGCTGACAGCCTGCGGCGTATACGACAACATAGCGAAATACGCCGGGGCAGGCACGCTGGTTCCGATTACGGGATTTGCGAACTCGATGGTCTCCCCTGCGCTGGAATTTAAAAGTGAGGGCTTTGTGACGGGCCTCGGCGCGAAGCTGTTCACGGTGGCGGGGCCGGTACTGGTGTTCGGCATTTCGGCTTCGGTTTTGTACGGAATCGTGCTGTATATCATCGGGCTGTTTTAAGGAGGGCTTATGAAAAGACTCGGACGTTACACGCTTCTATTTGAGCGCCGCCCGGCGATTTTGGGCCACGCGGCGGTGTGCGGAAAAAAAGAAGCCGCGGGCCCGCTGGCGCGCGACTTTGACCAGACGTTTCTCGATTCTTATTTGAATCAGGAAAGCTGGGAAAAAGCGGAAAGCATGCTGCAAACGGAAGCCGCGAACCTTGCGATACGCAAGGCGGGGCTTCAAAAGCAGGACATTAACATGGTATTTGCGGGAGATCTGCTGAACCAGTGTATTTCGAGCACGTTTGGTCTGCGCGGAATGGACATTCCGTTCCTTGGGCAATACGGGGCGTGTTCCACAATGGCGCAAACGCTCATCATGGCCTCCATCATGGTGGAATGCGGCGCGGCGAACTACGCCTGCGCGGTGACCTCCTCCCACTTCTGCACCGCGGAGCGGCAATTCCGCACGCCGCTGGAATACGGCAGCCAGCGCACGCCGACTGCGCAGTGGACGGCGACAGCTTCGGGCAGCGCGGTGCTCGGTATGAGCGGCGACATTCAAGTGCGGCACGCGACCGTGGGGCGCATCACCGACCTTGGTGTGACCGACATGACGAACATGGGCGCGGCGATGGCCCCCGCTGCGGCGCAGACTTTGCTGGATTTTTTTAACGATACAGCGACAAAGCCTGAGGACTACGACCGCATTTACACAGGCGACCTCGGGGCGGTTGGCACAAAACTATTATACGAATTGCTGCGCGAAAACGGGATCGTTCTGCGCAACCACGAGGACTGCGGGCTGTTTTTATTTGACCGCGAGGCACAGGACGTGCACGCGGGCGGCTCCGGCTGCGGATGCTCAGCCGGTGTATTATGCGGGCATATTTTGAACCGCATGGATCGCGGAGAGCTGAAAAATATTCTCTTTATGGCGACCGGCGCGCTGATGTCCACGACCTCTTCGCAGCAGGGCGAGAGCATACCGGGCATCGCACATTTGGTGCATGTGGGGAGGGGATAAATTAGCGCTTAAATATAAAAACACAGCGTTGGAAATGGCTTGTACCAACCAACACTGTGTTTCCTTATTTCTGTTCTGTATTGCCCTGCGGTTTATCACCGACCGGGTGGAAAGTAGGCACCATCTGCTCGACCATTTCCACGATATGCGGGTCATTATGGTAGCTGGCCTGTGCCAGCTCTGCGAGCTGATCTAAGAATGTGAGAAGATCAAACGGAATAGGTTTGCCGATATGGATCATCTTGTTATCGGTCTTCAGCAAGCCCTCTTCTGCCATGAGCTTTTCTTCAAACAGCTTCTCGCCCGGACGCAAACCTGTATATTCGATTTTGATGTCCACATCCGGTTTATAGCCGGAAAGGCGGATCAGGTTGCGGGCTAAAGTATCGATTTTGACCGGGTCGCCCATATCCAGAACGAATATCTCGCCGCCCCATGCATATGTGCCTGCGAGCAGCACAAGACTTACAGCTTCCGGGATCGTCATAAAGTAACGGATGATATCCGGGTGCGTGACTGTAACCGGACCGCCGGCTTCAATCTGCTTTTTAAAGAGCGGGATAACGGAACCGTTACTGCCGAGCACGTTGCCAAACCGTACAGCCACAAACTGTGTATCCGTTCTGTTTTTGCTTTTGACCGATTCGACTTTAAGCTGCTCGCGGTCTGCCTTTTCTGCAGATCTTCTGAGATGCTCAAGCTGCTGCTCGATGCCGTCTTCCCCATGCGCAAACAGCACAGGCAGCAGATCCTGCCTGCCACAGCGGCTGATAACATCCATGCTCTGGATAACCATTTCGCACAGGCGCTTACTTGCACCCATGATATTGGTGGGGTTTACGGCTTTATCGGTACTGATCAAAACGAACTTCTTCGCTCCGTATTTTAAAGCGGCGCAAGCTGTTTTGTATGTACCGATCACATTATTTTTAATCGCTTCATTCGGGCTTGTTTCCATCAGCGGCACATGCTTATGCGCTGCAGCATGGTAAACGATATCAGGACGATATGTTTCAAACACCTGCTCAATCCTGCGTGTATCGCGCACGGAACCGATCAAAGTGTGTAAATTCAATCTATCTCCGTATTTACGTTTGAGCTCCTGCTCAATCGAATAGGCGTTATTCTCATAGACATCAAAGATGATAAGCATCTCTGGCTTATGTGCTGCGATTTGACGGCAAAGTTCGCTGCCAATAGAGCCGCCACCGCCTGTAACTAAGATTCTGCGACCCCTGATCTGCTGAAAAACGTCTTCCATATCGACCTTGATCGGTTCGCGGCCCAGAAGATCTTCCAGTTCGACCGGGTGCATTTTACTCATCAGCACTTCGCCGTTTGCAAGCTGATAAACGCCTGGCAAGCTTTTAATCTCACATTTGCTTTCCTGACAAATACTCAAAATATCTCGTTTTTCTTCAGGTTTCGCCGTCGGAATAGCAAAAAATATCTGGTCAACATCATATTCCTGGATCGCCGTCAGGATATACTCCCTGCCGCCGACGACCGGTACGCCATCAATATAACGATTCCATTTATTTGAATTATCATCGATAATACAGACCGGCTTTGCGTTGATACGGTTGGAAAGCAATAATTCCTTTGTGACCATTTGACCGGCAGCACCGGCGCCGATGATCATAACATTGTGTTTTGCTTTTTCACGGTTATTCTGTGCGATCAGTTGCAAAAGGTATCGATACGCAAAGCGGATCGCCAATGTCAAAATAAGCTGTACGCCCGAGCCAACGATGTAGTATGAAATCGGCATGCGGGTATAAAACAGTGTTATCACGATAACATGGAAAAATACAACAATTACATTCGCAATAAAAGTTTTAGTCAACTCGCGAACACCGGCAAAACGCCAGATGCTGTTATACAGCCGACAAGCAATGAACACACCAACTACAACAACCGAATAAATCGGCGCAAAATGCAGATAGGCTTCGATATAGCGCTGCGGAATATTGGAATAAGCAAAATCAAATCTAAGCAACAAAGCAAAAAGATAGGAAATGTTCGCGGCCACCACATCATACACCGCCAAAAGTACCGAAACACCCATCCAGTGCTCAAGTTTTCGCTTAGGCTTTTTGGTTTCTGAAACCATTCATAATCCTCCTAAAAAGCAATTATTATGCTATATACGACAGATTTCGCCTCTCGACTGCCATGCGTGTTTGATTTTTGAGCCGAAAACAAAGTATATATCTAAAATATTAGAAGCATATGGGTAATAGCTTTTATATTATATTTTATGCGCAGTGGTTTGTCAACTGGTGAAATACACAATAGTCCGCATATACCATTGTGAAAAACGAATTAGAATTTTTCGGCACACACTAAATCCATGATTATCGTTTAGATCTTGCTTCTTCCGTGATCTGCTCGGATCGTTTTTGTGTGAAGCCTTCTGTGGATTCAGGGACGAACATGATTTTTACGGTCAGAAGAATTAGTTTTAAATCCATAAGAAGCGACTGTTTTTCGATATACTGAAGGTCGAGCCGCAGTTTATCGTAGGGGCTCGTGTTGTATTTTCCGTAAATTTGGGCATAGCCGGTCAGGCCGCCTTTGACGCGCAGTCGGTAAGAAAATTCCGGTATTTCTTTTGTATAGGCCTCTACATGCTCGACTCTTTCGGGACGTGGGCCGACAATAGACATATCGCCTTTTAAGACGTTGATGATCTGCGGGAATTCATCGATACGTAATTTACGGATGACGCGGCCGACATGTGTGATGCGGGGATCGCCCGTACGGCAGGGAATGGTCTCGCCGCCTTTTTCCGCATCTACGATCATACTGCGGAACTTGAGAATTTCAAACACTTTTCCGTTTTTGGTGCAGCGCTTTTGCCGGAAGAAAACAGGGCCTCGGTCTTCGATTTTGATCAGCAGTGCCGTTAAAAGAAGCAACGGCGACAGTATAATCAACGCGATCAGAGAAAGCAGGATATCCCCTATACGCTTAGCAAGGTTATACCAGAAGCGTTCGCTGCGGTACTCATATTTCATCATGGGTGTATCGATCAGATGGCGCGCTCCAAAGCCTTCCATGGTGATCTCACCAAGCTGCGGCGTGACATAGAGGCTCTTGCGGCTCTGCATGCAGTACCAAATGACCTCCGCGCGCTTTCTGGACGAGACTTCGTAGAAAATGATGGCGCGGTACGGATCCACTTCTTTTTTCCAATCGCTTTTGAGAATATCCGCGGAGACTACCTTTTCTATTGAAAAAATGTGTTTGATCTTACCGAACTTTTGCAGGAACTCATCAACATCGTCCGCGCCGGAGATGACGAGAGTCTTTTCCGGTTTGCCGAAAGCAATGGTGAAACGCTTGCCAATCAGAGCCCAGCAAACGGCTGCCAAAAGCTGACAGCCGACCGTCATTATGCCCGGCACGATATTCACATAATTATGGCGAATCATGCAGAATTCGCCATAGAGAAGCAGATCCGCCATACCAAAGGACAGAAACTGCGAAAAAATAGTTTCTGCAATGGAATAATCTGTAATTTTAAACGCACGGAAAAGATTGCCGAGCGCTACATATACGATGGCATAGAGAATCAATGTGACCGCATATCCGATGCTGTCTGCTCTACGGAAAAGTCTTGGACCGTAATATTGGAACAAAGCCATGGCAAAAAAGCCGAATATCAACGCAAAGATTGCGAATTTCATGACCATAGAAAGAGCGAATTTTCTATTGTTCATTTATGTTTCACACACCTCATTTTGTAATGTATATAGGTATAGTATTGTAATAATAGCATCTCGCTTTTTGCTTGTCAATCGAATCGGGAATTTCCGACCTCTCCGTCAATAAATTTAAAAATTCCGACATTTTTTGTTTAAACAGCATATTTCATAGTCCTTTAGTTCTCAGCGAGGTGCAAAAAATTTAGAACAGATCCATCAGGGAGCACTTTTTGGGGTAGAAGACGTTGGGGACGGCGGGAGCTTGGCGGAGGAGGCGGACGTCAGGCATCCAGGGGATATCGGCGGCGGCGCGGGCGCCGGTGATGAGGGCAGAAAAGGCGCGGATGTTGAGGATGAGGTCCGGTACGGCGTCGGTTTTTTCGACTTTATTTTTCTCGCCGGAGGCAAAGTGCAGGCGCCATGTGCCGTTATTTTCCGTAATGATATCGTCTTCGATACGGAGGGTGATCCCCCCTGTGCCGCGGCAAGCACAGTTTTCTAAAACACGCTCGACGTTGACAACGCGCAGCATGCCGTTTGGGAACACGGAGCAGAACGTGCGCGTGTTTTCGCCGATGAGCTGCTCTAAGTGCATATCGGACGGGACGGTGAAGCGAAGCTTCTCGTAATCCGACGAGAAAGCAGATTTTGCGAAGAACAGCAAGCCATTGAACGCTTCGGCATCGCACGCGAGGAAACCGCCGGGGCTTTGGAACGTGTGGGTGCAGTCAAGATATGTGACGCCGTCTTCTTCGATTTTATGGGTAATCATCAGGCCGCGCGGCTGATTTTCGTTATTGTACCAGACGAATGCGTAGCGCTTATCGTTCCAGAGGTTCGCTTTTTCGAGACCTTTATCATACGTTTCGCGGACGGCGGAGAGATTGTGGTCTGCATAGAATGCGTTATAGACGGTGAGAAGCGGGGTAAAATCGCCGCCGGGGAAGATCTGCTCGACGTGCCCGCCGACATCCTGCGGCTTCATCGCTGTGAACGGCACCGACCAGCGGTATTCCGGCGCACCGGCTTCAAAGCCGAACTTGCGGTAATACTGCATGCTGAACGGATACAAAAAAGCGAACGTGAAATCGTTTGCGTACATGTCTTTGAGAGAGGCCGTCATGCAAGCGCGGATAACGCCGCCGCGGCGGTACTGCGGCAATGTAGAAACACCGCCTACACCGCCGAGCTTATACGTGCCGCCGTCGAAGCGGCAGAGGTACTCGCGGCTGTTCACAACACCGCAGATGGTCTCATCGTCGTCTGAAAATGTGCCGAAGCAGCGGTTGCGGGCGTCTTCCCCCTTTTCTTCTTCGGTGCGCTCACGAGCGGCGCTTTCTTTAGCTTTTTCGAGGTCATAATCTCCCTCAAAGGCGACAGCCATGGTGAGATTTGATTTCCAGTTTTCTTCCGGGCGCAGTAATCTTGTTTTCATACAACTTTCCTCCGTTTTGCAAAAAACCGGCAAGTGAAAAGGAACTTGCCGGTTTTTGTTTTTATATTGTGATATATATTAAATATATTCTAGTATATGGGCTTATTCCGAAAGGGCATGGATGATTTCATCCATGTGCATGCCGCGGGAACCTTTGCACAGCACGGCATCACCGGGATGCAGACGGTCTTTCAGATACGCGATGGCTTCCGCATTCGAGGCGAACCACGCGCTGTTCTCACGATTTTTAAAGCCCTCGACGATGTGCTTTGCGAGCGGGCCGATGCCGATAAGGACATCGGTGCCGTTTTCCGCCGCAAACGCGCCGGTTTCATAGTGGCCGCGCTCTGCGTAATCGCCGAGCTCCAGCATATCGGCAAGTACGGCGTACTTTTTGCCGGTCGCTTTCAGGCCGCCGAGAATTTTCAAAGCGGCACGCATGGAATCGGGGCTGGCGTTATAGGTATCGTCGATCAGCGTGATGCCGTGCGCTTCTTTAATCTGCTGGCGCATGGCGGGCGGTGCATAGGTGCGGATGGCCGCGACGGCTTTTTTCTCCGGAACGCCGACTTCCACAGCGACCGCGACGGCGGCAAGGGCGTTGCGCACGTTGTGCTCGCCAGCAGCGGGAACGTACATTTCTACGCGTTTACCGTCGCGCACACAGATAAACCTTGTTCCCTCCGTATCAGCCTCAAGCTCTACGGCGCGCCAGTCGCAATTTTCACCGAGACCGAAGCGCACGATCTGCTTTTCCGGGGTGCTTTTTAATGTGGAAAGCAGGTCGTCATCGCCGTTTACGAACACCTTGCTGCCGTTTGGCAGGTAATCCGTGATGCCGAACTTCTCTTTCATGATGTTCTCGCGTGTTTTCATGAACTCGATATGCGACACGCCGATGTTCGTCATGACAGCGATGTTCGGCTTTGCGACTTTTGCAATGCGCGCCATCTCACCGGGCATGCTGACGCCCATTTCGACAATGGCGGCTTCGTCCTCCGGCGTGATGCGCAGAACGGTCATGGGCAGGCCGATCTGGCTGTTCGCGTTGCCGGCGGTTTTCATCGTTTTGAGACCGGCGGAAACAGCTAAAGCGACCATTTCTTTTGTGGTGGTCTTGCCTACGCTGCCCGTGATGCCGATGACCGGGATATTGAAGCGCTCGCGATAGCGTTCCGCGACCTTTTGCAGTGCCGCGCGGGTGTTTTCAACGTAGACAACATCGCCTGCGGGGGCATCGAGCGGCTCTTCGGAAAAAGTCGCTGCCGCGCCCGATGCGAAGACCTGCGGGATAAAGCGGTGTGCATCGGTGTTTTCGCCGCGGATGGGCACAAACATTTTGCCGGGCGTCGTCTCGCGGCTGTCTGTATAAAACGACGTAACGGTATTTTCGCCGCTGCCGACGAGCCTGCCGCCGCACATTTCGGCGATCTCAGATACCTTTAAATTCATAAATGCAGTAGTTTCCTTTCGTTTAGCGCACCGAAGCGAGGGAGCCCATCGGATCCCACGGCTGGAGCGTGATCGGCTCTTGCTCAAGCGCTTTGCGCTGTTCTTCTGTGAGGTACTTTTTATCGACGACGACCTGATACATATACTCGTCGAACCAAGCGTCGCTCATGATGTAGTAGCCGTCTACACCGGCATCCTTGCCCCAGCTGTTTTCGACTCTCCAGCGGTTCGGCTTACCGTTATCGTCGAGGTTGACGCCCTGGAAGACCATGGCGTGCGTCATGAGGCTCTGGCCGTAATCGAGGCGCTGAGCTTTATCCATGGTGAACTCGGTGTTGAAGAGCGTTTCGAGGTCAAGAGCGTTCAGATCCATAACGCCGCCGTCGCGAACGCTGCGCTTGCCGACATCGCAGCCGAACCAAACCGGCAGGCCGTCCTTCATCTGGGCGATGGCTGCCGCTTTCAGGTCTTCAATGGGCAGGTTGAGGTACTTGACGGGTCGGCCCTCTGCGACGTTACCAAGGAACGCGACGGTGTAGGTCTTGCCATAGGGCTTATCGGACGTCGGCGCATTGATGAGGCTGATGTACTGGGAAAGATCCATATCGACGTACTTTTTGAAGAACGACTGCGGAGTGATGCCGAGGTCGCGCACGAAGCCGTTCGGGGTCTTGACCTCGAAATCGAACTTCACAGGCGGCTTGCCGAGGCTGATGCACAGCATGTTATAGATGGTCTGCATCATGTCGTCCTTCTTTGCACGGAGTTCTTCCATGGAAGCGCCGTTCTGATACGCGGTGCGCAGCGTGCAGGCAAACTCACGCAGCTTTTCGGTGAGGTAGCCGATGATCTCACGCGTGGAGGAGGATGCGGCGGTTTCCGGCATGATTTCCTTCGGCACGACGCCGTACTTCTCTACGAGGTTTGCGAACATATCCCACTGACCGCCGTCGCCGAGCGGACCGGAAAGCAAATATGTAACAAGGCGGCCTGCGGTGGGCTCGTTGAGCGTCTCTAAGATGCTCTCGAGGAAATAGTTGCTCTTTTCAAGCTTATCGAAAAACAGCGCGTAGTTCTGGGAGAGCTCAAACGTTTTGACGCCAAGCTTTTTGATGATGCGGAAGCGCATGGTGTTGAGCGCCGCGAACATCCAGCAGCGGCCGCTCTGCTTCTGATTCGTGATGTCGCCCTGCTCCAGAGAAATATTGAACGTATGGCGCATTTCGCGGGCGTTCTCAAAACGCACGGCGGCGTTGTTGACCCCATTCTTCGTGACAGCATCCATGGCGATACGGTTCGCGCGGTCACCGTCGAACGCGGTCTCATAAGAAGCGAGCTGTTCCAGTGTGATTTCCTTATTCATTTCTGCACAAGTCCTTTCCCGAAAGTAATTTATGAGCTTTATTTCATGGAATCAAGGATTTCCCGAATGACGACACGCTCGTCAAACGGGTATTTTTTACCCTCGATCTCCTGATAATCTTCGTGACCCTTGCCTGCGAGGACAATAATGTCGCCGGGTTGTGCGTTTTCAATGCACCAGCGGATGGCTTCGCGGCGGTCGGGAATTTCAATGTATTTGCCGTCGGTCTTTGCAAGGCCGACCTTGATGTCCGCTAAAATATCGAGCACATTTTCGTAACGGGAGTTATCTGCCGTGATGACGGAGAGATCGGCTAAATTGCCGCTGACCTCGCCCATCTCGAAACGGCGCACCTTGGGGCGATTGCCGCCTGCGCCGAACATGCAGATGAGGCGCTTCGGGTGATAGGCGCGCAGCGTTGTCAAAATGCTCTGCATGCTGACGGCGTTGTGCGCATAATCGATGAGCAGGGTGAAATCACCGGGCATCGGCACGGGCTCCACGCGGCCCTTGACCTTGACGGTTTTAAGCCCCTGCTGCATGGCAGTGACGGGGATATTCAAAACGCCGCACGCCGTGATGGCGCACAGGGCGTTATAGACGTTGAACTTGCCGGGGATGGCGACATCCGCGGTAAAATTCAGCTTGCCTGTGACGGAGAAGCGCACGCCGAGAAAACCCGGTGTGGTAACGAGTTCTTCCCCATGCGCAACAAAATCGGCGGTTTTATCATAGCCGTAGGTAACAATATTGCACGTATGATTTTTGATGATGCCGGTATAATTCGGGTCATCGATATTGATGATGCCGGTGCGGCACATGCGGAACAGCATGCTTTTGCACGCCATGTACTCTGCCATATCTTTATGCTCTGCGCCGCCGATGTGATCCTCGGAGAAATTCGTGAAGAGGCCGAGCTCAAACGTGAAGCCTGCAACGCGGTGATCTTTAAGACCGATGGACGAGACCTCCATAACGCAGTATTCGCAGCCGGCGTCGACCATTTGGCGCATGAACTTCTGCACCTCGTAGTTTTCAGGTGTGGTGTTATCGGTTTGAACGAGGGTATCGCCGTACAGTACGCCGATGGTGCCGATAACGCCGGTTTTATGGCCTGCGGCCTCCAGAATGGAGCGCATCATGAATGCGGTGGTCGTTTTGCCCTTGGTGCCCGTAATGCCGATGACGTGCATCTGCTCCGCGGGGTGGCCGAAGAACTCGGCGCTCAAATATGCGAGGGCAAGGCGGGTGTTATCCGTTAAAATGACCGGCACGGGCGCTTCCACGGGCTCCTCTGCGATGATGACGGCGGCACCTTTTTCCGCTGCCGTTTTCGCGTACTTATGGCCATCTGCATTCGCACCGCGCAGGCAGACGAACGCGCAGCCCGGTACAGCCTTGCGGGAATCGTACACAAGGTCGGTGATGTTGACGTCCGGCACCTGCTCCGCGCGGTACTCGATGGCGGTTAAAAGTTGTTTCAGTTTCATTTTTATCCCATCCTTTTTCGTGAATTCGGATGATGTATACCGACATGGTATACTATGTGCTTATTATAGTCCGTCTGTGTGGTTCTGTCAAAGAAAAAAGAGAGCTGCGCGTAAAAATGTGCAGCTCTCTCATTTAATTATCGGTATTTGCGGGTTCGTCGTTCAAAAGACGCTCGTACAGCTTGACGCTGTCATTGCGGTAATCGATCTTTTCCTGCTTTTTGAACGCGGCGCCGTCTTCTGTACGGACGGCGACCTTGAGCTCACCGAGGACGGAAAGCACGCTTTCTTTCGTTGCGCCCTCCTCGTTATAGTGGTTGAGCTCTAAGTTGTTCAGCGCCGGAATATCCTTCCAGAGGTAATAGTCGTTATCGGTGCCGTCTACGGGGCCGAAGAAGCCTTCTAACTCATCCTGGTCGAGATATTTATAGCTTGCGTCATCGTAGGCGAAAATCATGCTGTCACCGGCGGAGGCATCGGTCGCGAACTTGACGAACGAGGCCTGCAACTCTGATGTTTCAAACTCCGAGGTGCCGCTTGTATTAAAGCGGCAGAAATTCATGGCGACGTATGTTTTGCCGTCACCGTTGCGGTCGTCTGCATATTTCTCGAAAAGCTCCTGAATATCGGTTTGCAGGTCGCTCGGCACGGTATACTGCGTCATGACGGTGATGGTATAATCGGGTTCCGTTTTGGATGTGACCGAATATATGAAATAGCCGACGACGGCTATGGCGAGCGCGACGAGCAGGACGTGCACCTTGTGATAATCCCACCAGTTTTTGCGTTTATCCGCCGCGGTCTGCGGCTTGATTTCGTTTTTATGAATGGTGTCTTCCGTATCGTCCAGCAGATACCGCTCTCGTGCCATGTGATTTCCTCATCTCTTCTTTAGTATTCTTTGGCTGTGTGGTTTTTGAAAAGGCGGCTTTGTGCCGCCTTTCAGGGAACCCATGCAACTGGGTTCCCTACGGCTCAACAGTCCACCGGACTGTTGAGCCTACCTTCCTAGTTTTTGGGGAGGCAAAAAGGTTTCGTCGTTTGCGAACGACGACCAAAGGCGCTGCCTTTGGAATCCGCCGCCTTTGAAAAAGGCGGGCGAAACTTTATTCGTTTGCTTTACGTTAGCTTTATGTTAATTTTATGCCGTTATTCTTTCTAAAAAGCCAATTTGCTGTGAACAAATTGTAAAATGCAAAAGCACTGCCCTCAACACAGGCAGTGCTTTTATTGTAACACAGATTAAATTTGTGTCAAGCTTTATCGAACTCAGTCTACGACCTCGTAGCCCTTATCTTCGATGGCTTTCTTGAGCTCGGCATCGGAAATTTCAGCATTGAGCTGAATGACCGCCGTGCCCTTTTCGTGGCTGACTTCTGCAGATGTGACCTGCGGGAACGCCTCCAGACACTTTTTAACAGTGGCTTCGCAATGCGGGCACATCATGCCGTTAATCTTAATTGTTTTTTCCATGGTTTTTGTCTCCTTTACTTCGATGGTTTTCATTTCGGCGGGTTTTGCCGATTTTATTTTTTTATCGTGCTTCGTGCTGCGGATGTTCAATAAATTCAGACGAAGCGCGTTTGTGACGACACAGAAGCTTGAAAGGCTCATGGCTGCCGCGCCGAACATGGGGTTCAGCTGCCAGCCGAGCAGGTTAATGAACACGCCTGCCGCGAGCGGGATGCCGATGATGTTATAAATGAACGCCCAGAACAGGTTTTCGTGGATATTGCGCAGTGTGGCGCGGCTTAAACGGATGCCCGCAGGAACATCGGACAGGCGGCTCTTCATGAGCACGACATCTGCGGCGTCGATGGCGATATCCGTACCGGCGCCGATGGCGACCCCGATGTCGGCTCTGGTAAGCGCGGGCGCGTCGTTGATGCCGTCGCCGACCATCATGACTTCACCCTGCTCTCTGAGCTTGCGGATGACGTTTTCCTTTCCGTCCGGCAGAACGCCTGCGATGACTTCATTAACGCCTGCCTGTCGGCCGATGGCCTCTGCGGTGCGGGCGTTATCACCGGTGAGCATGACGACGTGAATGCCCATGTTCTGCAACTCGCGGATGGCCTGCGGGCTGTCTTCCTTGATGACATCCGCCACGGCGATAACGCCGATAAGCTTACCGTCCCTGCTGAAATACAGTGGGGTTTTGCCGGACTGCGCGAGGGCTTCGGCCTTTTCTTTAAAATCTGCGGGGACATCTGCCTGCGTGGAGATGAACTTCAGGTTGCCGCCTGCGAGAACTTCGCCATTCAGGGCGGCGGTGAGGCCATTGCCGGGCTTTGCCATGAAGTCTGTGACTTCTTTTGCCTGCACGCCGATCTCCTCAGCGCGCGCCATGATGGCTTTGGCGAGCGGGTGCTCGCTCTTTTTCTCGAGCGCACTTGCGGCTTCCAGAAGGTCTTTTTCGGTGATGCCCGGGGCGGGTAAAATATCCGTGACGCGGGGCTCGCCGCTTGTGATGGTGCCGGTTTTATCGAGCGCGACGATCTGCACCTTGCCGGTTTTTTCGAGCGAAACGGCGGTTTTGAACAGGATGCCGTTTTTCGCGCCCATGCCGCTGCCGACCATGATGGCGACCGGCGTCGCGAGGCCAAGTGCGCACGGGCAGCTGATGACGAGCACGGAGATGCCGCGCGCGAGCGCGTAGCCGAACGTCTGCCCAACGAGCATCCAGACGATGAACGTAACAACAGCGATGCAGATGACGGTCGGGACGAACACGCCGGAAACCTTATCGGCGATCTTCGCGATCGGCGCTTTCGTGGCAGCGGCATCGCTGACCATGCGGATAATCTGGGAAAGCGTGGTATCTTCGCCGACGCGCGTTGCTTCGCAGCGCAGGAAGCCGGACTGGTTTACGGTCGCGGCGGAAACAGCATCGCCCACGGCCTTATCGACCGGAATGCTCTCGCCGGTGAGGGCGGATTCATTGACGGCGCTGGCGCCTTCCAAGACGATGCCGTCTACGGGGATATTCTCACCGGGACGCACGACAAACACATCGCCGCGGCGAACCTCGGAAACAGGCACGGTGACCTCTTGACCGTCCCGCACGAGCACGGCGGTTTTCGGCGCGAGGTTCATGAGACTCTTTAAGGCATCGGTCGTGCGGCCTTTAGAGCGCGCTTCCAGCATTTTACCGACCGTGATGAGCGTTAAAATCATGGCGGCAGACTCGAAGTAGAACTCGTGCATATAGCCCATGACGGCGGCCATATCGCCGCGCATCTGGGCATCTGTCATAGCGAACAGCGCGTAGGTGCTGTACAGGAACGACGCGCCCGAGCCGAGCGCCACAAGGGTATCCATATTCGGTGCGCGGTGGATGAGCCCCTTAAATCCGCTGATGAAGAACTTCTGGTTGATGACCATGATGATGCCGGTGAGGAGCAACTGGATGAGGCCCATCGCGACGTGGTTGTCTTTGAGAAAATTCGGCAGCGGCCAGCCCCACATCATGTGCCCCATGGAGATGTACATGAGGACAGTCAAAAAGCCGACGGACGCAATGAGGCGCTTTTTGAGCTTTGGAGTTTCGCGGTCTTTCAGGGCATCTTCTGCAGCAACGTTGGGGCTTGTGCTATTCTGCGCCGCGCCTTTTTTGGACGCGCCGTAGCCGGCATCTTCCACAGCCTTGATGATGCTTTCCGGCGAAGCCGTGCCCTCAATGCCCATGGAGTTCGTGAGCAGGCTGACTGAGCAGGACGTAACGCCCGGCACCTTGCTGACCGCTTTTTCCACACGGGTGCTGCACGCCGCGCAGCTCATACCCGTGACGTTATACTGTTCCATTTTCTTCCCTTCCTTTCATAAAAATGCGCCGAAAATTATCGCATCAGCTTTTGCAGCGTAGTGACAAGCTCGTCGATGACTTCATCGTTTCCTGCGCGGATATCGTTCGCTACACAAGTCTTAATGTGGTTTGCGAGCAGCTCTTTCGTAAATGCGTTGAGCGCCGCGTTGGCTGCCGCGACCTGCACGAGGATGTCCGGGCAGTAGGCGCTTTTCTCCACCATGCCGCGAATGCCGCGGATCTGCCCTTCGATGCGGTTTAATCTGTGGATGAGTTTTTTGTACTCCTCATCGGAGCGGTGCTTTGTTTTATGACAGCCGCAGCACTTCTCTTCGGTTTTTTCTTCGGTGCAGTCTGTGCACGCTTCCGTATCGGTTGCATTGCTTTTGCAGCAAGCGTGCAGCTCTTTTTCTTCTGTATGTTCCAACGGAATTCTCCTTTCCGATTTCACTTTATATACCCTGTTGGGGTATCTTGATTATATACCTATATAGGGTATATTGTCAACTCTTATTTTAGCTTTTTTTTCAAAAATATTCTGCCCGGATTTTTGACCTGCATTTAAAGTAAAAGCACCGCTTGGCTTTTGGCTCAAAACGGTGCTTTGGGTGTTAATCTTAGCTTGACTTACACTTCGTATTCCATTTTCTCCGGCGTCCAGTCCTTGAGGACCTCGAGCATATCGACGGCAGTCTCTTTGGCGCCCTTGAGGTCGTGCTCTTTGTAGTTGCCGCACTCTTCGCGGCGGCTGCCGGGAATCTCGCCCTCAAAATCGCGGATGAATGCGAAGGATTCCTGCACGAGATGCAGGGCATCTAGGCGGCTCACGTTGTCGCGCAGGAGGAAATAGAAGCCCGTGCGGCAGCCCATGGGGCCGACGTAGATGACGGAATCGGACAACGCGGAGTTGCGCGCATACGTGGCGAAAAGATGCTCGAACGTGTGGAGCGCGCCGTTTGAGAGGTAATCTCCGGCGTTCGGCACCTTCATGCGCAGGTCGTAGGTTACAACATCGCCGTCGATGCGGGAAACGTACATGCCTTTTTTGAGCTTATCATGATTGACGGAAAAGCTGGCAATCTTTTTCATACTCTATCATCACTTTCTTTATAAATTCACGGATTTCTTAGAGTATACCACGCTTTTCTTTGAATTTCAATTCCGTCTTATTTTTCGACGGTGACGGTTTTCGGCTCGTAACCGGCGTGCCAGACGGTCTGCTTCAAAACGACTTCTTCGACGGGCTTCTTTGTGTAGATTCGAGCGAATTTGCCGGCGAGGTCGACCTTTGCCATGCAGTCCGGCTGCTCGTTAAACGCGTTTTCAATGCGCATGGCGCAGTTTTTGCAGTGCATGCCCTCGATGTCCATGCGGTAAACGTGGTCGTAGTCGTTCACGCTTGTATCCTGCGGCTTGACGTGCTTCACTTCATCGCCGCCACCGCCACAGCAGCCGTTCTTCAATTTTTTGCGATAGCTGATGACCGCAAAAATACAAATAGCCGCAATCACCACACAGATGATGATCGTAGCAGGGCTGATGTCCGCGCCGGTCGCATTCAAAATATATGTACGCATTTAAACCGCTTCCTTTTGTGAAAATAATTCTTGTGAGAGAAGACCCTCATATACCCTTTGGGGGTATCTTGATTATATACCTCGGCGGTAGGGAATGTCAAGAGAAAAAGTTAGCAATTTCTAACTTATTTTGAATTTCTGCGTTAGTGCGCGTGTAGAAAAATAAAAAATGCCGCCCGGCACTGTTCTAAACACAGCAGTCGAGCGGCGTTTTCGGTTACTTTTTACGGTTTCGCGTTCCAGAGGGTAACTTTCCCTGTTTCGCGGGTCTTATTCATATCGATGATGCGCTGGTTCGACGAGCCGCGAAAGCGCAGGGAAATGTCTTTGAGTTCATCGACGAATGCGCCGTCGACGAGCACGTCGAGCAGGGACAGGAATTCGTCCGTGACCTCGCAGCGGTTGCGGCCGCCGTCTTTCAGCATATCGGTCTCCAGGGTGGAACCGGAATAGCACCAGATGTCCTTTTCGGGGTATAGCTTGCGAACGCGGTGCAGAAACGGCACCAAAGCGCGTTGATTCTGCGGCTCCATAGGCTCGCCGCCGAGCAAAGTTAAACCGTTGATGAAACCGGGTGCAAGGGCTGCGAGCACCTCGTCTTCCGTTTCTTTTGTAAACGGCTTGCCGTAGTTGAAATCCCACGTTTCGGCGTTGAAGCAGTTTTTGCAGTGGCGCGTGCAGCCGGAGACGAACAACGTGACGCGCACGCCGATGCCGTTTGCGATGTCGGTTTTTTTAATCTCACCGTAATTCATGATGGTTTCCTCTATTCATGAAATACCGCACAAAGCGCCTGCCCTGTGCGGTACTGTTTATTCTTGATTTTGACTTAATTACAAGTGCAGCACGCGCTCTTTGATTTCGGCGGTACGGCCCTGGTTCCAGAACTGGGTGCCGATGTAACCGCAGGTGCGGCGGGCAACGTTCATGGTATCCTGGTCGCGGTTGCCGCAGTTCGGGCACTCCCAGACGAGCTTGCCGTCATCCTCGACGATCTGAATCTCACCGTCGTAGCCGCACTTCTGGCAATAATCGCTCTTGGTGTTAAGCTCGGCGTACATGATGTTATCGTAGATATAGCGGATGATCTGCAGGACGGCTTCGAGGTTATTCTGCATGTTCGGGACCTCGACATAGCTGATGGCACCGCCGGTGGAAAGCGCCTGGAACTGCGACTCAAAGCGGAGCTTTTCAAACGCGTCAATATGCTCGGTAACGTGGACGTGGTAGCTGTTTGTGATATACGGCTTATCCGTGACGCCCGGGATGATGCCGAAGCGGCGCTGGAGGCACTTTGCGAACTTGTACGTAGTGCTCTCGAGCGGCGTGCCGTACAGACTGAAGCCGATGGTGGTCTCCGCCTTCCATTTTTCGCACGCAGCGTTCATGTACTTCATGACAGCGAGCGCAAACGGCGTTGCGCTGGGGTCCGTGTGGGATTTGCCCGTCATGTAGCGCACGCACTCGCACAGACCGGCATAGCCGAGCGAAATGGTGGAATAGCCGCCGTAGAGAAGCGCATCGATGGGCTCGCCCTTTTTGAGACGGGAGATTGCGCCGTACTGCCAGAGGATTGGCGCGGCGTCAGACAATGTGCCCTTCAAGCGGTTGTGGCGGCACATGAGTGCGCGGTAGCACAGATCGAGGCGTTCATCGAAGACCTTCCAGAATTTCTCCATATCGCCGCCGGAGCTGAGCGCGACATCGACAAGATTCAGTGTGACGACGCCCTGATTGAAGCGGCCGTAGAACTTATAGTTGCCGTTTTCATCCTTCCACGGGCTTAACGCGCTGCGGCAACCCATGACCGGGAAGCAGTTGCCTTCTTTGAGCTCTTTCATCTTCTTTTCGGAGATGTAGTCCGGCACCATGCGCTTTGCGGTGCACTTTGCGGCAAGCTCGGTGAGGTAATAGTATTCGCTGCCGGGGGTAATGTTATCCTCCTGCAAAACATAAATGAGCTTTGGGAATGCCGGGGTAACCCACACGCCCTTTTCGTTTTTGACACCCTCATAGCGCTGGAGCAGCACTTCCTCGATAATCATGGCGAGGTCGCGCTTTTCGCGCTCGTTTTTCGCTTCGTTCAGATACATAAACACGGTGATGAACGGCGCCTGACCGTTCGTCGTCATCAAAGTCACGACCTGATACTGGATGGTCTGCACGCCGCGCTTGATCTCCTCACGCAGACGGCGCTCCACCATTTTGGAGATTTGGGCCTCATCCGGGGAAACGCCAAGCTCGCCGATCTCGACTTCGACCTCACGGCGGATTTTCTCGCGGGAGATCTGCACGAACGGCGCGAGGTGTGCGAGGCTGATGCTCTGGCCGCCGTACTGGTTACTTGCAACCTGCGCGACGATTTGCGTGGCGATGTTGCAAGCGGTGGAGAAGCTGTGCGGCTTTTCAATGAGCGTGCCGGTGATGACCGTGCCGTTTTGCAGCATGTCTTCGAGGTTTACGAGGTCGCAGTTGTGCATGTGCTGCGCGAAATAGTCCATATCATGGAAATGGATAATGCCCTGCTCGTGTGCTTCGACGATTTCGCGCGGAAGCAAAATGCGGCGCGCGATGTCTTTGGAGACCTCGCCGGCCATGTAATCGCGCTGGACGCTGTTTACGGTTGGATTTTTATTCGCGTTTTCCTGCTTAACTTCCTCGTTGTTGCACTCGATAAGGCTGAGAATCTGGTTATCGGTGGTATTGGCGCGGCGCGCAAGCGAACGCGTATAGCGGTAACAGATATACTCCTTAGCGACATCGAACGCACCTTGCCCCATGATCTGCTTTTCTACGAGGTCCTGTACTTCTTCCACGGACGCTGCACGCCCCATGGCGACGCACGCTCCTTCGACATTTGCAGCAATTGTGCGAATTTGCTCGTTCGTAAGTCTCTGACGCTCGTCGATCTCTTTATTTGCCTTGGAGACAGCGACGATAATCTTAGTGATATCGAACGCTGCTTCCGAACCGTTTCTCTTAATGATCTTCATGTTCCTTACCGCTCCTTCATACCGCCCGCGGGAGCTGCATGTTTCCAACCCCTTTGGTTTTCATAATCAGTTTCCATAATTTTCTTTATATTGAATATTTATGCGTAACCACAAGATATTGTGTTCGTTTTTGCGGTTCCTGCCGCAAGCACCCTACCAGTATACACCGAAGTTGGCGTCTTGTCGAGTAGTAAATGCGCTTTATTTTAAATTTTTTTTTGTACCCTTTTACCCATTGTGCAATAAAGCGTGAAAGGGCACCGCGGAGCGGCGCGGCAAAGCGCGGGTTTGGATGTAAAAAAGGGCGGTCATTGACCGCCCTTGCAGGAACCCATGCAGCTGGGTTCCCTACGATTTGAATGTCCCCCGGACATTCAAATCAACCTTCCTAATTTTATGTAGGCAAAGAGATTTCGCTTTCTGATGAAAGCAACTTAGGGCGCTGCCCTAAGTACCCGCAGTCTTTTGAAAAAGGCTGGCGAAAACTTTTGACCACCGTTACGGGAAGCTTCTTTTCTTACTCTTCCTCTGCTTTTTCCGGCAGAAGATCTGTCATGCTTTTGAGGCTGATGCCGAGTGTGGACATATTGTGCAGGAGTGCGGAGGTAGTCGGCTGGATGATTCCGCCCACGCCGAGCAGGATAAGCATGAGGTTGAAGCCGACGATGAAACGGTAGTTGCGGTGGATGCGCGCCATGAGCGCAGTGCTGAGCTGACGCAGGGTGACGAGCTCATAGAGATCGCCTGCCGCAACGGTGATGTCCGCGATCTCTCTGGCAATGGCGGCGCCGGTATTGATGGCAACGCCGACGCTTGCTTCGGACAGCGCCGGAGAATCGTTCACGCCGTCGCCGACCATAATAACGGTGCGGCCCATTTCTTTTTCGCGGCGGATAAAGTTCGCCTTATCCTCCGGCAGCACTTCGGCGTAGAACTCGTCCACGCCGACCTCTGCCGCAACGGCTTCGGCGGTCTTGCGGTTATCACCGGTCATCATGACAACCTTCTTGATGCCGCAAGCGTGCAGAGCGCGGATGGCGTCCTTTGCTTCCTTACGCAGCGGGTCGGAGATACAGATGACGGCTGCGAGCACACCGGAAATGCACAGATAAAGGTGCGAATACTCGGCCGGAAGTGCGTTGAACTTCGCTTCTTCGCCCTCCGGGATCACGCAGCCCTCGTCTTCAAAAACGAAGTGCGCGCTGCCGATGATGACCTTTTTGCCCTCCACAGTGCTGGAAATGCCGTGCGCGACGACGTATTCCACGCGAGAATGGTACTCTTCGTGGGAGAGGCCGCGGTCCTTGGCTTCGGCCACGACAGCGTTTGCCATGGAGTGCGGGTAATGCTCCTCAAGGCAGGCGGCAAGGCGCAGCATTTCGCTTTCCTCACGGTCGCCGAACGTTTCGATCATGGCGACACGCGGTGTTGCGTACGTCAGCGTGCCGGTTTTATCGAACACAATGGTATCGGCGTTTGCAACGGCCTCCATGAAGCGGCCGCCCTTGACAGAAATATGGTGTGCGCTGCTCTCGCGCATCGCAGACAGCACCGCGATCGGCATGGAGAGCTTTAACGCGCAGGAGAAATCGACCATCAGCACGGCGAGCATCTTTGTGACGTTGCGCGTGAGCAGATAGGTCAGCGCCGTGCCGCCAAGCGTGTACGGCACAAGCTTATCGGCAAGGCGGGAAGCCTTGTCTTCTGCGGTGGATTTCAATTTTTCGGATTCTTCGATCATGCGGACGATACGGTCATAACGACCGCCGCCCATAGCTTTTTCGACGCAGATGACGCACTCGCCCTCTTCGGCGACGGTGCCGGCATACACGTAGCTGCCGACGGACTTCTGCACCGGCAGAGATTCGCCGGTCATAGAGGCTTGATTGACCAAGGCTTCACCCTCGACGACCTTACCGTCGAGCGGAATCATATTGCCCGTGCGCACAACGATGCGGTCGCCCGCCTGAATGTCGCCGATTGGCATGAGCACCTCGGTGCCGTTCGTCTTGAGCCAGACCTTATCGACATTGAGGGACATGGCACCCGCGAGGTCGGCAACAGACTTTTTGTGTGTCCACTCCTCGAGGATCTCGCCGAGGCGCAGCATGAACATAACGGAGCCCGCCGTATCGAAATCGCCGCGCACAAGAGAAACGGTGACAGCAGTGGCATCAAGCACAGCAACGGAGAGATGACCGTGCAGCAGCGCCTTAACGCCCTCTTTGATGTACTTTGCGGAGCGGATGATGGCAAGCATCATTCGAATGGGCGCCGGGAAGAACATTTTGGCCATGGCGCGGCACAGCACCGTAAAGACGAGTTTGTCTTCAAACTCGCGGTTCAATGCGCGGGCGGTGTGATCCGGCACAAGTTCCATACTTTCGGCTTTTGCGAACGAGAATGTCGCGAGCGCACGAATAAGGGATGTGCGGTCATTTTGATAGACGATGACGGCGTCCTGTGTGCGGTCGTAGACCTTAACTTCCTTTACGCCGTCCACGGCGCGCAGGTAATACTCTAAAACGTCGGCTTCTTTCAGCGTCATACGGCCGCAGACGAGATGTACACGCATGTGCCCGCGCGCTTCATGCAGAATTTTACACTTCATAACTTTATCCTTCTATGCAACAATTATATTGGAAGCTCCGAAAAACAGAGCGGATGAACGAAAAAAGAGAGCCGCTTTCGGCGGCTCTCCGGTAATTCAGACCCGGGATAGACCCGCGATCAGGCTTCGGTGGATTCTTCCGCGGAAGCTGTTTCTTCCGTGCATGCGCAAGCTGCATCTTCGATGACCTCTGCGGCAGCATCGGCAGCGCGCTGCTCGTTGATCTCCTTAGCGTCGGTCAGGATGTCGTTTGCGTTCTCCTTGATGGTCGTGACCGTTGTCATGACGCACTCCTTGGCACGCAGAGCAGCTGCAGTGGTCTCGGTGTAGACCTTCTTAGCGTCCTTGCTGCCGAGCACCTTGATGCCGGCGGTACCAAACAAAACACCTGCTGCGAAAAGACCGATTTTTGCCCAATTCATAAAAATACCTCCTGTATTGCGGGCCGCATTTTAACCATGCGGCTCATAAAATTATTTTTTCATGTGTCCACTGATGAGAGTCAGCACAAAGAACAAAACGGTAAGCCTTGCAAAATGCTTATGCATTTTCATATTCATTCACCACCTTGTTTGTTCTGGCAAAAGAATAGCACGATTTTTACCTAACTTCAACAGTTTTCACACAAAAAACACAATTTTCTATTATTTGTAAAAAACAACCTGCAAGTTAGCAATACCATTTTGGACAATTTGTTAAAACAGAATCGGTTAGTTTAAACAATCACAGGTTTTATGCCGGCTTTTGCGGTTTCAGTACAGACGCGCATACGATGTACATACAGCTCAAAAGAAACATTTTGGCAATTTTCGAACCAAAAAGACGAAATTACTCCATTTAGACTTTCGACATAACTTTCTCTTTCCGCAGCATTGGAATACAGCGGTTTATATTGCGCTTATAGGAACAATTAGACGCGCCACAGGTATTCTCTATTTCCCACTCTGTACGGTACACGAGGACAGACAACAAAGCGCGCAGCACGGGAAGCACCCATAAAGGCTGCTCATTACCGTTTCGGTTCTACGTACTCCTTTTGTTTCAGCGTTTTTGCACCCTAACGACTTTGTTTTGGGTTAGTCGGAACAAACTTACAAATTTATTGTACACCTGCTTCTTTCGCTTGTCAAGAGCCATGTGTAAAAGCAGGCGCTTTTTTAGAAATGAGACCTGTCGCACTACCAACATGTAGATCTGTCAGGTGGATTGCGGCGGTGTGTGCGTGGTGCTGATGCTGGAATCATCGAACCCGATAACGGAAACGTCCTGCGAGATGCGGTATCCGAACCGTAGGAGTGCTTCGAACGGCTCGCTTTGTATGGCGCGAATCTGCTTATCACCCGGCTGACTGCCGTAAAAATAACGCACGGAAAGGTCGTAGCCAGGCGCGTGGGCTTCTTCGGTGACACCTTGCGTAAGCCGCTCGAAAAACAGGGTATCCCCTACCACCTTGCCGTGACGCTTATACAAAATGAGCTGCAAAAGTCCGCTTGTTTGGTTTTGCAATATCCCCATCGGACGTTTTAGTCCCATTTTTTCGCTGAAAACGACGAAAGCACGAGTCATACAGAATGAAGCGTGCAAATATATCGGCGTGAAGCCCGACCTCTATGACCCGGAGACGATCTTTGCGAACACGCACCGCAGCTGCTTCACACCGGAGATGGATAATACCGAGCGCGAAGCACGCTACAATGGTTGGCAGAAAGCCGTGCGGCAAGCGCTGACGCACTAAAGCTTATTGAATTTCAAAACGCATATTCGCAAGGCAAAACCGCGAATGTGCGTTTTTTCACTATTTTTACACCTTGCGGTTGACAACGCACGCGGTTTTGTAATAGACTGGAGATAACGCCGAAATGCGGCGAAGAATCTTGGGATAAGAGGTAAGTTTACTATGAAAAAAGGCGCGAAACGCAACCAAATTATCAGCGAGCTTTTACATGTGACGGACGAGGAATTCACGGATGAGGAACTGATTCATCAGCTGATTGCAACGGAAGTCACAAAAAACGCAGACAAGGACGAGCACATGACGTTTGGGCAGCGTGCCGCGGACGCAGTGGCGCGCTTTGCGGGCAGTTGGGCGTTTATTTTCAGTTTTATCGCCGTCATGGTCATTTGGATGGCCATAAACCTCGTTTTGGGTTCGAGAGCATTTGACGAATACCCGTTTATTCTGTTAAACCTCGTGCTTTCGTGCATCGCTGCCGTGCAAGCGCCGCTCATCATGATGAGCCAGAACCGCCAAGAAGCAAAAGACCGTCAGCGTGCAGAGAATGACTATAAGATCAACTTAAAAAGCGAGCTCATCATCGATGATCTGCATAAAAAGCTCGACCTTGTTCTGGAAAACCAAAAGAAGATCAACCGCCGCTTGGATAAGATTGAAGCGGAGATTGCGCCGGAAAACGAGGAAAAGTAACGCTTTACATATAAAGATTTGGGAAATCGTATTAAAAAAGCATCACCATCCGTAAAGGAACGACGGCGGATATCCCCGCCGTTTTGGAACAGAAAAAGCAGATGCACCCGATGTGGATTCGGGGGCATCTGCTTTTTTCTTTGGTTACTAAATATTACTTTTTCTTCGGTTACAATCCGCACAGAGCATTTGACAGTTATCGGGTGTTGTTTTTCCGCCTTTACTCCATGGCGTGATGTGGTCCGCTTGCATTTCTTCAAATTTAAAATGTTTACCACACTTCGGACAAATACCGTTTTGCTGCTCATAAGCTGCCTCTGCTATTTCGGGTGAAAATGCTCGGATATTCAAATGCTTTTCCTGCCCATCAAGCAGATACTCATAAATCCCTTTTTGGTTCGTAATATAGTTATTTTGATAGTCCTTTATCAATTCAACAATACGAGTTTCAAGAGCTTTAGGGTCATACGCAACGCTACCATATTTATTATAATAAATGCCCCAATCAAGCCCGGACATCAATTTTTTGCGGAAATTCGGGAAAGTAGCTTTTACCCAATTTATAACTGTCTGGAAATACAGCCACAATTCATTGCAGTTTGTATCATGCTGATGCCGCGACATATAATCTTCAATTTCGATGCCGTCGCGGTCGGCAATCCACTTGATAGCGGTTTCAAGGTAATTTTGCCGAATGGCACTGCCGCTTAGATAATCGCCTGCAATTTGATAAGCCGGGCATTGACTTTTGCTGAAATACTTCTTCGCTTCGGTCAGCCACTCGCCCGTGTAAATTGCATTGCGAAGTTCCTGCGCAGTTAATTGCTCGCCTGCAATATTGATGATCTTGAACCAGTCCAGCTTTTCTTTATCTGTTCCCTCACAAATATAAATCATCAGAGGATAATCTAAAATTTGTTGCTGTTCAGTTTCCGTTAAATTATGAAAATACAGATGGTCAATAGAAAAATCGCCGCTGACATATTGGCAAACACTGATTGTTCGCTGCTGTCCGTCCAGCAATTCATAATTACCGCTATCGTCTTTTACCCAATACATCACGTTCAACGGGAATTTCTTTTTAATTGTCCGAATCACTTCGTCACGCTGCTTATCTTTATAAATAAATTCGCGCTGAAAAGCAGGGCGAATGTTTAATTTCCCGTCATATCCCACGACGCCGTTTTCCGCGCTGTCTATGTATCCTTTTGTTACATCTCGAACCGAGATTTCGTGCAGTTCGATTTTCATTTTGTTTCACCGCTTTCTGCGTATAAATATTCTTGTGTATTTCTTGTTTCCGTCAATATACGGCTCATTGTGTTTTTTGAAATGCGGAAGTTTGAAGATATCTGGTACATAACCATTATCGCTGCATCCTATTATTTCAAATTGCTCTGGATTAAATTTATCAATGAAAGTAATAGGTACACCCATAACGCCATTACAACTTGTAACGGATAAACAGTCGTTTATATTTGCGCTCTCCTCGGACGACTGGCTGTGCAACTCCGCTTGTATCATTCCACAATCCATTTGAGAATCCCTTGCCTTCACTTTCCGTTGCTCCGACAAGTTCAAACTGATCCGGGCAATATCTGTCAAGGAATGTGATTGGTACGCCAATGATTCCGTTACATCTTTCTGCGAATGACAATGCGGCTGTATAATCTGCGTTTCGGTCGGTCGGTCGGTCGGTCGGTCGGTCGGTCGGTCGGTCGGTCGAAGTATGATTCATTTCATCATATTTGTCAATACTTTCTGATAAATAAAACCTGCCCGTACCATGCTTCCCATTTTCTAAATCAACGGGCTGCGCTACATCATAATCTGCTGCAACAATCTCAAACTGATCCGGATTGTGTTTGTCTAAGTATGTAATCGGCACTCCTATATCAGCAAAATAATCACAAGGTATTTCAGATGTTTTATCCACATTGATTGCATCGTAATTATCATACTTGGGGTATTCATCTTCATGCCCGTGGTACTGTTTATACAAAACCAGTTTTTCGTGACGAACTGCATAATCAATATTTGTAAACCATCTGACGCCTTTTACACGAATATATTTTACACCGTTTTCGTCAATTCGGTATCCTGACGCTTTCAGTGGATAACTGTCCGGCACTCTGAATTCTCTGTCGCCGCTATGAATAGATGCACCGAGCCACAACTTATTTTGCATAATAAGTGGAAAAACCTCTTTATAGGTTATCGCGTTGACATTTCCAATAATCAAAAAATGTTTTTCATACTTAACTAATTGTGCGATAAATTCCCGAAACAACGAAAAAGGCGGATTTGTAACCACAACATCGGATTCTTTCAGCAATGCAATACATTCTTCGCTGCGAAAGTCACCGTCTCCCTCAAGGGACTGCATTGTGTTTTTACGATTGCGCAGCAGATATTCCACATCAGTAAGATCTGTTCTTCCATCACCGTTTTCATCAGTTACTTCTGTGATTTCAACTTTATATGCTCTACTTTGTTCAGTATCTGCCGTTTGCTCAAAAGAAATTTGCCCGTTTTTTTCAATATAATAAGGAAGTTCCTCCCCTGCAAATGGTGAGGTTACATAGCATGTGGCTATCAGCTTTTTTATATGCAAAGCATTAAAATTCATAGCAAAGTACTTAAAGAAATTGCTTTCAAAAGGATCGTCACAATTACAAAAAACGACCTTGCCACTAAAGAAATCTTTATAATAGCGCATTTCTTTTTCTATTACTGACAACTGCGTGTAGAATTCATCTTTTTTCGCTTTTGCCGCGCGATTTAAATCGGAGTTTTTAGCCATTATCCTCACCCATATCAAAAAAGCCGTGTTATACTACATGAATATTCTTCACATAGTATAACACGGTAAAATTGAAATTACAATATGGGAAATGCTGCGTTTTACTCTGCTTCGCTCAAAAGCATACGGTCATTATCGAGGGCTTTGCCGGCGGCTTGCTTGAAGCGGTCGAGGAGGTCGGCAACAGTCATGTGGGCACGCTCTTCGCCGGTGACGTCCAGAATGATCTTACCGGCGTTCATCATGATGGTGCGGTTGCCGAGCTCCAGTGCGGACTGCATATTGTGCGTAATCATCATGCACGTGAGGTGGTTTTCCTCCACAGTGTTTTTTGTGATCTCGAGCACCTTCTCGGCGGTGGCGGGGTCAAGCGCGGCGGTGTGCTCGTCGAGCAGAAGAAGCTTCGGCGGGTTATATGTGGCCATCATAAGCGTGAGCGCCTGGCGTTGGCCGCCGGAAAGCAAACCCACGGGCTGGGTCATGCGGTCTTCGAGCCCCATACCGAGCAGGGAGAGGCGTTCGCGAAACGCCTGTCTGTCCTTGCGGGAGATGGAGCTGAGCCAACCGCCGTGCCCCGCTGCGAGCGCGAGGTTTTCTTCGATGGTCATGCCCGGTGCGCTGCCGCGCATGGGGTCCTGAAACAGGCGGCCGATGCTGCGGGCACGCTTATACTCCGGCATGAACGTGATGTCCTTGCCGTCAAGCTCGATCTTGCCGCTGTCCGTGAAAAAGCTGCCGGAAATGGCGTTAAAAAGCGTAGATTTGCCCGCGCCGTTTGCGCCGATGACGGTGATGAAATCGCCCTTTGCGGCGTGGAAGCTGAGGTCTTCGATCGCCTTTTTGGCGTTGACCGTGCCGGGGTTGAAGGTCTTCGAGATATGCGTGAGTTTAAGCATGGGTGCGCTCCTTTCCGAAACGGCGCTTCAGATACGGAAGCTGTTTTTTGAGGTACGGCCCGGAGATTGCCAGAATGACAATAACGGACGAGACGAACTTGAGCATGAACGCGGGCAGGTTGAATCGCAGCGCGATGGTATACACAAGGCGGAACACGAACGCACCGACGACCATGCCGAAGATACGCAGCGGAATTTTGCCCTTGCCGAAGAACGCGCCGCCGATGAGGAGCGATGCCAGCGCAACCGTAACCATGCCGGTGCCGATATCGATGCTGACAGACTTTTGCGACTGCGCGAGCAAGCAGCCTGAAAGCGCCGTAAACGCATTGGAAATGCACAGGCCGATGATGGTCGTTTTAACCGGGTTGATGGACGAGGAGCGAACCATGTCCGGGTTATTGCCCGTCGCACGAATGGCAAGGCCGAGGCGTGTGCGGAGGAAAAGTCCCAAAACGACCGCCACGAGTACAACCGTGATGGTGATGACGATAAGCTTATATTGCCCCGCAAGCGGTATGTTTTCGAGCACCGAACGCATTTTGGTGAAGACCGTATCGGAATTATTGAGGTTCAGAAGCGACGCGCCGTTCATGATGCCGATGTTGACGGAATAAAGCGCGGTATTGACGATGATGCCGGCAAGCAGACTATCAATGCCCATTTTCGTCTGCAAAAGAGCCGTGACGAAGCCGGAGACCATGCCGATCGCCATAGCGGCGGGGATTGCCAGAAACGGATGCCCGGAAAGCGCGACGGACGCGCCGACGACCGCGCCGAGCGTGAAGCAACCGTCTGTGGAAAGGTCGCATACGTTCAGCATGGAATAGCTCAAAAACAGTGCCAAAACAGTCAGCGAGCTGATGAGACCGAGCTCCAGCGCTGTCTGCCCAAGGGTCAGGATTGAATCGAAAGACATACAAAAACTCCTCGTTTTGCAGATTTGTGGTGATATGCCGAAGCCACGCGCCCGAAAACCGGGTGCATGGCAGCGGTGATTGCATTCTTATGGGTAAGTAAGGTATTGATGAAGTATGGTAGTATGAAGTGTTTGAAAGCTTATGGGGTAGGATAAGCTTTTGAGAGATTTAAATTAAGACTCGAGATCGCTGAAGCTTTCTGCGGTCGTGATCTCCTCCACTCTCGTGCAGTACGGGGCAAAAGCTTCGGAGACGGTATCGAAGTCGAGGCCGAGCTTTTCGCAGATTTCGGTGTTGACCGTTGCGGTGCCGTTGTCGAACGTGATGACCGGGGTGGTCGCCGGGTCTTTGCCTTCGGTGAGGATGGAAGCGATCATATCTGCGGTCTCACGGCCGAGGTTTGCGTAATCGACGCCGTAGCCGAGGAACGCGCCGTTGAGGGCGAAGGAATCGGCGCCGGTGTAGTGCGGGATGCCTGCGTCAGCAAAGGTCTCGTAAATAGCGAGCTCTGCCTTCATGATGGTATTATCGGTCGGAGTGAACACGGCGTCTACACCGTCGGAAACGAGAGCCTGTGCGGCGAGCGCGACTTCTTCGGCGGTCGTTGCGGTGCGCTCTACATATTCAACACCTTTGTCGTCGAGGTACGCCTTTGCGTGCTCGATGGCGGCGGTGGAGGAATCCTGTCCTACGTCGTACAAAAGGCCGATCTTCTTGGCATCGGGGTTCTGGGCGAAGATGAGGTTCATGACGGAGTTGGTATCGAGGTTATCGGAGGAGCCCGTCACGTTGCTGCCCGGCTCTTCAAGGGAAGCGACAAGACCCGCGCCGACCGGGTCGGACACGGCGGCGAACACAACAGGCGTTTTGCTGTCTTCGGTTGCGGACTGCATCGCCATGGCGACCGGGGTCGCGACACCGACCATGAGGTCTACGTTATCGGCTGCAAAGTTTGCGATGATCTGATTCATGACGTTCGCGTCGGCGTTACAGTTGTCGTACTTCACGTTGATTGTGATGCCCTGCTCGCTTTCAATCTCGGCGAGACGTACATTGATGTTCTCAACGATCTGGTTTAAGGAAGCGTCATCGACGTAATTGCAGATGCCGATGGTGTACGATGTGCCGGAAGATTCTTCGCTTGCGGTGCTCTTTTCACTCGACACACTGCTTTCGGAAGCGGCGGACGAAGAAGAGTCGCTTGACGCGGAGGACGCGGAAGAAGCTGTGCTCTGACCGCTGCAAGCGGCGAGGCTGAGGGTCATAGCGGCAGCGGTGATCATGGCAAATACGTTTCTGAGTTTCATAAATTTATCGATCCTTTCAGGTTTGTTTTAATGCGTTCAAATACGGGTTCAAAATTTCGGATGCAGCGCGGCTGCGCCATCGTTTTGTGTAAACAAACATGAAATAACCTCCCTGAAAAACAAAAAATCCTGTCCCTGCAATCACTTGCTGGGACAGGATCAAAATTCCTGCGGTGCCACCCGGCTTGGTATGTGAAACACACACCCTCTTACGCGTACCATCATACGCAGACCTTTGTTTACGGAGAGCCACACTCCGTCTCACATACTCGGGAAATCCTTTTCTGTTCGCCCTCAGAAGTCCATTCCGCTTTATCTTTTCGCCGTGATCCCACCATCCACGACTCTCTGTGAGAAAAGTTGCCTAAAGCGTACTCACTCTTCCTCAACGGTTTAGTGCATTGTAGCACACATTTTTTCGGTTGTCAATTAGGTTTTTGAAAAAATTTTGATTTTTTGTAAAAAAGATAAATTTTGTTAAAAATGGCCCATCAGCAATGCTCAAGATTTATAAGCCGCTCGGCGCAGGCGTTCTCTACGACGAGCCTTGCCGCAAGGGCGGAATTGCCCGGAGCTAAGCCACACCCACCGCTCGTTGCGAGTGGCAGAGTTCATATCACCTTATTATGCAAATCGTATTGCGGTCATCCTGTGACCTTTTTGTTATTCAAATGCAGCACGCGGTCACACTTTTCGGAGATGAACGCATCGTGCGTGACGATGATGCAGATCTTGTCTTTGCAGACCTGCTTCAGAGCCTCAAACATGCCCTCTGCGGACGCTTTATCGAGGTTTGCGGTGGGCTCATCGAGCACGAAGACCGGGCGGTCATCATAGAAAATGCGCGCCAGCGCGACCTTGCGGCGCTGACCGCTGGAGAGATTTTTGCCCTCCGGCTCGATCTCGTAGTCCGCTGTTTTTTCGTTTACAAACTCCGTAAGGTTGGCGAGTTCGACAGCCTTGCGGAATTTTTTCTCGTCAAACGGCTGATCCATGCAGATATTCTCTTTGAGCGTGCCCGCAAAAACGGAGACGAAGCCGGAATCGTAGCTTAAATAATTCCGAATCTCCGCGCCGCGCACGGTTTTATTGCCGATTTTGAGCTCGACCTCGCCGCCCGTGGGTGTATAGAAGCCGATGAGCAGCTTTGTGAGCGTGCTTTTGCCGCTGCCGTTTTCGCCGGTGAGCGCGACGATCTCGCCCGTGTGCACCTGCGTTTCGGCGTGGGACAGGATAACTTTTTCTTCGTCATACGCAAAGGAGAGGTCTTTTGCGGTGAGCGCTGCGCTGCCTGCATTTTGGACAGCGGGCTTTGCGGTTTGTGTGCTATTTTCGGTGGGCATGGAGAGGATTTCCCCGATGCGGTTTGTGGAGACCTTCACTTCGTTGACCTCGGCCATCCAGCCCGAAATGTGCAGGAACGGGCCGTAGAAGAAGCTGACGAGGTTCACGACGGCGATGAGCGTGCCGACGGTCGTTTCGCCGCGCACGACAAGGAACGAGCCCATGCCGAGCGCGATGATGAACATGCCGACGCCGAGGAAGTTATTGAGAAAGCCGATGGCGCCCTGCAAAACGCTGAGTTTGCCGACGTACTTCTGCTTTTGCGCGTATGTATCCCCCACGCGCTTCTGCACCCAGCCGAGCACGCCGTAGGACTTAAACAGCATGTACTGGCTCAAAAACTCCTGTAAGATATTGCGGTTTTTGTCTTCGTTCTGCATGATCTGAATGCTGTTCATCTCAAGCTTCGGGGAAATGCGGATCATGGTGAAAATCAAAATCGGCACGACGACGATCATGACGACCGCGAGTTTCCACTCGAGGAGGAACATCAGGATAAAGCTGACGACGAACGTGAAGCTCTCGAAAAAGATGCTCGGGATGAGCGTTTTGGAATAGAAATTTGAGAGGGTCTCCGCGTCTTTTGTCATGCGCGTGAAGTAGTTATCCGCTGCGCCGCTGTCGAATGTCCTTAGGTCTGTGCGGTATAGGTGCTCCACCATGGCGCTGCGCAGAGAAAGCTCCATGCGGCAGGAAAGCTTGCCCTGCAAAACGGACGTAACGACCTGCGAGATGCCGAGCACGAGCAAAACGCCGACCGCGATGATGAGACATGTGGTGAGCGGCATAGCGCTTGCATTTGTAGCGATGTCCAGGAACATTTTCATCAAAACAGACACCGCGATGACGGAAACGCCCAGCAGCACGGAAAAAATGACGAGCAAAATAAACTGCGGAACGTTTTGACGGATGAGGTGAAGGGAATGCCGGTTTTGCTCTTTCTTCATTTCAAAATCTCCTTTTTGTTGTCTGAACTCATCATGTGACAACATGAAAATTCAGCCGTTTATTTGTTTTTGTGCAAAAGATCGACTTGCTCTCCCGTTTAACGCCAGTATACTACATCATCAAAAATTTGTCTACTTTTTTTGTAAAACCATCTATTTTCACAATCAATCCGTCGAAATTTCCGCAAAATGACGAAAGCCGACGGCAGAGGCTTTTTCGCACCGAGATAATCCCCTGCGATGCAGCCCAGAAGCACCGTGACGGCACCGCCGAGCGGCAAGACGAAAAGACCCTTTAAATCAACATTCCAGATGACCATGAGCGCTATGAGCGCGCCCGCCGTAAGCAGGGCCGCGCGCAGGGAGCGCCACAGCAGATACGCTGCTTTGTTTTCGTTTTTTTCCGGGTAGACCGTAACGGTCTGCGGATGTTTCATGCGCGTCCCCTCTCTCAGCACAAAATGCGGTAAACTTCATCTTCGATTCGCTCGGCAGGCAGTTCTACCACTTCGCAGCCGCCGCCCACTGCAATATGCTGCAATTTGCCGCCGGACACCGCACTGATGACGGTAGTGCCGATGCGACCCTCAAGCGGTTTTAAGGACGCGGTGTATTGACCCGCGGTGAGCAGCATCAGGCGCTCTTCATAGCCCTGTATGCGGCGCTGCATTTCAGTCGTTTTGTGAAAAGCGAAAAGGTCGTATTCTTTTGTGCTGCTTTGCATAACGTGCACAGTGATCCACTCGCCGTTCTGCATGCGGAATTCTGCGGTCAAATGATAAGCCAGAAATTATTTCCGAGCGTCTCCAAAAGTTTTGTGAACATATTCATGCGGCATTCTCCTTTTTTCCTCTGTTGTAAGCTGCCGCCGCAGCGCGCGACCTATTCTCCCCCAAACCGTTCCGCCGCATTACACAGGGAACTGAACACAAATAAAGCCGGTCCATAGAACCGGCATATCTGTTAAGTCATATCAATCGAGCTTTTCGATGGCCTCCACGATCTCCTTCTGATCTTTGCAGACCTCTTCAAAAAGCGATTCGTCCGTCAGCGGAACGGCGCCGCGCACGGCCTCCGTTAAAGCGGATGCCGATTTTTGCAGGCGGTCGAAGCCGAGGTTCTGTGCCACACCCTTTAAGGTGTGCGCCGCAAGGAAAGCATCTTTCCAATTTTTGGCTTCCACAGCTGCTGTAAGCCGGTTATAGGTCGGATCGTTTGCGTATTTGCGCACGAACTTGCCGATCATTGCCTCATTCGGGATGCGTTTCATCACGTTTTTGAGGTCGCCGCCGATTTTCTGATATAATTCTTCAAGCTCCATGATTTGTCACCTTTCTGCAACTTCTATCTGCTTTCCGCATGATTAGCGTTCGCGTGTTTCGCTTTATTCTCGTACATGCGCAGGTCTGCCTGCCGAATGGCTTCGGAGAGCGGGTGTACGCGGTATACGCCGCCAAGGCTGACATCAAGCTTCACCTCGGGGTAATCCGGCAATTTTGTCTCCTGCACGGCGCGTCTGAGCTGCTTTAAACGCTCATAGAAAACCTCTTCGCCGATCTTGGAGAAGATGAGGAGGAACTCGTCCCCGCCGTAGCGGATGAGCGTATCGCTGCCGCGGATGCCGGAACGGATTGTATTCGCGATGGTTTTCAGCGCTTCATCGCCCACAGGGTGGCCGTATGTATCGTTAATCTGCTTAAAAAGGTCAACATCCACGATTGCCACGGCATCTGCGTTTTCCAAATTGGACTGGAAACTCTCAAGATACAGTCTCGTGTACGTTCCGGTCAGGGTATCGCGGTAGAAGTTCATAAACGAAGAATGCGTTGGCGCATCGTTGTCGCCGCCGCAGCGTGTGCACTCCGCTTCGTCTTCATGCGAAGCAATCTCCAGTGTGCAGGTACGTCCGTTGACGTTGATATGTTTAGAAAGCACGAAGTACATTTGCCTGTCACGCATTTCAAGCTTGGTGACCCACTCTTTTCCTTCCAGAGAGCGGGAAGAAATACAGTTTTCGCACGGCTCGTTTCTGCCCCAAATTTCATAGCAGTGTATCGGCGTAGTGATTACTTTTCCGTCTTTATCCAGCTCAAGGTTCTCATTCGTTTTCGGATCTACAAGGCGCACCACTTCAAACACGCGGCTCAAATCTTTCAAAAGATGAGCTATGTTGTCTTCCGTGCACTTTTCGAGCACATCTTCTCCGCGCCGCACCATTTCATCCTGAATATCTTTAAAGTGTCCGAGCACGCCGGCATAATTTTTGTATTTAGTTGTCCAAAGCGATTTTACCGTAAGGCGCTGCCAGCGATATTCACCGTTAACGGGGATCTGCACAATCATTTTCACTTCCGGTCTTTCCGGCGTTGTTGCTTTCAGCTTTTCACGCATAGCGAGCCAATCCTTTTCAGAGAGCAGCGAAACGTCGTTCCATTCCGTCAGATACATGGATTTTTCTCGTTGATCGACCGGCGCATTCCAATCTTTGAGATGTACGGTATTTGTCCAGTGGTCAAATTCAAACTGGATACCGCCGCACTGCTCTGCGAAGAATTCCGCCTTTTTCTGCTCGAAGGTGAGCAGGCTGTGCGCACGGTTATTAGGCATAAGTTCTTTTTGCTCGAGCATTTCATCGGAAAGGCGCTTTGCTTCCTGACGGTAATCGAACCGTCTGGGGTCTGTGTGCATGTTCTCGAAAAGCTGATCCTGCACGTCCAAAAGACACTGTATCAAAAGCGGATTGAAGGCGCCGCATTCGCCGTTTGTAATCATTTTAATGGCGGTCGCGTGGTCGAACGACTTCTTGTAGCAGCGTTCGCTTGTAAGCGCGTCGTACACGTCTGCCATGGCGACGACCTGCGCGGAAATCGGAATCTCATCGCCCTTGAGACCATCCGGGTAGCCGCGGCCGTCCCAACGCTCGTGGTGCCAGCGGCAGATCTCATGCGCCAGATTCATCAGCGTTTCGGATTGCTGCATACCGATGTCGCACAGCATCGAGTCACCGATGGCGGCGTGACTCTTCATAATCTCCCACTCTTCGGGGTCGAGCTTGCCGGGTTTATTTAAAATCGCTTTCGGAACGCTGATCTTACCGATGTCGTGCAGTGCGGAAACCGAAGCGATCATAGAGATATCCGTTTCCGTCAGCGGGTATTTATCCGTGATCTCAATCAAGCGGCGCAGGAGAATGTCCGTCATCGTGCGCACATGCAGAATATGCTGGCCGCTTTCGTTGTTGCGGTATTCGATAACATGGCTCAAAATATTGATCATCGTGTTGTTCGTCTTTTCACGCTCGTAGACCTGCTCCTCCACAAGGCGCACAAGGCGCTTTTGGCGGGCATACAACATGAGCGTATTTTCGACACGGCGGCGGACGACCGTCAGATCGAACGGTCTGCTGATGTAATCCGAAGCGCCGAGGTCATAGCTGCGGCGGATGAAATCCACATCGCTTTCGGACGAGATGATGATAACCGGCACCTCGCTGATCCAATGCCGCAGATTCATAATCTCCAGCACGCCGAAACCGTCCATTTTCGGCATGTTGATGTCGAGCATCACGAGGTCGATATCATCGTTTTTTTCGAGGATATCGACGGCTTCTGTGCCGTCTTTTGCCATGACATATTCGTATTTATCGCTGAGTATTTCCTCAAGGAGCATTTGGTTCATTTCCGAATCGTCCGCGATGAGTATTTTTTCCTTTAAACTCATAGATTTCTCCTTGCAGCGCTTTCTGTTTCGTCTCACAATTTATTCTTTATCGGAAAGCGCTTTCATTTTTACCGATAGAATGACTTGCCAAAGACAGAATTCGCTATATTCTCTGCAAATTCGTCAAAAAGTGGATAAAAAGCAGCAATTCTATCTATTCTACACAATAAAGAACACTATTTAAATACATTGTATTTCTATTTTATCATATTTGCTTTTTACGTGCAAGAAAAATCGCATGAAATCATACTTTTTTAAAACAAAGCGTATACAATTTCTTTATTGCAAAAACACCGCGCCTGCGGAGCATTCCGTTTGGCGCGGTGTTTCTCAGTTTTCTGTATTGCGGTTCATGTATTGATACATGTTGGAGTTTTGTTCTGTGTCGCGATTGGCTTCGGAAGATTCACCTTGCATTCCGGAAAACAAATACGTACTCCACCCTTTCGTGCTCTTATCGTACACATACTGCACAACATACCAATCCCACCCGCCAATGTTATCAACCTCTGCGGTTGCACTGGCCTTCAACTCTAAATTTGTTTCCATTTCCGCTTCTATCAGCCGTTTGAGTTCTGTATTTCCGCTATTCCAAGTGGCCGATGTACTAGTATTGACATAAACGCCGGGATCTGTACCAAAAAACACAGATGAACTATAATTTTTATCATAGCCGCCCGGATACGAAGTGCCATCACGACACACTAAAACCCGTACGCCGGTGCCTTTAGAGTTATCTGCACAAGTAATGGTTCCGTCTGCCACCCACTTGCCGAGCAGAGATTGAATTTTACGCGCGTTGCGGATGTCTTCGGCGCGGGCGCGGCCCTCTGCGGTGTCTTCGGTCGTCACATTGAGCTTTTCCACTTCAAAGGTGGTTTCGGCCAGCGTGTTTTTATTTTCGCTGTCTTTTACGCTCAGCTGCACTGTGAAAAGGGAGAAAACATCGTCATACGTTAAGCTTCCTACCTCAGCTTTAATACCGTAGGGGTACGCCTTTGCGGGCAGAATGTCCTTGCCGCCAAGCTGCACATGCCCTTCCGGCGTAGTGGTAAACGCGGTGTAATCGCCGCTGCCGAACTGCTGGCTGAAAAAGCCCGTAACGTTGCCGCTGCCGTCTACTTTCAGTGTGCCGGAATAGCGCAACTCATCGCTGATGGTGGTCGTAAGCGTGGAGCACAGCACCTGCGCTTCCGAATATGAAACGGATTTTGCGTAGGAGCGCACGCCGAGCTGCACACCCAACACCATCACCATGCTGACAAGCACCAAAATGGCGACTGTGCAGAGCATTTCCACGAGCGTTAAGCCTTTTTTATCTTTCAGCTTCAAGTTCCCGCCCCCTGCTCTTTGCTTTCCCTGTAATACGTGTAGCCGTTTTCGCTTGTGTATTCATCGACTTGAACATGGATGACTTTTGTGGCGATGTTGTTATCCTTAATGGTCAGCGTTTTGGTTTCTCTGCCCTTGTCGGCATTCTTATACGTTAAAGCCACATCGGTTTTGCGCACCTTGGCATTTACCTTGGAGGCCGTGGAAACTGCGGTGGAGAGAAAAAGCATAACGAGCACCACGACCAAGATGGCCATGAGCGTTTCCACCAGTGTTTCCGCTTTTTGTGAACGCAGCTTTTTCAACCCGTTACCCCCTTTTGCAGCTTTGCCTTATTCCATTCGAGTGTTCGGGTGACGACCTGTGTGGAGCCCGTATCGCCGGAGGTTCTTTCCTCCGCCAGTTTGCCCTCCATAGTCAACACCATGCGGCAGGGGTGTTCGGAACCCACACCGTTTGTGAATGTTGCAGCGAGGTTATACACCTTGCTGCTTCCGTCACTGCCGGTGTCGACTGATACAAGGATTTCTGCCGATACATCTTCATAACCGTCTACGGAGAACGTGTAGGTCTTTGCATAAGGGGTCGTCGTGTTCACATATATAACCCATTCGCCGATGTCATTGATCATATCTCCCACCGCACATGTGGCCTTTATCGTATCATTCGTCGTAGTGGTCGTTCCATCCGCCTGCGTCACCGTGGTCGTAACATCTTTATACCGGCCCGTAAGGCTTTGGAAATCGTCGCGCACGAGCTCGGCGGCAGAGCTGACCGCGAGGTAGGCCTGCTGCTGTTCTTTTTCCGAGCGTTTATTTACGGCGGCGCTGGTGGCGGCGGAGATGATGACCGCGCTCACCATGATGCCGACCAGCATAAGCAGCAGCGCCATCAGCATGGAAGCGCCACTTTGGCTATTCAGTTTTCTGCGGATCGCCTGCATTTTCGGCACCTGCCTTTTTGTTGATTTACGGTTCAACGGTCTCGCCGCCTGCTGCGGTATCTTCCCAAACGGCGTAGAGAGTGAGTTCGGTCTTATTCTCCATCGCCATAGAACCTATGATGTTCCCGATCAAGCTTGCATCTGTATAATCAGCCGTTGTACTTGAAGCATCAAACGCCCAACCCTTAAAGGTGGATGCTCCCTTTTTGAACGTATTCTGCGGAAGGCTGTCCGTCGTTTGAATCTTATCATAAGCATACGAAACAGCAGGCATCGTACCCGAACCGCCGTTGGCATTAAACTGGATGGTATAGGTGTTCGGAACCGCCTTGATCTCGGTATCTGCGAAGATCTCGGGGAGATTATCAAAGTCAAACGTATAGCCTAAAATAGCTGTTGCCAACTTGTTCTTTTCTTCTTCCGTTAACGTCGGCTTTTCTCCGTAAGATACCTTTTTCTCCAGCACCGAATCGCCGTTTACCGTTACAAACTTCACCTTATACTCATTGGAAACAATAGTGTACGGGGTGATGAGGTTGTAGGTCACGTCGCCGTTTTTGAGGACGATCTTTAGGGTAATCTCACCTGCCGCGGCGGATTCCACCTTTACAGCGCGGTATTGGAATTTCGTGTCGTTCGTTTCTGTCGTCCACTTATCGTTTACCGTCACTTTGTAGGTGTGATTTTCATCGGTCGTGATGCCGTCTTCACCCACAGTGTAGGCGGTTTCCCCTGCGATAATCTCGATTTGATCGACCGTAAAGCTGGAGCCGGTCAAATCGGTATACTCATTCGTTGCGTAGAGGAACAGCGCACTTCCCTTCATGGCGGGGCCGTTTTCCGGGTATTCAACGGTCGTACCGGTGTAGGAAGTCGTGGATTTTTTCGGCGTGTGCGGCAGAGAAATCTGGTTATAGACGCTGCCGTTTGTCAGGCCAAGCACATCACTTGGCTTTGTTGTAGCGCTGATATACAGCGTAGCCGTGACCTCTTTTGCGGGCTCCGCGGCAGTTGCCGCGCCGTACGGATATGTGCACGTGATGCTCACCGTGGCTTCGCCCGCAGCAAAGCCGGTAAGCGGCAAGGAGAACGTGCCGTCTGCGTTCAGCTTGATATCGTCCTTACTGCACTCGATGACGTCCTGCTGCACGCCGTTGTTATCGACAGCAATCTCCCATCTGAGCGTCTTTTCGGTCTCGGCAAGCAGCTGCTTGTCGTTTGCGTCCTTTACGGTCAGCGTAATCGTATCGGTGTCGCCGGAATAAACCGAAATGTTCGTAGAAGAAGCCTCCAGCTTGAGCGATGCCGTAACTTCGATTGTAAGGCGCGCGATGTAATTGCCGAGCTTCGCCTCTGCGACGACCGTGCCGACATTCTGCCCGATGAATGTGACATCGTAGCAGTTATTCTCACGATTATACACAATGCGGCTGACTATTGCTGCGGCCTTATCGTTTGTGAGTTCGTTTCTGTTTTCGTCGTACAGCTTGATTTTCGGCTCTGCGCTCGTATCTACGTCGCTGCTGGCGACAAGCAAATGTGTCTGCAAAAGCGCCTTGCCGTCTTCGTTGTCGTTCAAAGTGCTGTCTTCCGCTTTCGTTTTGATATCCGCAAGCAGGTCGAGCTTCCGGGAATTTTCTTCCCATAAGAGACCGATGCGCGGCCAGCGGCCGTAATGCAAATTGACTGTGCTGCCGAAGATATCGGTCTGTGTCAGAACCGTCGGGAACGGATAGTTAAGCCCCTGCAGCGCCGTATCATTGCCCGGGAAGCTATATTTGCCGTCGATATTCTGCCCCTGCTCGGTGATGGTAACGGTGGAGAAGCTCTTATAGCTTGAGCCGGACTGGTAGTTCTTGTTCAGTTTCGTTAAGAATTCGCTGCTCTGCATTTCGGCATACGTTACGTATGGGGTGGAATCATTGAACAACTTGATCTCACGCCCCTGCAAATCCTGATGCGTCATGTTCAGGTTCAGGTTATACCAACTTGAGGGAGTTTTATTGCCATATTTGCGGTAATCATCTGTATTTAATACGGCGGATTCAAGTGCATAGCAGTTATGAATCTCGATATAGTCGTTTTTAACATTCGCGAAATTTTCCTGCATTTCGCCATTGGAGGCGATTGCCTGCGTACTCTTTATAATATTTTGCTCGTTGGCTTTACCACGTTTTGGCATCTCAACATAACTGTAGCAGTTTTCAACCTTGAGCACACGACTCACATCACCAACCAAAGTTGCTAAGCCGCCGCTGTTTCGCATGACAATACCGCCAACAAGGCCGCCCATCCAGATATTCGCACCCTGAGTATAGTTACTATACCAAAATTTAGCTGTGCTTCTCATAGAACCGCCAGCATAACAATATCGCACTGCGCCACGAGAAACACCAGCAATACCGCCGACACGCAGATTTTGATAAGGGCCATTATAGCCGATATTGATAATAATATCTGTTACAGCGGAGCAGTTTGTAATATCCATGTTTGTCATGCCGACAAGACCGCCGACACTGCCGCCGCCCCAACCCGGGGTTTTTGCATGGTTATCCTGAATGATATAGCCGGAAACCGTGCAGTTTGTAAATACACTTGCAGGATTGTCTCTGCCGGCCGCAAAGCCGACAAGACCGCCAACGCAGTACCAGCTCTCACCGTCCTTTGTAGCTTCGATTACATTGCCTTCATCCGAGTATACGACCACATTTTTAACCGTTGCACCGACCGTAATGCCAAAAATACCAACACATTCCGCATTGCTGTGAATTTCAACATTTTTGATCGTATATGCCTGTCCGTCATAATGAGAAGCAAAATATGACATTGTCGGATCAGCGGTTGCTGTACTGCCTGCATTATCATACATGCTTCCGATAGGCGTGAAGTTATTGTCCTTACCAAGTGTACGGTATTCTGAAGAAGCATTCAAATCGTGTGTTTGATTCCAATACCACTCTTCGCCGCTTTCCGATACCCTGTGAGTATCGCCGTAAACCTGATACGTGTATTTATCCTTAAACGTATTCCAATCCCCTTTGTTCTGAGACACAATGGAGGTGTTTGTATTGCACTTTCCGGAATTCCAGTTGATAAACTGTAACTGCGAGACGGAGCGAATCTCGTAAGCGTTGCCGTTGGCGCCGGGTTCGACGTCACCTGTTTCTGTCTTTTTGCTCTGTACTTCGGAGCTATCGAGGCTCATAGAGTTTGCAAAGAACGGGTTGACGGTGTAGGTGTATACGGTAGCATCCGTTCCGCTGCCGTAATCCAGCCACCATGTGCCGTTTGCTTTGCTGCCGGTCAAATACATTTTGTCTTCACCGGTTTCATATGCGACAAACGTATAGCCGGGCATCTGCTTACCGAGCGCTTCGCCGGCTTTTGCATTTTCTGCAACGCGCATGAAGTTTTCATTGAAGTATGCGGCACTTAATGAAGTCGTCAAATTATTGCTGTTCGCATAGAAATAGCCGTAGCCGTAATGCGTTACAACGCCGCCGTCGTCGTGCTCTTCACAGAGAGAATCGCCCTTTAAGATGTCGTTGTTTGCGCTGGAAATTTCATTGCCCTGGCTTGTGCCCACGTAGCTGAAGTGGTAGCCGCTGTTGCTGCCGCTGTCTTCATATTCCCAGTAGAACACACCGAGCGTACCGATGTCCTTCTGCACGGGCCAATCGCCGTAATGCACGGTCTGCCCTGCTGCATTGCGCACGACTGCCGGGTAGATATAATAATCGCCGGTCGTTTCTTTGGCATTATAGGTGCAATCTGCCTTTTTGAAATTGTTGATTGTTTTGTTTTGCAGCTCGCTGCCCGTAAGGGGCTCACCCGCCGCGTTATCTTTGAATTCGTTCGTGGAGGTGTTGTAAGCATAAAGCGTGCCTCTGTACGAATACGTGCCGCCGTCCAGATAATAGCACTGGTATGCCGAACCGCCGGTATGCACAAAGCCGTAGGACTCCGCATCGCCGGAAGCTGTCAGCGCCGTAGCGCTGTAGCTGCGGCGAATCATGCCGCTGGCGTTGTTCGCCGCAAAGCCCGCGACCCACACGGTGCTGTTTCGCGCGCCGCGCACCTGAATGCTGCCAAGCGCGTAGGAATCCGAAATAGAGGCGTGGTTCACGCCCGCAAAGCCGCCCGCATAGGTGTTAGAGTTCGTATTTGCAAAGCGAATGGACGGGCAGTCCGAAGCGCTGTTGCGGATGGTGCCGTAGTTGCTGCCGACAAAGCCGCCGAGCGAAGCCGTGCTGGCGCTGTAACCGTAATACTCCATGGTATAGCCGGAAACCGAGCAGTTTGAAACCGTGCCGCGGTTATAACCGACGAGCACGCCCATGCTGACGCGCGACGCACTGCCGGAAGCCGAATTACCGCCCTGCGCATTGACATAGGCCACCGTGTTACTGCCGTCGCCGACAAGGAACACATTGCGCACCGCGGCAGCGGACGACGTATAACCGAACATGCCGATGTAAAGGGACTTTGCTTTAAAGGAAATTCTCTCTATTGTATTGCAGCCGCCGTTATACACAGCCGTAAACGGCTTATCCCCTGTGCCAATCGGCGCCTGTGTGTTAATCTTTGCAGGCACATCGTCATATTTTGTCCACTCATACCTGTTGTAATCAATGTTGAGTTCCTGACGGAACACACTGTCCTTTACGGCATCCGCATACTGCGGGTAGTAAAGGCTCAACGCATACAGCTGGCGGGCGGAGCGGATGCAGACCGTTTCCGGCGCCTGCGGCTTATTTTCGTTGACCGTCACCGTTTTTGCGAAATGCGGATTGTAGTAATACTCCGTATTCGTGCTGTTTGCGGTGTCTTCTATCGTGATCTTCTGGTAGAACGTATCCGGCTCTGCGGTGTCGATATAATTGGTGTTGACGACCTCTTTTGGGAGCGGATAGAGATAATACTTCGTATTTGTCGTGTCGTCGGTCGTTTCAATTGCGCTTTTAAACGATACCTGTGCCGGTTGGTTGTTTGCATACGTCACGGTAACGTTATCGGCCGCATCTTTCTTTTCGATATACGCCAGCGCATAGCCGTCGCCGACGACAAATTTACTCGTTTTGAGCGTGGAAAGGTTCGCGCCGTAGAAGCCGTAGGTTTTGTCTTCGTAGCGCTCGTAATAAACCAGTGCGCCGGATTCAAACTCCGCCTGCCAGTCGCCGTAGTGGTTCAGCTTTTCAAGGCGCGGATACGTGTAATACGTAAGGCCCTGATCCATCAAGTTATACGGAAACGTAGCCGCGCCGGAGGACGACGTGAACGCCTCGGAGATTTCTTTTGCAAAGCCCGATTCACTGAGTTCTTTATAGGTTTTCTGCGTGGTTTGACTGTCGTTTTCCCACTTGCTTGTGCCGTCTCCGGAAAGACCGCCGTCTGTCAGATAATATACGTTTGAGGCACTGCCCATTGCATTGACCGTGGAATGAACCTTTGCGTTTTCTTCAACATTGTAAACACACGCAGAATAACCGCCTGTGGCGATCACATTGGAGCCGCCTACTAAGCCGAAAGCATCGACGGTCGCCGTTTGGTAACCCGCTGCATAGAAATCCTTTAAGGTGATAGAGGTTCCCGTTGCGGCTACTTCAGACCCGCCCTCTGCCTTTGCGATAAGGCCGCCCGTTCTGGCTGCCGTCAAATAGCAATCCGCATAGGAATCGGTTATCGTTGCCGCATGATACACGGCACCGATGAGGCCGCCTGCTGCGCCGTCTGCACGAATGACCGTAGACGCGGAGCTGTCCGTAACGGATACGCTGCCCGTTTTCGTCACCATGCCGATAAGTCCGCCGACGACTTTACCCTCGAGCCACGGTTGCACTTTTTCCGGGGAATCGACCGTTTCGATATCTGCGAGGTCGCCTTGTTTGGAGCTGAGGTATACACGGGTATTTGTGATTTTCACGGTATCGGAAACAGAACCGATGAGCGCACCGACGTTCTGGCCGCAATTATCAATCCTCATGCCGGTAAGCGTCACGTTTTTGATCTCACCGTTAAATGTACTGAACAGACCTGCATCTCCGTTTTGCGCAGCTTTTGTGATGTGCAGGTTTGAAATGGAAGAATACAGCTTTACGTTATCGACCTCGGAATAGCCGTCATAGCTTTTGAGATACTTATTTGTGATGGGCGTAAAGGAGGTGTCGCCGTCGCCGTAAAAGGAATACCAGTCTTCGTTGTCGGCGGTATCATCCGCAAAGGAAAGGTCACTGACCTGCACAGCGCGGGTAATCGTATCGGAAACATGGGAGGCCTCGTCCAAATTCTGCAAATGGCGGCCGTAGGCGATGAGCGCCGTGCCGGCCGGGGTGTCCTCAGCATAGCGGAACAGGCTGTTCGTTTTGCGGGTGTAGCTTTTGCCGTCCACATTGGCGTTTTGGCTTTCTACGGAAAGCGTGACGGTGATGTCTGTGCCGCACGCAAGCTTATGGTCGGTCTGATTATAGAAACGCGTCTTTTCGCTTTCCAAGCTATCCATAACCCACGTATAGTACCAAGTTTTGCTGTTCAGCTGGCGAAGCTCGCTGTATTTTACGACCTTTACATATTCGTTCTGGCCGTCCGAAACCTTGATATTGAACGTCAGCTCATCGGCATAGGGGTTGTTGCAGTAGAACGTTGCCGTCAGCTTCTCACGGTTATCGATGGAGATGTCCGGCTTTAGAGTGTCGGTTGTGCCGGAGATCACGCGCGCACCGCCGTAGTAGCCGATCTTCGCACCGTTGTGCAGGCGGGTCTGGCGCACACGCATACGGTTTAAGTATGTGGGCAGCGTGGTGGAGGCATCGCCGCTTGTGATCTCCTCTTCGCTGTAAAACGCGCCGTACACACTGCCGCTTTCGGGGTCGTACTCGATAACCCAGTGGTTGTTCCAAAGCTCGGCATCTACGGAAGATTCCGGCAGAACGGAAGTTGCCGCCTTGCCGACTTCCACGCGGTTTGCGGAAACGACGTAGCAGAGCGTGTCTTTTGTGATGGCGTCTTCCGCATCTTCTTCGGGAGCATCCAGCGGAATGAGACCAACCTTTGCAACGCCGTTTTTCTTGTTTTCATCGTACTGATAAAGGCTTTCGTAGCCGCCGGCGCGCAGTTCGGACATGCGGTTCTGCGCGGCAACGTAAAGGATCTCCGCTTTACTGTCGAGTTCCTTTTGGCGCAGATTCTTTTGAATTGTCACAAGCGAGAGAACCGCCACGGCAAACAGCACGATGACGATGGCCACGACGATCAAAAGCTCGGACATGGTAAAGCCGGCTTTCCCCTTTCTTCTATTTTTCAAACTCTTCATATCCCGTGAAAAATTCATGCGTTTTGCTCCTGAGAAAAATATGGAAACCGTAAAACGGTATAAGTCTTTTTAAACACAGAAAACCGGCAAGCAAAAAACAGCTTCCGGCCTGTGTTGCACCAGCTATTTTTGAAGTTCAAAATACGTAATATACAGGTTTACCTGCACATTGCCGGAGCTGCCGGAGTTTTCAAACTGCACGCTGATGTCCGATATTTGGTTTGTAAAATCGCTGTTGTGCAGCGCATCAATGATGGCGCGCGTTTCGGCGTAGGTGTTCGTTGTAAAGGCCATGTTGATGGGGCGGCACATGATGTAGCCATCGTTCAGTGCCGAAACCTGACCGAAATCCAGCGAATAATCGACGGAAGCCGAAAGAATGCTGTTCAGCTCAACGAGCAGCTTGCCGGAATTGTCATAATTCGGAATCGGCGTGGGGTCGCCCGCGGCATAAATTTCCTCAAGCTCCTTCTGCATTTGGTTCATACGCGTCAAAAGCTCGGTATTCTGCAAAATCTCGTCCTGCTCCGCGGCCGTTTCGGACTGATACTCGTCGATGGAATTGTTGATGGGCTCCAAGATGAGCTTAAAATATGCGATGACGATGAGCAGCACAGTGAGGACGAGCAGCATCACTTTTTCGCGCGTTGTAAAGGCTCTTTTCATGCTGTGGCCTCCCCTTCCGCCGTGTCAGCCGGCTGTAATGTGATCGTCACGGAGAAATCGAGGTCTTCGCCTGCCGTTTTTTCGGTGGAGGCGATTGTAAGGTCAGCAGCCTTTACAATGGGCTGCTGCTGTAAAATCTCAAACATAGCGGAAATCTCCTGCAGATTCATGCCGGACATGGAAACAATCATCACGTCGTCCGAAATGGTGACGGCCTTTATAGTGCCGTAGGGCTGCAGATAGTTCTCCATGAGGTCAAGCACTTCCTGTCTGTCCACAGAAACGAACGCGCCGGAATCCTCCTGCTGCATCCATTTTCTGGAATAGGTGCGGTACTCCTCTTCGACCTCGGGGTATTTCTCCACGGCGCTCTGCATTTCGGTATACTGGGCATGCACGGTGTTGTAAGCACTTTCTGCGGCACTTTGGCGCGCAAGCTGGTCAAGTACGCCGAATTTCACGACGAGCACCACAAGCACGATAATAACCGCCGTGCCGATGGAAAGCGTCATGACGCTTTGGGAGTGCGACTCGCGCTTTGCGAGGTTGACGGTTCTTTTGGTGGGGTATTTTACGGGCTTTTTGGCGCCGTTTCCCATGCCGAGTTCAAGCTTCATTCCAACGCCTCCTTACTTTTGCAGCGCGCAGCCGATCGCTTTGATGTAAAGCCACGCCGCTTCCAATGCGTCGTGCTGAGGAAGCAGCTCCTCGGCGTTATGTACGTCCAGATCCGTCACACGGCAGATGGCCGCGCGGATCTGATCTACCGCCACACCGCCGCCGCAAAGATAAATTCTCCGGAGCGAGCGCTCGCGGTTATTGTAATTATAGAAGTTGACGGCCTTCATGATTTCGATCGCCATGCGGTTAAACAGCTCGGCGCTCACGTCTTCGGAAAGCACGTCGTTGTAATCGGACAAAATGTGTGCGTGTGCCATGTGAATATCCACGCCGCGCACATCGGAAATCGTCTGCTCAAGGTCGCGCAGACCGAGGTCGACGGAGCGCTTCGTGGTGAAATCGCCGTCCTGCAGAATGTGCATACGGATGCCGTTGTGGCCGAGGTCTACAAAGCAGTAATCGCTGCCCGCGGGCGCATTTGTGCGCTGCATGTAATCCTCCGTCAGCGCAGCGTAGGCACATTCCTCCGGCATGGCGACCTTCAAATTGAAGCCCGCACGGCGCAGCATGGCGCGGTATTCTTCCACGGTGCTTTTTAAGGTGGCGCAAACGAAAAGCTGCAATTCTTTCACATTGCCCTCTTCGTCTTTCACCGTATCCTGCACGGCGTAGTCGAAATAATACTTATTCTTTTCCTGCGTCAGGTAATCTTTAAATTCAAACGGCAGGTTATACAACAGTTGGCCGTCCGTCATGGCGGGCACGGTCACGTTGCGGGTGAACACCAGCGTGCCGGGCAGAATGACCGCTGCCGCACCGCGGGAGATGCCGTTTTCTTTCGCCATTTCCTTGATAAAATCCGCCATGGCGTCCATGGAGACGATTTCGCCGCCGGAGACCATATTATCCGGCAATTCTTTCGCCATAACCTTTTTCAGTTTGCCGCCTGTAAAGCATGCGGCTTTTACCATGCACTCACCAATGTCGAACGCCGTGATTTGTCCGGGCATGGTACAGACACCTCGCTTTCTTCTTTATCTCTATCCGTCAAGCTGTAAAGCTTTTATTCTTTCCGTTAAAATAAACTCAAATACACGCCGATGATCTCGCTGCCGCAAAGAAGCGTGAGAATCGCCGCCGCTGAGATGGACGGCCCCCACGGAAAAAGCTTTCCGTCTTCTTCCTCTGCCCCGTCTCCTGTGGTACGTTTTTCCGGGAAGACAAACGCGAAGACGATGCCGAGCACGCACGCGATGAGCAGGCACAGAATGTTCCGCTGCCAGCCGAGAAACAGGCCGGTGAGGAACAGCAGTTTAATATCGCCGCCGCCCATGGCTTCCTTTTGGCGCACTTTTTCATATAAGAGCACGATGAGCAGTAAACCGCCGCCAACGGCGAAGCCGCCGAGCAGCGCATCCATGAGGTTTTCGAGCATGTTCCCCTGCAAAAACAGGAAAACAACACGCACGACGATCCCCGTCACGATGAAACGGTCCGGGATCATATACCCCTCCAAATCCGTGAATGCAGCGGCGAGCAGCAGGCACGCCAGCAAAATGTATTCAAGGGCTTGGAGCGAAATATCATATTTTAGCACGAGCAGCAAAAACGTAAGCGCCGTTAACACTTCCGCAAAGACATGTCCCGCAGAGAGCTTTGCGCCGCAGTATTTGCAGCGGCCTTTGTGCATGATGTAGCTTAAAACGGGAATTAAATCTCCCGCGCCGAGCACGTGGCCGCAGACGTCGCAGTGCGAGCGCCCGTGTAAAACAGATTCGCCGTGGACGATACGCCACGCCATGCAGTTGAGAAAGCTTCCCATGCACGCGCCGAGAATCCCCGTAAGCACACAAATATAAACCGTGAGAGCGGGTGAAACCCAAAGCATACTACGTCCCCTTTTTTATGAAAACCTAAAGTGAAAAATCAAAAGAACAGATCATAGGGGAGCCGCAACCCCCGGCCCCTCAATAGATCCGGTTCATTTAAAATGAGTTATTTTTGTGGTTAGATGAGATTAACCTTTTGTGCCAGCTGCTTTTGGCGGAACATTGATTGTAACTTTACCAGTCTGATAATCATACGTGTAAGACACCTTATCACCCTTACTCCAAGCAGAGTCAATTGTCTGGCCACCGATGACAATAGAGGTCGAAGCATCCTTATTACCCTTGCACTCGTACTCAGCAGCAGCACCAGCATCAGAATCAACACTACCATCAACCTTCAGAGTATAAACCTTCTCTGTTTCGCCTGTTGTAGCTGTCTTATCGTTTTCGTTCATCAAAACATCAGCCATAACGGAAGCATAACCTGCACGGATATTCGCTTCGTCGGTTGCAACTCTTGCCTTATTTAGAGAAGAAGCAAAGGTCGGGATAGCAATAGCGATGAGGATTGCGATGATTGCAACAACAATCAGCATTTCCATGAGCGTAAAGCCCTTCTTATTCTTCATCTTACGCATTTTGTTCATCATAGGAACCATTCTCCAATTCATTGAAATTTTGCTCGCCCCAAAAACGTACTTTTCGGGGTTCACCATCGAAATTTATGTATTCCGCCGGTTCGGGTTGGATCGCCGACGGGGTACAGCGAAATAAATCAAACGATGCTGCCATACATGGTAAACATCGGCAGGTAAACGGCCAGCAGCAAAATGACGGTGACGACCGCCAAAACAATGGTGATGGCCGGCTCTAACATAGAGAGCAGCCGCTGCGTGAACACCGAGACCTCGTTATCGAAGTAATCACCGATGACGGTGAGCGTTTCTTCCATGTTGCCGGAGCGTTCGCCCACGCCCACCATTTCGGTGAGCAGCTTTGGAAAATACGGAATCTCGTTCATGCAGTCCACCAGGCTGCGGCCCTGCTCCACGCCCTGCCGCACTTTGCGGATGGACACTGCGAACATGTAGTTATCTGCCACATTTGCCGTGACCTCCAGCGCTTTCGTAATCGGCAAGCCCGCCGTGAGCATGGTGCTCATGGTGCTTGCAAACTGTGAAGCGGCGTTCAGACTGTGCATTTTTTTGAGCGGTGAGCGCTTTAGCTTGTTTTCCGCAAGGAACGCACGCCCCTTTTCGTTCTTTTTCAGCAGAAGCCTGCCGATGAAGAACGCGAGCACAATCAAAATAAGCGACCACCAGTAGTTCGTGAGAAAATCCGACGTTGCGATGAGCCCCTTTGTGATGCCCGGCAGCTCGGTACCGAGCTCCAGAAACACGCTTGTAAACGCCGGAACGGCTACCACCATAATGATGATGAACACGATGACGGCGACGCAAATGACAATTGCCGGATACGTGAGCGTGCTGATGATCTTCGCTTTCATTTTAGCGGTTTTATCGTAATATTTATGTAGTTTTTCAAAGCATTCTTCCAGTGTGCCGGACTGTTCGCCCGCGCGTACGGTCTCAATAAACGTGGTCGGAAAGCCCGTAGCGTTGTTTTCAAAGCTTTGCGCAAGGCTGTAACCGCCGGAGACGTCCTCCGCGACCTTTTTCAGCATTTTTTGCAGTTCTTTGGTGCGCGCCTGTGCCGCAACCATCTCCACGCAGCGCACAATGGGCAGACCGGAGGTCAAAATGATGGCAAACTGCGAGCAAATGATGGCAAGCTCCTTGTCTTTGATTTTCTTCGTGCCGATCTGTTTGTTCCAGCTCTGCGTCTCTTTGACTTCTTCTATTTTAGTGATGACGGAGCAGGTCTCGCGCAGCTGCGCGACCGCTTCAAACTCGTTATACGCTTTGATGACGCCGGAAAGCTTTGCGCCGTCCGGGGAAAGCCCTTTGTATTTATAGGTCGTCAAGCCCGCTCCCTCGCTTTCTTCCTAAATTCAGCCGCGTCTTCCCTTGGAAAACGCTTCTCGGTCTCTGGCGTAGCCGAGCGCCGTTTCATACGTTACGGTGCCCTCGCGCACCATTTTCAGCAGGGCATTATCCATCGTAATGCTGCCGTCCTGCGCGTTCATGGTAATGAAGCTGTCAATCTGCGGGGTCTTGCCCTCGCGGATCAAATTTTTGATGGCGCTGTTCACCATCATGACTTCGCACGCCGCCGCCCGGCCGCCTGCGCGCTTCGGCAACAGCTGCTGCGAAAGCACCGCACGCAACGTAGTGGAAAGCTGCAATCGAATCTGACGCTGCTGCCCCTCCGGGAACACGTTCACCATGCGGTCAACGGAATCCGCTGCGGAGTTTGTGTGCAGGGTGGCGAAGACCAAGTGGCCCGTTTCCGCCGCCGTCAATGCGGTCTCAATGGTATTGAGGTCGCGCATCTCGCCGATGAGGATAACGTCCGGGTCCTCACGCAGGATAGACCGCAGGCCGTCTGCGTAGCTTCTGGTGTCTTTGCCGATCTCGCGCTGGTTAATGATGCACTGATCCGGCTCGTAGATGTACTCGATCGGGTCTTCCAGCGTGATGATGTGGCTGCGCCGCGTATGGTTGATGCGGTTTAAAATCGCCGCCAACGTCGTGGATTTGCCGGAACCCGTTTCACCCGTGACTAAAATGATGCCGCTGCGGTACTCCGGGAATTCGGAAACGACCGGCGGCAAATTCAGCGCCTCGATCTCCGGGATGGTATCCGCCAAAATACGGATTGCCGCCGAGACCGCCCCCTGCTGGCGGAACAGATTGATTCTGGTTCGCGCTCCGCACAGAAACGTCCGCGCCAAATCAAGCTCGCCGATGCATTCGATCTCGTGGAAAAGGTCGCCCGCAAGGCATTTTGCGTAGTATTCGCAGTCTTCCCACGTGAGGACTTTCTCCGTGAGGTTCTGCACCTTGCCGTCTATGCGGCATTTCACCGGCAGGCCGGTGACAATATGAATATCGGAAGCGCCTTTTTGCTGCGCCTGCGCGATGATTTCGCTGATTTCAAGCATATTAAAACCATCGCCGAAACGCGGCGACTGCGTCCTTTCCGAAAGTTATGAGCAAGTTTTCAACAGATTTTCAGCAGAATGTCAATCCGCTGTGGAATTGATGGCGCGCGCGGCTTCCGCTGCGCTGATCTCGCCGCGCAAAACAAGGTTACGGCAATTTTCGCGCATCGTGACAAAGTTGGTCTCCACTGCTGCCCTTAAAAGCGCATCGTACTTTGCGCCTTCTGTAACCATGCGGCGAATGCGCCCGTTGAGCATGAAGATTTCAAAGACGGCACGGCGACCCTTGTAGCCGGTGTGGTAGCACTCCTGACAGCCCTCGCCGCGGTAGAACTGCACATTGGCGTTCTCCGGCAGGCCGAGCATGGCAAGCTCCTCCGCCTCCGGCCTATACGCCTTCTTGCAGTGCGGACAGACCTTGCGCACAAGGCGCTGGGAGATGACGCCGCGCAGCGCGCTGGAAATGAGGTACGGCTCCACGCCGATATCGACCAGGCGGTCGATGGCGGAAACGGCGTCGTTCGTATGCAAAGTAGAAAGCACCAAATGCCCTGTAATAGCAGCACGAATGGCAATGGCGCCCGTCTCTCCGTCGCGAATCTCACCGACGGAAATGACATCCGGGTCCTGACGCAAGATGGCGCGCAGTCCTGCCGCAAACGTCATGCCGGTTTTTTCGTTGATCTGGCACTGGTTAACGCCCGGAATGTTGTATTCCACCGGGTCCTCCAGCGTCATGAGGTTCGTTTCCTCATTTGCAAGCTCCTGCAACATGGCGCACATCGTCGTGGATTTACCGGAACCGGTCGGTCCCACAATCAAAATCACGCCGCTGCTGTTTTTGAGCAGCGCATCATACTTTTGCAGATCTGTGCCCTCAAGGCCGATGGACTGCTTCGTGATCGTATGCCCGGATTTATCGAGCAAACGCAAAACAATCTTTTCGCCGTAGATCGTCGGCATGGACGAGATACGCAGGTCGATCTCGTGGTGACGCACCTGCACCATGGCACGGCCGTCCTGCGGGATCTTACGCTCGGAAATATTCATGCCACCCATGATTTTCAGGCGGGAAATAACGTTGCTCTGCAAATTCGCGGGCACGGTCAAAATCTTTCTCAAAATGCCGTCGATACGCATGCGCACCACCATTTCGCCCTCCTGCGGCTCAAGGTGGATGTCGCTCGCGCGCTCCAAAAAGGCGCGCTCAATGACGGAATTTACAAAGCGGATCGTCGGCGCGGCAGACGCGTTGCCGGTATCCGTCTGGTTCATCTGCACCGGCACGATATCCGGTGTGGATGTGCCGACCTCTCGCTTCATTTCTTCAATGGCGCGGGCCGTGCCTTCGCTGCCGTACAATGTGCCGATGGCCTGCTCGGTCGCGCGGCGCGTGGAGATCATCGGCACAACGCGCTTATGCGAAGCGGCCTTAATCTCTTCCTGCGCAACGAAGTTCAACGGATCGCTCATGGCAACAAAGAGCTCGTCTTTTACAAGCTTTACCGGCACCACGTTGTATTTTTTCGCGATGGCGCGCGGCACAAATTTGGCGAGCTCTAATGGAATAGAGATCGCCGTTAAATCGATGAAATCGACGCCAAGCTGCATTTGCAGTGCTTCAATGAGCTGCCGTTCCGTGATGATATTACTTTCAATCAGAACGTCGCCGAGACGTTCTTTCTTCTGCTTTTGAATGGTCAGCGCTTCTTCAAGCTGCTCCTGCGTAATGGCGCCTGCCGCAATCAGCAGATCGCCAAGTCGCATATAAGCCATGGAACGTCCTCCCTTTCTAAACCGAGCTTCGTATTTCGTATATTTATGCTGCTTTTCGCATAATCGAGCAGTTTTATATGTTTAAAATGCGAAAACCGCGTCCAAAATTCTCATTTTCTGCATAAAGCACCAGAATTGCAAAATTCGCGCGATTATTTTATCATATCAACACTATGATTTCACCCTTCATGCGGAGAAAATTCCCACAGGAATTCATCTTATTTTCAGAATCAATTTATGAAATTTCCGCACATTGGTGTTTTGGTAGGAACAGACACACTGCAGCCCATAAAAAGACGGCGGCGCACCGCTTTTAAAGGCACGCCGCCGTTTTATGGCTTTTATCGGCTATTTTTCTTGCAATATTTGCGCACCGCTTTTGTGATCTTTTCAAGGTCGAGCGGCTTTGTGAGGTGCTCGTTCATACCGGCTTTGCGGCTGCGGGCGGCGTCGTCGGAAAACGCGTTTGCCGTCATGGCGAAGATCGGCACGGTCTCCGAATCCGGGCGGTCGAGCGCGCGGATCTTCTCCGCCGCCTCCAAACCGTTCATCACGGGCATCATGATGTCCATTAAGATGAGATCATACGTACCCGGGGCTGATGCGTTGAATTTCTCCAGGCCCTCTGCGCCGTTCCATGCTTTTGTGACCTCGGCGCCGCTGTCCTCAAGCAGGAACGCCGCAATCTCCATGTTCACTTCGTTATCCTCCACAAGCAGCACATGCAGCCCGCGGAACACGGTGGTATCGATCTCTTCCTCCGGCTTTTCGGCATCAGACGCCGCGGGGTCGAGCTTCAGCGGAATCTCCGTGATGAATGTGGTGCCCACGCCCTTTTCGCTGACCACGGTGACGGTGCCGCCCATGGCATCCACGAGTTTTTTCACGATGGAAAGGCCGAGCCCCGTACCCTGATACGTCGTGCGTGCACCGGAATTTTCCTGCGAGAACGGCTCAAACATATGCTTTTGGTATTCTTCGCTCATGCCGCAGCCGTTATCTTCACAGATAAAGCGGTAGCGAACGGTGTTCTCTGTTTGTGAAACGATGCTGCACGTAGCATGTACATAGCCGCCGGCTCTGCCATACTTGATGGCGTTGCCGCCGATGTTTTGAAAGATCTGTCTTAAATGCAGCGGGCTACCGATGACATGCTTTTCGCGCTTATCTTCCATTGTGATGGTATACGTAATACCGCGCGCCTGCGCTTGCGTGGAGAGCAGCGTGCCCACATCGTGCAGCAGCTCGTTCAAATTGAACGGCACTTCCTCAAGCTGCATTTCGCCGGATTCCAGCTTGCTCATATCGAGCACATCGTTTACAAGATCTAAAAGAAAATCTGAAGACCGCATAATCTTTGCGCGGCATTCCGCCTGCTTTTTCGCGTCATTCGGGAAACGGTCGGCAATCTGTACCATGCCGCGGATGCCGTTGATCGGCGTGCGGATGTCATGGCTCATGCGGCGCAGGAAATCCGTTTTGGCGGCGTTTGCAAGGGTAGCTTCCTCTGCTGCGCGGCGCAGGTTTTCCTGATATTCCATATCGCGCTCCTTTTGCTCCGAAACATCGCGGAACAAAAGCATGAGTGCGCTCGGCTTTTCCCGGTGCGTAAAGCGGCGCTGCGGCACAAGAAGCAGCTGGTACCACTTGCCCTCCACATTTTCCATTGTGAAGCCGTCAAAAGCCTTGCCCTCTAAGCGCTGCTGAGCGGTATCGAGGTCCGTAAACGCACGGAATTCCTCCCGGTACGCCTCGGCTACGCACTCGGTGTTAAACTTTTCCAGCATGGCTTTTGCGCTTAAAACACCGTTTGTGATTGCTTTCATGCGCTCACTCTGCACAATGGGCTCCCATGTATCGTCCTGCGGGTGAATGAGCAAGTTTGACAGGTAAATGCTCGAAATGGCGCTGACAAGGTGGTATTCTTTTTCCATACGCAGCAGACGGCGCTTTTTACTGTACTGCCGCCAAATAAGGTACCCCATGCCGCAAAACAGGTAGATTGCCGTAAACAGCAGCATCCAACCGCGGCGACTTGCGTAGACTACGCGACTCGGGAAAAAGGCATACAAATAATAATCTCTGTACTGGGTGAACATACCGTACCATGTGCCGCTGTCGTTTTTTAATTGCAGCAATGTGTCCGGTGTAAGTTGCTCCCCTCCAACGAGCACGTCAGCAATAGGATAATACTGCACAAGCTGTTCCTCCAGCTGCTCGCAATTCGTGCTGATAACGCGCATGCCGTCCGTGATGACGACGGTCACATCCTGCCGGAACATTTCAGCATCCAGCATAGTGGAGAGAGAAAGCTCATTTTTATCGTTTTGAAAGCGCGTGATATCCGTATAGCAAATAACGAGGCCCGGTTTATCCTGCCGTGCGGAAATGGCGTAGTTATACGTATTGTCGTTTAAACAGATCTGGTCGGCATAGGTTTTCTGCGGATAGTTCAAAATATCCGCCGCATTTTTGTCCCCTATTATCTGGCTGAGCAGCAGACTTTCATCCTTGCCCGCTTTGTCGTAATGAGCCAGCACGGAGAAATTTTCATCCAAAACAAAAATGCCGGTCAAATACTGAAATTTCGCATAGTGCTGTAAGCGGTTTTCGTTTAAAAGCGCATCTTCCTCTTCGTAACGGTACGCCGTCAGTGTTTTGACTTTGGTCAAAATATCCTGCAGCGCTTCGGTGGTATTGGCCAAGCGGTAGTTGTCGTACTTACGGCAGTTCGTCTGCATAAAAGCGAGTACGTCCTCAACATCCGCTTTCGCCTTGTTCTGTTCATACTGTGTTACGCCTGCAAATACCGGCAGCAGCACAACAAAGCCGAGAAGAAGCGTGACCATCCACCGCATGACCGTTTCCATGCTCGGCTTATGGAGCTTCGGTTTTGTTTTTCCCTTGAACTTCGGCATCATTCGGTACCTCCGTTCACGCTTTTTTCGGCGTCCAACCCATATTTTTTCACAATAGCGGCCATTGTGCCGTCTTCGCGCATTTCAAGCAGCGTCTGCGTCAGCTTTTCCGCCAGTACTGCATCGCCGTCCGGTTTAAATGCCACGCCCACGGCGTCGCTGTACATGTTCATGTTGAGGTAGCGGTAGCCGTCCGGGTATTCGTCCGTATATAATTTCAGCGAGCTTTCATGCCCGATGGCCGCATCCGCATAGCCCTTGCGCAGCGAAGTAAACACCTCGCCCATCGTGCTGAATGTGGAAAGGTCCGTAATCTCCGGCAAATTCGGGTTCAGCCCTTTTAAAATGATCTCCTCGCTTATAGAGCCGGCCTGCACCGCCACGCACTTTCCGGCAAGGTCTTCCAGTGTTTCAATCTCGCTGTCCGCCGGCACCACGACCACGCGCTGCGTGTACATATACGGCCCTGCCCAAATAAACTTATCTTCTTTGCCTTCCATCGTCAGGCAGCACCAAAGGCAATCCACATAGTCTTCATCCAAAAGCTCAAAGCCCTTGTCGATATCGAGCTCCACGAAGATTGGCTCATACCCGATACGCGCACAGGCTTCCTCGGCAATCTCCACGTCGATGCCGGTATAGTGGCCGCCGATATTGCGGTAAAAATACGGCGCATACGTTGTGCCGCCGATACGTATTTTCGGTTTTTCCGTCTCCGGTTGCTGTGCCGTATCGCTGCATGCGCAAAGCAGCGCCGTAAGCGTGGCAAAAAGCAAAAGGATCCAAGCCTTTTTTCGCATACTTTTTTTCCTCTGTTTTCTATGTGATGTGATTTGAATACGGCACTCCAAAACCGCTGTTTTTCGGGGCTGAGCCACCGTTGCTTTTCTCAAAATACGCTCTGATTTATAGATTTAGTATAGCGTACTTTCCGCTGATTTTCAATTATTTTTTATGTTCTGTGCATAAATAACTTGTTTTTCTGCATTTTCGACGCGACGTGTGCATAAAGCCAATTCTAATGTGTGAAAAGCCGGGAAATCTGTGCATTTTATCTTGTTTTCTGTGCCCTATTATGCTAAAATCAAGTCAAAAGTACCAGTCTTTACGAAACCCCAAACCGCTATAGAAAAGGAGTTGCAACTATGAGGTATCTCGCTAAACGTGTGGAGCGCATTTGTGACGAGCTTTACCGTCTGCGCATCGTGCAGCGCATGGAATGGACGGAACGCGGCCCCGTGCGCGCAACTCTCGAGATTGAGCGCAAGGTCAGCCGTTCGGTCATCTGCCAGAAAATTCACTTCTACGCCGCGTGCCCGCGCATCGACTTTGAGACGACGGTCGACTGGAAAGAGCACCAGCACCTCCTGAAAGCCCACTTCCCGATGGACGTACACACGGACGAAGCAACATTTGAGATTCAGTTCGGCAACGTGACGCGCAAAACACATCAGAACACGAGCTGGGAGCAGGCACGCTTTGAGAGCTGCGGCCAAAAGTGGATTGATGTTTCCGAGGGTCACTACGGCATCAGCCTGTTAAACGACTGCAAATACGGTCACTCCGTGCACAACGGCGAAATGGCACTGACGCTCATCAAATCCGGCACAGAGCCGAACCCTGTCGCCGATCAGGAGATGCACGTATTCACCTACGCGCTCTACCCGCACGCCGAAACATGGCGCAGCGCGGCGACCGTAGCGCAGGCGTACTTCCTGAATCAGCCTGTGCGCGCCACCGCAGGCGGCATAGCAGGCGAAGCGTACTCGCTCGCGAGTGTGGACGCCAAAAACGTCATTTTGGAAACCGTCAAGCAGGCGGAAGACGGCGACGGCGTGATCGTGCGTCTGTACGAATGTGAAAACGCCCGCACAACGACAAAACTGCATTGGAACCGCCCCATCGCTTCCGTTACGGAGTGTGACTTGCAGGAGAATGCGCTCACGGATGTCCCGGTCGAAGGCGGTACATTCAAATTCACCATCAAGCCGTATGAGATCAAGACGTTCCGCATCCGTTAATCAAAAATAAAGCACCGGCGGCTGTACCCGAGTTGGGCGCAGCCGCCGGCTTATTTTATGAGGTGATATGTTTTGAGGAGCGCCACGCGCCGCTTGCCGATCTCGACACTTTTTCTAAGGCTCGTACGGTTTTGAATGTTTTCCTTACCGTAGCGTATAAGCCGCCTTCCCCACGCGGCAGGCAAGCTATGCGGCGCGCAATGCAGCGCTTTTGCAGAGGGGAACGCCGCACGAAGCACGGAAAAGCGCTCGCGTTTTCCTGTACTCTGCACAGCCGCCGCGTGCAGCGTCATGTTCGCACTGTGCAAGCGGCTTTTTTCTGCCGCACCGTACACGCCGCCTGCCAAAATATCCTCTAAAAGCGCAGTCTCATCCGGCGCAGGGTGCACACGAAGCAGCGCTAAGCTTTCCGTTTTCTCAAAGCCGAGATATTTCTCGCCGATTTCAAAGAGCGCCGTCAAAAATTCGAGTGCCGAAAGCTTTTCGCAGCAGCGGCGCAAATACAGTTTGTCAAGCTCCTTTTCATGCTTTTCGGCAAACAACAGCAAATCACACACCGCGCGGATGCCGCACCCGCCGTGCAGGAAGTGCTTTAAGCTGTGGCACAAAAGGTACAAAAACGTCTCGTTCGCGCCAAACGTATAAATTTCTTCGCCCTGCACGAAAACGGTTTCCGTGCGCAGCTTTTCATGCGCAAAAAAGGCGTTCATGTGCCCGTACGCATCGTTTTCCGGGAACGCCGCGCCGTGCAGTTCTAAAACGAGCGGACTGCCGGGCAGGTAAAATGTCTGCTCAATCGGATCGACACTCTCCCCCGCTGTGCGGCAGCCGAGCCGCAATAAAGCATTGCGTGTGCGGTCAAATTCACCAGAAACCGCCAGTAAATCGACATCCGAGAACAGCCGCAGCTCCGGCTTCGGGTACAGCGCAGCGCACACCGGGCCTTTCAGCACGAGCGGATGCAATTCCATTTCGCGCAGCTTGCTGTAAAGCTGTAAAAATACCTGCGTTTTCAAAATCTGCTCTGCCGTTTGGCAAAACGCCATTCGCCGCGCAGTTTTCAGTGCATTGCCGCACGCATCAAGAACAAGCGGCAGCACGCCGTGGCGCACCGCCTGACGCAAAAGCTCCGTCTGTGTTTCCTGCGGCAGCACACCGAGCGCCGCTTTTTCGTTATGTATCGCTGCTTTCAACGCGTTTAAAAGCAAACTATCCGCCTGTTTCATCGCCTGCTCCTTTTACTTGTCCGATATGCCCAAAGTATAGCAGGACAAAACCGCGCAATAAAACGAAAAAAGGCACCCGCCGTGAAAAATCACAAGCGAGCGCCTCTTATGTTATCTCAAGCTAAAGTTCGTTTTATGTACGAATTACATCGTGACAAAGACAAACTTAATGACGAAGAGCGCAGCGATAATGGTGATACCGATGTCGTTCTTCTTGTACTTACCGGTGAGAAGCGTGATGAGCACATAAGCAATCGCGCCGATACCGATACCGTTGGAGATAGAGTAGGTCAGCGGCATCATGATGAGAGCGAGGAACGCCGGAACAGCGCTGCGCAGGTCGGACATATCAACCTTTGCGAAGCCCTTCATCATCAGAACGCCGACATAGATGAGTGCCGGAGCCGTAGCGCAGGTCGGAACAAGAGAAGCGACCGGGCTGAGGAACAGGCAAACCGCGAAGCAAATTGCAACAACAAGGCTCGTAAGGCCGGTTCTGCCGCCGGCGCCAACGCCAGCAGCGGACTCAACGAACGTGGTGCAGGTGGAAGTACCGCAAACAGCGCCCGCAACCGTTGCAACGGAGTCGCTGGTCATGCACTGGTTAACGTTGATCGGATCGCCGTTCTTGTCCAGCATGTTTGCCTGAGAAGCGGTGCCGTACAGGGTGCCGATGGTGTCGAACATATCAACGAGGCAGAACGTAACGATGAGCATGATTGCGGAGAAGATGCCGCCGAGCTCAGAGCCTGTAAACGCACGCTTCCAAGCGTCAGCCTGGAACACACCGGTGATGCCGATGGAGCCGAAATCCTTAAAGGTCTGGCCGATCTGGCTCATGTCGAAGGTCGGGGTCGTGCCGGAAAGGAGATAGTACAGAACGGAAATGCCTGCGATGCTGATGAGCACGCCGCCCTTGACGTTGTGCTTTTCAAGAATTGCAATGACGAGCAGACCGAGGAATGCGAGGATAGCCGGCATAAATGCCTTTACACCTTCAACATCCGCAAAGAATGCGCCTGCCTTCAGTGCGCCGTGGATATCGACGAACTGAACGAGCGTGTACTGGTTAGTCTGGATGATGCCGACATTCTGAAAGCCGAGGAAAGCGATGAACAGACCGATACCGGCCGGGATTGCTTTCTTGAGGCAGTCCGGAAGAGCCTTTGCGACCTTGACGCGGAGACCCGTGACAGAGAACAGCAGGAAGACAAAACCGGAAACCAGAATGATGACGAGGCCTGCATGGTAACCCTTGATGACGTCGCCGCCGGAGATGATTTCCGGCAGAATGAAGGATACGAAGAAGAAGGAGTTCAGACCCATGCCGCAAGCCTGTGCAAACGGCATCTTCGCATACAGAGCCATCAGCAGCGTACCGATGATTGCTGCCAGAATGGATGCGACATACACAGCGTTCCAAATCTGCTGGAAGGCCGGGTCGGCATCCGGAGCCAGATGGTTGAAGCTAACAATCTGGTTCGGGTTCGTGACTACGATGTAAGCCATCGCGAAGAACGTCGTGAGACCGGCAATGATCTCTGTGCGGACGTTCGAGCCACGCTCGGAAATTTTGAAGAATTTGTCCAAGGATGTTCACTCTCCTATAAATTAAAGAATTTCCTGTTCTTCGTTTTTTTGACCAGTTATGGTTTGCACACATCGGAAAAACAGGAATTGTTACCTATAGTATAGCCTCTAATTTTGCGAAAATCAAGAGAAAACCGAATAAAAAGTCACATTTTGTTCATAAGCTGTTTATGATTTGGAAAAAAAGAGTTTTTTGTGCATTTCGGCTAAGGCTATCCTATATTTTGCTGTTTTTCTCGAATTGCACTGCCGCTTTTGCGTTTTAAAATGCGCTTCTTTTTGATCACCTATAAAGTTTTCATGAATATGCCCCTATCGCTTGCTTTTTTATGCTGTTCCATGCTATACTGATTTATATGCCGCGCGCGGGGAATCCGCGCGAAAGAAAGGAAAGTGTTCCCGAACCATGAACCTACTCACAAAGCTGTTCGGCAGCTACAGCAAGAAAGAATTAAAGCGCATTGAACCGCTTAAGCAAGCGGTGCTCGCGCTCGATGACAAATACACAAAAATGACAGATGAGGAGCTGAAGGGCCAGACCGCCGTGTTGAAAGAGCGCCTCTCCCTTGGCTCTTCCCTTGACGACATCCTGCCCGAAGCGTTTGCAACGTGCCGCGAAGCCATGTGGCGCGTGCTCTCCATCAAGCCGTTCCCGGTACAGATTATCGGCGGCATCATTTTGCATCAGGGTCGCATCGCCGAGATGAAGACCGGCGAAGGCAAGACGTTCACCGCTGCCCTCCCGGCGTACCTCAACGCTTTAAGCGGCAAGGGTGTGCACATCGTCACCGTCAACGATTACCTTGCAAAATATCAGGGCGAAATGATGGCGCGTGTGTTCAACTACCTCGGTCTCACCGTAGGCCTTGCCATCCCCGGCATGGAGCCGGACGAAAAGAAAAAAGCCTACGCCTGCGACATCACATACGCAACGAACAATGAGATCGGCTTTGACTACCTGCGTGACAACATGGTCACCTACAAAGAGCGCAAGGTGCAGCGCGGCCATAACTTCGCCATCGTGGACGAGGTGGACTCCATCCTCATCGATGAGGCGCGTACCCCGCTCATCATTTCCGGTCAGGGCGAGCAGTCCACGGAGCTTTACAACGTCGCCGACCGCTTTGCCAAAACGCTGCGCCCCATCCGCGTGGCGGAGACGAACGAAAAGGAAGACAATGACGAGATCTACGAGGATTACGATTATATCATCAACGAAAAGCAGAAGACCGCAACGCTCACCAAGCGCGGCGTAAAAAAAGCCGAGCAGTTCTTCAGCTTGGAAAACCTCACGGACCCGGACAACATCACCATTCAGCACCACATCAATCAGGCGATCAAGGCGAACGGCATCATGCAGCGCGATATTGATTACGTCGTGCGCGACGGCGAAGTCATCATCGTTGATGAATTCACCGGCCGTCTGATGTACGGCAGACGCTACAACGAAGGTCTGCATCAGGCCATTGAAGCGAAGGAAGGCGTGAAAATCGCGCGCGAAAGCAAAACGCTTGCAACCATCACGTTCCAGAATTTCTTCCGCCTTTATAATAAACTCTCCGGCATGACCGGCACGGCTATGACCGAGGAATCCGAGTTCAGCGAAATTTACAAACTGGACGTTGTAGAGATTCCGACAAACAAGCCGATGATTCGTGAAGACTGCCCGGACGTTGTTTACAAAACCGAAAAGGGCAAGTTCAACGCCGTTATCAACGACATCATCGAGCACCACGAAAAAGGCCAGCCGGTGCTGGTCGGTACCATCACGATTGAAAAATCCGAGCAACTCAGCGCCATGCTGAAGCGCCGCGGCATCAAGCACGAAGTGCTGAACGCAAAGTACCATGAAAAAGAAGCCGAAATCGTCGCACAGGCAGGCCGTAAAGGCGCCGTAACCATCGCAACGAACATGGCCGGCCGTGGTACGGATATTCTGCTCGGCGGTAACGCAGAGTTCATGGCGCGTGCCGAAATGCGCCGCATGCAGTTCTCCGAGGAGCTCATCGGCGAGGCTTCCGCCTACGGCTACACGGACGATGAAGAGATTTTGAATGCCCGCAAGACCTTTGCGGAGCTCAATAAAAAATACAAAGCGGAGATTGCGCCAGAGGCAGAGGAAGTTCGCGAGCTCGGCGGCCTGTACATCATCGGCACGGAGCGCCACGAATCTCGCCGTATCGATAACCAGCTGCGCGGCCGTGCGGGCCGTCAGGGCGATCCCGGTAAGAGCCGCTTCTACATCTCTCTTGAAGACGACCTCATGCGTCTGTTCGGCGGCGACCGCATCCAGACCATTATGGACCGCCTGAATGTGGACGAGGACATGCCGATCGAAGCGTCTATCCTCTCCAACACCATCGAAAACGCACAGAAGAAGGTCGAGGGCAGAAACTTTGCCATTCGTAAGAATGTTCTGCAGTATGACGACGTGATGAACCGCCAGCGCGAGATCATCTATGAGCAGCGTGACCGTGTGCTGAACGGCGACAACGTGAAGCCGCAGATTATGTCCATGATCGATCAGGCCATCGAAGCGAACGTCAAGCGCTTCTTGCCGGAGAACACCCTGCACGACGACTGGGATCTCCGCGGTTTGCGCGACCACTACCTCGGCTGGATGGTCAATCCGGAAGAGCTGCACTATGAGGGTCAGGCGTTTGAGGATCTCGAGCAGCAAACGGTCATCGATTTTCTCAAGGAGCGTGCGCACAAGCTTTACGACCTGCGTGAGAAGGCGTTCACCCCGCCGATCATGCGTGAAGTGGAGCGCGTGGTGCTGCTGAAGAACGTCGATACGCAGTGGATGGATCACATTGATGCGATGGATGAACTCCAGAAGGGCATCCGCCTGCGCGCCTACGGCCAGCAAGACCCGGTCATTGCATACCGCGAAGAGGGCTTTGACATGTTTGACGCGATGATCGACACAATCCGCGAGAATACCGCCCGCATGATTCTGACTGTGCGCCTGAAGACGCCGGAAGCACCGAAGCGTGAAGCCGTCGCCAAGGAGACCGGCACAACATCCTCCGATACGCCGGCCGTCAAGCAGCCGGTGCGCAAAAACGGCAAAAAGCCCGGCAGAAACGACCCGTGCCCGTGCGGCAGCGGCAAGAAATACAAGAAATGCTGCGGCAGAAATGAATCCTAATTCATAATCAAATCTATGAAAGACTTAGCTTCTTTACATTTAGATAATCACGACAGCCGTTTGAAGTACTACCATCTGTTCATGACCATGCCGGCGGAAACGGAAATTCCGCATTACGATCTGCCCGCGGGGTATTCGTTCACAACCTACACCCCCGGCGACCGCGATACGTGGATTGAGATTGAAAAATCGGCGAAAGAGTTTTCGACTTTTGAGGAAGGCGTGGACGCGTGGCAGCGCTACTACGGCAAGCACGAAGACGTTCTGCCCGACAGAATGTTCTTCATCGTCGACCCGAACGGCAAGAAGGTTGCGACCGCAACGGCGTTTTTCGATGAAAAGCTGCCCGGTGGCTGGCTGCATTGGGTTTCCGTAAGCCGCGACGCGCAAGGCAAGGGACTTTCCCGCCCGCTCATCGCGCACACGCTGCACCGTTTGCAGGCGCTCGGCTACAAAGAGCTGTTCGTGCCCACCCAGACCACCACGTGGGTCGCCGCAAAGCTGTACCTTGATTTCGGCTTCCGTCCCGTGCCGGAGAATTTGGAAGAAAATCATTTCGGTTGGCGCATGCTGAAAACGCTAACCGACCACCCGGCATTAAAAGAGCTGGAACCCGTCGAGGTTGACGAATTACTGAATAAATAAGAAAGCGACCGCTTTTCGAGTATTCGGAGAGCGGCCGTTTTGTATTCTTAAAATTGAGTACACATTGTAAATTCTTATTAGTTCTGTTAATAATTTAAGTTCGCATCATTTTTCTTGAAAATATTAACAATTATTGTTGACATATAAATCAGAAACTGTTAATATCTTATTGAAAAATGAAAAAGGTGTGATTTCAATGTATGAATAAGCGCTTTGCTTTTTTCCTCAGTATTTTGCTTTTGCTTTCCGGCTGCGCGGCGCACAAGGTCGATGTGCCCGCACTCGAATTCGGCGGCACAGAGGGCGACGTTTCCGTGCTGCGGCTCTATTTTGACGGCGACTCCCCTGTTTTTCTTGAAAACGGGTTCACCGACCTCAGCGCTCTGTACGTCACCGGGCAGTACAGGCACGTATTTGACCTTGAGGTGCTCGAAACGACGGATACGGAGACCATTTACGAGTTGCCGCGAAGCTACGACCTGCTCGACAATGTGACGGGTATTTTGATTTATAGCGATTACGCTTATGCCGCCGTGCGTGAGGACAGCAATTTGCGCCTGCATCCGCTTTCCCCCGGTGCGCCGGAGAAAACTTGGGAGGATTTTTACACCGCCGCGCAGAGCTATGCCAAAACGCACTCCGAGCTTTCGGGTGTGGAAAACTACGGGTTCGATTAAATTTAATTTAAACATGACAAAAGCCCTACCGGGAATTTTCTCGGCAGGGCTTTGCTGTTGCTGTTTACTTTTCCAGTGCCTCGCAGCGCTCGTAAATTTCAAACGCGGCTCTGGCGTTGTGGTACGGGCACTTCCACGGGCCGCACAGCAGGTGCGAATTTTCCTCGTCCGGGGAATTTTTACCGCTTGCAAACCACTCGCCCGCCGGGCCGTTGATGATTTCGGCTTTGATGTATGCCCAGCTCTTCAGCGCGGAATCGAGATACTTCTCGTCGCCCGTAATTTGCCATGCGTTCACGCTGCCGACAACGGCTTCCGCCTGCACCCACCAGACCTTATTCGGCACAGCGATGCCGCCTTCTTCGTGACCCTCGTCAAACAGACCTCCGTCCGTATCCATGCCGTGGCTCAGCGTGAAGTTCACCATATTGATGGCGACCTCCTTCGCTTCCTCAAGAAGCTTTTCCGCACGGGCTTTATCTGCGCCGTACTTTTCGAGCACTTCGGCAGCTTCCGTCAACAGCCAGGAGCCCTCAATGTCATGGCCAAACGAAACCTCGCCCGGCAGCGGCTCCATTTTATCGTTGAAAAACATGACAAAATGGTGGTGCTCGGTGTCGTAAATTCTGCGTGCGGTGATCTCGATGAGGTTCACAAGGCTCTCCTCCACGCAGGCATCGTGGCGAATACGGAAGTAGCACGTCATCGGCTCCAGAATGTGGATGTGCGTGTTCATGGAAAGGTTGCCCACCTCCGTAATGGCGCCGTTGCTGCTGCCCGTGCCGCGTGCGTTTTCAAGGTAATAGTTGCCCTCTTTGCACTCGTTTTCGATGTAATCATACGTCATATCGGCATATCTGCGTGCTTCCTCGCTGCCCGTTGCGCGGACGTACTCGGAGAACGCATACAGCAAAAAGCCCTGGCCGTAGGTCATTTTCGTGTCGTCTTCCACAGAGCCGTCTGCATGCAGCATCCAGAAACCGCCGCCGTTTTTGTGGTCCCAGAAGCGCTCAACGATGTAGTTAAACGCGCGGTCAGCGAGCCCCTTATACTTCTCGTCGCCGAAAATGCGGTACGCGCCCGCAAACGTCCACAGCAAACGTGCATTCAGCACGAGGCCCTTGGACGCGTCCTTGTGAATAACCTTATCAACCGTCACGGCGCCGTAAAAGCCGCCGTTTTCGTGATCGATGGTATATTGCTCCCAGAACGGGAAAATAGAACCGTGCAGCAAATCCTCTTTCATTTCATCGCGCAGCTTTAAAAGCTTTTCCATCACTTTCATCCTTCCAAATCACTATAAATTTAAAGCAGCGACTCGGCTGAACAAAGCCAAAAGCCGCTGCTTTACAATCAATATTTGTCCAAAATACAGTCCAGAACACTGACTTCTTTGCCGTTTTTCAGGTAGACGCGTGTGACGCGCTTTGAGATGTCGCACACCACTTCATAGTGGATTGTCTCCATGATGCCGGCAATTTCCGCCGCGGTGATCTCATCCTCGCCGTCGCGGCCGATGAGCGTTACGGTGTCCCCTACCTTCGCCTGCGGCACGGCGGAAACATCCACCATGCACTGGTCCATGCAGACTTTACCTAAAATCGGGCAGCGCGTACCGTGAATGAGCACACTGCCGCGGTTCGAAAGCCTGCGGGAGTAGCCGTCCGCGTAGCCGACCGGAATGGTCGCGACGCGCATGCGTTCCTTTGCGGTAAATGTGCGGTCGTAACTGATGTCCGATCCGGGCTCAATCTCCTTCACGTGCGAAATGACGGCGTGCAGGCTGAGCACCGGGCGGAAATCCGCGTGATGCTCCACGCTGAGCGACGGTTCCATGCCGTATAAAATCACGCCCGCACGCACCATATCGAGGTGCATCTCGGGGTAATCGAGGATTGCACCGCTGTTCGCGCAGTGGTGAATTTTAAACGTGATGCCCTGCTTTTCAAGCTCCGCGATGAGCGCCATAAAGCACGAGAACTGCTTCAAGGTAAATGCCTTGCCATTCTCGCCACCATCTGCCACGGCAAAATGCGTGAAGATGCCCTCCGGGATAAGCCCCGGGCGGCGGCACGCTTCTGCCACAACGTTTACGGCCTCTTTGTCGCGCTCAACGTCCTGAAAATAAAACCCGAGGCGGCTCATGCCGGTATCGACCTTGACGTGAATCTTCACCTTAACGCCGCTTTTTACGGCGTTTTCGGAGAGCGCCGCGCAGTATTCTGCAGAATACGCGCACTGCGCAATGTCGTTTTCGGCAAGCACGTCTGCGGCTTCCGCCGGGGTATAGCCCAGCACGAGCAGCGGCAGCTTGATGCCCGCACGACGCACCTGCAAGGCTTCCTCAATGTTGGAAAGCGCCAGCCAGTCTGCGCCGAGGGCTTCGTATTCCTCTGCCATGCGCACCGCGCCATGCCCGTAGGCATCTGCCTTAATCACACAGCAGACCATCGACCGGTTGCCGACATAGCGGCGAATTTCCTTAAAATTGTGCGCCGCCGCGTCGAGGTCGATCTGCGCCCATGTTCTTTTCTGTAAAATGTCCATAACCAAATTGTCCTTATACGCGGCTGCGCGGGCAGCATTTTGCCCGCGCATACCGGAATTTTATAAGGCGTTTCTGCCTTTAATTACTTGAAGTAACGCACGCCGCTCTCAAAGATCTGCTGATCCTTTTCGCCCGGCACGTTAAAGTAGAGGTTTTCGCCCTTGCGTTCGCTGTGGCCCATCTTGCCGAAGACGCGGCCGTCCGGGCTTGTGATGCCCTCAATGCCGCACACGGAGCCGTTCGGGTTCCATGTGATGTCGCCGCTCACCTTGCCGCACGGCGTGGTGTACTGCGTGGCGATCTGGCCGTTTTCGATGAGCTTTTTCAGCGCTGCGTCATCCGCTACAAAGCGGCCCTCACCGTGGGAGACCGGGATGGCGAAGACATCACCTGCGTTGACGCCGGAGAGCCACGGAGACTTCGTGTTTGTCACGCGCGTGTAGACCATGCGGGAAACGTGGCGGCCGAGCGTGTTAAACGTCAAGGTCGGGTCGTCGTCCTTGAGGTCCACGATCTTGCCGTAGGTGACAAGACCGAGCTTGATGAGCGCCTGGAAGCCGTTGCAGATGCCGAGCACAAGACCGTCGCGCGTATCGAGCAAGTCCGTGACCGCCTGTGCGATTTTCGGATTGCGGAACGTTGTCGCGATGAACTTGCCGGAGCCCTCCGGCTCGTCGCCGCCGGAGAATCCGCCCGGAATCATGATGATCTGGGAGGAGCGGATTGCCTTTTCCATGCGGTCGATGGTGTATTCGATGTCCTTTGCGCAGAGGTTCTGCACAACAAGGATCTCGGTCTCTGCGCCCGCCTTTTCAAACGCACGCTTCGTGTCAATCTCGCAGTTGGTGCCCGGGAATACCGGGATGAATACCTTCGGCTTTGCGACGCGGATGACCGGGGAGCCGGTGTACTTGTGGTTATCGAGCGGCACATCATATTCTACGGCGACGGTCTCCGCCTTATTCGCGAAGATCTTTTCGAGCTTGCCGTTCCAGGTCTCAATGAGGTCGTCCAAGTCGAGCGCTTTGCCGTTCAGCTCAATCTTTGCCGTATCGGTAACGGTGCCGAGCACAACAGCGTCGAATGTATTCTTGACGCTCTCAAGCGCATCTGCCGGAACTTCCACGACGAGTGCGCCAGCCTTCGGGGCAAAAAGCAACTCTGCGTTTTCGGCAGTCTTCTCGAACTTGAAGCCGAGCTTGTTGCCGAACGCCATCTTCGCAACGGCAGCAGCCGCGCCGCCTTCCTTGACGACGTGTGCGGAAAGAACAGAGCCGTCCGCGATTTTTGCGAGCACGTTCTTGTAGTATGCCTTCAAAGCTTCCCAGTTCGGGAGCTCGGTTTCCTTGTCCTCCGGAATCGGCAGCAGCACGGCGTAGCTGCCGGCGTCCTTAAACGCGCCGGAGATCGTCTTGCTGGCCTTCGTCATCGTCACCGCAAAGCTGACAAGCGTCGGCGGGACATCGAGGTCTTCAAAGGAGCCGGACATACTGTCCTTACCGCCGATGGACGGCAGACCGAGGTTCAGCTGCGCGGTGAGTGCGCCGAGCAGGGCTGCGGCAGGCTTGCCCCAGCGCTCCGGCTTATCGTGCAGGCGCTCGAAGTACTCCTGGAACGTCAAGCGGGACTTCATCGGATCTGCGCCGACAGCTGCGAGTTTCGAGAGGCTCTCCACAACGGCGTATGCTGCGCCATGGAACGGCGAGAAGCGTGCAATACCCGGAATATAGCCGTAAGCCATAGCGGTGGCGTCATCGGTCTCACCCGTGAGCAGCGGAATCTTCGCAACCATGGCGTCTTCCGGCGTCAGCTGATACTTACCGGCAAACGGCATCAAAACGGTGCCGGCGCCGATGGAAGCATCGAAACGCTCGGAAAGGCCCTTCTGGCCGCAGACCTCGAGGCGGGAGAGGTTCTCTGCGAACGCCTCGTCCAGCGATTTGTTTTCAAGGCAAGCCGGTACGGCGTTGCGGTAGTTTTTCGTTTCATCCGGTGCGGTGATGAACGCGTCTGCGTTCTGCGTCACACCGTTCGTATCGAGGAATGCACGGCTCAGGTCGACTACGCGGTCGCCGCGCCACTCCATCTTGAGTCTCGGCTCTTCTGTGACGATGGCCACGACCTGCGCGTCGAGGTTTTCCTCCTGCGCCTTAGCGCGGAATTTCTCCACATCCTTCGGGTCGAGCACGACCGCCATACGCTCCTGCGATTCGGAAATCGCAAGCTCGGTGCCGTCGAGGCCCTCGTACTTCTTCGGGACTTTGTTCAAATCAATCTCAAGGCCCGGTGCAAGCTCGCCGATGGCGACGCACACGCCGCCCGCGCCAAAGTCGTTGCAGCGCTTGATGAGCGTGGAAACCTCCGGGTCACGGAACAGACGCTGAATTTTGCGTTCGGTCGGCGGGTTGCCCTTCTGCACCTCTGCGCCGCAAACCTCGATGGATTCGAGCGTATGCGCCTTGGAGGAACCCGTTGCGCCGCCGCAGCCGTCACGGCCCGTTGCGCCGCCGAGCAGCACAATGATATCGCCGGGCTTCGGCTCGAAGCGCTTGACGTTCGCTTTCGGAGATGCGCCGATGACCGCGCCGATCTCCATGCGCTTTGCAACATAACCGGGGTCATAAAGCTCCGTGACCTGACCGGTCGCAAGGCCGATCTGGTTGCCGTAGGAGGAATAGCCCGCCGCAGCGCCGGTGGTAATCTTTCTTGTGGGCAGCTTACCCTTCATCGTATCCTTAAACGGAACAGTCGGGTCGCCGCTGCCGGTAACGCGCATTGCCTGATAAACATATGCTCTGCCGGAGAGCGGGTCGCGGATCGCGCCGCCAAGGCATGTTGCCGCGCCGCCGAACGGCTCAATCTCCGTCGGGTGGTTGTGGGTCTCATTCTTGAACTGCACGAGCCACTGCTCGGTCTTACCGTCGATCGTGACCGGCACTTCAATGGAACAGGCGTTGATCTCGTCGCTTTCGTCCAGATCGTCTACCATGCCGTGCTTTTTGAGGTATTTCGCGCCGATGACCGCCATGTCCATGAGCGAAACGGGCTTGTCCTTGCCCTTATACAGCTCTTCGCGGGCTGCAAAATACTCGCCGAGTGCCTTTTCGATGGCGCCGCTCAGCTTGCCCTTTTCAATCTCGATGTTGTTGAGACGCGTAAGGAATGTGGTGTGGCGGCAGTGATCGCTCCAGTAGGTATCAATCACGCGCAGCTCCGTCACGCTCGGGTCACGGTGCTCTTCGTCGCGGAAATAATCGCGGCAGAACGCGAGGTCTTCAAACGTCATGGCAAAGCCCATGGTGCCGTAATATTTTCTAAGCTCCTCGTCGCTCCAGGAGATCATGCCCGTGACGCGCTTAACGTCTGCCGGCACGTCGATCTTCATGTCAAGCGTCTCCGGCTTTTCCATCGATGCCAAACGGGATTCGACCGGGTTCACGATATAGTTCTTAATCTTCTCCATTTCCTCTTCGGAAAGGTCGCCCTTAACGGCGATCACTTTTGCATAAGCGACCTGCGGGCGCTCGCCCTGCGTCAAGAGCTGTACGCACTGGGAAGCGGAATCCGCACGTTGGTCGTACTGACCGGGCAAAAACTCCGTTGCGAAGACATGATATTCGCTGCTGATCTTGTAGTTTTCGTCGTACACGTTGTCCACATTCGGCTCGGAAAGGATCGTGCGGGCTGCCGCCTCGAACTCCTCGCCGGAAAGACCGGAAACATCATAGCGGTTCAAAATACGCAGGTCCTCAATAGCCTTGAGGCCGAGATTCTGACGAAGATCCGCCATCATGTGGCGTGCTTCAACATCGAATCCCTTTCTTTTCTCCACAAATACGCGTGTGACCATGTTTGTGACCATTCCTTTCTTTTGGGGAAAAATCAGGATTTGTACTGCCGCAAAAAACGGCACTTGTGACAAAGTAATCTCTTACTATTTTATCACAGGTGCCGTTTATAAGCAAATATAGATTATAGCAAATCACGCCCTGTTTTTGAGTGCAATTTTGTGCTATTTTTTGGTAGTGTCGTTCAGGTCTTCCACACTAAGCGCCACTTTGTGCTGAATGGGCTTCCATTCAATGTTCGTAAACACCGCGTAAACCATTGCAATCGCATAGGTGAAAATAAACAGCGGGAACAACAGCCAACCGAAGAACATCGCTTTTTTCGATGCACGGATGCGCTTTCTCTGCGTGATGCACGTGATGCCGCCGACGAACCACAGCGTCAGTATAGAACCGAAAATGCCGCTGCACACGGAAAGCACACAAACGCCCATATCCGGCGTGCGCGTCACAACGCCCGCCGCGACCATAATCGCGTTAAACACGATTGAAACGCAGGTCAAGACAAGGCACGGAATGTTGTTCATAATCATATCGAAGCAGGCAAAACTGCCATCCACAACGGTTTTTTTCAGCATTTTGAAGCCGTATCGGCTGAAAACCTGCAAATAGCCCTTAATCCAGCGGGCACGTTGCGTAAAGGACTGCCCAAGCCGCGTGGGCTGCTCGTCATAAATAATGGCGTTTTCGCAGTAACCGACCGTGTCGTCCTTTAAAATGCGGTCCACGGTGAACTCAAAGTCCTCCGTCAGCAGGAAATGCTTCCAACCACCGTTTTCGCGTGCAATCTCGCTGCTGAACAAAAAGCCTGTGCCGGAAACGCAGCTGCTGGTACCGAACATCATACGGGCGCGATTGAGCTGCGTCGCTTCGCGCAGGAAGAAAATGGAGTAGCCCGCGCTGATCCAGTTGTCGCCAAAGTTTTTCGAGTTGCGGTAGGACGTGACAACCTTGTAGCCGTTGTCAAAAACGTTATTCATCTCGGAGATAAAATTCTCATCCAGAATATTGTCCGCGTCAAAGACGAAAAAACCGTCGTAGGCATATTCGCCGAAATTCTTAAAAATGTTTTCCAATAAGAAACGCAGCGCATAGCCCTTGCCCACGGCATACGTATTGTGGCGCTCGTAAACGATCGCACCGGCTTCACGCGCCGCCTGCGCGGTGTTGTCCGTGCAGTTATCTGCTACGACAAAAATATCGATAAGCTCCTCGGGATACTTCTGCGCGCGCACACTGCGGATGAGCTGCGCAATGACGGCTTCCTCATTGCGCGCGGCAATCAGCACGCCGTAGCGGTGCAGCTTCTTCGCTTTGAAGACTTTCTGCTTTTTTAAAAGCGCCGCCACAAGGTAGACCGCCTGGTACGCGTAGCAAGCCATAAATAAAATAGAAATGATAAAGTTCACATATGACAGTGTTTTCATGGTTTCTCCTTTTCTGGCCTTGGTGCAGGACCAACGTCATCGTCTGTTTTCAGATTTCCGCTTCTGTCTAAATCTCCGTATTCAAAGCGCAATGCACAACCGCCATCCGCTTTCATTCACATTCTATTCACAGTTTTCAGTATTTTCATTATACGGCATGGAAAAGGAATAAACAATAGAAATGTGCGATTCTTATGAGTTTTGTAAGAAACCTTAAATTTCTGCGAACAGTGCACCAAATTTTACGCACTTTTTCGTGATATTCACGAAAGGAAAATTAATTTTAACTTTTTCGCAAAAAAGACTTGCATTTTTCGGGGACTTGCTATATAATAATCGAGCAACAGAAAATTGGGCGCTTAGCTCAGCTGGCTAGAGCACCTGCTTGACGTGCAGGGGGTCAGCGGTTCAAGTCCGTTAGCGCCCACCATAGAAAACCCGCATGAACACTTAGTTTTTGCGGGTTTTTGATTTATCTGTAACACACTAAATAACACACTTTATATTTTAAGCCCCCGTTTTCCGGCTGTTTCGGTTGGTTGACGGGGGCTCTTTTTTGTGCTTGTTTATGCTTATTCGGTTTTGTTCGGCGCCTGCGCGTCTTTCGGCTGATCGGTGAGGAGCTTTCGGAAAAGCCTATTGATCTTCTCGGCGGTCTCGGTGTCCTCGCCTTGCAGGGCGTGCCCGTATATGCCGAACGTGTCCATGCTCTCCGAGTGCCCGACAAGCGGTTTGACTTCGCCGACCGGCAGCGTTTTCACGACAGAAACGAACGTGTGCCGGAGCTCGTAGGGCGTGGTTTTCGTCATGCCGTTCGACGCGCAATACTTCTGCCAGCGCTCCCTATACGCCGTGGGCGACGGAAGCGGGAACACATAGCCGCTTTCGCTCGGGTATTCCTGAAGCTGCAAAGCGAGCTCACAGCGCGCGAGATCGGACAGGACGAACGACCGCACGGCGTTCTCGTTCTTCCCCTGCGTCGTTTCGCCGTAGACGTTTACAGACCGCTGCACGTACACCACGCCGCCCTGAATGTCCTTGACGCGCAGGCCGCGCAGCTCTCCCGGGCGCAGACCGGTCAGCACCTGAAAGCGGTACGCATGAATATACTCGTCTTTCTGCCGTTTTCCCTTATACAGCGCGGTATCTGTGGAAAACAGCGTACAGAGGTCATCCGGCTGCAGGACCGTCTTCCCTTTTAGCCTGGCGGAAGCGGGTATATGCACATCGTCCGGGCGGTAGGTGGTCTTTTTATTGCGCCGGCACCATTTCAGGAACTTGTTCAGAATGCCGTTTATATCCTGTATGGTCTTTTTGGAGCGCCCCATAGCAGCGGCTTTATCCAGCATCTTTTGCACATCGCCGTCGTTCAACTCGGTAATCTTCCGCTTTCCGAGGTTCGGAATGATCCAGACGCGCCCCACACTGTCTACGTGGTTGTATTCCGTGGTGCTCATGTTCTCCTTGCACTCCTGCCGATATTGGTTGTACGCCGCTTCCAGGCGCTCCCCTGTGGGCGAGATGCCGTCATCAAGCCACGCGTCGGCTTTGGCGTTGGCTTCTCTCTGCCCGGTCCTGCCGGGGGCGGAGCTGTAAAAGCTGCGGCGGTATCCGTCTTTCTGTACGTTGATCTGCCAGCGGTTATATTTTTCGTTCCATGTCGCTGTGTTCGTCCGCTTTCCCATATATGCGTTCCTCCTTTCTGCCTGTGCGTCTCTGCACGGGCTTTTTGCCTCCGTAGGGTTATTTTTGCGTTTTCATCTATCGCCGCTTACAGCGCGTTACAGAGCGTTTTAGAGCTATGTGCGTAAAGCTGACACCTGCAAGCGTTATAAAGCGTTATGATGATTGCCCACCCCCTCCTGCTTCCCCTTACGGGGGTAAATTGGCGCTGGACGGCACCGGGTCGCCAACACGGGCGCGGGGGTCCCTCCCCCACCCCCTTTAACGTGAAAGCGGTGCAGGGCATAAGGCAAACTGTCCACAAAGCAGTGTTTTGTATTTCCGTAAAGTCTGATATTTCCTATCGTTCCGGGCGCTGGCGCGTGTGGACAAAAATTTTCGAACGTGTGTATGCAGATTGCATAAATTTGCACTTTCAAGTTTGGGCATATTGCGCATAACCTGAAAAAACCTGAAATTCTCCGACCGCTTTCGTCCGGACATATCGGACACCCTAAAAAAGCATCGTTACATTTGTGACATCCTAAAAAGGTTTACAAAATCCGTTCAAATTTGTAAAATAGGCGCGCGACGAAGCTTTGAACGGAAACGGCTGCACTCGGCTTAGAGCGTTTGAGGCCGGTCTGGCCGCGGGCATCGAGCAAAAGGAGCGGTATTCAGCACCGAACCTATTGCATGTAGTGAACTGAACTCACCTCATTGAAAGCGGGTCAGAACATGTGCAGGAAGCCCACGGCAAGCCCTTCTATCGCTACGTCTTCCAGATCCGCGAGAGAATACACAAGCGGCGGGTAACTGGCGTTAGCGGGCTGCAAGACCATTGTACCGCCGTTGATATGCACGCGCTTCAAGGTCGCTTCTCCGTTGATGCGCACGGCGGCAATTTGCCCGTTCTCTACGGTCGGCTGCCTGCGAATGAACACCCTGTCCCCGTCTTTGATGCCTGCGTCTATCATGCTGTCGCCCTCACAGATCAGGGCGAAATCTATCTTCATGTCTGCCGGAGCGTCTACGTAGCTCTCTATATTCTGCTCGGCGGTGATCGGCTCCCCGCACGCAATGCGCCCCACCACCGGCACGCGCTGCATCTTCGGAAGCGGCATGAACCCCGCGGGAATGTCGTCTTTTTCGGGCGTGGTATCGTCTTCCCAACCCATAATATACTTAGCCGTCGTGTTCAGCGCTTTCGCCAAGGCTTCTACCTTGTCAATGGGCAAATTGCGAATGCCGCCGGTCTCATAGCGTTGGAGGGTCGATTTTGAAAGCCCTGTGCGCTGTGCAAGCTCTTGCAGAGAAAGTCCCTGCTGAATACGAAGGGATTTCAGGCGGAAACGGATTTCGTTCAGGTTTTCCGACATGGTTTTCACTCTCCTGTTATTTCTTTTTATTCTTCTTTCTGCTCCTATTATAGCCCGTTTGGTTCATATTTGCAACAATTATTTTCAGAAAGTTGCATATTTGGGTTGACAATTGGTCTGTTCTGTGTTACTCTTTAATTGTCCCAAATACGCAACGAAAGGAGATGACGCGAAATGAACTATTCTGTTCTGCGCGGCAAAATGGCAGAAGCCGGATACACACAAGGGCGTTTGGCGCAGGAAATCGGCATTGCGCCGCAGTCTTTGAGCCGAAAGCTGAAAGGAAAGCGGCAGTTTACCGTAGGGGAAGCGGCTGCTATTTCCGCTTGTCTGTCTCTGGATGCCGCCACGAAGTCGCTTATTTTTTTATCTGATAATTCCCAAATATGCAACGATAAGTAAAGGAGGAACCCCCATGTATGAACTAAAGCTCACGGAACACCGCGGGCAGATTGTAGCGGACAGCAGAGACGTAGCGCGGGCAATTGGGAAGGAGCATTTCAACCTCATGCGCTCCATTAACATGTATCGAAAGCACCTTAGCCAATTCAAAAATGATTTCGCTAAATTCTTCATTCCGGCTACATATATCGACGACCAGGGCAAGGAACGCCCCTGCTACTACCTGACGCGCATGGGCTGCGATATGGTAGCGAACAAGATGACCGGCGAGCGCGGCACACTTTTCACGGCGGCGTATGTCACCCGCTTTCACGAAATGGAAGCCGAACTGACAAAGCGCCGCGAGCTGCGTGCAGAGGGCAAGCCGCAGCGGCGGAGCCTTACGGACATGATACGCGATAACCCGGAGGCGAACCGCTGGGACTACAAGCTATACACCGATTTGGCGTACAAAGCCGCTTTCGGCAAGACGGCGGCGCAGATCAGGAAGGAACGCGCCCCGGGCAGCAAGCGCCATGCGGTGGATCTTCTGACCGCGGACGAGCTGACTGTCTACCAGAAGCAGGAAAACGCCGTTGCGAGCCTGTACGCCGTCGGCGTGGATTATGAAGCGATGAAAGCGGTATTGCTTACAGAAAGGACGAGATAACATGCAGAATTCATTAGGTACATACCCCATAGGCGGGAAAGAATATCCGGTCATCGGTCTTTCGCGGTTCAAAGGGCAGGCCGTGCCCGTCGTAGACGTGCCCGTCATGTCGGACTTCCGTTGGCAATTAAACGCGCTGAAAAGCCGTTTGCAGCGTCCGGACCTCTACGAGAAACAAGAACACGTGCCGCACACGGTCGACAAACTCCGCCACTGGCTTATCCGGAACATCGACAAAGCAACCGAAGTCGAGCGAAAAGAAGCCGAAGCCCTGTTTAAGACGGGCGCACACAGAAAGGAAGCGTGAACCATGGTCAAATGGAACAAATTAAAGGGCCGCATGTTCGAGCGCGGCATAACGCAGACGGACATTGTAAAAGCCATTGGGCGCGGCGTGAACTACGTCTGCACCCGCATCAACGGGCACAAGCCGTGGACAATTGATGAAATGGAAATCATCGGCGAGCTTTTAGAAATTCCCCGCGATGAGCTTATAGATTATTTTTCTGCGAAAGGAACATTGCCGTCATGCCGCAAGTAACAGACCCCCGGACAAAAAAAGCGCCCCGTTCGGCGGCAACCGAGCGAGACGCAAAGACAAATAAATCCTCACCCAAACGATACCACGAACCGGCGGAAAAGTCAAGTGCAGATAGCCGGGAAGAACTCATAGACGCTACCGTGAAGCTGATGCAGCACATGCCGTTGAGCTACGCGCGCAGGCTGTTTATCACGGCTTTGGTGTAGGATAGAAAGCTATAAACACAAGCGGCGCGCTGAACGCCGCTTTCGGCATTTTTGAAAAGGAAGTGAAAATTTGACCTTAGACGAAATTAAGGCACGCCTGCAGAACGTCCACGGCGGTTCCGCACGGTGCCCGGCACATGAAGACAAATCAAACAGCTTATCCGTCACAGAGGGCAAAAACGGGCGCGTGCTCTTAAAGTGCCACGCCGGATGCACGACGGAGAAAATCTGCGGGGCGCTCGGCATCACGGTCGCCGACCTCTTTTCAGAACCTCTCAAAAAGGAAGAAAAGCGCGAATTTGTGGCGAAGTACGACTACACCGACGAAAACGGAGCGTTTCTGTACCGCAAGACCCGCTACCGCACCGAAAGCGGCGGCAAAACCTTCGTGTGGTCGCACAAGGACGGCAAAGAGATGAAGATCGGGCGCGGCGGCGCGGAGCCGGTACTTTATAACCTGTGGGAAGCGGCAGATAAGCCCGAGCTTTACATGGTGGAGGGCGAAAAGGACGTTGAAACACTGCGCCGCATGGGGCTTACGGCGGTCTCCGTGCCGGACGGCGCCGCTTCCAAATGGCACGGGAATTTCACCGCAGCGCTCGAAAGCAAGCGCGTGACGATCATTGAAGATAACGACGAGCCCGGCAAAGCGTTCGCAGAGCGGGCAGCACAGGCGCTTTTCGGGCACGCCGCAGAAGTGAAAATACTGGACCTCACACAGGAATGGACGGATTTAAAACCGCACGGCGATATTTCCGACGTCGTGGACATGGAGGGCAGCAAAAAGGACGTTTTGCGCCGCTTGGAAGCCTTGCAGATCACCACGCCCGTTTATACCCCGCACAATGCGGAAGCGGCACAAGAGGCCGCACAGAGCCCGGAGGACGCGTTTTTCGAGTGCTTCCGCCCCCTCAGCGATTTTGACGAGCAGGAAGCCGCGTGGCTGATTCCAGGCTGGGTGCCGAAAGGGCAAATCACCTTATTAGCCGCCGACGGCGGCACGGGCAAAACCACGCTGTGGTGCAACATCGTCGCCGCATTGAGCAGCGGACGAAAGAGCCTGCTCGACACCGCCGACACGGACCGCAAGCCGCTTTCCGTTGCGTTTCTCACCACAGAGGACAGCGTGCGCCAGAAGCTAAAACGCAAGCTGCGCGAAGCCGGAGCCGACCAAACGAAGGTGCTGACGCCCGATTTTCTCGCCGACAAAGAAGGACTGCTGCGGGACTTCAAGTTCGGCACGCACAAAATGGCATCGTTTATCCGCCGCTTCCGCCCCGCGCTGTGCGTCTTCGACCCCGTGCAGGGGTTCATTCCGCCGGAGATCAACATGGGAAGCCGCAACGCCATGCGCGATTGTATGGCGCCGCTGATCTCCCTCGGTGAAGAATACGGCACGACGTTTCTTATCATCTGCCATACAAACAAGCGCAAAGGTGCTTCCGGGCGCGACCGCATCGCCGACACCGCCGACCTGTGGGACATCGCCCGTTCCGTGCTGATGATGGGCTACACGGAGGAAGCCGGCGTGCGCTACCTCTCGAACGAGAAGAATAACTACGCCTCTTTGCAGGAGACCGTTTTGTTCACGATAGACGAAGCCGGTCAACCCCACCGCAGCGGAACGAGCATGAAGCGCGACCGGGAATATATGTTGGCGGCAGCGGCGGAGATCAAGAACCCTACGCTTTGTAATGACTGCAAAGAAGCGCTCTTGCAGGTTCTGGACGAAAACGAGTGCAGCATGGCGGTAAAGGATATGGAAGCCAAGCTGAAAGAGTACGGTTACACGTTCCGCACCATACGCCGGGCAAAGGAAGACCTGTGCGCATCCTCTGCCATACGCGTGAAACCGGGCGGCAAAGGCGCTCCTTGGGTCGTGGAAAAGACCGAGTTTTCCGAACCCGATACATACACCCCACCGTCAGACACTTGAAAAGTGGTCAAATCTTAAAAAAATATAGATTATATCTATCTCTCAAGATTTGTCAGGGTGGTCGAGACTTAGGGTTCAGGTGACAAGACTTAAATCAAGAGTTGACCATAGTGTCAAATCTTGGGACCCGCATAAACACTGGGAAAAGTTAAGATTTGACCACCCTGCGTCTCTCTGACGGGAAGCGTGCAAGACTTGTACAAGACTTAACCTCCGCGCCCTTCATGTTTCACGCAAAAAGAAAGGAGAATTCATGACAAACGAACAGCTTGCCGCATTGGCGCAGCAGGGTGACCGGCGGGCGCTCTTTGATTTGTGGGAAGCGGTGAAGCCGTTCTGCATAGCAGCGGCGGGGCACGTTTACCGCAGGCACGACCCCGCGAAGCTCTCCGGGCGCGGCGTGACACTGGAAGACCTCCAGCAAGAGACCTACTGCGCGTTCCGAAAAGCCCTTGCGGCGTTCAAGCCGGAGCAGGCGTATAAATTCACCACCTATCTTTCCTACCCGCTGAAAAACGCCTTTGCCCAGCTTTTGGGCTACGGAAATACGAAGCGCGATCCGCTCGACGACTGCATAAGCTTTGACGCGCCCGCCGGTGAAGATAACGACGCCCCGCTTTCCGACGCGATAGAAGACCCGGAAGCGGCGCAGCAGATCACGGACGTGGAAGACGACTGCTACACCGCCGCCCTGCACACGGCGCTTGAAACCGCCATGCGGGAGACCTGCGACCCGGCAGAGCAGCGCGTTTTGAAGACCCGTTTCTACCTGAACCAGACGCGCGGGCAGTGCGCCGAAACGCTCGGCATGACGAAAGCGGGCGTACGGCAGTTGGAAGCCCGGGCGCTGCGCAACATGCGAAAGCCCGAAGCCCGCCGCCTTTTAAACGGCTTCCGGGAAGAATACGCCTATTCCGTTTCCACGTCGTTCTCTGCATGGAGCGCCAAAGGCAGCAATCCCGAGCGCGTCACAGAGCTTCTGGAACGCGATTTCCACGGCTTTAAGTGAATTAGTGGACACGAGTACGCGCGGGAAAAACAACACCCCCACAACCGTTCTTTTCGGCTGCGGGGGCTTGCTGTTTGGGGGCTGTTGTGTTATACTATGGGTGTCTAAGGTCGTTTTAACGGCTGCCGTTTCAGCGGCTTTTCCCCTTGCATCGCTTTACCGGAGCTTTGCAGGGGGATTTTTCATTGTACCGAGAACCGGCGCGTTTCCGTCTGCCGAAGGAAGCTGCCGTACAGGTCCGGCATAGCACGCTTGAAAGCGGCGCTGTCAAATCGGCAGCTTTGCACGCTCGCCCATCGGATGTGAAAAACGTCCACCTGCATTTCCGTTACGTTCTGCGCAGTCATCTCCGCTTTGATGGCGTCCTTCAGCATGTCAATCTCCTGCGCGATCTCCCCCGCCTGCGCTTCCAGCTCCCGCAGACGGTATACCGCTTTCTTCAGGTCTTTCTTGCTCATGGTTGCTGCTCCTTTCCGTCGTTTGCGTTATCGCCCCGAAGGGCTTGCCCCCGATGCGAGGGGCGGCGCTCGGACTTTTGGAAGAACGGGTTATGCCGCTCCCCCGCGTCAATCCGCGAAGCGTCATGTTTCTGGTTCACTGACTAACCGGTGTTTGCCCGGTACCTACCGGGGCGGCTTTCTCTGGGTGCCGTCGAACCGTCGGGCTTTAACAAGAATTCGGGAGCCGGGACGCTTACGCTGCTATATTCCACCTATCTGAGGGCTTTCAAGTCGTTAACCCCGGCTTTGTCGTTTCCCTTACCTTGTGATTATAGTATACACTAAAAAGTTTCGTTTGTCAAGCATTATTTGCAACTTTTTAATTTATTTTGAAAAATATTTTTGACGATTGACATTTTATAATGTACACGTTATAATTAGAGTTAGAAAAAGGTAGGTGTTATTATGTCTTTAACAATGGGAGAAAAAATAAAGGTGATCCTGAACCGCAGAAACATGACCATCGCCCAGCTCGCCGCATTGACCGGGCAGTCCCGTCAGAACATGTCAAATAAAATGTCTCGTGATAACTTCTCTGAAAAGGAGCTGCGCGAGATCGCCGAAGCGCTGAACTGCTCCTTCTCCGCAGAATTCATCATGAACGACACGAATGAACGGATATAAGGGGAATATCTATGATTTATGTACCCAAATATCTTTGGGCTAAAACCGTAAAAGACCTTGATAACTGGAAATGTGCTTTTTGTGGAGATGAAAGCCGCCTCGAAGCGCATCATATTCGCCAGAAAACTTTATCCCCCGAATTAGAAACAGATTTAGAAAACGGTATCACCCTTTGTCATAGCTGCCATTATGCTGCTCATGGCGGTAATTATCAAACCAGAACACACGGCGCCGCTATGCAACCGTTTAAGAGTGACCCTGCGCTTGTCGGAGCGTTCATCAGAGATTACGCAGACACAAGAATAGTGTTAGAAATTCCGCATACCATGATGACTAAAATCAAAGCCCACGCCGAGCAGCGCGGCGAAAGCCTGAACGGGTTTATCTGCCGTGCGATAGAAAACCAAATCAAGCAAGACGAACAGGAGGTTTAGTTTATGAGTAACAGAGAACTTTGCGTCAAATTGCTGGAAAACGTGCCGGATTACAAAATCGGCTATGTTCTGGCATATATTCAGGGGCTCACCGCCGACGAGGATGCCGACGATGCTTTCTGCGAAAAGCTCGTAAAGGAGTACGAGAACGACCCCGAAAAGGACGTTTCCTACACCTTGGAAGACTGCAAGAAGGAATGGGGGCTTTCCTGATGTATAAAATCATCATCAAGAAGCCCGCAAAGAAATTCATCGACCGTCTTCCCCAGAATGAAAAGCGCCGCGTCGTCGCCGCCATTGAGCGGCTTCCCGGAAGCGGAGACATTAAGAAGCTGCAAGGGAACAACGCCTATTACCGGCTGCGCGTCGGCGAATACCGCATCATCTACACCGTCGATAACGGCGAACTGCTGATCTGCATCGTGGACGCCGGAAACCGCGGTCAGATTTATAACCGGTATTGAGCGGAGCAGTGAAATGAAATGCTTTATGTGTAAAGGCGAAGCCGTCGAAGGCAAAACGAACCACGTTGTGACCCTTGAAAACGGCTGCATCGTCATTGTGAAGAATGTACCGTGCCTGCGCTGCAAGCAGTGCGGCGAAACCTGGTACACCGGCACCGTGGCTGCACAGCTTGAGGAGATCGTAAACGCACTTGAAACCACCTTGACAGAGATCGCCGTTGTGAATTATCCCGGGCGTGTGGCGTAGGATAAGCCCAAAGCAACACAGCCTGCAAATAAAAAGTCAAGGCTAAAATGAAAGAACTTTGAAAATTTT
>ERZ825670.185-NODE-185-length-89048-cov-7.464857_pt1 | contig 89048 bp, 68 predicted proteins | sample MGYA00519929_ERZ825670 | MGnify/ENA primary metagenome ERZ825670 (study PRJEB31778, sample SAMEA3449207) | human gut metagenome | biome: human gut; feature: human-associated habitat; material: faeces | place: United Kingdom | collected 2010/2012 ...
CTCGGTATTTTGATGATTGGTGCGATCATAACCATTCTGATTGCCGTTGGAATTGGTTTCTAAAACAAGTCATGACCACCCGTTAAACGGGTGGTTTGTACTAGGGCTATAAGCCCATTGTTACTAGGCCAACGTCTAAAGGCGCTGGCTTTCTCTTTTCACTATGGGAACTCTGTTAACACAGGATTCCCATAGCTCCGTTCAAGCCATACTGCTCTTGACTCGTCGCTACCCTTTAAAGGGTGTTGTTACTACTTAGCCTTAACCCTTAAAAGGGTCTTCATATTCTTTTACACTTAACTTATCCATTGCAATATCGTACTTCTCCTGGTCTTGGATATACTTTTTGATTACGGCTTCATTTAATCCTACTGTACTCACATAATAGCCTTCTGACCAGAAATGTCGATTTCCAAATTTATACTTTAAGTTTGCGTGTCTGTCGAACATCATCAGCGCACTCTTTCCTTTTAAATATCCCATGAACGATGATACACTCATTTTAGGTGGAATACTTACCAAAATATGCACATGATCTGACATCACATTTCCTCCGAGAATTTCCACACCCTTATAACTACATAATTGTTTTATAATCTCTCGAACATCTTCTCGATATTGATTATATATCATTTTTCGTCTATACTTAGGTGTGAAGACGATATGATATTTACACATCCATTTCGTATGTGCAAGTGCATTTTCTTTCTTCGCCATAAATTACCTTTCCTTTCTGCAATATAGCCTGAACAACTCTATTGTACACGGAAAGGTAATTTTTTTTGTATAACATTCGACTCGCACCCGCATAGCGGGTGGTTTATTGTTGAACTACTCTTCATTTTTCGGAACACGAAAAACTCCAAGCAGTTCAACAGGCTAAAGCCTATAATAAGACAGCAGACATTTTATTGCCTGCTGCCCTGTCACAAAATTTTATCGCTTAGCGAACTGCTTATTTTTATTGATTTTCCTCATGAAGAAGAGGCTTCATGCTCTCCATCGCAATTAAAAGTGTTGATGTATTATGCAAAAGTGCTGATGTAGTTGGCTGCAAAACACCTGCAATACCTCCCGCAATAAGTGCTGAGTTAAATCCTACTATTACCTTATAATTGCGATAAATACGCTTCATCAATCTCTTTGACAACTTGCGAAGTGTTACAACCTCAAACAGATCCTCTGCTGCTATTGTAACATCAGCGATTTCACGCGCTAATTCTGCACCATCGCTTATAGCAATACCTACATCGGCAGCAGACAGTGCCGGTGAATCATTTACGCCATCTCCAACCATAATAACTTTTCGTCCTGCTGCCTTTTCCTGTTCAACAAAACGGGCCTTATCTTCTGGAAGTACCTCTGAAAAATACTGATCAACGCCAACTCTGCCTGCAATTGCTCTGGCAGTTCGATCACTATCTCCCGTCATCATTACTACCTTAGAAATTCCGCTTTCCTTCAGCGCACGAATCGCATCAGCGGCCTCCTCACGGAGCGGATCTTCAATGCAGATTACTGCAGCAAGTTCACCTTCTATTGCAAGATACAGATGAGAATACTCCAGCGGAAGCTGTTCAAACAACTTCTCCTTGCCTTCTGGAATATGACACTTTTCATCCTCAAAAACAAAGTGATGACTTCCAATAATTGTCTTTTTTCCTTCAAGCTGCGTGGAAATACCATGTGCCACAATATACTCTACTTTTGAATGCTTTTCCTCATGGTCAAGACTCTTTTTCTTTGCAGCATCAACAACTGCCTTTGCCATAGAATGAGGAAAATGTTCCTCCAAACATGCAGCCGTGCGAAGCAGCTCATCCTCAGAATCACCATTAAAAGAAACAACCTTCACAACAGTCGGCTCTGCTTTTGTCAGCGTACCAGTTTTATCAAATACAATTGTATCTGCATCTGCTATGCTCTCTAAAAACTTTCCGCCCTTTACATTAACGTTACGGTTTCTTGCCTCTTTAATTGCGGACAACACTGCAATTGGCATTGAAAGCTTTAGCGCACAGCAAAAATCTACCATCAACACAGAAGTAGCTTTTGTCAGATTTCTAGTAAAGAGATAAGTCAGTCCCGTTGTCAGGAAGGTATACGGAACAAGCTTATCTGCAAGGCGCTCTGCCTTTCCTTCCATAGATGATTTTAATTTTTCTGACTCCTCAATCATGACAACTATCTGCTCATAACGGCTCGCACCGCCAAGCTTTTTGACGTTAACTGTCAGCTCACCCTCCTCAAGAACTGTTCCTGCATACACAGTTGTTCCTGCATATTTTCTAACTGCTGCAGACTCGCCTGTCATAGATGCCTGATTCACCATGCCTTCTCCGCTCTCAACTGTTCCATCAAACGGAATGACATTGCCCATATGAATTACAATCTTATCATTTTCTTTGATCGTAGACGCATCAACAAGAACCTCCTGCTCACCGGCAAGCATCCATACCTTAGATACATTTAAAGACATGCTTCTTGCAAGATCGCCAACAGACTTTTTATGTGTCCACTCCTCTAAGATCTCTCCAATTCCAAGAAGGAACATGACAGAGCTTGCCGTAGACACATCACCTCTTGCAATGGAGATGGTAATCGCAGTCGCATCAAGCACTGGAACCTCAAGCTTTCCCTTTGCAAGTGTTTTTACACCCTTCCAGATATAAGGAATCGCTGCTGCAAGTGTAATGCATGTACGTATTGGTGCCGGCACAAACAAATTCTTTGTACAGCGCCAAACAACCGTTCCAACAAGCTTATCCCAATACTCGTTGTTCAGTGCTCTTCCCGAATGTGCCAGATAGCTTTCTGGTGCCTCAATCTCGTCTACATGGCACTTTCTTAAATAGGAAAGAACTGTTGCTCTGTCAATCTTATAGCAAAGGACCACATCAGCGGTACGTTCATTGACGCGCACTGAAGTGATCCCCTCCTTATTAGACAGAGCATACTCGAGCAGATCAGCTTCCTTTGCCGTCATGTGCTTCATAATGGCACGGACACGGATTCTGCCCTTTATTTCATGCTTTATCTTAAACTTCATTATTCAGCCTTCTCTTCTGTCTCGTTTTTTTCTGCCTCTGCTGTCTCTTCTGCCTCATCCTGACCTTCAGCCTCTGCTGCTTCGTTTGCTGCTGCGAGGTCATCATTAATCTGCTGTGCTCCGGCATAAATATCCTGTGCATTTTCCTGAATATTTGATACCACATCTAATACACAATCCTTTGCACGAAGTACTGCTGCTGTAACCTTTGTATATACATTCTTTGCATCCTTGCTTGAAAGTGCCTTAATACCTGCTGTTCCAAACAGAACACCTGCTGCAAAAATACCACCTTTTTTGTAATCGAAATCTTTTAAACTCATGCTTTTATCCTCCTGTTCAATGATTGTGTAAAAGGCAAGCAAACCTTCTCGATTTGCTTGCCCCTTATTATAAAGAATATGTGCCAGAATTTCCACAGTCTTATTGATAAAATTTATCATCAGGTACTAGTAATTTTTAACAAATTTCATCAACCTATGCCGGTGTGATGCTCCGAATGGCCTGTTCTTTCTTGTATCCACATACAGAAAGCCCTGCCTGAATGATTTGATTCCAAGCTTTTTGTGAGAGTACAATGCTGGAATTGTCATCAAATTCGATTGTGCATGCACTTCTTGATGTGCCGCCCGGCAGCTCATCCATCGCCTCCTCGCATTCTGTACAGGAAACCTTGTACATGTTGCGACGGTTGATTGCCCCGATCTCCTCTAGCATATTGATCATGCGATAAACCGTCGCTGATCCAATGCTTGAGTCGATCTTCGATGCCTTGTAATAAATTTCTTTACAGCTGGAACACTCTTCTTCCAGATATCTAGTAACAGCATCCGCTGCTTTGTGATCCTGCAGCCCCGCTGTCTGAGTCTGTTCAGGATCGCCTCTTTTTGCATATTTCCTTGCTGCATAGGCTGACCATCCTTTACGTTTCTCTGCTTAGTGACAATGACCTCCACAGTGACTGCAGTCGCCTCCGCACTGGAGTGACTTTCCTGCTTTTTTATCCTTTACCATACTGCGAACAATCAGTCCAACCACACCTACTACTACAACTCCTACAATTACTGTTCCCATAAGATACCTTACCTTTCAAACACATACACTCTTGTTACCAACTATTACTTTACGTCTGCAACACTAAGCGTCTTGCTCTCCTTATATGGTCTGAACAACAGATAGATAAATGCTGCGATAATCACTAATGCAACTACTGTTCCAACACCAAAACCGGCACCTGTAAAGAGACGGCCAATCTGATTGATTACTAAAGCTACCAGATAAGCAAATCCACACTGATATCCAATTGCAATCCAGAACCACTTTGTATTATTCATCTCTCTCTTGATTGCACCCATTGCTGCGAAGCACGGAGCACACAGCAAATTGAATGCCAAGAATGCATAACCGCTTACTGCTGTGAAGGAAGCTGCCATTGCTGCATATACGCTTACACCTTCCTGTCCGCCGTAAAGGATACCCATTGTACCTACAATGTTCTCCTTTGCTACAAGACCTGTAACAGATGCAACAGTTGCCTGCCAGTTGCCAAATCCCTGCGGAATAAAGATCCAGCTGATTGCCTTACCAATAGTTGCAAGGATACTTGAATCAATCTGATCTTCCTCAAGCATCTGGAATGCACCATCAACAAATCCAAAGTAAGTAGTAAACCAAATTACGATAGTGGAAAGAAGGATGATTGTACCAGCCTTCTTGATGAAGGACCATCCACGCTCCCACATGCTTCTAAGAACGCTGCCTACGGTTGGCAGATGGTATGCTGGAAGCTCCATAACAAACGGAGCCGGATCACCAGCGAATAACTTTGTTTTCTTTAAGATGATACCAGAGCAGATGATTGCTGCGATACCAAGGAAATAAGCTGACGGAGCAACCCAAGAAGCACCGCCGAAGATAGCACCTGCAACCATTGCGATAAACGGAAGCTTTGCACCACACGGAATGAAGGTAGTTGTCATGATGGTCATCTTGCGGTCTCTGTCATTCTCGATAGTACGTGAAGCCATGATTCCAGGAACACCACATCCAGAACCGATTAACATCGGGATAAATGACTTACCAGAAAGACCAAACTTTCTAAAGATACGGTCCATGATGAATGCGATACGAGCCATGTATCCGCATCCTTCAAGGAAAGCTAAGAAGATGAACAAAATCAAGATCTGCGGAACGAAACCAAGTACAGCTCCTACACCGGCTACGATACCATCCATGATCAGACCTCTTAACCAGTCTGCACAATTTGCTGCATCAAGAGCAGACTCCAAAAATGCCGGAATACCTGGAATCCAGATGCCATAATCGGCATTATCAGGAGCGGTTGCATTCCACTTTTCATAAACTTCTACTGCTGCCTTTAAATCAGCGCCATTAGCAGTCTCATCTTCCTCTGCCATGGTTTCCTCATCCTGAACAACGTAAGTTACTTCTGCGTCATCTGCTACAGTTGCTGCATAAGCCTTTACAGCTTCGATTGCAGCTGCTGGATCGTAATCTTCTGACTCAGCATCAACTGCTGCTGCCAGTTCCTCATCACCAGACTCATCAACGAATGCATTAATGATTGTCTCTGCATCGCCATACTCACCAGCATCTTCTTCATATGCACTGCGGCCAATTCCTGCCAGATACCAGCCATCGCCAAATACTCCATCATTTGCCCAGTCAGTTGCAATGGTTCCAACTGTTGTTACTGATACATAATATACAATATACATGATAACAGCAAAAATTGGAAGAGCCAGAAAACGATTCGTTACAATACGGTCAATCTTATCGGAAAGCGTCAGCTTCTTGCCGCCATGTGCCTTTTTACAGCACTCACCGATAATAGATGAAATGTATGTATAACGCTCATTTGTGATAATACTCTCAGTATCATCATCAAATGTATCCTCCATGCGGCTGATCTCATCAGAAACATCCGGAACAGACTTCATCTGAGCTGCAATCTTATCATCCTTCTCAAGAAGCTTGATTGCAAAGAAGCGCTTCTGCTCATCCTTGATTCCGGTCAGCTTATTCTCAACATCTGCAATAATGTCCTCTGCTTCCTTTGAAAACTCATGTACCGGCTTGCTTAATGTTTTTTTCTTTGCAAGCTCAACTGCCTTGTTTGCTGCTTCCTTAATACCGTCACCCTTTAATGCTGAAATCTCAACAACAGGGCATCCAAGCTTTTTGGACAGCTTATCAACATTAATCTGATCACCGCTCTTACGAACAAGATCCATCATATTGATTGCCATAACAACTGGAATACCCAGCTCCATGATCTGTGTGGACAGATACAGGTTTCTCTCAATATTGGTACCATCTACGATATTTAAAATCGCATCTGGTCTGTCTGTGATCAGATAATTTCTTGCTACAACTTCCTCAAGTGTATAAGGGGATAATGAATAAATACCCGGAAGATCCATAATTGTAGCTTCCTTATCCCACTTTAACTTACCTTCCTTCTTCTCAACTGTAACACCTGGCCAGTTTCCTACAAACTGATTGGATCCTGTCAGCGCATTAAAAAGTGTTGTTTTACCACAGTTGGGATTACCTGCTAATGCAATCTTAATTGACATTACAAACCTCCTGTTTTCTCACCTTTTTTAATGCTTACTTTGTTTTGCCTCGACTTATTTTATTTGGTCTAGGCTTATTTTGTTTTGTCTTATACGAAACACTGCCGTATTTTCCTTGAACCATATTTCCGATATAAATTTCATTTGTCAGCATATCGGAAATAGCAAAATATTTCCATAAGGTACTATTTTTTCTGGTAGGCTGCTTATAGCGTAAACCATGAAGCCGTTTATATTCCGTAGGGTTTGGAATCCCACGGTCATTCAGCATACGGGCAATCGCTGTTTTGCCATATCCCTGTGAAAATAAAGTAAAAACTTCTCTGACAACAGCAGCAGCTTCTTCGTCAATAATCAGGTGTCCCTTTTGTTCGGGGTCTTTTTTATAACCATAAAGAGCAAATGCACCAATATGAAATCCATTCTTCCGGCGGTCAGTCAATACGCTGCGGATGTTTTCTGACATATCCTCTAAATACCACTCATTAACCAGACCATTGATTTGTCTTGATTTTTTGTTTCCTTTATTAGCGGTATCTGCATTATCTACAATACTGATAAAACGAATCCCCCAAATAGGAAACAATCCATGTATGTATTTTTCCACCAACTCTAACTCTCTGGTAAATCTGGATTGTGTTTTACAGAGGATAATATCAAATTTTCGGTGTTCAGCGTCATTTAACAGTTTGTTAAATTCTGGTCTTCGTCTATCTGAACCAGTATAATCGTCATCACTGTATATATTGTAGACTTCCCAACCTTGTTCCAATACATATTGAATCAGCATGGATTTTTGATTTTGAATACTGTTACTATCATCAGTTTCATGTTGTTTGTTTCTATCTTCTTCTGATAAGCGGCAATAAATAGCAACTTTTGACTTTGTGTTCATCATATTTTATCTCCCTTAAAGAGAAGATAAAACAAACATTCCACCTACACTTATTATACCGTGTTGAGAAATGTTTGTCTATCATTTTACAGGTAATACCTGTCCTTTGGATTTTTCTAATTGATTGATGAGTTCTATCCATTTCTGATTGAACTCTTTTTTTAATGCCGACTTATCTTCACACTTAAATACATTTTTGCAGGAAATTTCTGCTTCTTTTGGCATAATTCCACCTCACAGTCTTTACTATGTTTACAGACTATGCAAAAATGCTTGTTCATTATGAAAGAATCATCCTTAGCAAACCGAACAGCTTCCGCTAAAGCTCATGGGAATCTCACCCCTGCATGGTTCTCATCCAGCCGTACCCTTTGCCAGCGGTGCTACATCATCACACGGACTAAGGCTGTACGGAAGTATCATTATCACGATAGAAAGGTCATGGCGGCAGCTATTGCGGTAAGCTGCTTATGGAACGCTGGCAGGAATCGCTATCCGGTTTCATCCCTCCTTTGGTGGGTTACGGCGTGCCAGCCCAACGGCTCTCTTTCTATCGAAACGTATTCGGCTGCTTTATGCTGCGTTGATTAGACGCTTTCTTTTTCAAGGAACAATCTGGCTTTGTCAGCCTGTTAAAATGCACTGGTGATAATGCACTTTAATAGACTGGCAAGCTCTGTCTGGGAAGCATGGGCTTGTCCATGCTTCCACAGGAGAGCGTTATTTTTACTTTGGTTCCCTGATTTCAAAAGATAAAATCTTTGCAATCAGACGTGTTTCCATCCGGCGGCGTAGGGTTTCATCTACAACCATGTGGGTATTGCCATATTCGTCTTTCATGGGACGCATGGAACGGCTGGCAATAAAACCGCTGTAATGGCGTACAATCTGGTTGACTGCTTCAATATCGCCGTCCGCAGCCCTTACAATCACAGGAAACGGAATCATAGGGTGCTTTGCTGTCATGCTTCTTCCTCCATAAATTTTTTGATAAATTCCAGTCCGGCGTGTCTTCTTCTCTGGATGGTAGAACGGTTGACTTCCAGAATTTTTGAGATTTCCGTATCGTCAAATCCAAGAAAATAATATCGCAGGATAACGTCACGTTTCTTTCCATCCAGATTTTCTAATGCTTCTGCTAATAGGCTGTTTTCAATGCGGACAGTAAATCCATCCATTTCAAAAGTATGGAAATGGGAGGGATAGGTGTCTTCGGAAGAAAACAGATTGACGGTGTAATCGTCCATATCACAGAACAGGGTTTCCCGTTTACACTGTCTGGACAACGCTTTGAGATAGTCTTTGCGTTCATCCTCCATAGCGACTTTACAGATATAATCAAACTGGTTCTCTATGGTTGTCTGAAATTCAGATGGCTTCATCATTGCTCACCCCCTTTCCAGCCTTGAAAGGGAGCGAGTTGATAGGAATTTCTGCTTCTTTCCCCCTTTTCGCTCTTAGTCCCGACAGGACAGGGGGTGCAGTTGCGTTTTGAGAAGAAAAATTTAAAAACTTTTTCTTCCAACTAAAAAAGCACGCAAACAGACGATATTTCTGTTTGTGTGCTTTGATAGTTCTTTCTATGTATTCTGAAAAACCACATTGAGGGTCAGACTTTTCTAGTGTAGGTGGATGGCTTTTTTTAACGGTTTACCGAATGTAGATATATTTAAGAAAATATTTTGCATAGCGGCTTCCTCCTGTAAGCCGCTGTCTGTATAAAGTAGTAGACTTTAAAAATCATCTATATTTCATGCAAAAAAAGACGGCGGCTTTTGTTAAACCGTCGTCTGGAAAAGATGATGTGATTTTGACGCAGGGAAAGTATGCTGCCAAATAACGGTTTTTTTTATTTCCGTTTCGGCAGCATAGTTTTATCTTTGATACGCATAATAGGAACTGTACAACTATGTAATACGTTTTTCTATACCTGTCGCTATTACAACAGGAACAGTAAAATGTACAGAGGTGGTGTATTATGCGTAAAAAAGAAGATAAATATGATTTCAGGGCGTTTGGGCTTGCCATAAAAGAAGCCCGTAAAAAACAGGGTTTGACCCGTGAACAGGTGGGAGCAATGATTGAAATTGACCCACGCTATTTAACCAATATTGAGAATAAAGGGCAGCACCCAAGTTTACAGGTGCTGTACGACCTTGTATCTCTGCTGAATGTATCAGTGGATGAGTTCTTTTTATCCTCTGATAGTCTGGCAAAAAGCAGCAGACGAAGACAGCTTGAAAGCAAAATAGACAATTTCACAGACGCTGACCTTGTTATTATGGAAAGCGTTGCAGATGGTATTGTCAAATACAAGGAAATGGAAGATAAATAACTTCTATTGCCTGCAAGAATAAGATTGAAATTAAAATGAGCCGATAGTCTATAAGCTATATAGCTTATAAATTATCGGCTCTGCGTCTTGGCGTCTGGCTCTTTGATAATTTCTATTTTGAAGTTATTTACGCATATCAAACTTTCTTTTTTACATTTTGGACAATACAACGGAAAGTTTTTTAGCTGTGTATCTTTTCGTATTTTAATCCTTGTTTTATTGTTGCATATAGGACAAATAACCCACTCCATCATATTCATTCTGAACCTCTGCAAAAAATTTGTATTGCTTCATTAAAAAAAGCTGCAAGATTTCCACTACTAAATCTATTTATAAAAGTGGTAAATCTTTCATCTGTAATATAGAGAACTCCCAAATTAGATAAAATTTGTTTATTACATTCATAAAAGTGTTCAGAAATATATTGTTGCCATTCATGTACTATTGCTTGTACTTCTGAACTTTCCGCAGGACTATTTTCATACATAGCTAGTTTTTCAAAAATATTGCGAGCCATTGAATAAAAAGATTCTATTTCTTTCTCTTGTATTTGCTTTGAATGGGAAGAAAACATAGTCTTGTATTCTCTGAAACTTTCAGTATTTCCCCATTGTTCTAATACTTCTTCTTGAAATTGCGATTGTAACTCAAGTATTTTTGCATTTGAAAATGCAGAAAATTTAATTTCTTTATTTCCGTTGATTGTGTCTTTTACAAGTGAAATCAAAGCTTCTATTCGTTCTTTCTGAGCTTCCAAAATCAGTACATGACGCTCTAATGCTTCTGAACGAACATAATGAGGTGAATCCAGCAGTTCCTTAATTTCTTTTAGGGCGAATCCAACTTCTCTAAAAAACAAAATTTCCTGAAGCCTAGTTAAATCGTCGTCTGTATACTGACGGTATTTTGCTTCGGTTATAATAGATGGTTTTAATAAACCAATTTCATCATAATAATGTAGTGTTCGAGCAGTAATACCTGTTAATTTAGCAACTTCATGGACTGTTTTAGCTTTTTCATTCATTCCAAAAATCCTCCGTAGCATTTAAAATTTCTTTTGCAGGTAATAGAGTTGCTTCGACAATGTTTTTTCCAGTCTTTTGCAAGTAGTGTTTAATCAAGTGATAGCCACACGCATATCCGGAACAATAGGGTAATCCGACCTGAGGATAGTTTTGTAATGCTGCCATTTCATCACCATAAAGGTATGCATTCAGATTTTCTAATCCTTGAACATTTAAACCGTCCCGAATAATAGGCTTAATATATTCATTTAAGGTTTCTATATCAGTTTTTGTTACCCAAGGACCTGCTTTATCTTCACCATACAGAAATGTTGCAAAGTTTTCTGCCAATCCCTCATTGACTATCATTTCACCAAGAGTGATGTCATTCTTCCATTTAATAAATTGAAATCGTACGTTGTGATTAGTTTCATGTGCTAATGCTACATGAAGATGTGATAAAGTGTATTCATTAGGTAGTAACCAAGAAAAAATATATCCTGGAATACCACCATCACCACAGTAACCATCATTTAAAATAATGTAAGGATTTTTAGCATTTGCAAGTAAAATTGTAAACGCATATTCTTTAATGGGTAGATTAACACCGTGTTCAACAAAGCAATTCAACGACTGCTGAATGGATAACTCACATTTTTCCCAGAGTGTATTATCAGAAATTAGCTTAATATTATTTTGTTGCTTTTGGTCAACAGCGGTTGGGGCGATATGTCCAAGCATTTCGCTTGCCATAATTACATCATATCCATTAGGCGTTAGAGCTTTCATAGGAACACTATAACAAGCCCACTTTTTTTCAAAAGGCTTCATAAGTTCATATCTATAAATGTCATTTTTTTTGTCTAACGGTGCATTCATAATTTTTGAATAAACTTTGTCAGAACGGATAGCGGATATTTTCATAATTCTAGTTCCTCCTTTTGGTTTTATCATATACTATGACGTAACGTTAAAGTCAATAGGCAAATTAAAAATTATCACAGATGTATGGTAAATAATTAAATGTCTTAGTAGACAAAGGAAATAGAGGTTAAACAACATAAATTAACTTGATTGTCGAAGTAGAAATTGTTGTTTGAAATATTGATGGAAAAGTAAATAAAAATTGCAATAGGCAGATGGTATTGTCAAATCTAAGGAAGTGGGGGAAATGTAAATCCTCCACTTTTGCTTATAATTGCAGTGATATTAGAATTGATACTCTGCAATATTTTTGAAATCATTGTTCAACACATAATATACCTTATTTTTAGCAACGGAATATATAAAAGAAACTCTGGTTGCCCAAAGTCCTTCCTGACGTACTGACCTAAGTACATCAAAGGCGTTGGAAATAGAGAAGTTTTCTCCATATCCTTGCAGTAAATCCTTTGCCTTTTCATATCTGTTATCCCCAGATAAAACATATGGATTAGTCAATTCTGGTTTTAAAATGGAGTAATTTGTTATTAAGGAATATTTTTCTTTTTCCAAACGATACCCAATCCCCGGTTCAATAATGAGAACACGCCCATTTCTATCCGAAAACATAGCCTGCATAGTAGTGTCAGGTGCATAAGTAATTTTCTTTTTTTTCACTATTTCCAATGAATCGTCAAAAGAGAGATTGCCTTTTATAAAGTTTTCTGTCAAATCAGCTATTGTATAGCATGATTCATTACCGCAAAATTGTGCATTGTCATTTCCATGTACATACAACAATGTGCCAACATTCCCATTTCTATTGATTCCGTGAAAAGAGTGATACTTATTATCGGACATTTTTATCCCTATAAAAAAACGGTCTTTTTCGGCAATTACAGTATGTTCCCATTCAGAAAGGTCAATATCAAAATTGAACCCAACAATGGTTTCTTTTCCATTATACACAAATCTTGTACACATATTTGTATTTCCTTTCGTAAACTAATTTGAATAACATAAAAACTAATTACATTAGTAATTTTAAATATTATAAGACTGTTTGTCAATACAAGAGTTCATTTTTTCTAACCAAATTATTGACTTCATTAATTTGATTACTTAAAATGAAGTAAATGATGTGTAGAAAGAGGAAAATGAATATGCGAGTTACAAAAGCCGAAGTTATAAAAACTGCTTCTGATATGGCTGATAGAAATGGACTTCATAATGTTTCTTTGAAAGCTATTGCTGAAAATTTAGGGATTCGTACCCCCTCCTTATATAATCATATAGGAAGTTTGGATGAACTTCTTAGGGAGATAGCACATAGTGGTATGCGTACTATGAATGAAAAAATGATTCGTGCAGCAATCGGTAAGACAGGGGATTCAGCGTTAAAATTAGTGGCAGTTGAATATCTTAATTATATGATTGAACATCCCGGTGTGTATGAAATAATTCAATGGGCTAGTTGGAATGGAACAGAGGAAACAGCAATCATTTTTAATGATTATCTATCTTTACTTAAAACACTTATTTGCTCATGTGGCTTTAATCCAGATAAGACCACTGAAATTTTGAGCATGGTAACAGGTATGCTTCATGGTTATACAACATTACAATTAAGATATGCCTTTTCAAATCCTGATAAAGTAAGAAAAGAATTATCCGAAGCAATTGATACACTACTGCTGGGAGCTAATCAAAAATATAAAGATTAAACGAAAATTTCTTTTAAATACTTTGTAAGAGAAACGTGCAAATCTCCAAATGAGAAATGCACGTTTCTCTATAACTATTTCACAATTTTCCAGTTTTCCCCGTTCTTTTCCAGCACAAGGTAAAACTGCGATACCTGTGTTGTCATGGTCTGGTTATCCAGATATTTTACTGCAAGGGAAGCTGTCACCTGATTTCCGTTTCGGTTGTAGACAGGATTTACCAGTTCCGAGAAGATATATTCTTTCCCCACAGGGTTCAGCACGCCCTCATTCACATAATAGGTCAGCTCCTTTGCGGTTGCCGTAGGGTACAGCTTGAAAAAGGTAGTGAGAAATTCGTTGATTTCCTCCGTGGTGATGGAATCCACCGTACCGTCACTTTGTACCGCTTTTGGAGTGTAGCCGGATTTTACGGGAACGCTGGTAATGGTTGGGTTCTGGATAATCGTCAGGTTCCCAGAACTGTCCACATAGACGGTCACCTGATAGGCGGAACGGACGGTTTTACTGGATTCTCCCTCTGTGATACGCTGTTCCACCGTATAGGTTACTTGATAATGCTGCTCCTTTTCTTCTGTGATTTCCCATATCTGGAAGTCGGTGAGGGCAGACGATACGGGGATGTCCTTTCGGACAGTATCTACATTCACGGCTTGCAGTTCTCCGGTGAGATACCCTTTTAAAGCGTTTGTCCGGTTATCAATGGAAGCGGCAGACTGTTCCCATGAATAGTAGACTTCTGCGAAATTCTCCACAAAGTTTTCTATCTTGTGAGTGTCGAGGATGGTTTCCTCAATCACTTTGGTTTCATGGACAGTATGAATGTCTATCGCCGTGAAATTCTTATAGACGGCAAACAGGAAGCTCATTGCCAGCAGCACCCACAGGGCAATCACGGTTTTTTTGTGGGTATTGACTTTGTAAACTTTCAGTTTCTTTTCTTTCTGCTTTTTCTGGTTATCCTCTTTTCTAATCTGAATCATATCGGTTCATCCTTTCTTATTGTTTGATTCGTCCGGCTCCGGCAAGGTGCTGTTGCCAGTAGGAGCCTGTCAGGTCTGCGTAACCAATGGGATTTCCGGCATGGTACATCCGGTTATTTCCCACATACAGCCCCACATGGGTGATGTAGGTTCCGGCGTTGTAGGTGGAGTGGAAAAAGACCAAATCCCCTGCTTTTGCTTCGGACAGGGGGATGTGCTGCGTCACATTGTACTGTTCCTGTGCTGTCCGTGGCAGGGCGATTCCTGCCTTGCCATAGCACCACTGCACCAGTCCCGAACAGTCAAAGGAAGTGGAGGGAGAATCACCCCCGTACACATACGTCCATCCCTCATACTTTAAGGCTTCCTCCATGATAGCCTGTACCGTTTCATCATCAAACTGTGCCACGGTCAGGTATTGCGATACCAAGAGGACATAGAACATATTTCCATAGGAATACCGCCAGCCCCCGTTTTTCTCTACCGCAACAGGGTTGGTGTAGGTGACTTTCTTTCCGCCGGATTTGTCCCTTGCGAAGCTTTCTGCCAGTTCAAAGGTGTATTTTTTTCCGTGTCCTGCCACATAGTCTAGGAAACCGCCGCCGTAATTATAGGATTGAATCACGCTGTTTAAGTCACAGCCCTTTGTTTCTGCCGCTGCGAGCAGTTCCGAGAAATACTTGCAGCCCTGTTTGATGGATTCCTCTGTACTAAGGGAGTTCGGGGGAAGCCCCAGAGATTCCGAGGACTGCATAACGTCTTCCAGCGTGCCGCCGGATTCCACCTGAATGATGGCGAGCAGCACATTTAAGTATTCCTCTATGCCATATTCCCTTGCATACTTTTCCAGCATAGGCTTATGGGCGAGGACTTCCTGTGATACGCTCACGCCCCCATAGATAAGGTTTCCGCCGCTTCCGCCGTCTTCCTCATCCGAGAAGACAATCACCACCAAAAGGAGCAGGGAGAACATCATCACGAACACGCCGGAACAGGCAAAGAAAAGGTGTCTTAACTTCATGGTTTCTCCCCTTTCTTTTGTTTGGCAGCCGCTGTTACCGTTTTTGTCCACTCCTTTCTGGCGGTGGTACGCCGGATGGTAAAGTTCGATTCTTTTACCGCAGGGGCAGCCCGTTTTCTTTCCGGTATCACAGGAGCCGTATTTGCCTTTTGTCTTTCCTCTGGTTTGTCTGGGGAAGCCGGAGGGAGTATCTGGCGTTCTGTCCTTGCAGACGGTATCTGTTCATGGTGGATGGAAGCTGCCTTTACTACCGGAACCGAAGCCCGTTCTGCCACAGTTCCCCCATAAGGAACCTGTCCCCGTTCCCTGATGGATGGGGAAACCGGCTGCATGGCTGGTTTTCCTGTATGAGTGGTATCTGCATGATGTCGGAAATCTTCCGGCTGCTTTGCAGTAACAGGGCGTTCATGGACGGGAGCCGCCCCTTTGGGGGATTCGGAAGCTGTCTGTTGCGGCTGTTTTGCCTGTTCCAGTTCCGCCCTGCGTTCTGCAATGGTCTGTCTGCGGCTTTCTGCCTGTGCGTTCCGCTGTTCGGCTCTGGCAGTTCGGGTCTGGGTCACGCTGGAAGTAAAATCCCGTACTCCCTCTGATACCTGTGTTTTCCCGTGGTAAAGGGCGTACTTTGCATTGACAGGCAAATCCTTTGCCTGCTCCCGAAGCTGTCCGGCAGTATCGGCTATCTTATCTTTGGTATCTGCCACCGCACCCACAGCAGAGCCAGCCCGTTTCCATGCAGATTCCTTTTCTGGTGCTGCCCGTCCGTTTGGTCGGGTGTGGTCTGCCTGTGTATTTTTGGAAGTACCGGAGTTGGAAGCATTTCTCTGGTCTGGGCTAGCTTGTTTCCCTGCGTGGTATGCAGCCGTTCCAGCCCCAAGAGCTGCCACAGAACGCCCTAACTTATGCTGTAAACGGTGCATATGGGCGTGCATGAGCATACGGGGTCTTCGCATGATACGGCTCCCCATACTTTGGGAATCGCCGCTCTGTAAGGAGAACATCCCCATCAAATCCCCCAGCTTAAAATAAATTCCGGCAAAGGTCACTATCTGCAAGAACGCCGTCAGGAAGAACGGATATTCCCCAGACAGGTTGTAGAGCATGGTGGAAATGCTGAACGCTACCGTGATAATCAGGGTGATTCCGGCTCTGGTAAGGATGGTATTGAACAGTTTCGTAATGGCACGTTTGGACATCCCCTCAAAAGAGGGAACCATGCTAAGGAGGAAGCTCACAGGCAGGAACATGGCGTAGATGATAAAAAGCACCTGTGAAAAAATCATTATCCCCGTGAGCAGGAATACAAAAACGGAGATACCGATATTGAACATGAACAGGAAGAAGACGGTTCCCAAGCGGTTGATGGTCTTTGTGATGGTAAGGTTGGTATTTTCCCTGTCTTCGATTTCCTCCACCACGATTTCTTCCCTGTCCTGCCCGTTGTTTTCGTCTGGACTGGTTGAGAGCAGGTGTTCCACACGGTCAGCCCCAATACTTTCCACATCCGAGTTGCCGTATTGCAGCAGGAGCCACGGCTGTTTGACCTGAATGGAAAACAGGCTGTCCCGTATCAAATCCACACTGTCTTTTCCCTGGCTTTCCGAGTTTGGCAGCACAATCTTTGTGCCAAGGGTCAGGCTGGCATTGCTGATGTCTGCGGAAAATTCATTGATTTTCCCGATATAATCAGGAGCATAGGCGATAAAGGCAGCGGACAGCACGAACACCACCACGAAATTCACAACGGCATGGATGGCTTTTGTGGTTTCCCGTTTGATAAGCCCTGTGTAGGCAACGTAAATCCCCACCACCAGAATGAGAATCAGCAGGAACCCGATATAAAATCCCTCCGAGGACAAGCCGCCTGTGGTAACGCCTGCCAAGGTCTGCATATTTTTCCCAATGGAATCCGCCGTAGAGGAAATGAAGTCCAACGAGTAGGCTTCCTGAATCAGATACCCTGTGGCGTTGGAAAGGTACAGGCTGATTGTCCAGATAAAATTTGTGATGGCATACAGCCCGTACATCACCTGTTTTCCGATACCGTCCAGCCAGTTCCACGGGAGCCAGTCCCATCCGCTGTCCACATAAAAATCAAGCTGGTAGTTGTCCAGAGGGTATTTGCTGTATTCGTTGGCAGCGTCCACCGTATCATCCACCAGTCCGGCAGCGTGGGCGGCTGTGCCGAAGACTGCAAGCAACAGGAGGATGAGCAGGAGTGCCAGAAGCACCCTGCCAATCAATTTTCCTGCTATTTTCCAAGACAAGCCCTTTTTTGCTGAATAGGGAACAGGGAGTTGCTGCCCGTTGGAAGTTCTATGTATCACCATCAATCCACCTCTTTTCTCATGGGCGGTCTGGTATCAAAGGCATGGAACAGGTCTTCAAAGATAGGATGGAACTGTATCACTCCCACACGCCCGTACAAATCACTGATAAGGCACTGCCCGTTTTCCAAGTCACGGAGCCGCTTCTGGTTGTTTTCATCTTCGGAATCCACCCCAAAAAAGGCGAGGGTCTTCTTGATTTCGTTGATGTCTGTGGAACGGAACGCAAACTTCAAGCCCAGATTGTTTTTCAGCTTTTCATCCAGCAAATCGTCCGTGTTCTGGGTGACAAAGTAAACGCCTGCGTTCATGGCACGTCCGGCACGAACCAGCTTCATAGAGAGGGTCTTGCCCTGTGCCACCTGTAAGAAGCTCCATGCTTCATCCAAATCCACAATCTTAAACACGCTGCGGTCGGTGTGGATAAAGTCGAGGGCAAAGGTGCTGATTACAATGAGCATTGCCACGGAAAGCAGCTCCATTGTGGTGTATTCTTCAAACGAGGTTTCTTTATCCGGCAGCACCAAATCCGCCACCTGAATGATATTGAGCTGCTTTTCAAGGCTGATGGACTGTGTGACATCCCCATCCGAAAAGAGCAGGTGTGCAAAGTCATAGTCCGTAAAGGATTCGATATGGTCGGCTATGCTGGTGCTGATGGTGGTTCCCTCCGCCCGAAGTTCCTCAATCACTTTGAAAAGTCCCCGTTCCTCACTGTTTGTCACTGCACGGATGGCTTTCCGAAGAACAGGGAACTTTTCCCCGTCACGGCTGGAAATGCCGGTTAAAAAGGTCAGGATGTCGATTGCCAGTGATTCGGAATCCTTTGGGTTCTCCATAATCACATAGGGGTCAAGTAAGCCCCTGTTCTGTTCCTCTGAGGTCAGGTTTACGATATTGATTTCATGGGCGATTTCCGGCAAGGTTTCTTTCCAGCGTCCCCGTTCCGCTTTCGGGTCAACAATGAGAGCCTGTGCCCCAAATAGTACGGAATAATAGACAATCATGTTGTTGCTGAATGATTTTCCACCGCCGAGGGAGCCGACAAAAGCGGCAGCAAGGGCGTTGGTAACAGAGCCTTTTACCCCTTGACTGGCAAGGGCAGGTTTTAAGTACACATTTCTTCCTGTATCAAGGCTGTACCCGATATAAATACCCTCTGGTTCCCCCAACATCTGGGTTGCTCCGAAACCAAGACCAGCGAGGAAGTCACTGGTGACATACTGGATGTAATCGTTCAGATACCGTTTGCTGGCAGGGAGAAATTCCCCATGCAGCCCCAGCATATCCCCAAAGGGGCGAACCAGCTTCACGTTCAAATCGTCATAAAAATCTTTCACCTCATTGCAGCGGCGTTTCAGTTCTTCCAAGTCGGGAGCCGTCACACGCACCACATAGGACAGCTTATACATGGATTCCTTGCTCTGGTCTAAGGTGGATTCCAGCTCATTTACGCTGTCTAAAGCGTCCACCACGTTTGTACTGGTTTCACTGTCATTCTGCCATGCGTGGTTGTCCAAATCTTTCAGCTCTTTTTTCTTGTTCCGCACCGTGGAGAGGGCTTTCCGGTTTGTCACAATCTCCACATTCATAGAGGTATCAATGGGAAAAGTGAATTGCTGCTGCTGATAGTAAAAGATTTCCGAGGATGGGAAGTCCAGTTCCCCTACAATGCTGTTGATGGTAAAGTAGGCGGCATAAACTGTCCCGTCTTCCTGTTCGATTTTCAGATACCGCTGGTTTTCCTCTATCAGACAACGGGTGGGTTTGATGAGGTCATAGTATTTCACCAGCGTTTCCTCCTGAAACCGTTTCTTCGGAAGATAATACTCATAATCTTCGTAGGCGGTTCCGGTCTGCCCGTATAAATGCTCAATCAGATAGCCAAAATCGTCCTTGTTAAGCCGCCGGACTTTGAAGCGGCGTGAGATTTTACTTTCCAGCAGCTTTTCCATCTTCTGAAACCGCCAGATTTCTTCATTGCTCATGGAAACAAAATCCCCCATGAGTTTGTGGTTGACTTCATGGAGGAAATTGGAAACGGCGGTCTTTGCTTCCCTGCGGAACTGTTTCATGGTGACTTCCTGCTCATTGACAAGCAGCTTGAAGCCGATAAAAAAGCGGTAGTCCACCTGATTTTCCCCTATCATGGAAATCAGGGCTTCGGTCTGTGCGTCAATCTTTGCACAGGCAACATCCTTTAACTTGCCCGTCACTTCCTGTTTGGAGCGTTCCTGTGCCGCCCGTATGCTGGATTCGGTGCTGATTTGCAGGGCATGAATCTTTCCGTCCCTGTTCTGGGCGATAAGCTGCCGGAACGAATCGTGTACCTGATATTTCTGTTCAGGGCTTAAAAAGGAATAGTTGTAGGGAAGCAGCTCATAGTAAGCGAAGCACTCCCCGTCATGGTTGAACACAAGGTTATTTTCGATATATTTAATCGGATATGCCATAAATATCACTCCTTACTGCCGTGATGGGCTGTGCCGGATATTCCTTTTCCAGCTTCACGGGCTTTCCTGCATAGGTCAGTTTCGGGCGTACCAGATATGCCAGTACGGATTTCAGGAAGCCGTAAGGCTTCTTCCCGTCAAAGGTCTTCTGGCACATGAACCAAGTGAGGGCAAAGGGTACGCCGAAGTATTTTAAAAATGCCCCGTCAATGAACGAAAGGGGAGGGAGGTTCCCCAAGAGCATAACTGCAAACACCGATACCACGAACCACGCCATCTGTGTGAACGTGATGGGGAATGGCAGCTTAAAATCATTGATGGAATAGAGTACCTTTTCCACCGACCAGATACTGGTATAGCTTCGTATTTTTTTCATGTTGTCCGTCCTTTCTAAAAGATGGGGGCAGCCAAAGCCGCCCCTGAATAAAAAATCCGCCTGCATTTCCCAAAGGAGATACAGACGGGTCTACCGTAAGATTTCATATACGCCGTGGTTCGTGACAACAAAGGTTCCCTCCAATTCCATGTCACGCCCATAGGCGGCATAGTCGATATAGTTTTGTAAGTGTGCCGGAAGTTCCCCAAGCTGTCCGGTTTCTTCCAGATAGTAGCGAGCCACATCCGCCATATCGTCACAGCCGGAATGGCAGATAATATCGTCTTCATGCTCACAGAGTTCTTCGATACTGCCAAAGTAGGATTGCAGCTCTGATAGTTCCTCCTGAATATATTCCGGTAAGTCCTCCACCATTTCACACAGGCGGTTGACTTCCTCAATGGGGGTATATTCGTCAATCGCAAAGGGCAGCTCATAATCATGGATGGCATATTCCTCATATTCATCATTCAAGCCGATACGTTCCTTGACTTCCTCAAAGTCCACAGGCGGCGTGAACCATGCCCCTACCAGTTCGCCCTCATTGTATTTTCCTAAGTTGGCAATGTAAATCCGCATTTCTTCCAAGTTCCTTCACCTCCTTTTAGCGGTAATAAAAGATACCATTGTCCGTAAACAGGTAGTTTTCGCTGGTTTCCAGCTCCCGACCAATGGCAGCGTAGTCGATATGGTTCATTAAGTCTGGGTGTATTTCTCCGAATACCTGAATCTCCTGCACCAGATAATGGGCGAGGGATTCTCCGTCCTGCACCGGATAGCAGCGTATCTGGTCTTTGTGGTCGATAAATTCCGTAAAGCTGGAAAACCACCGCTTTTGTACCACATCCATTTCATAATAGAGAGGCGTTCCCTGCATTTCCTGTACCATCCGGCAAAGGGCGTTGATTTCCCAGAGCCTTGTGTTGCCCTCCAATGGAAACGGCAGCTCATAGTCTTCAATTTCGATTTCTTCCTCACTCTGAACCCCAAGACGTTCCCTGATTTCTTCAAAATCCACGGGGCAGGAAAACCATGCCCCCGGATATTCCTCAAAATCCTCATGGTAAAACCTTGTGGTGTTCAGGATGTAGATTTTCATTTCCTCAATCAGTATCACGTCCTTTCTCTGTCAGGTTGTTTGGGGAGTTACGCTCCCCAAGCCCCTAGTGGACTTCCGCCATGAAGCAATCAGAGCTTGCTCCATAACGGAAGTGTAACAAGGGTTTCCTATGCACCGATAATCTTATTGAACAGTTCCAGTAAGATGTCCTTTACACCGTCCGCATTGAAGACCAGACCAACCGCTACAAGGGACACTACTAAAAAGCCGATAAGTTTGGAAAATTCCCTCTTAAATCCGAGGTACAGTCCAATCACCACGATTGCCAGCAGCACAAGGGACTGGGCGTTGGATAAAAACCAGTTGTAAAGATTCTGTCCGAAATTCATAAAAGCTCCTTTCTTTCCTGTAAGAGTTCTTAGGTTCCAAGATTGCCGCCGTTAAAGCACCACCTCCTTTGCAGCGGCGGCTTGCTGCTTCAGGATTTTTTCGTGCTTCTCCGTCAGCTTTGCATGTGTGATGATGTCATGGACAATCTGGGTGTGGTTCATCTTATCCAGACGGAGAGCCAGCTTTAACGTGGGTGCTACCTGATGGGAGAGCCAGTGCAGGGTGCGTTCAAAGGAATAGGGTTCCGGTTTGGTTGTCAGTTTCAGGATTCCTCTGTGTTCCCCGATAAACCACGCCCATTCCTCACTGATACGCCAGTCAGAACGGGGCTTCGTATCGTCCCTGTCCACGAACCGGACATAGCGGTTGATGATTTGAAAGGCTGTCCGTTCTGGATTGTCATGTTCTAACAGGTCACGGATGGCGTAAAAGGCACGCTCATTTTTCAGCCGGATTTCAAAGCGGTTCTTTACCTCTGCGTCCGCAATGGGAATATCATGCTTTTTGTACTGCTCATAGTCTTTTTCATAAATGCAGAAGTACACCTCACTTTGGAGGGAGCCGATATACAGGGTGTTCCCCATACATTCTTTTTCCTCACACCGTACCAGTTCGCCGCTGCGGTAGCTTTTAAAGCTGCGAAAGACCGAGATACATTCTTCATTCCGGCACTTCTCTGTCAGATGGGGAATGTTCAGGATTCCCGTTTTGTCATTGATGGCGAGGTCAAGCCGTTTCATCACGCCGTCCTCCATGAGAACATCCATGAAAAACTCATACCAGCTCCGTTCCTGTGCCAGCAGATAGCTTTCAAACTGGCGGCAGCCACGCCCTTTCAGTTCCAGCAGCACCCCTTTTTCCAGTTCCGGCGATACCAGAACGAAAATATCACCCAGGTAGTAATGCTCTGTGTAAGAATAGAAGCCGTAGTCTTCATGGATAAAGTAAGGCAGCTTTAGCCGCAGCACGTCTTCCACGATATGCTTCACATCCGTAGTGGGAAAACGAATCCGCACATAATCAAAGAGCATTTCAAGGGGAGCGTCTGGATTGAAGCGTTCCAGAGCTTCCGTGATGGCTTCCTGTAATGCTTCGGATGGGTGAGCCTTGCCCGTTTCAATGTCGCTCAGGTACGGACGTGTGATTCCGGCAGCTAATGCAAGTTTCTGTTGTGAGATACCGTAACTTTCCCGTTTCTCTTTAATGTCCCGTACCCATGTTTCTTCATTCAGTGAAAATCCCTCCTGTCTAAAAAAGCGTATGTCAACTTTTGGAGCCTTGTTGACATACGCCGGATATGGGAAAAATCCCTTGTGTACCGTGGGATTCTGCCCTGTTGTTTAGTTGTTGCCTGTCGATTTGTACCCCTCTGTTAGATACGAGGGGTTTATGCTGGCGTGCCTTGCGGCACACCAGCCACAGCAGGTCAGTCCGTTTCTGCGGCTTTCGCTTCGCACGCCGCCTGCACTCCCTGCCTGCTGTCTATGAGCTTTTTAATTTCCTTGAGGAAATCATGCCCTTTTGGGACAAGGGGCGTGTAAAACTCCGAGATAACGCTGGTTCCCACATCCACATAGCCACGCCCTTTTATCTGCTTGAGGAAGAAGTCCTTTGTGGTTTCCCCGAACATCATCCCATAGCCCATTTCCGACATCCGCCCCAGAGCCACACGGAAATTGAACTGGTCACGGATTCCGTCCCCCAGATACTTTGCGTCTGGACGCTGGCAGGCGAGAATCAGGAAGAAACCAGCCTGCCGCCCAAGCATAACGATTTGCTTTAATTTGTTGAGAACAGCGGCATTTTCTTTTGTGCCGAGCATTTCCATAAATGCCACATATTCATCAAAGATAAGGAAATTTGCCGGAAGTCCCAAGTAAGCGTAGTTTTCCCCTGTCCGGTAATTCTCCATGAGCTTCATGTCTTCGCTGCGTTTCATCATTTCTTCATAGAAACGGTCAATGCAGGCGAGCATATCTTCCTTTTTGTAGTACACATCCGGCATAACCGCCTGTAAATCTGCAAGGTCGGCGTTCTTCGGGTCTAATACGAACAGGACGGCGTTGGTGCGGAGCAGGGCTTCAATGAGGGTCAGGATAAAGTAGGTCTTTCCGCCGCCGGTTCCTCCGGCAATGAGCATATGGGGGAGCTTGTCATACTCCCACCAGACATTTTCCATAAGCCGGAGCCTGCCGTCCTTTGCCTGTACATCCTCAATGGAAATACGGTTGGCAATGGTATCATAAAGCAGGGTGTACTCCACATAGGAATCCTTTAATTCCTTATCCGTCAGCTCACAGTACAAGCCGCTTTCCAGCTTTTTCTCCAAGTGTAAGAGCTGCTCCTGATATTTCCCCAAGGTGATTTCCACACGGATATGGAGCAAGCCCTGTTTCATCCGGTAGTAGATTTTGGGAAAATAAGTGATGGTTTCTTTGGAACGGCTGGAAGACAAGTCCTTGAAAAAAGCGTCTTCCTTTCTCTGCTCCGATTCATACCACTTGTTTTCCAACACCATCCTTGCCAGCTTTTGGCGGTGGATGAGCTGCTTTACTTCGTCCCTGCGGTATCGCCAGAACAGAAGAACTGCTGTAAGACACACCAGCCCTGCCACGCCCATACTGAATAACAGGTAAGGGATATTTACATCCTGTACTATCTGGGAGAGGGACACTTCCTGCCAGTTGGTTCCGGCAATCTGCCGGATATGAAACAGCAGGACAACCAGCAGGAAGACAGGGAACAGGGCGGCAAGGGCAGTATGGAACACAAGGTCTTTATCCGTGGGGCGGATACGTTTTCCACGGGGGAAAAGCTGTTTCATGGGAACAATCCTCCTTTCCGTGATTAAAAATAGCCCATATAAAGCAGCGAATATCCTTTCTTGTTGTCTTCCATATGGGCTTGAAATAAAAAAGTATAGCCGGACAACTCCCTGCACAGACATTCCGGCATATAAACTGCCAGATTTTCCGGCGGCTGATAATCTTCTAGGGCTTCGATAAGAAGCTGACCTGCCATCCAGCAGTATTCCGGCAGAGAAACCAGCCGGAAGTCCTGTTCGTATTCTTCATATCCAGTAATTGCGTCCATACTTATTTTTCTGTTGGCGGTTCTTTCTTTGGTGATTGCGGATTCATGGCAGCACCTTTTTTCAGAACAATATCATCAGCCTTGATGTACCAGTCCACCTCTGCTCCCTGAAAGGTAGCCGTTGCCACGGTATCTGCCACTGGATTGATAAGTTCCACCTCTGCGTTGTAATCGAACTCCTTTAATGGCACGCTGGCAGGGATGGAAACCTGAATCATACGCCCCTGTCCTCTGGATTTTAAGTCATAGGTACGCTCCTTGATTTCTTCTGATACCGAGCCGTCTTCATTCTGGAGGTGAACCTCACGGCGGAGGGCAGAATATTTCAATGCCCCGAATGTTGCTTCCTTGTCAATCACGATTCCGTTTGCTAATCTCATAGTCTGATGTCCTCCTTTTCCTTATGCTTTTACCATATCGTCAGCGTGCAAAATGTAGTTGGTAAAGCCCCTTGTGCCGATTTTATAGCCCTCTGCGGTGATACGGGGATTGACGAGCTTTACACGTTCTTCAAAGTCAAAATGTTTCTCTCCGGCTTCGGCAGGGAGGATAACCACAATATCATCCGCCCTCTGTACGTCTGAATAAAGGTTAAAGCTGCGAGAGAGTACCGCCATGCGTCCGTTGATTCTTCTCTGTTCTGTTTTGTCTTCTCCGGCAAACTCCAAGTTGCCGAATGTTTTTTCCATGTTGGGGATAACGAATTTTAATTCCATATAGATGTACCTGTCCTTTCTGAATGTTGTGTTTGATAGTTGTTTTTGGGTTCTGGTCTGGAAGCGGAGGGGAACGCTCCGGCGGTGGTGATTTCTTCGTGGTATCACATCCTTTCTGGGACTATTGAAGAAATTACAGGGTTGTGATATTATCTAGGTGTTAAAAATTAAATAGTCATGGTTAGAATTGTTAGCTTGTGTTTTTTCATGTAGCTCTGTCATGTACTCCCAACAACTTAAAAGTAGATTTCAGTGGAGATTTATAATATCAGGAGGTACGCTTATGACAATAATAACAACTGTAAAAAGCATTATGGTGGGCGACGGAATTTATGGGAATTTTTGCTAAAGTGTGCAGGGGCAATGGAAAAAATTACGGCTGGCATGACATGAAGAATCCGGGAGGGTCAAATCTCCAATTCCCATCGGGGCTGTTTTCAGCCCCATTTAATTTTGAAACAAAAAATAGACGCCCATTGTTGAACGTCTATTTTGGGATGATATTGAGGTTTGCTGGTCTATCTTATAAAATCTGAATGTACTTCGATTGCATTTTTATTGCATTTTTAATTTTTTTTCATATAGATTTTAGTGGTTGATAGTTCCTGAAAATGCCTTAAAATCAATGATTTTCACTTATATGGCATACTGTCTGTCTGGAGTTTGAGTAACCCCTAACCCTGCCATCCCGCCTTGGCCTGACGCCTGGCGGGATTTTTTGTTGCGCGGGAGGCGAGGGTGGTGTACAATGGTCTATAATACGGTGAAGCGGCATTCGCGGAAAGGACACTCCCATGAAAGAAATCCCCATTACATCCTTTGGCAACCTCCAAATCGGTCAGGCGGAAAACACGGCGGCGGGCACGGGCTGCACGGTGGTGCTGCTGGGCAAGGACGGCGCCCCGGCGGGGCTGGATGTGCGCGGCGGCGGGCCGGCCTCGAGAGAGAGCGAGTTGCTCAAGCCGCTGGCGGCGGCGCAGGTCATCCACGCCATTGTGCTGGCGGGCGGCAGCGCCTTCGGACTGGATGCCGCAGGCGGCGTCATGCGGTATCTCGAGGAACACGGCATCGGCTTTGACGTAGGTGTGACGAAAGTGCCCCTCGTCTGCCAGTCCGACCTGTTCGATTTGACCGTGGCCGACGCCCGCGCCCGGCCCGATGCAGCCATGGCCTACGCGGCCTGCGTCAAGGCCGAGACCGGCAACTACCGCGACGGCAACCACGGCGCGGGTACCGGTGCGACTGTCGGCAAGCTGCTGGGCATGGAGCACTGCATGAAGTCCGGCATCGGCAGCTACGCCGTCCAGGTGGGCGACCTGAAGGTCGGCGCGCTCGTCGCGGTCAACGCGGTGGGTGACGTCTACGATTTTGAGACGGGCCGCAAGGTCGCCGGGCTGCGGGCTGACGATGGCAAAACGTTTTTGGATTCCGAGCAGGTGCTGATGCAGCAGCTCGACGCACCGCAGGAAAAATTTGTCGGCAACACGACACTTGGCATTCTTTTCACCAATGCAAAGTTCGACAAGGCACGGTTGTGCAAGGCCGCGGGTATGGCGCACGACGGCTACGCCCGCGCCATCCGCCCGGTGCACACCTCGATGGACGGTGACAGCATCTACGCGGTCTCGCTGGGCGACGTGCCCGCTGACCTCGATGCCGTCGGCGTGATCGGCGCGCGGGTCATGGCTAAGGCCATCGTCCGGGCCGTGGAGGCCGCGGACAGCGCGTACGGCTTCCCGGCGGCGCGGGATATGTAAAGTCGGCCCTGCCCCGACACTGTAGGGGCGGATTCCATATCCGCCCGGGCACCGTGCCGTTGCCGCAGGTCGGCGTCAAAACAGCATTGCGCCCGCCCCAAAATCGCGGTATAATAGTGCCAGAATCACAACAGGGGAGAACCACCACACGCTATGCCAAAATTGGACGAACAAATCAAAACGCTGGCGGGCTACTTTGCGGCGGACTGTGAGCCGGACGGCAAGCTGACGCTGCAATTGGAGGTCGAGCACTTCCTCACCCGGTCCGACGGCCAGCCCCCGGCCTTTGCCGATGTGCAGGCCGCGCTGCGCGATTTGCAGCAGCAGACAGACGCACCGATCATCACCGACGGCGAATATTTCGGCTACAGCGGCCCGGCGCTGACGGCCACGCTGGGGCCCGCGTGCCAGCTGCGCATCAGCCTGGCCCCGCTGCGCGACGTGCAGGACATCATGGATCTGTACAACCGCTTCTATTTGCAGCTGGGGCTGGCGCTGGCTGCCCACGGGCTGCGCGCCTGGACGGCGGGCTGCCACCCGACCTGCCATGCCGAGGACCTGCCCCTGGTGCCCCGCACCCGGGACGAGGCCATGGACGCCTACCTGCGGGAAAAGGGGGCCTGCAGCGTGCAGATGATGCGCGCCACGGCGGCGACGCAGGTGTCCATTGACTATCAGGATGAGACCGATTTTGTCCGCAAAATGCGCGCGGCCAGCCTGCTGACGCCGTTCTTTGCGCTGCTCAGCGACAACGCCCCGGTCTATCAGGCCAGCCGCAACAGCAGCTATTGCATCCGCACGCGGCTCTGGCAGGATGTGGACCGTGACCGATGCGGCGTTACGCCGCATCTGATGGACGCGGATTTCGGTTACGCCTGCTATGCGGAGAACGTGCTGACCAAGCCCCAAATCACTGCGCTGCGGCTGGGCCGCGTCAGGGCTGCGGGCGGAAAGATTGCGCCGGAGCTTTACGCCGGGCATGTCAGTCGTCAGGAAACCGCGCAGATTTTGTCCAATTTCTTTTACGATGTACGTCTCAAATCCCACATTGAGCTGTGCGCCGCGGACAGCATGCCGCCGCGGTACATCGCCGCGTATGTGCAGCTGGTCAAGTCGGTGTTCGGCAGCCCGGCAGCGCTGCAAAATGTGCTGCGCCACTACGCGGGCGCGACGACGCTGGACATCACGTCGGCTAAGCTGGCCGTCTGCAAGGACGGCTACAACGCGCTGGTCTATGGCCGCCCCGTCAGCGGCGAGCTGGCCTGGCTGCTGATGCAGGCCCGCAGCCGCACGCCTTCGCAGGAGGAACGCGCACTGCTCGACCCGTTCATGCAGCTGCTGACGACCCGCAAAACCATCCGCGAGACGGAAAATTACAACGAATAAACGTGCTTTCTGCGGGCATACTGACCCTGAAAGGGGGCATGTGCCATGCGGGAAACATCCTACCACGCGGTCATTGCCGAGATGACCGTCCGCGCACTGTGGGAGCTGCAAAACCTGCTGGACTGCATCCCCGACGCGCTGTGGGACCGCTGCTACGGCGGCGCACCACTGTGGCAGCACGTCTACCACACCCTGCACGAGCTGGACCAGTGGTTCATCAACCCGCGGGACACCGACTTTGTCGAGCCGCCCATCCACACGCCGCACTTGCAGGAACTGCACATTTACCCGGCAGTGCGTCTTGACAGACCGGCAATAGATGACTATTTTTATACAATCAAGGCCAAGCTGTCCATCTATCTGACCTCGCTCCACGACGAGGATCTGCTGCAGCGGCCCGACAACTGCGAGTGGACGCGGTTTACGCTGATTTTGTCGCAGTATCGTCATTTGTACCGCCACATGGGCATGGTGATGGGTTTTATTGAGGCCGAGACCGGCCTCTGCCCGCGCACGCTGGAGGTGGGGGAGGACCCGCCCGCCGCGCCCTACGACCCTTATCAATGAGAGGAACTTTTCAATGAAGTATCGCTGTTTTGCGGCGCTTGCGCTGGCGTTGCTACTGCCCGGCTGCGCCGCCGCGCCCGACCTGACGCCGGTCTGGCAGCGCGACCTGCCCGCCAGCGGCGTACATATAGAGCTTGCCAACGCGGCGCTGCTCTCCGACGCGGACGTCTACTACGCCGCAACGCGGGAGGAGCTGTACGTGCACAATGTGTCGGTTTTGCCCGCCGTCAAGGCCGACGGTCAGCCCGTTGTAACGTTTTACGGCGCTGCAGCGCAGGATATTGACCTTGTGTATCTGGAGGACATCGGCGACGTGTACGTCGATTATGACCGCGTCAAGCCGCAGATCAAGTTGGATTACATACTGACAGAAGGGGACGGGTACGTCTCCTACGAGTTGGACACCGCGTACAATTTTGAGTTCACGGTGACGACGCAGACCGGCGAGGATAAGATTCTGGTCGTCAGCGAGAGAAGCGACGTGAAATGAAAATGCCCCGCCCGGGTTGGCCGAGCGGGGATTTTTTGTGCGTTAAATACCCTCCCCTTTTGGGGGAGGTGGCCGAGGCCCCGCCCGAGGTCGGATGAGGGGAAAGTCCACGTGATTTCCCACATACGGGCAGTCACGGGAACTCAGCCCTCATCAGTCGCCTGCGGCGACAGCTTCCCCCGATGGGGAAGCCTTTGTGGTCGCTGCCGCGTGCCGCCTCACATCCTCCCCGCCATCTCCACCGTCGTCGTCGGGAAGGCAAACTCGCAGCCTTCCTCCTGCATCAAATCCAAAATTTGCAGATTCAGCGTGTTTTTTACCTGCATGAAATCCCGCAGATTGACTTTGGTGATGTACACCCGGCACGCCAGATCAATGCTGTAGTCGTTGAATTTGTCCAGCGCAATGGTCACGCCGTCGGGCTGCACGTCGGGCTGGGCTTGCAGCATGGCGGTCAGATCGGCGGTCAGCTGTTCGATTTTTTCGCGCGGGGTGTCGTAGGTCAGACCAATCGTAAACTTCCACAGGCGGCTCTGGCGGCGGTCATAGTTCTGGATGTACTCCGCTGTGATTTTGGAATTTTCTATCGTGATAGCGACATTATCCGGGCTGCGGATGCGGGTGGAGCGGAAGGAAATGTCCTCAACGGTGCCCTCGCAGTCGCCCAGCACGATGTAATCCCCGATGCCGAAGGGCCGCTCCAACACCAGCGTGATGCCCGCAATCAGGCTGTTCAGTGTGGACTGCGCGGCCAGCGAGACCGCCAGTCCGGCGACACCCGCGCCGGTCAGCAGGCCGGAGACCGGCACGCCGAGGCGGTCCAGCATGGCGATGCCCGCAAACAGGCCGACCAGCGCATGAAAGATGTTCTCAAAAAAGTGTCCCATCGTCTGATTTGTTTCTAAATCCAGATGGTTCTGAGCGCTGCGCAGCAAAAGCCGGGTGACCGGGGCCGCACGCCAGCAGCCGAGCGCGATATAGAAGATGACCAGCAGGTCGGCAGCCAGATTCAGGTATTGCAAAAAAACGGCGTCGCGCACCAGCTCAAACGGCAGCGACTTGACGGCAGCTGCGCCCAGCAGTACCCGAAAAAGGCCCGCCACCGGCGTAAGGAAGCTGTCCAGTAGGATGTAAAGCCACGATGCCATGTGACTTTTTGCGCGTTCCAGAAAACGTCGGGCGGCAAGCTTGTACACCTCGGGTGCACCGGCAGCCGCCAGCGCCAGCAGCGCCGCGGGCAGAAACGAGAGAAAATCGTGGGTGAGTTCTTCCATGGTGGGTACCTCAGTTTATGGTTGTGGAAATCCTTGGCCTCCTCTGGGCGGGGGCTCCGCCCGCAGGCGGTGGGGGAGAGAACCTGACGCGGCCCGAAATATTTCGGATAGCCGCAAGGTTCTCTCCCTCCGGCCCTGCGGGGCCACCTCCCTCGCAGAGGGAGGCAAGAAGGTGGTGGGCAAGAATTTCCTTAATTATACCACACCCCCTTGCATTTTGTAAAATCTATGCTATAATACTTCCCGGAAAGTCTGTTTCAGGGCGGGGTGTGATTCCCCACCGGCGGTGAGCGGCATGGCCCGCAAGCCCGCGACCAGCTGCAAATGCGGCTGCTGACCCGGTGTGATTCCGGGGCCGACGGTTAAAGTCCGGATGAAAGAAACGGAAAGCTGTTTGCTTTGCTTTTTTTTGCGCCCTGTCGTGTATTTTGCGGCAGGGCGTTTTGTTTTCGCAAGGGCAGGGCAGAGCCTCCCGGGTTCGTGAGCTGACTTTCACAAATTTTTACGGGAGGCATCTTCTCATGCAAAACAAGACTACCAACATCCGCAAGCTCACCGGCACCGCCATGCTCGGCGCTGTCGCCGCCGTACTTATGTACATGGAGTTTCCGATCCCCATCATGCCGTCCTTCGTCAAGCTGGACGTGTCCGAGCTGCCCGCGCTGCTGGCCGCCTACGCCTACGGGCCGGTGTCCGGCATCGCCGTGTGCCTGATCAAAAACCTCATCAAGCTGCCCAGCACCAGCACTGCTGCGGTGGGTGAACTGTTCAATTTCGTCATGGGGGCGTTATTTGTGGGCGTCGCCGGCTTTGTGTACAAGCGCAGCAAGACCCGTCGCAGCGCACTCATCGGCGCAGGGCTGGGCGCACTGGCCATGGCCGTTGTGTCCGTGCCGTACAACTACTTCATCGTCTACCCGGCCTATGTGGTTTTGTATCATCTGCCGCTCGAAGCCATCATCGGTATGTACCAGGCCATCAACCCCAGCGTGGACGGCCTGCTGACCTGCCTGATCACCTTCAACTTCCCGTTTACCTTGTTTAAAGGTCTGCTGGACGCGGCGCTCTGCTTCCTGATTTACAAGCCGCTGTCCGGCGTGCTGCACGGGAGAAAGTGAGAAAGGCTTCCCCCGCGCAGGGGGAAGCTGTCACCGAAGGTGACTGATGAGGGCCGGGTTCACGCAACCACTCGTCTATGGGCGGCAAGGAGAGCTTTGCCCTCATCCGGCCTCTGGCGGGGCCTCGGCCACCTTCCCCCGATGGGGAAGGCTCTCCTCCAAAACCACACACGCTGCCGCATCTGCCCCACTTTTGTGCAAACCGTCTGAACTGCACAACGAAATATCGTTGACTTTGCCAAAAACCTGTGGTACACTAACTTCACAACAACAGAATAGCAACTTATCAAGAGCGGCTGAGGGAACAGGCCCGATGAAGCCCGACAACCTGCGCGTATGCGCAAGGTGCCAAGTCCTGCGGGAAACCGAAAGATAAGCGTTACCGCGCGCAGTCTTTCCGGCTGTGCGCTTTTTGTTTCCACGGCTGCGTTTCTGCCGAATATTTATTAGGAGGCTTTTCCCAATGTCCAAAGTTCTTTTCACGTCCGAATCCGTCACCGAGGGGCATCCCGACAAAATCTGCGACCAGATCTCCGACGCCATCCTCGACGCCATCCTGGCGCAGGACCCCGGTGCCCGCGTTGCCTGCGAGACGACCTGCTCCACCGGCCTCGTCCACATCATGGGCGAGATCACGACCAGCTGCTACGTGGACATCCCCGGCACGGCGCGCGAGGTCATCCGCTCCATCGGCTATGACCGCGCCAAGTACGGCTTTGACTGCGACACCTGCGGCGTCATCACCAACATCGACGGCCAGAGCCCCGACATTGCGCTGGGCACCAACGACGACGTGGCCGGTGCGGGCGACCAGGGCATGATGTTCGGCTACGCCTGCAATGAGACGCCCGAGCTGATGCCGCTGCCCATCAGCCTGGCCCACAAGCTGGCCAAGCGCCTGACCGAGGTGCGCAAGAACGGCACGCTGGATTACCTGCGCCCGGACGGCAAGAGCCAGGTCACCGTGGAGTACGACGACGGCAAGCCCGTGCGCATCGACGCGGTGGTCATTTCCAGCCAGCACAGCCCCGACATCAGCCAGGAGCAGCTGCATGAGGACATCCGCCGCGAGGTCATTGAGAAGGTCATTCCCGCCGAGCTGCTGGACGAGAACACGAAGTACTACATCAACCCCACGGGCCGCTTTGTTGTGGGCGGCCCGCAGGGCGACTCCGGCCTGACGGGCCGCAAGATCATCGTGGACACCTACGGCGGCTATGCCCGCCACGGCGGCGGTGCGTTCAGCGGCAAGGACCCCAGCAAGGTGGACCGTTCCGCCGCGTATGCCGCCCGCTGGGTCGCCAAAAACGTGGTTGCCGCGGGCCTGGCTACCAAGTGCGAGGTCGAGCTGGCCTATGCCATCGGCGTGGCAAAGCCCGTCTCCATCATGGTGGACACCTTCGGCACCGGCACCGTTGCCGACGAGAAGATCGTGCAGGCTGTCGAGAAGGTCTTTGACCTGACGCCCGCCGCCATCATCCGCGACCTTGACCTGCGCAAGCCCATCTACCGCCAGCTGGCCGCCTACGGCCACATGGGCCGCGAGGACCTGGGCGTGAAGTGGGAGAACACCGACCGCGTGGACGCCCTGAAGGCCGCCGTGGCGGAGTAAATCAGCAGGAATTTACCGGTCCCCCGTGCAGCGTATGCGCGGGGGATTTTTGTTTGTGGGGGCGGTGTATGGTTCAGGCCCGCGGCGGCGGGAACGGCCACGGAGGGGTCAAGACCCCTCCCTACGAACCGCCCGTTCACCCCGGCCCGTAGGGAGCGGTCTTGACCGCTCCGGGACGTTGGCGGCGGCAAAAGGCATCCCGGGTTGTGCATCTCCTCCCACACACAAATAAATTTGCCAAATGCCGCGCAATGCGGTATAATATCCTTATCTGTGAAAGTGCGGCGATTTTGCGGGAAGGGGGGCGGCTATGGAACAGCAGGAACAACAGCTTATGAAGCTGGAAGGCACCGTCGAGCACGTCATCTACGAGAACGCCGACTCCGGCTACGCGGTGTTCGAGGTGGACGCGGGCGGCACCGATGTGGTCGTCGCCGGCAACGTCGGCGGGGTGGACAACGGCATGAGCGTGACCGTCTACGGCCACATGGTCAACCACCCCAGCTACGGCGAGCAGTTCCGCGCCGAGACCATCGAAGCGCGCCTGCCCGAGGACCGCACCGCCATTTTAAGCTACCTGTCCAGCGGCGTGCTGCCCTACATCGGGCCGTCCACCGCTAAGAAGATCGTGGCAAAATTCGGCGATGATACGCTGACGGTCATCGCCGAGACCCCGCAACGGCTCTGCGAACTCAAGGGTATCACCGAGCAGAAGGCGGCTATCATCTCCAACGAGTTCCGCCGCATGTACGGCGTGCGGGAGGTCGTGGCCTGGTTTGCCCGGTACGGCATGACCGCTCAGCAGGCCGTGACCTGCTACCGCGCGCTTGGGCCGCACACCGTCGAGGCGCTGACCCAGAACCCGTATCTGCTCTGCGGTGAGCCGCTGCAATTAAAGTTCGGTCAGGTGGACACCATCGCGGCGGCGCTGCAATTTGAGACAGGCTGCCGCCTGCGGGTGGCTGCGGGGCTGCTCTACGCGCTGCGGCACAACGCGGGCAACGGCCACACCTGCCTGCCGCGGGATAAATTGCTTGAATCTACGTCAAAATTTCTCCGCCTGCCGCTGGGCGACCTGGAAGCCGCGCTCGACGAGCTGCTCTCCTCCGAGGAGCTGCGCACCCGCACGTTTGACGGCGTCGAGTACATCTACCTGCCCGACCTGCTCTCCGCCGAGGAGGACATTGCCGCGCGACTCGGCCAGCTTTCGACGTTCCCCACCGAGGCCCCGCCGACGCTGGATGCGGACATCCGCGTGCTGGAAATGGCGCAGGGCTTCGAGTACGCGCCGCTGCAACGGCAGGCCATACGCCTGGCGCTGTCCAGCCGGGTCATGGTGCTGACCGGCGGCCCCGGCACCGGCAAGACGACCACCGTCAACGCGATTCTGAGCCTGTACGAGGCACTGTATGACCGTGTGGCTCTGTGTGCCCCCACGGGCCGCGCCGCCAAGCGGTTGAGCGAACTTACAAACCACGCTGCATCGACGATTCACCGCTTGCTTGAGGTGGACTACAGCAGCGGCAGCGTGCGGTTCATCCACAACGAAAAGAACCTTTTAAAATATGACGTCATTATCCTCGACGAGATGAGTATGGTGGACGTCAAGCTGTTTCAGGCGCTGCTGGCTGCGGCGCGGTACAACTGCCGCATCATTATGGTGGGCGACGCCGACCAGCTGCCCAGCGTCGGGCCGGGCAACATTCTGGGCGAGATTTTAAAGGCGGGCGTCGTGCCGACGGTACGTCTTACCGATATTTTCCGCCAGGCGCAGCGCAGCCTGATTGTCCAGAACGCCCACCGCATTGTGGAGGGACAGATGCCGCAGAAGGGCGGGCCGAAGGACGATTTCTTCCTGATCGAGTCCAACGGCCTTGCCTGCCAGAAGCTGGTCTGCGACCTTGTCAGCACGCGGCTGCCGAAAGCCTACGGCTTTGACCCCGTGCGGGACATTCAGGTGCTTTGCCCGACGAAGGTCGGCCCCACCGGCAGCGTTGAGCTGAATAGGCGGCTGCAGGATATTCTGAACCCGCCCGCCAAGGGCAAGGGGCAGATCGGCACGGCGGAGAGTGCCAAAATATTACGTCTGGGTGATAAAGTCATGCAGGTCAAGAATGACTACGACATCACGTTTGAGCGTGCCGGGGCCGAGGCCGGTATCGGCGCGTACAACGGCGATTTGGGCATCATCACGGCGGTGGACGTGGACGCGCGCAGCGTGACGGTCCAGATGGATGACAAAAAGTACACCTACACCGCCGACCAGCTGAACGAGCTGGAGCCCGCCTACGCCGTGACCGTCCACAAGAGCCAGGGCTCGGAGTTCCCCGCGGTGATCCTGCCCGTGGCCGACGTGCCCGCCCGGCTGTGCTACCGCAACCTTTTGTACACCGGTGTGACCCGCGCGCGGAAGCTCTGCGTTCTGACCGGCACCGCCCGCACCGAGCAGACCATGGTCGAAAATGTGCGGCAGAATATGCGGTACAGCGGACTGCGGTATTTGCTGAAGGACGCGGCGACACCGACAGAGGAAAAGCGGGAACAGCTCTCGGCGATGTGAGCGGGCACGGAGGGGTCAAGACCCCTCCCTACGAACCGCCCGTTCACCCCGGCCTGTAGGGAGAGGTCTTGACCGTTCCGCAGGGGGGCTGAGGTTGACGGGAAAGCGCAGCCGTAGGGGCCGGACATGTCCGGCCCTGCACCTGCCCGCAAACGCCCGCCAATGGGACACTACCGGGCCGGGCATGCCCGGCCCCTACAGCGGGGCATACTGGCGATAGAACGACGATATTTTACCAATGGAGAACTATCCATGAAACAATACGACATCGGAATTGACCTGGGCACGACCTCCATTATCATTGCCACCGAGGAGCAGGGCGTTGTGTTCCGCCAGCCGACCATCGGCGCGGTGGACACGCGGACGAACTCCATCCTTGCGGTGGGGGACGAGGCATTAAAAATGGTGGGCCGCGCACCCGCGCACATTGACTTGGTGCGCCCGCTGCGGGACGGCATCATCCAGGACCACCGCATGACGAACGAGCTGATCGTCCGGTTTGTCAATCAGGTCTGCCGCTCGCGCATCTTTAAGCCACGCATTGCGGTCTGCGTGCCCGCGGCCATCACCGGCATCGAGGCGGACGCCGTTGTGGAGTCCGTCATGGCGGCGGGCGCCAGGCAGGTCTACCTTGTGGACGAGCCTGTGGCAGCGGCGCTGGGTGCGGGCTTGCAGATCCGCCAGCCCCACGGCTGCATGGTCGTGGACATCGGCGGCGGCTCCACCGACATTGCGGTCATCAGCATGGGCGGGCGGGTCAAGGCCGCCAGCCTGCCTGTGGCGGGCAACGCCTTTGACAGCTGCATTGCCCAGTACGTGCAGGAAAAATACCAGATCGCCATCGGCCCGCTGACCGCCGAACAACTGAAAAAGCAGGTTGCCTGCTGCACCAGGAGCGAGTTTGAGGGCGTTATGGAGGTGCGCGGCCACTCGTGGGAGACGAACCTGCCCGCGCGGCGCATCATCTATACCCGCGACCTGTACGAACCCGTGCAGGAGTTGGCCGCCCGTATTGCCAACGCAGCCCGCAACGTGCTGGAAAGCACCCCGCCCGAGCTGGCGGCGGATGTGTCCGGCACCGGCATTTTGCTGACAGGAGGCGGCTCGCTGCTGCGCGGGCTGGCCGGGTATATCGCGGGTGAGCTGCACACCGATGTGGCCATCGCCCCCGACCCGCTGAACTGCGTGGCCCGCGGCACGGCCATCAGCCTGAGCGAGGGCAAGTATCTGAGCGCCGGGTTCCGGGATGCCACGCCGAAGGTGTGGAATAGAAGGTTGAACCATAGTCACGACCCGTTTACGGGGGAGTGAGTGGGGGCGGGTGGCCGACCCGGGAGGCGTATGCAGACGGGAGCGGACACGGAGCGGTCAAGACCGCTCCCTACAGAGCACCCGTGAACACCGGTTCGTAGGGAGGGGTCTTGACCCCTCCGCAGGGTGACGGTTATTACCGGGACACCCCCGGGCCGGACATATCCGACTCCTACTGCGCATTTTTAAATAAAATCAAAACGAAAGGTGAACTCCATGGCTGACATCACCAAGGAATATCTCGCGCTGCGCGACCAATATATTGAGAGCCGGTTTGCGCGGCTCAACCCCGTGCAGCGGCAGGCGGTCTTTGCCACCGAGGGCCCGCTGTTGATTCTGGCGGGCGCGGGCTCCGGCAAGACCACCGTGCTGGTCAACCGCATTGCCAATATCATCCGCTTCGGCTCCGCCCACGGCAGCACCGAGCTGCCGCGCCCCGTGACCGAGGCCGACCTCAACGACCTGCGCAATGCCGTTGCCGCGGGCCGCGACCTGCCGCGGGAGACCGCCTATCTGGCCGTGCGCCCCGCGCGTCCCTGGAACGTGCTGGCCATCACCTTTACGAACAAGGCCGCGGGCGAGCTCAAGGAGCGTCTGCGTGCCATGCTGGGCGACACGCTGGGCGGCGACGTCAATGCGTCAACCTTCCACTCCGCCTGCGTGCGGATGCTGCGCCGCGACGCCGAGCGCATCGGCTTCCCCAAGAGCTTCACAATCTATGACTCCGACGACCAGCAGCGCGTTATCAAGCAGATCTACAAAGACCTGATGATTGACGACAAATTCCTGCCCGTCAAGTCGGCCATCGGGCAGATTTCTTCCTTTAAAGATAAGCTCCTGTCCGCCGAGGATGTGGCGGGGGAGCCGTTCGCCAATACGAAGGCGCAACTCGTCTCCAAAATCTACACGGCCTACGCGGGCCGCTTAAAGGCCGCGGGCGCCATGGACTTTGACGACCTGATTTTCCACACCGTCAAACTGCTGCAAAACGACGCTGAAGCGCGGGAATACTACCAGAACCGCTTCCGCTATGTCGTCGTGGACGAGTACCAGGACACGAGCATTGCGCAGTTCCATCTGGTGCGGCTGCTGGCGGGTGGCACCAACAACGTCTGCGTCGTTGGCGACGATGACCAGTCTATCTACAAATTTCGCGGTGCTACGATTGAAAATATCCTAAACTTTGAGAAGGTTTTCACCGGGGCAAAAACGATCCGTCTGGAACAAAACTATCGCTCCACCGCCAATATTCTGAACGCTGCCAACAGCGTCATCAAGAACAACATGGGCCGCAAGGGCAAGACCCTGTGGACCGACCACGGCGACGGCGAGAAGGTCCACCACTACACCGCGACGAACGAGCAGGACGAGGCCAGCCACATTGCGGACGTCATCGGCGAGCATTTGAGAGAGGGCGCGAGCCTGAAGGACCACGCCGTGCTCTACCGCATGAACGCTCAGTCCAACCCGATCGAGACCTACTTTGCCCGCGCGGGCATCCCGTACCGCATTGTGGGCGGCCAGCGCTTCTTTGACCGCAAGGAGGTCAAGGACATCAACAGCTATCTGGCCATCATCGTAAACCCGCGGGACGACGTGCGCCTGCGCCGCATTATCAACGAGCCTGCGCGTAAAATCGGCATGACGACGATTGAAAAGATCGGTGAACTGGCAGCCTCCAAGGGCGTGCCGATGATGGAAATCATCGCCCATGTGCGGGACTACCCGGAATTGCAGCGCGCCGCCGCGGCGCTCGAGCGCTTCTATGAGATGTACCGCGAGCTGTGCGATCTGTCGGTAAGTGAGCCGCTGGACCAGTTTGTGGGTGACGTCATCGCCAAGTCCGGCTACGAGGCAATGCTCAAAGCCATGAAGGAGGAGGGCGAGACCCGCCGCGAGAACCTGGGCCAGCTGGTCAGCAGCATCAAGACCTACGCCGACCAGAACGGCGAGGACGCGACGCTGTCGGGCTTTTTGGAGGAGGTCGCGCTGATTTCCGATTTGGACAGCTATGACAACGACGCCGACAGCGTCACGATGATGACGATCCACTCGGCGAAGGGCCTGGAATTCCCGTATGTTTTTGTCGTAGGTATGGAAGATGGTATCTTCCCCGGCGAGATGGCCAAGTATAATGAGGAGGACATGGAGGAGGAGCGCCGCCTCTGCTACGTGGCCATCACCCGCGCCAAGAAGGAACTGTACCTGTCCACTTCCCGCACGCGGATGATCTTCGGCCAGACGCGCCGCAACCCGCCGTCTGCCTTCCTGAGTGAAATCGACCCCGGTCTGCTGGACGAGACCCAGAGCCCCGAGCTGACCGGCTACGGCGGCGGCTTCGGTGCGGGGTACGGCAGCTACAGCACCAACGTCCCGGGCGGGCGCAGCGGGTACTCCGGTGCGTCCCGCGGATATTTGAACAGCGAGTACAACGCGCGCCCCCGCGGCGGGTTTGGCGGCGGCTACAGCAGCGGCTTTGCCAGCGGCGGACACGAAAGCCCCAACTCCTACGGCGGACGCCATCAAGTGCAGAGCACGGGCTTTGGCTCGGGCTACGGACGCAGCCGCAGCGCGGGCAACACGGCCCCCGCGGGCGCGGGCACATCCACGCTGGCCGGTGCGCCGTCCGCTGCCCCTCAGAAGAAGGCGGCTGCCGCCAGCTACGCGGCGGGGGACATTGTAGAGCACCGCGTGTTTGGCCGCGGCAAGGTGCTGAAGGCCACGCCGATTGCGGGGGACTGCATTGTCGAGATTCAGTTTGACCGCGTTGGCGTCAAAAAGACGATGGCAAACTATGCGCCGCTGAAAAAAGTGGAGGAATGATATGCTGGTACAACTCATTGCCCATACAAATGACCCGGAAAAAACCATCGCGGCAGCGGCAAAGCTCTGCTACTCCGATGCGCACATTGAGACGCTGCTGGACGGCCTGACGCCCGAAAAGACCGAGGCGTTTTTGCAGCGGCTGAACGACGTCGGCCACGCCAGCCCGATCGAGCACGCCAGCTTTACGTTCGGCATCGAGGGCGTGTCCCGCACGTTCCTGGCGCAGGTGACGCGCCACCGCATCGGCAGCTTCAGCGTGCAGAGCCAGCGCTACGTGCGGCTGGAGGATTTCCGCTACGTCATACCGCCGGAGATCGAGGCCATCCCCGAGGCCAGAGCCCAGTTCATTGCGTCGATGAACGACGACGCAAAGAAGTATCTTGCGTTGGTGCAGACGCTCGAAAATGCCCACACAGCGCGGTTTATGGCGGATGGTCTCGATGAAAAGGCCGCCCGCGCCAAGGCGTCCAAACAGGCCAACGAGGACGCCCGCTTTGTGCTGCCCAACGCCTGTGAGACGAAGATGGTCATGACGATGAACTGCCGCAGCTTGCAGAATTTCTTCAATCTGCGCTGCTGCAACCGCGCCCAGTGGGAGATTCGCGCCGTCGCGGACGAGATGCTGCGGCTGGTGCTGCCGCTGGCCCCGCACATCTTTGCCAGCGCCGGCCCGCGGTGTCTCGTCGGCCCCTGCCCGGAGGGCCGCATGTGCTGCGGCAAACAAACGGAGGTACGCGCAAAATACGCCAAGCTCAAGGAGGAGGCAGTATAAATGGGACAGCTTATCATTTTTGAGGGGCTGGACGGCTCCGGAAAAGGCACCCAGACAAAACTGACGGCTCAGCGTTTAAAAGAACAGGGGAGAGACCTGCGGCAGATCACCTTCCCGGATTATGACAGCGAGTCCTCGGCGCTCGTCAAAATGTACCTATCCGGCGCGTTCGGCGACAAGCCCGACGACGTGAACGCCTACGCGGCGTCGAGCTTTTACGCCGTGGACCGCTTTGCCAGCTACAAGACCGACTGGGGCGAGTTTTACCGTGAGGGCGGGCTGGTGCTGTCGGACCGGTACACGACGTCCAACGCCGTACACCAGTGCTCGAAGTTGCCGCCGATGCACTGGGACGGTTTTCTGAATTGGCTGTTCGACTTTGAGTACAAGAAGTTCGGCATCCCCGCGCCCGACGCGGTGATTTATTTAGCGGTTGACCCCGAGGTGTCCCAGCGGCTCATCACCGAGCGATACCACGGCGACGAGAGCAAGAAGGATATCCAGGAGAAGGACACCGAGTATCTGGCCCGCAGCCGCGCTGCCGCCGAGTATTGCGCCCGCACGCTGGGCTGGCACCGCATCGAATGCACCACCGCCGACGCAAACGGCGCAAAATCCATGCGCTCCGTGGAGGATATTAACGCAGAAATCCTTGCAGAATTGGCGGGAATACTGTAAAATAGATAGGTATGTCTTAGGAGTGTCGCAGGGGAGGAATTTATCCCTCCCGCGGGGGGGCGTGGTGACGCGAACGGCCCGGGCGGATATGGAATCCGCCCCTACGTGGCAGCACACCAGACTGTTCCCGCCGCACACGCCCGGAGGGGTCAAGACCCCTCCCTACGAAATGACGTGAACGGGCAGCTTGTAGGGAGCGGTCTTGACCGCTCCGTCTGTTCCCGCCGCCATTCAGTCTCCGAGGGCGTCTGGGACGCCGACCCCTGCGCCTACCGCGCGATAAAAATAGTTTACTTTACAAAAAGAGGTGATGCCCATGCTGCGTAAGGCTACTGCTGATGATCTGCCCGCGCTGACGGCGCTGCGCTGCGGGGCTGCCAAAGCGAACCCCGTCGATGCGGCGGGCTGGCTGCAAAACGTCGCCGGGCTGGAAAATATTCTGGTGCTGGAAAAAAACGGCCAGCCCGCGGCCATGTTGGCGGCGGTGCCGGTCAAGTACGGCCAGCACCGCGGCGTCTGGCTGTGCGGCGCAGCCGGGGTGCAGGGCGTGCCGATGGAGCGCCTGCTGCCCAAAATCATGGAGGGCTGTCTGCGTGCCTACGGGGCCAGCGGGTTTGACTTTGCCGTCACGACGCCCGACGACGCCCGGCGCGCCGAGGACCTGAAAACGCTGGGCTTCAAAAGCCAGCTGCCGCTGCGGGTCATACAGACGCCCATCCGCCGCGACCTGTTCGCCCAGGCGGCGTTTGACAGTCTGACCGTCCACAAGCTGCTGGAACGGCGGCACATCTACCAGCCCGGCTGCATCAGCCTGCCCGAGGAGGCCATGAACGAAACCATGACCCAGCTCTACCGCCGCGGGCTGACCGTGGTGTCCACCCGGCGCGGCTACGGGCTGTACTTTACCAAGGGCGACACGCTGCAATTTCTGGAATTACAGGCCGACAACGACCACTGCGCCGACCAGCTTTTGCAGGCCGCGCGGGAAAAGACCGGTGCGGCCAACGCCCGCATCCTGCTGGCCGAGAACCAGACGCTTTACCTCGGCTCAGGCCGCCGCTGCGGCTACGGAATGATCGCCTTTTTAGGCCGCCCCTTCTCCGTGACCGATGCGTATTTCAGGATGCTGCTGTAATCCTGGCCCCCTCTGGGAGGGGGCTCCGCCCGCAGGCGGTGGGGGAGAGAGCCTGATGTAGTCCGAAATATTTCGGGCTGTGGCAAGGTTCGCTCCCTCCGGCCTGCGGCCACCTCCCTCGCCGAGGGAGGTAATAAACTCGGCGGCTAAAATCAAGGAATCCCGGTGCCCTTGTGCGCCGTAAAAAGTTAGGAGTCTCCCATGAGGATCAATCGCACAAATCCGGAGCAGCCTGCGGCCCAGCCGGTGCAGAGCCATGCACCGCTCAAGGCACAGACCGAGGTAAACGGCTTTGAACTGCCCGAGCAGGAAATCCCGAAGGAAAACCAGAAGGAACCCCCGAAGGCTGCAAAGCCGCCGAAGCCCAAAAAGGAAAAGCCCGCCAAAAAGCCCCGCCGCCAGCCGGTGGAGGAGGTCGAGGACGACGAGGAGAACGAGCAGCCCCGCCGCCGTTTCCCGTTTGGCTGCCTGATCGTGCTCGTCATTCTGGCGCTGGTCGGCTTTGGAGGCTACAAGGTCAGCCAGTTCTACGCCGAGCTGGACGGCCAGAAAACGCTGGGCCCGACCCAGACCATCACCGTGCCCGAGGGTTCGTCCGTCGCCGGCATTGCGACCCAGCTCAAGGACGCCGGTATCATCGAGTATGACTGGCTGTTCAAGCAGTACGTCAAGTACAGCGGCAAGGCCGGTGAGATCCAGTACGGCGACTTTGAAGTCCAGTCCGGCATGGCCTACAACGACATCATCAAGGCACTGTCCGTCGTGACCCGCCGTGCAACGGTGAACGTCACGATTCCCGAGGGCACGACAGCCGTCGGCGTGGCGCAGATTTTCGTGGATGCGGGCCTTGTGGACGACGTGGACACCTTCCTGTCCTGCGCCAACGGCAGCGACGGCACGGATTGGAGCAAGTACGATTTCTGGAACGCCATCCCCGACAATGACCGCCTGATGAAGTGCGAGGGCTACCTTTTCCCGGACACCTACAATCTCTATAAGGACGAGAGCGTCGCCTACTATGTGGATGCCCTCTACGGCGAGTTTGCGTCCAAGACTGCCGCTCTGGCCGACACGGTCGCCTCCAAGGGCACGAGCCTGGACGACGTGGTCAAGCTGGCCAGCTTCATTCAGGAGGAGGCCGGTTTGGAGAGCGAGGACGCCAGGGTCAGCGCCTGCTTCCACAACCGCCTGGAATCCAGCGACCCGCAGTGGGCCGAGCACAAGCTGGAATCCAACGCCAGCAGCTATATCATGCAGGACAGCGAGAACAACTATCTCTGGAACTCCCCGACGGCGGAGTACTTCGGCTGGCCGGAGCAGGGCGCGATCCCCGATGACGTGCTGGCCCTGTACGACACCTACGCCATCAGCGGTCTGCCCGCAGGCCCCATCTCCTGCCCGGGCTACGCCGCCATGGAGGCCGCGCTGAACCCCGACGAGGAGTATATCAACGAGGGGTACTACTTCTTTGTCACGGGCCATCCCGGCACCGATGTGGCAGGGCAGTACTTCTACGCCAAGACCGCCGACGAGCACTACCAGAACTGCGTCAAGGCCGGGTGGGCGTCGTAAGCGCGCAAGCTGCCCTGTAGGGGCCGCACATGTGCGGCCCGCAACTTCCCGTGGAATGCTGTGCTTTGGCAAACACGCGGGCCGGGCATGCCCGGCCCCTACAGCACGGACCCACGGCACACCACACATCAAATCCCCAAGCGCCCGCTTCCTACCGGGCGCTTTTTACGCAAAACGGAGGAAATCACTATGCTGCAACAGCCGGAACTGCTGGCCCCCGCGGGCAGCCTGGAAACGCTGAAATACGCCGTCATGTACGGCGCAGATGCCGTCTACTGCGCCCTGCCGGAATTTGGCATGCGCGCCGCACCCGTCAACCTGACCGTGGGCGAACTGCACGAGGGCTGCATCTTTGCCCATGCTCGCGGCAAAAAGGTCTATCTGACGCTGAACACCCTGCCCACGAACGAGGAACTTTCCAAGCTGCCCCGGTACATTCAGGACGCCGCCGAGGCGGGCGTGGATGCGTTCATCATTGCCGATTTGGGTGTGCTGGCGCTGGCCAAAAAGTACGCCCCGCAGGTCGAGCGTCATGTCTCGACCCAGGCAGGCATCACGAACTATGAGGCCGCGAAAGTCTGCTACGAGCTGGGAGCCAAGCGCGTTGTGCTGGCCCGCGAACTGCCCCTGACCGAAATCGCGCAGATCCGCGACAACTGCCCGCAGGATCTGGAGCTGGAGGCGTTCGTCCACGGTGCCATGTGCATGAGCGTGTCCGGGCGGTGCCTGCTGTCCAGCTACATGGCGGGCCGCAGCGGCAACCGCGGCGAGTGTGCCCAGCCCTGCCGCTGGAAGTACAGCCTGGTGGAGGAACACCGCCCCGGTCAGTACATGGAGATCGGCGAGAGCGAGGACAACGGCAGCTACATCCTGAACGCTAATGACCTGTGCACCTCGCCGTTTATAGATTTAATTTGTAAAGCGGGCGTTGACTCGCTGAAGATCGAGGGCCGCGCCAAGACGTTCTATTACGTTGCATCTGTCGTCAGCGCCTACCGCCGCGCGCTGGACGCCTTCCTGGCGGACCCGTACAACGATAGCTTTGAGCTGCCCGACGACGTCATTGAGGAACTGAACCGCACGAGCCACCGCCACTACTCGCCGGGATTCTACTTCGGCAAGGAGCAGGCCCAGCAGACCCCCAGCCACACCTATGTGCGCGATTGGGATTTCATCGGAACGGTGGACAGCTGGGAGAACGGCGTTGCTCACTGCACCCAGCGCGGCAAGTTCGCGGTGGGGGACAGCATCGAAATTTTGCAGCCCGACGGCAGCGTCGTCAAGCTGACGCCTGCGTGGATCGAGAACGCCGACGGCGAGCGCGTGGACGCCACCCCGCACCCGATGATGCAGTACACCATCCCCTGCGAGACGCCGCTGATGGCGTACAGCCTGATTCGGATGCAGAAGCAGTGATTGTACTTTTGCCGGTGACGATGCTTGCATCGACCCGCGGGCAGATGCGAGCATCCGCCCCTACAAAGTTGCTGCAAAAATAATAAAAAAATCTGCAAAAATCCCTTGACTTTTCTGTCGGCATCCCTTATAATAGTTCCTGCGCTGGTCGTGAGGTGCACGTCACACAACGCCGCGCAGGCTGGGTATGGCCCGGTAGTTCAGTTGGTTAGAACGCTAGCCTGTCACGCTAGAGGTCGTCAGTTCGAGCCTGATTCGGGTCGCCATACGCTGCTATAGCTCAGTTGGTAGAGCGCATCCTTGGTAAGGATGAGGTCAGCAGTTCAAATCTGCTTAGCAGCTCCAGCGCTGATGCCCACAGTGCAAGATACGCATTGTGGGCATCATTAGTATAGGGGCATAGCTCAGTTGGTAGAGCAGCGGTCTCCAAAACCGCGTGCCGAGGGTTCGAATCCTTCTACCCCTGCCAAAAGCCGCTTATCTCGTTTGAGGTAAGCGGCTTTTTGTTTTTGTTGCGTTGTAGGGACCGCATATATGCGGCCCGCGGGTTGGCGGGAGAGACCCGACCACGGCTGGCATCTGGAATGCTAAACAGGCGTTTACTTACGATGCGCCGAAAAAAGAGGATGTGGACTGATCCACATCCTCTAAAACAAAAACAAATCCGAAACAATGCTTCACAAAGAAGATTGAGTTCGGATTTGCACAATATGGTGGAGCTGACGGGAGTCGAACCCGTGTCCGAAAAGAAATCAGTTAGAGTATCTCCGGGCGCAGTGTGTTTATTAAAATTCCCTTGGTGCGGGCGAGCACACACGCACTACACCTTGGTAGCTTCATAAGTTCATGCCAGGCCGCAAAGCTTAAGCCCGTTCACGTTCAGTACCTAATCGACGCCCTGACCCCATGCGGTACTAACACGGGCAGGACGGCAGCGCCTAATTAGGCAGCTACGGCAACAGGATAATTGTTGTCAGTTAATTTAAGTTGGCGCTTTTATCGTGGGTCACCGCCACGGCCCGCTGCTCACGCCTCTCTCTCCCCGTCGAAACCATTACAGCCCCGTATATTCGGCAGGCAAGCCCACCGGGAAAGTGAAGTAGAAACAACTTATCGCTGCGTTTTGAGTGCGCGGTCAATGTCGCGCTTGGCGTCGCGCGCCGCAGCAGACGCACGCTTGTCATACAGCTTTTTGCCCTTGCACAGGCCCAGCTCCAGCTTGACGCGCCCCTTTTTAAAGTAAAGAGAGAGCGGCACCAGCGTGTAGCCCTGCAGCTTGATCTGCTGCCCCAGACGGCGGATCTCCGCCTTGTGTGCCAGCAAACGCCGCGGACGGCGCGGGTCCTTGTTGAAGATGTTGCCCTGCTCATAGGGGCTGATGTGGATGCCCTTGGCAATCAGCTCGCCGTCATCGATGTCTGCCCAGGAATCCTTCAGGTTGACCCCTCCGGCGCGCAGGCTCTTGACCTCGGTGCCTACCAGCTCGATGCCTGTTTCCAGTGCCTCGATGACAAAGTATTCGTGGCGCACCTCACGGTTGACGGCAATCATTTTTTTTCCACACTTGTCCTGTGCCATGGGGCACACCTCCTTTGCTTTTGTGGTAGGATATTAAGTATAGCGCACCTGCGCGGGAAAGTCAAGCATCCGCCGTCGGATTTATGCAGCACTTTGCGCGGAAAAATGCAAAAATACAAAAATTATAATTTTTGCAAAACCCTGTTGACATTCTCCTTCAAATCCGCTATAATAATAAAGCTGATTCGAGACAGCCCGGTTGACCGGGTGTAGCGCAGTTTGGTAGCGCGCTTGAATGGGGTTCAAGAGGCCGTGAGTTCGACTCTCGCCACTCGGACCAAAGATGGCTGTCAAGGTCAGCAGGAGCGTCAAATCCGAAAGGATTTGGCGCTTTTTTGTTTTTTACGGCTTCAAACGAGGCAGCGCCTGTTCCAAACCATTGGCGATGGAACGCTTGCGGCGTATGTCCAGATGGCCGTAGATGTTCGCGGTCATCTTGATGTCCGAGTGTCCCAGCCACTCCTGCACGTCCTTCAGACCGTAGCCCTCCGACAGCAGCATGCTGGCGCAGGTGTGGCGTAAATCGTGAAACCGGATGTGGGGCAGGTCGTACTTCTTCAGCAGCTTGTGGAAGGTGTGGCTCACATAGTCGGGGGAGTAGGGGTGCCCGTCCTCCCAGGTGAATACGTAGTCGTTGTCTATGTAGTCCTTGCCATAATGATTGCGGTAGTATTGCTCCTGCTGAAGCAGGATCTTGAACAGCCGCATCGCATCATCTGTCAGGGGAAAGCTGCGGAAGCTGGATGCGTTCTTCGTCTTGTTCTTCTCCACGACCTTCGTGACCCGGGCCACGGTGTGCCGTATGGTCAGCGTTTGCATCGCAAAGTTGATGCTGTCCCATTTCAGACCCAGCACCTCGCTGCGGCGCAGACCGTACAGCGCAGTGACATAGATGATAGGGTAGAGGCGCTCGTTTTTGACGGCGGTCAGCAGGTCTCGCATCTGCGCTTCGGTGTAGAACGTGCCGGTAAACTGTGCAGCGTGCGGCATGACGACCAGATCGGCTGGGTTTGTCTGGATCAGACCGTCTCTCTGCGCCAATTTGAGCGTCTGATTGAGCACGTTCTTGTGCTGACGCAAGCTAACCGCGGAGAGGCCACCGTGGCCGTCAGAGCGCCCGAATTTAGCCTTTACGTTGATGTAGGTCTGCAGCGTCTCACTGTCAACATCGCATAGTCGGATTTGCAGGTCATCGAAGTAGGGGAGGATGTGCGCTCGGGCCTGAACCTCGTAGCCTTGGTAGGTGACCTCGTCCACGCGATGCCGGACATCCTCCAGCCAGCGGCGCACGGCGTCACTGAAAAGCATATCGGGCGGGGCAGCCTGCTCAGGCTTTTCGCCGAGCATGTCAAGCATGATCTGCCTGGCTTTGCCCTCGTTCCCTGTTACTGACAGACCTGTGGAGACCCAAGTCTGATTTTTCTTGCCATCTGTCGTATGCGTGAGCACAACATAGTATTTGTCGTTTTTTACGCGCAAGCTGGCTGTCATAAGAAGGGCCTCACAAAGCATTGTGGCATAAGACTGCACCTCCAAGGTTCGACTGTAGGGACGTGGCGTTTTCCTCGTCCGCAAAACCAGTATACTACAATCGTTACGATTTCAAAAATGTACGAATGGAACCAATATGGCGGCACAGCAATGCCGTGAAAGCGAGTGCCTTCACGGCATAATCTGCTGCTATATTGGTTTTGCGTTTTTCTCCCCCTGCAAATTCCAGACAGGCAAACCTTCCCGGCGCTGTGCCCTGCAAGGCGGCCTTTGGGCCGGCCTTGCAGCATGTTGTCACGCCTTCTTGGCACGCTCCCCGGGATGATCCGGATCATGGCGATGCTTCCCCAAAAGCGGTACGGCAGAGGACGCTATTCAGTTGTGGTGAAAGGAAGTATATCTCCTCTCAATTACAATGGATAGCGTTGGAGTGTGGGAATGGGAAGGACAGAAAATAAAAATTTTACTTTTGAAGTGAGCACGGAGGGTGATGAATTCATCTTCCCGTCAATTTATGATATTTCGCTTTGGACGAAATTTAAGCGAAAAATATAGTTGCTTTATTTCGCTGTAGGAGATATACTTATAATAAAGTACAGGAATGAGCAAAACGACCCGTTCTCATTTCTGGTTTTCAACTGCTCCACGGCAAATAAAAAGATGCACGAAAACATATGCAAAAGCGTATATCCCCTGGCAAACACACAGAGACGTACGTTAAAGTATAAAAACACCTTTTGAAGGATATTTTGCTGCCTCAACTAAACAGCAGTTCTGTCCTTGTGATGGATAATATGAAGTCGCACCATGCAAAGGCAGTAAAAGATCTGCTGGACAGTTCTGGTGTTCGATACATTTACCTTCCACCGTATAGTCCTGACCTGAATCCCATTGAAAAGCTCTGGTCGAAGGTGAAGGCTTTCCTGCTTAAATTCAAGGTGAGGACTCTGGATACTCTTCCGAACGCAATCCAACATGCTTTTCAGACTGTTTCGCCTTCTAACTGCTCAGGGTGGTTCCGTTCCTGCGGCTATTCGCTTTATTTTTGAAAATCGCTATAAATTATATTACAGAAGTTGATTGCTTTCTATGTTTCTGAACGACAAATTAGTCTCGCTGTTCTAATTTTCTGCGTGTTTATGCGTGCTTTTTTCACAGCTAATAGAGTATCATTGGGAGGTTCGCTATGGACTACTTATCTTGCGGGGATGTTGCCCAAAGACTTGGAATCACAACTCGTAGAGTCCAGCAAATGTGCAAGCAAGGAGATTTCCAGGGAGCTAAAAAAGATAGAGGATTGTGGAGAATTCCAGCAAATGCCATTTCTGAAGATTTAAGCGAGAAGAAAAAGCCTTTGCCAATAGGTGTTTCCGACTTTAAAGCCGCGACAGCGAGTTATTACTATGTAGACAAAACCTTACTGATTCGTGACTTTCTTGATACGAAACCGATGGTGTCCCTGTTTACTCGTCCGCGACGTTTTGGTAAAACTATGAATATGGATATGCTTCGTGTCTTTTTTGAAAAAACAGCGGAAGATACGTCGATTTATTTTAGAGATAAACAGATATGGCAGTGTGGCGATTTTTACACGCAGCATCAAGGGCAATACCCAGTAATCTTCCTGACGTTCAAGGACGTGAAGTGCTTAACTTGGGAGGAAACTTATCAGAAAATACGAATATTGATTTCCTTGGAATTCATGCGGCACAGTGAGCTAGAAACAAGCCAAACATTGACTACTTATGAAAAAGAACAATATCACCGATTCGCCAGTGATAAGGTCACCGAAGTCGATTGCCAAATGGGTTTGCAACTTTTGTCATTGCTTCTTCATAAGCACTTCGGTAAGGAATGTGTAATCATCATCGATGAGTATGATACACCAATTCAACAGGGCCATAATTATAATTTTTATTCAGAAATTGTGAACTTCATGCGCAACTTCTTTTCTGGTGGACTCAAAGATAATTCGCATTTGGCTTTTGGCTTTCTTACAGGAATTCTGAGGGTGGCTAAAGAAAGTATCTTTAGTGGTATGAATAATTTAAAAACAAATTCAATTCTTGATGAAAGTTACAGCGAATATTTTGGCTTTACTAAAGAAGAAGTTCAGGATATGCTGTGCTACTACGGAAAAGAAGAAAAATATCAGGAAATTTGTGATTGGTATGATGGATATAGATTTGGTAATACAGAAATTTTTAATCCATGGTCAGTAATTAACTACATTGCAGATAAATGCTTTCCAAAGGCGTTTTGGCAGTCTACAGGAAGCAATGAAATCATTGGCGAAATCATTGCATCAGCTACGCCAGAAACCACGGAAAACCTTTACAAATTACTCTGCGGTGAAAAAATCACAACCTATGTAGATACTAGTGTTATTTATCCAGAAATACAGAGTAATCCATATAGCATCTATAGTTTTCTGCTTGTTGCCGGATACTTGAAGGTTGCTGCGACCTATCCACAGAATGACGGAAATTTCATGTGTGATGTTGCAATTCCTAATAAAGAGATTATATTTGTCTATGAAAAAGAGGTTCTAAACCGTACAAACCAGAATAACACCTCAATTTCTATCAATCAAGCAATTTTTTCAAGAGACGCAAAAAAGCTCCAGTTTTTGCTGGAAGATTTTATGCTGAAGAGTATTTCTTCTATGGATGGAGCAAATGAGGGATTTTACCACGGGATGATGCTTGGATTATGTGCTATCCTTGGAAATCGGTATCGGATTCGTTCCAACCGTGAATCAGGGCTTGGACGCTTCGATATTCAGCTTATGCCTTTGGCAAACGATATTCCAGGCTTTCTATTTGAATTTAAATATACAAAAGATGCGCGGGAGAATTTGGAATCATTAGCAGATAAAGCACTCCAGCAAATTGATGACAAAAAATATGATACAGAACTGCGAAATGCCGGAGTTAAATCAATCATTAAAATCGGAATTGCTTTCCGGGGAAAAAATGCTGTAGTAAAACAAGGCTGAAAAGTATCAGAGGGATATCCCTATGTATTTGTAATTCTACTCTTGCTGTATAAGTATAAAAATAAGCAGATAGTATCTGAAAAGGAAAATGCGAAATGTACAGACCTGAAAACTTATCAATAGACGGAACGAGATTTTTGGGAAGATGGAATGGTATAATTCCGGTTTATGATGTGCTTACAATGCAGGGGCTAAACGCAATTGTTGGATGCGTAAAACATAACAATGCTGCGTATGGAACAGTTCTGTACAGAGGGCAAACGGAACTACATCCAAAATTGATACCGAGTATTCTGCATGGAAATCCTGATAAAGTAGAGAGAAAAAAACGTGAAAAATCGGTTGATTTCTATGTTGATAAAATTCTGAACGACGCCCTAATGCAAGGAACACTTCACTTTGGTGAAGATCTTGCGGAACGCACTAATTATAAGAAAATTGTGGTTGAAGCAATGTTGCAGCATTACGGTGTCAGAACATACTGTCATGATTTCGTCGATAATCATTGGACTGCATTATGGTTTTCCCTATATGAATTGAAGAAGGAAAGGGAAAAAGGTCAAAGCAAAAAAACAAACTACTATAATTATTACTATCAAAAAAGAAAACCTTTATTAAGCAAAGAATGCCCGAAGCCAATTTGTCTGGAACTCAATACAGTGAAAAAAATACAACTACCAAATGAACCCTGCTATGAAGATGAGAACGATCCTGAATTTGAAGAAAGCTATGCCTATAAAAATCTAATGAGAATAGAAAATTCCGATGAAAGGCAGAAAAGGCTTGAATATGCACGGCGGATTAGAATAGCAGGAATCAAGGAAAGAAACAAGAGAAAAAGAGAAAAGTGGGAAAATCGGAAGCAAAGTATAGAACAAAGGAACAAAGAGGCAGAAGTGCAATACGAACGAGAACAGCGTTCAAATGTTTCTTATGCGTACCTAATTTTATATGTTGCGGATACACAGGGAGAGTGTTTTAGAGGCGTGTACGCAGGAACGGAAACAATGACAATAGACTTGAGAAAAGCTCTTCCATCTGTGATTCTGAGACCCTGTGCACAACACGGCTGGATAGTTAAAAAATTGTCAAAAGATGGCGATTTAAGCCGAAATGTATCATGTGTACTTAGAATGCGGGTTGATTTGGTTGATAAAATGCTGGGTAACGGGGATCTGGTTCAGCAGAAAAACTTCTTTCCATCAAGCGAAGAAGATAGTGGATATAGAATTTTACTTAAGCGCGAACAAATTGCTCCATTTGGTAATCCAAAATGTAAATCAAAAAAGGATAAGCCATCACTATTTCCGTATTCTACGTTCCAACATTATATCGAGAAATAGATAGTGAAGGATTAGTCGATTCAACGGGAGATAATATGAACAAAACAATAGAAATGTTCACGCCATCGCAGATTCTTTCAATGACAATTTGAAAGTCACTCTGGGTATCCAGTAATACTCCACAAAATGAAAAAGGGGCTGTTGCACATGTGACAGCCCCTCTTTTATTCGTAGAATCGAAAAATAAAAAGCATGTTTTTGTGAAAATAAAAGCATGTGCAACAGATTTCCTTGAAAATCAGAAATTTTCAATGGATTTGTGATGCACATGCTTTTTCCTATTGTTCGATTATATGTCTAATTCTTAGGGGCGATTCTGCACTTTCATCCGAAACGATGTGCAACAGCCCCTTTTCTCTTTCTTAATCTGTACTTATAAAAGGTATATCACACCAGCATATCGAACAGTCCAATCATCAGAGGCATCGTCATGATGGAAAGCAGCGTACTCAGAACATACAATGCACTTGAGTGCGCCGCATCACGATTGTAGAGTTGCGCCATTGAGGTGACTGTCGCACAAGACGGCGTAATAGCCGATAGGTAGACGGTCATTAAAATTGCTTTACCATCTGCAATCCAGTCAGATGCGTGGAACACGCGAAGTAGCAGCAGAACAATGATAGGAACTACAATCAGACGAAGTGCAACGGGAAGATAGTTGCGCGGTGTACAGAAGACTTTCTTTAACGGCACTTCTGCAATCGCCATACCGGCCAGCAGCATACCCATAGGTCCTATCATAGCACCTACGCTGCTGAGTGTGTTCACGATAGGCGAGGGCAGCGAGATGTGCAGAAGGTACAAGAGCGCACCGGCGATAATCGCAATCAGGTTGACATTGGTCAGAATCTTCTTCCATTCGAGTTTTGCGCCTTCTTGCAGACAGGCACTTGCGTGCGTCCAGAGAAGAATCAGCTGAACAATGACGAAAGCGCAGGAATATACGACATATTCCTCGCCGAGCAAAGCCTGAACCAGGGGGATGACGAGCGCAGCAGCATTGCTGTATATGATGTTGACCTGCTCCACGACATCCAATTTAAGCGGCCTTTTAAAGATAGCATTGAGGACCAGAAACACGACATGCATTCCGACCGCTATGCCCATCGAGTACAAGAGTCCTGTGCGAATCTGCGGCGTATCATTGATTTGAAATGCGTTGAGAACAACGCACGGCATGACCAGATACACGAAAACCACGGACAAAACTTTGCTGTCTGAGGCTTTCAGAAGCCCTGCCTTGACGACTACATAGCCCATCAGAAGAACGATAAACAGCTGGGCTATCTGCTGCATGAGCAATATACTGACTTCCATAATAATCCCTTCCTTCGATTCAGAACAGCGTACTCCTTTCTCTGGAAAGAGTCAATATGCAACATGACGGAAGTTTTTAGCAAATGGCGAAAATCAACAGTTTGTGGCGAAGGTTGGGAGATGGCCATATGTACTGGATACTATGCACAGTTACAGGATGTTGCATTTATGCAAACGGTAGAACTTGATAGAGGAGTTGTAAAATCTATAAAAATCAATGTAAACGCGATGTTTTCTTTGATATAATATAGTTAAGAAACTATCCCCTAAAGTGAAGGAGGTTTACTATGAAAAGGAGAGTTAGTGCAGCGAAAAAAAATCGTTGCTGTAGCCTTGGCTGCTACGGTTGCGGTTTCTTTGACCGGCTGCAAGAAGAGAAAAAACAACACTAATGCGGCAAGTTCGGATGCGACCACAAGCCAAAGTCAGGCTGCGGTTCCGGAAACACCGGAAGTAACTGCCACACCTGCACCGACGGCTACGCCTGCACCGACCGTCGCGCCCGCTGAGAACTCCGATAAGAAGGACAACACCACCAGCGAGCCGACTAAGACGGAGAAACCGAGCACCGGCACTTCGACTTCCGGCGGGACTACCAAACCGGCAGCGACAGCTACACCGGCACCAGCTCCGGCAGCTACTCCGGCTCCTACCGCAAAGCCTCAGGTAAAATACACCTTCACGGTTCGCCGTCATGAGGCGACCTGCACCACGCAGGGCTACGATGAGCATATCTGCCATGAGTGGGGCGGCATGAACTACAATGACCGCTTTGTTCCGGCAAAGGGACACAGCTGGGATGGCGGTACAGTCACGAAGGCTGCTACTTATACCGAGACCGGTATCAAGACCTTCAAGTGCAAGGAATGCGACGAGACGCGCACCGAGGAAATCCCGTCTCTCGACAAGACCTATCATATCAAGAGCGTTGTTGCTCCGACCTGCACCGCTGAGGGTTATACCATCTATGAGTGCAACGAAGTCCCCGGTCTGACCTATAAAGGCGATTACAAGGCAAAGCTGCCGCACGCCTACGATGCCGGTAAGGTCACAAAGCCTGCTACCATCTATGAGAAGGGTGTTAAGACCTTTACCTGCACCTCCTGCGGTACTACATACACGGAAGATATCCCGGTAGTTGAGAAGACCTGGCATAAGGGTGATACGGTAGCGCCTACCTGCACTGAGCAGGGCTATACCGTTTACATCTGCGACCAGGATTCCGCTCTGACTGAAAAACGCGATTATACGAATGCACTGGGTCATGCTTGGAATGCCGGTACAGTTACTACAGCGGCGACCTGTACGACAGCTGGCGTTAAGACCTATACCTGCACCCGTAATGGCTGCACAGAGACTAAGACCGAGGAAATCGCGACTTTGGGTCATAAGTGGGATGATGGCACTGTCACAACGCCCGCTACCTGCGAAGCTGTCGGTGTAAAGACCTATAAGTGCCAGAATGCCGGTTGCGCAGAGACTAAGACTGAGGGAATCCCGGCTCTGGGCCACAAGTGGGATGATGGTACTGTCACCAAGGTTCCTACCTGCACCGAGGATGGTGTTAAGACCTTCACTTGCCTGAATGATGGGAGCCACACCTACACGGAACCTGTTCCTGCGACTGGACACGCTTGGGACGCTGGTGTTGTAACGAAGGAACCGACCTACGAAGAAGACGGCGAGCGCACCTATACCTGCCAAAATGACGGGACCCATGTGTATACAGAAGTGATTCCTGCACTGGGCTATACCTTCACGGAAACTGTCGTTCCTCCTACTTGCACCGAGGACGGTTACACGCTGCACACCTGCAATGAGAATCCCGCAAAGACCTATCAGGATACGCCTGTTGCTGCGCTGGGCCATCAGTATAAGGAAGTCACTACTCCCGCTACCTGTGGCGCTCCTGGCAGCGTAGACAATGTCTGTGAGCGCTGCAACGATAAGCAGCATGTGAAAGACCTTCCTGCCACTGGTGAGCATCAGTGGGATGAAGGCGTTGTAACGAAGGAGCCGACCGCTACCGAGACCGGAATCAAGACCTTTACCTGCACTGTTTGTAGCGCAACAAAGACCGAAGATATCGTCAAGGTACATACCCACGATTACACGCGCCTTGGCGAAATCGTCAAGGAGTCCTCTTGTGAGACAGAGGGCGAGCGTTGGGTGTACTGCAACTACGAGGGCTGCAACGAAAGAGTCTTGAAGCCTATGGCAGCTATCGGCAGCCATGATTGGGACTTTGCAAATGCCGAGTGTCTGAAAAAGGCTACCTGCACCGAGCAGGGCACTATGCTGATGCACTGCAAGCGTGATGCTTCTCATACTACGACCTACTCCTATGGTGGCACGGGTCATGTCTGGGACGAAGGCACTATCACCACGCAGCCTACCTATGATGAGTATGGCGTCAGGACGCTGCATTGCAAGAACTGTGACGCTACTACGACCGAAAAGGTTTTCCCCACGAAGTACACCTTCACAGTGACCGTTGTACCGCCGACTTGCACCGAGGATGGCTACACGATGCACAAGTGCAAAGAGGATGACAGCCTCTCCTACAAGGACAACATTGTACACTCCACCGGTCATCATGCCGCCATTCGTGTCATTGAGCCCACCTGCAAGGAAGAGGGCGCACCGAAATCTACTGCACCGTCTGCAATGAAGTGAATGCCATTCTCTCCACCACGCCCAAGAAAGACCCTACTTGGGATAACGGTGTCGTAACTACTGAACCCACGGCTGAAAAAGATGGCGTCAAGACCTATACCTGCACAGTTTGCAATGAAACGAAGACTGAGACCACCCCACGTCTGAACGGCAGCGGCAAGTAAGCTGTGAGCCTTTCAAATCGGTTTACGGTGTATCCTATTTGTACGCCGTCGAGATAGCTATCAGGAATTGCTGAATAAGGTGTTAAAATAAAGGGTTGAACGATGCCCGTCTGGGCAAGTGTCAAAAATTTTGGCAAGTTCTGTGCAACCTGCAGAAGCTAATGGATATCATTGCAAAGTAACGCGAAATGCGTTACAATAAAGTTGAGGCGATAACCATGGTAAAAACGATGACACTTAACTTTCGCGTCAACCCTACTGTCAAGCAGCAGGCCGAAGATGTGCTGAAGCAGCTCGGTATCCCAATGGAAACGGCCATTGATATGTACCTGCGCCAGATCACCATGACTGACGGTATTCCTTTCTCGCTGTCCCTTCCAAAGGCTCCTGCGGCTTTGAACGCTGACACCATGACCGATGACCAACTCCATGCAGCCTTGCAGGTGGGCGTCAAGGAAATTCAGAATGGTGATACTGTGGATGCCGCAAGCGCATTTGCACAGTTCAGTGAACAACACAGATGAAGCAGTATGGCGTGAAAATTTCCCGTGCGGCACTCATTAAATTGTCTATACTCTGCTCGCTTCTATCATGTATTGTACAATTTTGTAGCCCGCTTGTATGGGGTTTAAGAGGCCGCAAGTTCGACTCTCACCACTCGGATCAGAGATGGCTGTCAAGGTCAGCAGGAGCGCCAAATCCGAAAGGATTTGGCGCTTTTTTGTTTTTATGGTTCAATCGCGTCAGTGCCTGTTTGAGGGGTAAGCGCTCTATCTATGCTCTTGCGCAAGAACGGGAACGGAAACACTGCACATGTCAAATCCGGGTGACTATGATTATGGTGAGGACACTTTTGAAGACCCAGAGTATGAAATAGTTGAAAAAGAGTAAAATAAAGCTCCTCACTGCTGATATAATTAAATCCTGCAGTGAGGAGCTTGTGTGTGCGGGCTTAAGAAAATCTGGTCCCGAAGCAAAGTCATCAATTATTTAGCAAAACACCCCCAGTAGAGGCTCTCTACGGGGGGCTATCTTCATTTGTTAAGGCAAAATTCGAACAAAAAATGAACGACACTCTATGAATGGTTACTGAGCGATGCCAAGCATGCCATACATGATAGCTTTAGACCAGTATTTTCTACCATCGGTGTCGTAGATATTGGTACACACAATCTTACCATCGTAAGAGGTCATGACACTATAGGAAGAAACCTCGTCGTTACGATACGCGGTCAAGGAACCATCTTCTTCGCAGTAGATACCATAGTAGCCTTTGCCATCATTATAGACGGTAAACTGGATTTTTGCAGAGCGGTCAGCAATGATAAAAAAATACCCTTTTCCGCCACTTTTTAGGCTTGGAACTTCTGATAAATTGACAATTTCATCATAGCGCTCTTTAAGATTGGTGAGAAGTTGTTTGTCTGACACCATTAACGGCAAAGCGCTTCCGTCTTTAGAAGCAACGGTAAACGAAGAATAAGCATTTTGTGCTGCAAATTCATCGGTTGCATACAAAGAAGACAACTCAGTCTGCGCAGCCTGAGTCAACATACGTGTTTCCGCGATAACCTGATTTTTCTTTGCCTTGTCGATGTACCCGGTTAATGCCGGAATCAAGAGGGTAGCAAGAATTGCCAGAATGACCAGCACGACAATAAGCTCCACCAAAGTGAAGCCGCGACGTTTATTGTTTTTTGCCATAAACACAATTTCCTTTCTGGATTACCGCCCATACGCGAGGCACTGTAATCGTTGATTTTCTATATTATAACAAAAGTGCCCCAAAAAGTCTATATCCGATATTGTCCGAAGAGGGACGACTCTTGATATTGTCAATATCAGTTGACAGATAAAACTCAAAAAGTAGCCGCATCATGCAGCCATTGTCTGGGCAGCATAGAATCTATTGCGTTTCACCATGGGTGGTAAGCCGCCATTGGCAGAGCAAATACGGCGATTGTTCCAATAGCTCATTAAGTATCTCCAAACTAGCGATTTCAGCTGCTCCACGGTCAACTGTTCGGAATCGTAGCGGTCGCATAGTAATTCTGTCTTCATTCTGGCCCACATACTTTCGCATCGAGCATTGTCATGACAGCGGCCGTCTGCACTATTCATGCTTTGCCGGATACCATATAATGCCACCTCCTTTGATGTGAACAGCCTTTTAGGGCATAAAACACTCGAAAACAGCTAAAAATGCACAAAAAACACATATCTTGCTATTGAACATACAGCGAGAAATGCTCGATTTTAATAGATTTGTTGCGATTTTTTATAGAAATCGGCGCAAAATCAAGGGTAACATGATGTAACAGTTGATACTCGGCTAGGAAAACTATGTGCAAAATATGTGCGGTGTTAGAGAAGACTTATGTATCTTGCCAGTGTAATATTGATATGTTACATTGACACAAAAATGATGATACAGCGCGATTTGGTCTGCTCTGGCTTTTACCAATATTGCCCTAAGAACGGCAGTTTTTGAATTTTTACTCGAAAACAGCCTGACCGTCTCATTCGGAGCATATATTTATTGCGAATATTGTCGATTTTTGTTGCAGAATTGGTTTTGGTATGATATTATTATTTAGTTACATGACATTATTTGGTTGTAAGAATAATGCCGAAAAAAATTGGAGGAATTATAATGCTTTCTAAGATTCGTGCTCTTAAAGAGAAAAAGGGGTTCACTTTGGTCGAGCTCATCGTTGTGCTGGTCATCTTGGCTATCCTGGCAGCACTGCTGGTTCCCGCACTTACCGGTTACATCGATAAGGCTCGTAAGCAGTCTATCGTTGCTGAGACTCGTCAGGTCGTTATGGCTGCTCAGACTACTGTTTCTGAGATTTATGGCACCACCAAGGGCGATGTCGATGGAACCAAACTTGACAAAGATGCCATTCTGAAACTGGCGGATGTTCCTGCTGGTGGCGTTATCAACAGCATTACTGTTGGAAAGACTAACGATTCTGAGTATAATGGCACTGTTACTGCGGTATCTTATACTCGTAACGGCTATACCTGCATTTACGACCAGGCTACCAGCACTTACACTTTCACTAAGTAAGTAGTAAGTAAAACTTAACAATGGCCCGTTGCTTCGGCAGCGGGCTTTTTTAGTATCAGGCAACGAATTGAATATATGGTTATAGTATGGAAATTGTGAAGAGTATGAATCGAATTGAAGCCTTGAACTGTAAGATTAACGAGAATAAACAACTTGTACATAAGATTGTAGTTTTGCTGTACTGTGTGTTGCACTTAGCTATGACACTGTTTCATGAACCATGGTACGACGAGGCAGAAGCATGGCAAATAGCCCGCTGTGCATCGATTAAGGATATTCTCTTGACCATCCCGCATTATGAAGGACATCCTCCTCTATGGCACTTAATATTGGCGATTTCTGCCAAGCTGAACCTCCCGTATGAGTTGTCACTGTCTTTAATATCGCTGCTCTTTTCAGGACTGGCAGTGGCACTGTTTTTGAAGCATGCTCCCTTCCCAGAATGGGTCAAGGTATTTGTGCCCTTTACATACTTCGCCTTTTATCAGTACAGTGTCATTGCTCGGCCCTATTGTATGATGATGTTGGCGGTGGTGCTTATCTCGATTACATGGAAGTTGAAAGACGAGAAACCATGGCGATTTGTATTTAGTATGGCATTTCTATGTCTTACATCTTCTTACGGCATCATAATAGCGGGCGGAATCAGCATTGTCTGGCTGTTGCAAATCATCAGTGAAAAGAAAAGTCGATTTTTGAAAGATAACCGAACGATAGCATTAATTGCTTTGCTTGTGTTGGCGTTGCTTTTGATTGTAGAAGTAATGCCGCGTCATGATACAAGTGCAACGGCAGGGGACGGCTTCACTCTTGCGGAGACGCTGTATAACTTGCTCTTTGCTTTCGTTATGATGATACCAGAATCCACCATAACAAGAGTGATTGAATATGATCAAAGCATCAGTTATGTTTCTTCCTATAGTATTACTGCTATTTCGTCTGCAGTGATTCTGGGCATTATAATTTGGTGCTTGATTCTGTATTATGGGAAATGCAAAAAGACACTGCTGTGGTTTGTTGTTCCGTACACTTTGTTCGCGGCTTTTTCCTCCGTTGTCTATTTCTATGCACATCACATCGGAATCGGACTTCTAGTCTTTATGTTCTGGGCGTGGGTTACAGTACAGAGTGATACAAAGATACCAGATGCTGAAATAAAGCGAGCAGCAATAATTGTAATTCGATTCCTAGTAGTTTTGTCTCTCGCTGTCTCCTGCTATTGGACCGTTAGTTCTTGTATTCTTGATGTTCGCTATGACTATTATCCGAGTCGTAGTTCGGCAAAATTCATCAAAGAGAATGACCTTCAAGAGTACAACATTATGACTTCGTGGAGAGAAGATAAGGACAAAAACGGCGAAATTACGCTGACAGACACGAATTCGATTGGCGGCGCGGTTGCGATATTCCCGTATTTTGAGCACAATATTATTTACAATGCGCACAAGGGCGAGGACGCACTTGCCTATGACACGCACAAAAACGCCAGTGATGCTGAAAACGAAGAAAATCTGAACTTGTGGAGAAGCAAAGGATACCCTGATGTTTTGTATAACTCTCCCAGTCTGGATACTGTTTTTGATGATAGCACCGAAAGTGATATGCCAGAGTATGTACTTGTATACGAGAAACCGTATGGCATGGTATGGAAGGGAACAGTTGACATGTACGCAAGCACGGTATATGTGCGTGAGGAGTTACGCGAAGAACTGGACTTGCCTGAGATTGAAAAGAATCTCGAATACTACATTCATGTGAGATGAGGGATTAGCGGATGATAAAGGTGGTAATCATTGGCGCAGGACCGGCGGGTCTTACGGCTGCTTATGAATTACTCAAGCAATCGGATGAATATGAAGTATTGATTCTCGAAGAATCGGATACGGTCGGCGGCATTTCAAGAACCGTACAACATAACGGGAATCGCATGGACATTGGCGGTCACCGTTTCTTTTCAAAGGACGACCGCGTAATGAATTGGTGGACGAATCAGCTGCCACTTCAAGGCGCACCGGCTTTCGATGAAAAGAAGCTCAGCCGAGATTCGATGTGCGTGAACGGTGGTCCTGACCCTGACACGGACGACGAGGTCATGCTGCGCCGGAACCGTATTTCGCGTATCTACTACAACAAGCTCTTCTTTGACTATCCCATCTCCATGAAGGCGCAGACTTTCATCAATATGGGCTTTGCTCAGACGATGAAAGCGGGATTCAGCTATCTTGGCTCATGCGTACATAAGCTGCCGGAGGATTCGCTGGAGAACTTCTACATCAATCGCTTCGGCAAGGTCTTGTACTCAATGTTCTTTGAAGGGTACACTGAGAAACTCTGGGGCCGGCATCCGCGTGAGATTTCTGCAGACTGGGGTAGCCAGCGCGTCAAGGGTTTGTCCATCACGGAACTTGTGAAGAACATGCTTTCCAAGATTGGACCAGTAAAAGAGAAGAAAGTCGAGACCTCCCTTATCGAGTCATTCCTTTACCCGAAATACGGACCCGGTCAGCTGTGGGAGCATGTGGCGGACGAAATCACCAAGATGGGTGGCCGCATCCAGTTCGGAAGCAGCGTACAGGGTGTGACAGTCCAGAACGGTAAGGTGACTGAAATACAGTGCCGCAATGCGGAAGGGCAGAACATCTCCGTAGCAGGAGATATCTTTATCTCCTCTATGCCCGTCAAAGACCTCATTGCCGGTATGGGGGATAGTGCCCCTGAGAATGTCCAGCGTATAGCAAATGGCTTGCCTTATAGAGATTTTGTGACAGTCGGTATTCTGACGGATAAGCTGAACCTTAAAAATGAAACAGCCATTAAGACATTCAATGACCAGGTCCCGGACTGCTGGATATATGTGCAGGATACCGGTGTGAAGCTTGGGCGTATCCAGGTATTCAATAACTGGTCTCCGTACATGGTTAAAGATGTTGAGCACACAGTATGGCTTGGCCTCGAATACTTTTGCACGGAAGGAGATTCGTTCTGGACGATGTCCGATGAGGAGGCGGCACGATTCGCGGCCGATGAACTCGTCAGAATGGGTATCATCAACGCTCCCGAAGAGGTAAAGGACAGCCATGTGGAGCGCGTCAAGAAGGCATATCCCGCCTACTTTGACACCTATGCCGAAATGCAGACAGTCATCGATTATCTGAACAGCATTGACAACCTCTACTGTATCGGCAGAAACGGACAGCACCGCTACAACAACATGGACCATTCTATGGCTACGGCCTTTGAGGCAGTCGAACTCATAACTGGAAAGAAGGGTGACAGAACCGCACTCTGGAATGTGAATACGGAAAAAGAATACCACGAAACACGAAATGCATAAACCTAGGTTGGAGATTTGAATATGAGTTGGGAAGAAGTGCGCACCAAGTGTGTTGCTTGTCCTTGCGGGCAAGGAGAAATTGAACAAAAGGAGTATATGGATGACTGGAATCAAATTGAATACTCTACTCCTACAATAGTTTGTCCGATATGCTCAAAAAAGTACAAAGTATGTACAGAGCATCACGATTCTTATAAGCCGGGGCGTGGCAGCTGGAACAACTACTATTTGATACCGATTGATTATCCAGAATATTCCGGCACACAGGAAGCTACGGTTTACCCGAGAAAGGCTTTGTCATTTGCTGAAACGCTTGTTGAAAATTATACACTTAGGGAATTGGAACTTGCGCAGGAAGTGGCAGAACATTGTAGGAGCAGTGCTTCCCTTACCGGAGTTGCTGCTTCCATACGTACTGCACATAAAAAAGCCTTTCGTTCTATCAAAATTCAGGACATTCGAAAGCAAATAGCTAACGCTATAGTATTGTATCCAAATTACTCAGGGACAAAAGAACAGCGTGATATTGTTCGAAAGCAAGAAGAAGTAGAACGAAATTTTTACGAGGAAGAAAAAGCAAAATATAAAGTGCCAATAGACTTGTAAAGGATAGTGTAAGACAGAACTTTGAAATGCATCAATAGAAGAATGCAAAAAGATGCCTTATAAGGTGTGCAATCTGGGCGGTAGGTATGGTATACTATAAGTCAATAGAATAAGGATGTCAGATAAATTCTGCAAAAGTTCTCATCGAAACTTACAGTGTATAGTGACGAAAGCCGCAGCCTTAGAGTGATTTCCGAAAGGACCACATCATGCCAAGAAAAAAATCAACATCCACTACAAAGCGACGCCAGCAACTCAGCTTCGAAGACTGGTATGAGATTGCCAAGAAATACTATGAAGAGCACGGTGACCTCCTTGTACCTCGAATCTATGAGGATGAGGAAGGGCATAAGCTGGGCCGGTGGATTGAGCGGCTGAGAGCGTTCTATAATGGGAACCCGAAAATCAAAGTCGCGCTGACTCAGACGGGCATTACGATGCTTGAGAAAATCGGCATGGTTTGGAAACTCGAAAACCGATATCCATGGCTGGAATGGTATCTGCAATGCAGGCTGTATTGTGCAGCCAACGGCGACCTGCTCGTACCAAAAATGTACAAGAATGAGCAGTATGCGCTCGGTAACTGGATTGGCGAACAGCGCAAAAAATATAAAAAAGGAACGCTCAAACCCGAACAAGTCGAAGCCCTCGAAAAAGTTGGCATGGTCTGGGAACTTGTGGACCGAGATGTCTGGGAGAAACGCTACAATGATGCTTACGCTTACTACAACGAGCACGGCAATATAGATGTGTCTCCTAATGTCCTGACGGCAGGCAATATGTATCTGCGTGACTGGCTGATAGCGCAGAAGAGTTTGTATCAAGAAGCCAACTGCGAGACAGACCTTGACTGGGAGCGCCACGACCTGCTGGATGACATCGGAATGGACTGGGAAAAGCAGGTTGGCAGAAAATCCTATAGCTACGCATATCGAGCGCAGAGGTATTATAATGAATTCGGCAACTTGGATGTGCCGGAAGATTATAATGACATGATGGGCGGTAATCTCCACGAATGGGTGAAGCGCCAGTGGAGACTTTATCATCGCCCGACAACGGACAAGTCGGATGCCTACATAAGCAAGAAGAAAGAACTTGAAAACCTTGGCTTTGATTGGAGCTGCGAAGGTCGCTGGGATTGGGATGCCAAAGAAGCTACTTGGCTGCAAAACTACAACGGTATCAAAGCCTATGTGGATGCGAACGGATGCCTGCCTATTGGTGAGAGTTCTATTCCCTTGACGACTAGCGTAAACAGCGAATTCTGGATTGCTGCTCAGAAAGCTGCTATCCGAAACGGAATGATGAACGAAGATAAGCAGCAGATGCTTGCTTCAATCGGTGTTGTCTACGGCCAGTTTAAAAGGAACGATGACTGGCAGGAAAACTATAACTTCGTTAAGGCATACTATGAGCAGCACAAGCAGCTGCCCGTCGGTGTCAATTCTCAGCAGATGAGTACAGGAAGCCTGTCCGGCTTTTGGATTGGTCTGCAGCGCAAGAAATTAAAGGACAACGCGCTGTCCGCCGAGAGAGTAAGCCTGCTGAAAGAAATCGGCATCGAATACGGGCAACTTGAAAACAGCTGGAACGCGAACTACAATGCGGTAAAGGCGTTCTTCGATGAACATCATCACTTGCCCGTACAGGATGCTTCGATTCTGCTTCCAAGCGGTATCCAATCTCGTAATTGGATTACCAACCAGAAGAAATTTCTCAAAGTAGGAACTGCCCCGGAGGACAGAGTAAAGCTTCTGAACGATATTGGTATTGTTGCCGAAGCGGATGCCCCGAAACCGTCTAAGAGTAAGAGCGTGGCAGCGAAGAAAGCCGCTCAGACCAGTTCCAAGCCGAGCCGTAAGGTATCTAAGAACCCTGCGGAAGAATGGCAGGAGTGCTATGATTTCGTAAAGCGTTGCTTAGAAGAGAGCAGTACACTCCCAACGGGAGAGAAGTCTACAACGATGCCCAATGGTGTGCAAACGAAGTCTTGGATTAAGCAGCAGCGCATAGCGTTAAAGGAATCCGGATTGCCAGCCGATAAAGTTGAGCTTCTCCGCGCTATCGGCATTGTAGGCAATCTTATGGAACAGAACTGGATGCGTGACTACGAGTGCATAAAAGCGTATGTAGAAGAGCATCATCAGCTTCCTGTCTATAAAAATTCTTTCGAGTTGCCGGACGGAGGCCAGAGTGCGCAGTGGATTGCCAATCGGCGTACTCAGATGCGCAATGGCACGATGCCGGAAGAAAGAGTAAAGATGCTGGCAGACATCGGTGTTGTCTATGGGAGTCTCGCCGAGAATTGGAAAGTAAGCTACAATACCATCAAAACCTATCTTGACGAGCACGGAGAACTTCCGCTCAAAGAAGCGTCCATAACTTTGCCAACAGGTTCGCAGTCCCATTGGTGGATTCGGAATCAGACGCTCATGCTGCACCAAGGCCGACAGAGCGAAGACAAGGTCAAGCTGCTCAACGAAATCGGAATCGTGTAAAACAGATGACAAACCAAATGTAGGACTTTCTATGGACATCGGGGAATTCGAAAAACGAATGGATGATGCTCTTGGCGAGGTAAAGCACCTGTTGGTACAATCCGGCTACTATGATAATCAGACTCTGGAAAACATCGACTGCGACAGTGATGACCCAGACGATGTGCGACGCTGGAATGAGCTCACGAACACATCGAAGCTGCTCTTAAAGGCAGTTGACGACCTAAACTACCTACACCGCCCGATTGCCGGTACGAGCCGGTTGCACCTGGGCACCAGCGGCAGATACGAGGAAGATTTCAACGAGTACACCTCTGGCTCTGGCATCGAGTTTTTACTGGCGGATAATTGCAGCAAACCCTGCTGGGTGCGTTCCCGCGTAGAGGTCGATGACGATGGCAACTACTATATCGTTGGTCACAAGGATCTCTATATGGACGGTTTGGAAACGAGAGCTAGAAAATAAGAAATAATGCTGAATAGTGCGAGGACCTCTGCTTTTGTGGCAGGGGTCCTTTTTCCGTTCTGGACGATTTGCAGGTAACCGCTCAACCACAGCGTCAAGCAAAAATAAAACTGGAGCCAAACCCGGCTCCAGCAAACTTCAAATTTTCTTTTTGTAAACGTCAGGAAGCTTGTCCGACCACGGTGCATATATCGGAGTCAGAACCCCGCTTGCACGGGCTTTTAGCCCCACTTTCACGCGCTAAAGCCCCAACCTATGTATTGGAAACAAACGGATAACATAATAGCCCACTCTGCCTGAATGTTTAAGCCACCCTCACCGGTGACCATGGCAGAGCTTTTTGGTGGAAGGGGGCCGGCGAGGTGGCGGAAAGTCTCCGATGCTGTGGCAGGTTTTCTCCGTGCAGATGGCAAACTCGCGCCGATTTATGCAGCTTTCCCATTTTGGCTTGTTCACATTATCCATCAGGTATAATTGATTGCATCGATAAAATGAATGCGGGAATAAAAGCTTGAAATAAATACTGGAATATAATTCTATTAGAATTTCAACAAAGCTCGACAGAAAAAGAGTGAGAACACGTTGAAATTGTTTGTTTGAAGGTTGTATTGTAACTTATACGGACAAATGTAGTATGATACGAATTATTCAACTGGATGCGGATAGTAAATTAAATACAGTCAGTATGAAGGCCACCTAAGAAGTCTTTTTTTGCTTCTCTGGTGGCCTTCTTTATAAACCACATGCGGGAATTGTGAAATTTATATTTATGATTCCCAAATCACCTAAGCGACGCAATCCATTGTAACTGAGGGGATAGGTGATTTTGTGGTGAAACTGCTTAGTTGCGCTCGAAGCAGGGGACCTCCTAGATGTGATTTGACCGAAACAATTCAAATCGCAATAGGAGGTCAAAATGACTGAATTAGAAATGTATGAACTTTGGCGCACACTTCGTTTATGGGCCAATTATAATCAGCTTAACCAGACGATAGAAAAGAACTGGCTTAGTAATTCGTTCAACAGCCATATCCTTGATTTGTTAGACAAAGAGGAAATTAAATACAGGTCGGAGAGACGTCTCCTTGGATATAGGAACAAGGGGAAAAGGCGACTTGCTGGTAATGCAAATCAGCCAATTATTATCAATATTGATGATGTGGCTGATGTCATTGATGTTCGTGCGGAAGATGAATTCGCTCGAGTAGAGCTTTTGGTATCATTGAAGCAGGAATTGGAAAGGCTCTCACCCAGAGAGCTAATGATTATTCGTACTTATTTGGATTATCCTATAGAGGTTGTGGCGAGGAAGCTTAAGGTTAGACCCAACACGATTTCTAAGGCACGAAGAAAAATTGCAAGAGAATTGAGAAAGAAGCTGGTTTGAGATGAAAAGGGAAGAACTGTGGACTCCATCTGCAAGGCGGTTTGAATGCCTGCTCAAGGCTGCGCAGAATGGAGACTATAACGCATACATGAGTTTGATGGCGAGGTTTTTTAAAGTAATGGATGACAAGGCAAGGAATAACTACTTGCGCGATTACGAGATGTTTACGGCACTGGTTGAACGGGTCTCAGAAGGAATCTTTGGTTTCAGTTCTGAAGAGGCGTATCAGCGTGAATTGAACAAGGAAAAACACCAGTCAAAGAAGCGGAAGAAGTTCGGACGTAGGTGATGATCTGAGCGTTAGTAGTTAATATTGATTCAAATGAAAACGGATTGCTGCAAGCGTAGCAATCCGTATTTTATTTGAATCAGTTTCGTTTTAAGCAAAATTTAAATCGTGTACCAATTGACTGTTACATATAACAATCTATCGAATTTTAGCCTCATTCACCTTATTAACAAGGGTGTATTTGTAAAATGTGCTGAATTTGTGTACTTGTATAATTAAAGTGAATCCGATTTGTTGATAAATGTCGAATTGTGTGCTATTATATCAATACATATATTGGCAAAATATTGTGTTGGTAGACTGCTGAATGGTGTTAAGAATGTTCCATCAGTATTTGTGGGAATGCCTTTTGCTGCTCAAAACTGCTTTCCCTGATTTCAATTGCAGTATTGAAAATAGTATATGTGCAAAGAAGAACGAGGAGTAAGAACATGACAAGGGTTAGGCATGACTTGATTTTGCGGATGATAAAGCTGTTAGATGCTGTGCTTATGACGATACCATTTGCAATGTGCTGGTATCTATACTATGCTAAGCGCGTTGCATCGCCGTACTATGCAAAGGGCGATTACCTGGTCGTGGCACTGTTCTTTGTGCTGTTCATCATCTTTGGACGCGTTTATGACGCCTTTCTGATGTCGATGCAGCGTATCTCCGAAATTATCTACGAGCAATTTTTGGCGGCTGCGGTCAGCGACTTTATCATGTACATTGTGATTTGGCTACTGTCCAAGCACCTGCCCAACATTCTTCCTGGCGTGGCAGCTCTTGTGGGGCAGGTTATTATGGCCTCAATTTGGGCTTATAACGCTCACCACGCCTACTTTAAAACCTTCCCGCCGCAGGCCACAGCTGTTATTTATGATATCAGACGTGGTATGGAGCAGCTGATTGGTAAGTACGGTCTAGATGCCAAGTACAAAGTGGTCTCCACAGCTACGGCGGGGGAGTGCATCGAGAATCTTTCCATGCTGGACGGCATCAACACAGTGTTTTTGAGCGGCATACACAGCCATGATCGGAATATTATTCTGAAATACTGTGTAGAAAACAACATTACTGTATTTGTAGTACCACGCATCGGTGACACCATTATGTCCGGTGCACATCACATGCATATGTTCCACCTGCCGATGCTTCGTGTTGGCCGGTATAATCCTCAGCCGGAGTATCTGTTTGTAAAACGACTGCTGGATATTGTCATTTCTGCTATTGCGCTTGTGATTCTGAGTCCAATCTTCCTTGTGACGGCTATTGCCATCAAAGCAACGGATCACGGCCCAGTCTTTTACAAGCAAATTCGTTTGACGAAGGATGGCAAAGAGTTCGGCATTCTCAAATTCAGAAGTATGCGTGTTGATGCTGAAAAGGACGGCGTTGCCCGTCTTTCCAGCGGCGAAAACGATGATCGCATCACGCCCGTTGGCAAAATCATTCGTGCTTGCCGCGTTGATGAATTGCCGCAGCTTATAAATATCTTGAAGGGTGACTTGAGCATCGTCGGCCCCCGTCCGGAGCGCCCTGAGATTGCAGCTCAGTACTGTGAGGAAATGCCGGAATTCTCCCTGCGCCTGCAGGCCAAGGCTGGATTGACCGGGTATGCACAGGTTTATGGCAAGTACAATACTACTCCTTACGACAAACTGACTATGGATTTAATGTACATAGCTCATCCGAGCATTGTCGAAGATTTGAAAATCATGTTTGCAACAGTGAAAATCCTGTTTATGCCTGAAAGCACCGAGGGAGTTTCTGATCTCCACATACCAGCCCTCGTCTGCATAGCTGGGCGTGATGTAGTAGTTGTGCTCGTCGCAGAGATACCCGGGCGCATAGGACAGGTAATAGGCATCGTAGGTCCAGGTGCCGTCCAGAGCCTTGCTCTTGGAGATGGTGCTGAACTGGTTCTTGCATACCCAATCTGTATACTGCCCGTTGCTGGCTGCCAGCGCGGCAACCTGCCCGTTAGCTGCCTTGGTGCGGCTGTCCACCGTAGGATAGGTGCCGTAAACAGCAAGAGCGCCCTCACGCAGCGGAATGACCGTGCCGGTGGAGCGCTCTACTACATAATATTTACCGAGGTACAGGTTGGAGAAGGTCAGCCAGCCGTCCTCGATTTTTGCACTGGCTACGAGATTGTCCTTTTTCAGCACGGGCAGGTAATCGCTGATCCACTGTCCGCTGTTGTCGCGGATCGTGGTATGCCAGATGGGATTGCCATTGGCATCTACGATTTTGGAATAATCCACAACGCCGGTCACACCATCAGGGTGGGTAATATCCTCAGCGGCGTACAGGTCGTATACTGCGCCGTCCAGCACGGCATTGCCGTGAGCAGCGTCGCCTGTCACATACCGCTGTGCGTCCAAATCGACCTTGGAAATGCTGATTTCGCCAAGCGTGCGGTCATTCTTCATGATGCCGTTTTCTGCCGTGGTGGTGTAGCCGTCCTCATTGGCAGCCTTGCCGCTGGCATCGGTGGTATAGCTCCGGGAGGCATCCTTGGGGGAGTCATAGATGGTGACTGTGGTTTCTACGCCGCCGCTGGTCACCAGCTTTGTGCCGCCCTTATCGCCAGTGGCAATGTCGGCATTGTAGTCACCATTGCACAGCCACAGGACAGAATTGTTGTTGTCAGCCGTAATTTCCACATAGTAGGCGCGCTTGCCCAGCGGCGTGCCCGCCGTGCCGGGATGGTCAACGTCTGTCCAATCGCCGAAATACCCCGCGGGGGCCTTCGTCTCCACAAGGATGAACCTGCCCTCATTGCGCTGCGTGTAGTACAGTGTATGGCGCATCGTGTCGTTTGTGGCGTAGGCGGCGTTGTTGATGACGGCATAGGTGCCGTCGCCTTGGCGCTGAACGCTGTAGGTGTTGTACCCACCCGTGGGCTGATATTTGCCGGTCACAACGTCCCATTGGTAAATTTCATACTGGGCATCGCCTGCAATCTGGTTGCCGGTCTCACTGTCCGTCTTTTTGATGTTGATCTGCAGCGACCACTCGGTATTTCGCATCTTGTAGGCATTGTTGGAGTTAGCTGACACTGTAATGGTCTGGTGGCTGCCGTTGCTGCCCCAGTAGGATTCAAAACCGTAGGGAATGGTGACTTCGTCATAACGGAACTGTAAAGATGCAAGCTGTGCCTGTGCGCTGGCAATAGCATTATTTACAGCGCTCTGTGCTTCTGCCTGAATGGCGGCAACCGCAGAATCTCGCTCGCTGTTGGCGGCTGCGTCTGCAGCTTCTTTCGTAGTATAGGGGCCGACGCTGCCACTGCGGCCATCTACGGTCTTGGTTACAGTGTAATGCACAGACCAGCTGGCAGATGCTGCACCGCCGTTATTCTGGTAATTGTCGTCGTTGGTGTGGCCGCCTGTAGTGACGGTCTGCACACCGGCAGGGGAAATGCTCCAGCTGCCGCCGTCAATCGTGCCGGATTTGGTGATAGGCTCGATTTCAATGGTCGCACCGTCCACCTTTTCCAGCGTTTTCAGCTGGATCTTATCTGTGGTGATACCATAGGTCAGATCCACGGTGCCGCTGGCGGACTGTGCAGGGGCTTCCCAACTGGCATAATACTCCTGTACGACAGGCTTCGGCTCTTCCGTTTCATCCTCACTGATTTCAGGGCCAATCAGGGCAACGGTCTGCCAACCGCTGCGCGCAGGGGTATAAATGTAGGTGTAGTAGCCGCGGGGCTTTGCATAGGCAACAGCGCCGTCCAGCAGGGCCTGCGCGGATTCCAGATAGATTTTTGCAGCAGTGCTCTCGGGATAATTTTCAATCAGCCACAGCTGGGTGTCATCGTAAATCGTGCGGCAGAAATCCAAAAGAGAGATTCTTTCAGCATCTTCTGCGGAAAAAGCGACGGGCGTATCGGGCAGCAATTCCATAGAGAGCTGGTCCAGGCCGCCCCAGATGCGGTACTGGTTGCCGTAGTGGTCACCGGGAATACACTGATCCGCACTGACCAGAGAAGTGTTCGTATAAGTGTACGGCGGACAGCCTTTGGGCTGGCCGTTGGCACCGTGGGTGCAGCAGTAGGCTTCCTCGCCATTGAACCAGATCAGCCATGTGCCGTTGACCTTCTCGACCTTGGTGATTTTGCCGCTGGTAACGGCAGGCGTGGGGCGCTCGGCGTAGGCGGCGACGTCTGTAGTTTCTGCGAACGGTGCGGCCATGGTGCGGCTGCGGTCAATTACAACGTGTAGCGCTTTCGTCAGCGTACTGCCATCCGGGGCAGTGTAAACAAGCTGCGCGGAAAAGTCGGCATCCGCCTGTACATACAGACCCATAACCGCGGCGGACGTTTCGGTATACTCACTATGCACAAGTCTGCTGCGTGTAGCCTCATCGGCGGGAGCACCGTAGAAGTCCAGCACAGTCACCTCGTTGGGAAGCACCACATCCAAACTACTGCCGTCTGCAGGGTATTCCACCTGTGCCAGAATGGGCGCAACGGCATAGTCGGTGCTCTCCAGCAACGGAGCCATCATCGTCAGGTCGTCGCTGTTCAGGGTGTCTGCACTCAGGTAGCTGTCCGTGCTTTCCTCCAACTGGTCATTCGGCCAGGCAGAAATGCCGATTTTTGTTTCACCTGTGGCAACCGGCAAGCCCTGGCTGCCTATATAGGAACCAGTCGGCGTATCCGGTAAGTCTGTGTACAAAACAGCGCCGTCGAAGGTGTAGCCGGTGGATGTCTCCACCGGCGCATCCTCGTCGGCGCTTTGGGATGTTGCGGCAGCTTCGCTGCTTTTGGGCGTGCTTTCTTCACCCGGGTCCGGGTCGCTTGTCTCGGTCTGATGGCTTTCATCTGTGACGGCCTCTTTGTCCTGCTCCATGATGAGCGTGCCGTCTGCATCAGCCCTCGGAGCCTCCGCAAACACCCCAGCCGGGAACAGGGAGCAGCACATCATAGCCGCCATACACAAGGCCGCTACGCGCTGCTTGAGTTTAAATTTGCAATTCATTGAACACACTTCCTTCTGCTGTTAAATTTTATCTATATAAAAAAGTGCCTGCCGAAAAAACAGCAGACACTTGAGAGTTTGATTTACCTGTAACGCTCAACCGACCTTTCCCTGAAAGAACTCCAAAAACTCCGGCAGCTCCTGGTCCGGCAGCTCGTTCATGACCTGCATGGCCAGGTATTCTGCGCGGCTCACCTTGGGGGCAAACTTGCGGGAGTAAGTCTTGCCGGTTCTCACGTACCCAACATCGTGGATCAGGTCCTTTTCCGAAAGGCTCTTCAGGATGGTAAAGACAGAACGCGGCTTCCAGGTACAGTTCTGGGTCGGGATCAGATCGGAAACGATCTGGCTGGCGATGGCCGGCTCCTTGGAATTCCAAAGGTAGGTCATGATCTGCATTTCGGATGTAGTCATCCGATACAGGGAGTTTTGCTTTTTCATATCCGTTCTCCAATCACTGAAAGGTTACGGTCCAGTAAGTGTACTGGCCTTCGGCTGTGCTGCAGAACCAGCAGCCCACGCCCATGCCGGTGAAGCTGGGCTCCATAATATTGGCATAGTGGGCAGGGCTGCCCTGCCAGTAGGTGCAAACGCTGCTGGCCGAGCCAATCGGACCTGCGGCGCAGATCTCACTGCGGGTCGTCATGCCGCTGTGGTCGAACGGCCCGCCCGCCACAAAGCTCTCACAGCGTGCATCGGCGGCAGCACTCAGGCCACTGTCCATCGTCAAAGGGGACAGACCAGCTGCTGCGCGCATAGCATTGATGTTTTCCTGTACCGCCCAATAGGCACTGTCCGAGCTGTCGATGCTCCACCACTCCTCACTGCCCGCCGCCAGGTCAAAGGGGACTGCACCGTAGCTCATACTGACCTGTGCAGGTTGGCTCTCCGCGGCAGCGGGTTCCGCAGCGGGCGCTTCGGTAGGCGCTGCAGTAGGCTCCGATATGGGAATTTCAGTCGGTGCCGGTGTGGCAGTTGGTTCTGGAGTCTGTGTGGACGTTGGTGCCGGGCTTTCCGTGGCAAGCGGCGCAGGTGTCTCAATGGCAGTCTCTTCAGTAGCAACGGTAAGTTCTACCAGCGTACTGCTTTCCGGCGTTTGCAAGGTGTTATCGGTCTGCTGTGCGCAGGCGCAGAGTAACACCGTAGCTAAAAGAATTGATAACAGACATTTTTTCATATTATAAATTTCTCCAATCAGTAGTATAAATCATACAGACTACCAGCAAACTCGAGCAGCTTTCTGCCCAACCAGAACAGCACCTGCGGCGCGCCGTAAGGACTGAGCAAGAATGCCACGATGGCGGATACTGCCGCCTCTTGGTAGCACTTATCGAATAGCGCCAACAGAGCAGCCAGACCGCCCAGTGCCGCCAAAAACCTGCCGCAAACTCCGCAGATGGCATACATCACGATTGCAATCAGGCCCAGTGCAAGAAGTACTAGAATGACAGGCACGAGACTAATGCGGATACCCCAGGTAAAGAACAGATTTTTACGTTGAATGGGCATAATGGCCACCTCCTACCTCTATGATACATGGTCTGCGAAATAATGCAAGGCTGTCGATTTCAGCGTTCCAGTTCGTTTTCCTCTCTAGGCGTTCGCACAGAATCGTCCTCGTTTACGACCTCGGCCTCACCCTCCAAAACCGGGGCATCATTGCCCACATTCAGCAGGGCGTCCAGCTCGGCCAGGCGCGCGCTCTTGTCGTTAAGCTCCTGTTCCTGCAGAAAAGGCTGCTGCAGTTCCTCTTTGGCGCTGTCCAACTGGACGCGCAGCTGCTGTAGATTGTTGCGCAGACCGCTGACCTCCTGCGGCAGGGCAGCAGCAACGTTTTGCAGGCGGACCATATTGCCGGCGGCGTCGCTGCCCAACTCTGTGGTATGGGTGGCCTGCCCGACCAGATGTGCCACAAACACCTTGGAAAGCGGCACATAGGCAACCGTGACTTCAAAGCCCGCATAGTGCCCCACCAAAACAGGATGGTCGGCCCGCACGGCAGCACCCACCAGCCCGAGCAGTGCCTTACCGGCATCCTCGCGCTTGTCGTAGGACGTGCCGTCCAGCTCAATGCTGAAAACCAGCTTGCCGTCCTTGTCATAGCTCTGACTGTCCTTGGCGGTCTGCATATCCTTCTCAAACGCCTGAATCCGGCATTCGGTGCCGCGGATCTCTCGCAGAAAGATACCGGTCACGGCGTCCTCCAGTCGGTAGTGCTGGCTGTTGTAGGCGGCCTTCAGCGTGCGAAGCCGCGCAACCTGAATATCAAGGTCCATCTTTTCTTTGATCATCGGGTTTCCGGCAGCCAGCGCTTTTACCTCAGCGTAGGAGAGCGCAGCCTCGTCCAGGTCCTCACAGCTGCGGGCAGGGGATTTTGACGTCATGATTTGCGAAATAAACTTCTGTTTGTTCTCCACCAACTGATAGCTGTAGGCGTCAAATGTGGCTTCGGTTATATAAATAAAGATAGAAACCTCTTTGTTCATGTTACCCTGCCGCACCATGCGTCCATTGCGCTGGGCAATATCGGCTGGCCGCCATGGGCAATCAAGGTGATGGAGTGCGCACAGCCGCGTCTGTACGTTGGTGCCAGCGCCCATCTTTTGGGTGCTGCCCATCAGCACGCGAACCGCACCGCTGCGGACTTGGCCGAACAGCTCAGCCTTCTTGGCTTCCGTATCGGCATCATGGATGAACTGTACCTCCTCTTTGGGAATGCCACGCGCCACGAGCTTGTCCCGAATATCGTTGTACACATCAAAGCCGTCCGCGCGGGGTGTGCTCAAATCGCAGAAAATCATCTGCGTGGAGCGCTGCGCCTTTGTTCTTTCCCAAATGGTAAAGACCCGCTCCACGCAGGCATTCGCCTTGCTGTCGGGGTCATCGGGCAGAAGAGGATTCATCAGCCGCTGATCCAGCGCCAGCTTCCGGCCATCATTCGTGATGCGCAGCATGTTGTCCTCATTCGGGGCTACCAGGCGGTTGCGCACCGCCTCGGCCCGCTCACCCAGCGCCGCCACCATCTGCCGCTGCAGCTCACTGGGCGGCAGCTTCACAATCGTGGGCTTGCCGCCTGTGATTTCCGGGACCGGCAGCTTCAGCATATCGGCGGTCTGAATGTCGGCACACTGCTTGAACATATTCATAAGCTCGGGCAGATTATAGAACTTTGCAAACCGCGTTTTAGAGCGGTAGCCGTTGCCCTCGGGGGCCAGTTCAATCGCGGTAACGCTCTCGCCAAACGTAGACGCCCACGCATCAAAGTTCAGCAGGCCTTCCTGCTCCAAAAGCCCGTATTGCAGATACCGCATCATGATGTACATCTCGGTCATCGAGTTGGAAATCGGCGTGCCGGTGGCAAACACAATGCCGTGCCCGCCGGTCAGCTCGTCCATGTACATGCACTTCATATACATGTCGCTGGCCTTTTGGCTTTCGGTCTGGGAGATACCGGCCACGCGTGTCATCTTGGTGGTGACCATTGCATTTTTGAAATAATGCGCCTCATCCACCATCAGGCTGTCCACGCCCAGCTCCTCAAAGGTGATGACGTCATCCTTGCGGCTCTGGTCGTTGAGCTTGTCCAACTTCCGTTGCAGCTGCTTTTTCATGCGCTCCATCTGCTTGATAGTAAAATTCTCGGCGCGCTGGGCCTTCAGTGCAGCTGTCTGTGCCACTACATCGTCGATTTGCTTTTGCAGGTACATTTTCTGCCGTTCATCGGAAAGCGGTATCTTTTCAAACTGGCTGTGCCCGATCACAATAATGTCAAAGTTGCCGGTAGCAATGCGGGCACAGAACTTCTTGCGGTTTGCTTTTTCAAAATCCGTTTTGCGCGCTACCAGAATTTCCGCGTTGGGGTAGAGCAGCAGCGCCTCGGAGGCCATCTGTTCGGTCAAATGGTTGGGCACCACAATCAAGGTCTTGTTGCAAAGACCCAGACGCTTCTTCTCCATGGCGCTGGCGACCATCTCGAACGTTTTCCCAGCCCCCACCTCGTGTGCCAGAAGTACGTTGTTGCCGTACAGCACGTGGGCAATGGCGTTGCGCTGATGGGGCCGCAGTGTGATTTCCGGGTTCATACCGGGGAAGCGCAGATTGCTGCCGTCATACTCCCGAGGGCGGATGCAGTTGAATTTGCTGTTGTACAGGCTTACCAGCGCTTGCCGCCGCTGCGGCTCCTTGAAAATCCATTCTTCAAACTTGTCTTTTATCAAGCATTGCTTTGCGTAGGCAGCCTCGGTGGCGGCGTGGTTCAGTACGCTTTTTTTGTTTCCCTCTGCGTCGGTAACTGTATCAAACACCTGCACAGGCCGCAGGTTCAGCGCGGCCTCGGTGATTTCATAGGCATTCTTGCGGTTTGTGCCGTAGGTGATGGTTGCCTTGATGCTGCCGTTGCCGTAGCGCTTGTTGGTGATGTTCCATTCACCGGTGAACGGTGCAAACAGAACCTTCACGGAAAGTCTTGTAGACAATGGCGGTTCCAAAAGCTCCATGAGAAAATCCTGAATGTATTCAGGCGGTATCCAGGTGGCACCCAGCCGCACAGCAATTTCACTGGCGTCGAGGTCCTTCGGTTGCACCTGCTCCAGCGCCTTCACGTTGACCTGATAGTCTGGGTCAGATGCGGCAGCCAGCCGGGCAACGGCCAGCTTTTGCCGCACATTGCCGGAAAGATATTCGTCAGCCGGCAGATAAACCGGCTCGGACATCACAGGGTCTCGGAAGATGACGCCGGTCAAATCTCGGATGATTTCGTCCTGCGATTTTCCCGTGACCTGTGCCATGTAGGCAAGGTCCACGCGGGCCTTCTCGGTTAGGCTCAGCACCAGCGCTTCATCGGCGGTGTCCACATGGTCCACCACCTGGGCCGGGCGGATGGTCCGCTTCGTGAACATATCCGTCTTGCCCCTGTAATGGCCCTCGCTGTCGATGTCCTCCAGCGAGCAGAGCAGGAAATACCCGGAATCCTCACGGAACGCCGAAGCCGTGCTGCGGCTGTTGATTAGCCCATACGTATCGTGGTAGGAATCATACTGGGCGGTCAGCTGCGCTTGCAAAGCAGCAATCGTTTCATCGGGCAGATTGTCCAGCTGTGCCCGAATCAGCTCCCGGCAGGTATCCCGCAGAGGAACCAGCGCCTTGATGCGGGCAAGCGCGGTGGTGCTGGCCTTCACGGCGCGCATTTTGGAATTTTCGCGGTAATAAACTGTGTCGTCTTTAACAACATAGCTAAAATTTCGTGTGTCTGGGTCGGCATCGAGCGTGTCACTTTCCTCCTGCGCGTCCTCCCGGTCATCCGCCAGCGTGTACTCGGTCTGCAAATTGGCAAGGGCCGTGTCAAGCTGGCTTTCCAATGATGTTCCATTTTCCAGCGGTGTGCAGGTGGGGCGCTGCCCGTAGGGGCCGCTGACCAACTGTATCTCGCCGCAGATCATCTCGGGATGGTCGATGAAATACCGGTTCAGCGGAATGCCATCGGCAGTCTCGCCCACATGAATCCACGGTACGTCCTGTTCCAAGACCCGCCCACGCTTTTGCAGAAACAGAATGTCCGAGGTGACCGTTGTACCGGCCTGTGCGGTAAAGGTATTGTTGGGCAGCCGCACCGCGCCGATCAAATCACAGCGGGCAGCCAGATACCGGCGCACGCTTTCGGATTTCTTATCCATCGTACCGGAGGTCGTTATAAATGCCATAATGCCGCCGACGCGGAGCTTGTCTACGGTCTTGGCTAGAAAGTAATCGTGAATTTGAAAATGCAGCTTGTCATATTGACGGTCCGTAACCTGATACTGCCCAAACGGCACATTGCCGATAGCCAAATCAAAGAAGCTGTCCGGCAGGTCTGCTTTTTCGTAGCCGCAGATTTGAATTTTTGCTTTCTGGTATAACTGCTGCGCGATGCGGCCTGATACACTGTCCAGCTCGACGCCGTAGAGCTTTGCATTGTTCGTATCAAAGCTGCCGCTGCGGTGCCCAAAGAACGAACCCACACCCATGCTGGGCTCCAGTACGTTGCCGCCCACGCAGCCCATGCGTGTCAGCGCACGATACATGGCATGGATGACGGCGGGCGGCGTGTAGAACGCTGTCAGCGTGGATTCCTGCGCGGCGGCGTATTCCTCTGGCGTCAGCAGATCCTTTAGCTGTTCATATTCGCTGTGCCAGCTGTCCTTGTTGGGGTCAAAGGCATCGGCCAGACCGCCCCACCCGAGATACCCGGCCAGAACATCCTGCTCGGCTTCCGTGGCCGGTGTGCCGCGCTGCTCAATTTGCTTTAGTGTCCGAATTGCATTTAAGTTCGCAGCGAACTTGGCCTTTGCCCCTGTGGGAACCTCCGGCTCATAGGGTGCAAGGTAGTTGGTGGGGTCATGCGCGGCGGACTCGTCGGTAGGAAGGGCGTTTTCCTGCGGCTCGTGTTCTTCCGCCTCGTCGAGGTCTATTTCCATGAGGCTGTCAAAATCGAGATTGGAGAGCACCGCCTGGTTCAGATCATCGAGCGAGCCATACCGTTCCTGCGCGTAGAGAGTATCGTCCACCAGCTTGGTGACAGTGCAGTGCTCCAAGTCGGCATACACCTGAATGACGTGCTTCTCATCCTCGGTAGTGGTATAGCCCAAATCGATTCGTGTCAGGTCGGAAAAGTCCGGCTCGGTGATTTCAAATTCGTCCTTGAGATAATCCTCAATGTAGGAGAGCGCCTGTTCCGTCTGCGCTTGCACAAGGGCTTCGTGCTGCTGATCGGAGAGCATCATTCCGCCGTTGCGCGGGTTGGCGTCCAGCTGCCGCTGAAATTCCTCCCGGCTGATGGCGCGCCCAAACAAGGGTGCTTCCTCGTCCCGCAGATGCACGTCAAACTGCCCGATGCGCTCCACGGTAAACCGGTGGTCATCCTCCAGATAGACAACGCTGCCCTCGGCGCAAATGGGCCTGCTTTCCGGTATGGTACTGGGTTCATCACGCACCGCACTGGCGGGTTCTCGCTGCTCAGCAGCCCATAAGGGATACTGCTTCAACTCCTGCGGCGTCAAAAAACGCTGCATCTCGATCAGATAAGCAATGCGCTTGGCTGCGGCCCGCCATAGCAGCCGACGCTCAAAGCGGCCTTCCTCATTTGTCAAAATCAGCTTCAATCCGGCAGGGCCGTGGTCCACCCATCCGTGCGCACCGCTTTGGTAGTCCCATGACCTGCCGCCACTGCCGTATTCCTTCTTCAAAAAAGCGGCGTGGTCGCCCTGCATGATGGTGAACTGCTGATAAATACGGAATTTACTGTTTTCAAAATTGCTGCCCGCTGCCAGAGCCAGATTGATTTCCTCGTCTGTGATAACGCTACCGTCATCCATCTGCGGGGCATTGTACTCTGCAACAGGCAGGGCGGAGCGAATGACGGTTTCCTGCTTTTCCGGGGTGAGAGAATCATCCTTTTCCAACCTGTCATCTTCCGCACTCGGAGACGCACCGTTGGGCAGTTCAAAGGAAAGCTGTTCCTCTGCCTGCGGCAGCTCCTTCGGGTCGATGGCTGCAATCAGCTCATGCTGTTCAATCAAGTCGTTCAGTGCATTGGCCACGGCACGCCACGGCAGCAGCGTTTCCGCGCTGCGGGTCAGATACGCGCCCTGCCAGACAAGCAGGCCATTGTCCTGCCTATGAAAGCCCACGCGGGTATCATCGGCCAACAAAAGCTCTGTAAAAATATCCTTGTAGCTTTCCCGCACAAAGCGCAGCCGGTCAATGAGCAGGGGATTCTTATTATAAAAGGTAAGATACTCGGCGTTGTATGCTCGGGAAGAAGTCTCCATAGCCAGCAGCTGCGGCAGAAGCGTGGGCGGAAATTCTGGCAAAGCAAAAGCGGAGGGCGATTGCTCGCTCTCCGCCTGTGCGGGGGATTCTGTCAGATTTCGTACAGCATCGGAAGGACTGCTTCCTCCGCCTGCTTCTTCAGGCTGTTGGTCAGCTGTGTCCAGCCCAGCGGGTTCGTCCTGCGGTCCGGCATCGGGGTGGTCTGCATCAGCTCGCGCAGGGTCTTGTCCACCATCTGCTGTGCTGTCCGTCCGATTTGATTGCAGCTCGTCAGCAGCGTGCCCTCCAGCATCAGCTGGTCGCAAAGCGCCGGCTCGTTCTGTTCCAGATATCCCAGACGCAGCCTCGCGTAGCGGTTCAGGTACGGGTTCGGCTGGTTCGGCAGGGAAAGGCTCGGAATCAGGTAGCCTTCGCGGTTCTTCGTGTACGTCATGAGTAACGGCCTCCTCTCGGCTGTTCAATTGTGTTGGTGTGCTTTCATTATGGACTGGTTCGTGCTTAATTGCAATGCTGTCACGGTTTAGTCGCAGCGCCTCGCGCCCAATGGCGTTCAGCATCGGTTCTGCGGCGGCCTGTACATAGCCGCCCAAGCAGAGTGAAATCTGATAGGTGTCGAACTGGCTGATGCTTGGAAATACCGGGAAATCCTCATCCCGCACCGGTAGTCCGATTCGCAGCCGTGCCATGTAGACAGCACTCTGCGTGACCAGTGCCTGCAAGAGCTGCATCTGCTCGTCAGGCTGCGCCCACTGCAGCGTACTGTCTGCCACATTGCGTTCCAGCATGCGGCGTGCACGGTCTGCTTCGTTGGTGATACCCTCCTGCGCCAGCGCCCCCAGCCAGTCATCGGATTTGCCTTGCAGAAGCAGCGGGCGCGTTGCGTCGGTGACTTCCCACGGCCCGCCGGTGCGCATCTGGCTCAATAGTGTGGTATCGCCGATGGCAAAGACCGGCTTTGTCACCGCCACGCCCTGTCGGCGCTGCAGCACGGTGATGCTTCTGCTGCCGTGCATGACCAGCCGGTTTGCCTTCGTATTCCAGTATTCCATGCTGGCACAGGATGCGGCGTCGGGCCGCTGGGCGTGAATCAGCAGTTGGTTCAGATAGGTGGTGTGATAGTTGTGGGCGGCAGTGTACAGAAAGCTCTGCCACGCCTGCGGCGATGCTGTGACCCGCACGGCCTCCTGCTGGGCCAGCTGAAATATATCCTGCGGTTTCGGCATCTTGACACCTACCTTTCTAATTCATCTAAATTGTGCTCCTGTCGCTCAACTTCCATATCATGAAGCTCGGGCAGCAGTCGGCTTACATCCTTAAAGCCAACTGCATCCACATACAGGGCTTCAGCTTTATCACCATGCTCCATCACAATGAGATCACTGACGGACAAAGACGGCATACTGTTGGCGCAGGGGAGGTCATCATAATTGAAATCTCGGAAGCACTTGTCCGGTGTGTAGTCCCGGGGCATGTTGGCCACATAGGCACAGCGGTAATCGGTGGCCTTCAGCTTGTTCTGGGCGTAGTCATAATCCGTAAAACGATACTCGCAGGTGTAATGTGGAATTTGATATATCAGCAGTCTGTCTAACTTATCACCCGGCTGTGGATGCTCCGGTTCAACATAACAACCTCTTTTGAAGCATTGACTCGCATACTGCTGGATGTGGCAGAAACGGCTACCTACGTAAAAGTGCGTATCGTCAACTGTCTGCACATCTTTCACCAGCTGTGAACCATCCGCATAGTTTTCAATGATGCGCTGACCGTTGCGCACCTGAAACAACTGCTGTCCATCACGGTTCAGAAACCGTGAGAAGCGAAGTGCGCTGCAAAGCTCCGGCGCATTGGCCCACTCGGTTATGTGGATGTCTTTACCAACATGAACCTTTGTATGACCATTTTCTTCCGTGTAGTAGTGAGGTCGGATACGATCTACGCCAACTGCCGTCACAAGCTGCTTTGCCATTTCAATGAGCTGCTTGTCATTGCGATCTGCAAAGGGGCCGCGGTAGTCATCACACAGGTAGTTGATACCGTTCCGCACCTGCATGATGGTTACTGCACCATCCGGGTCACGGCGGTCAATTCCAACAGTCAGGCGCGGGTAGGGAAGATTGGTGCGCTCGTTCCAGGTGTACTCGTTGTTGTAGGGCATTTCTCTCAACTGCTTGTAGCGCTTCATCAAATCAGCAGTATTGGAAAAGAACTCCGTAGGAGCTTGTTCTTCAAACTGCTGTGGAAAGACGTGCGACATGAAATCGGGGATCAGGTAATATCTGTACTCTGCCATTTCAACGCTCCAGACTGGGTTGTTTTTCCAGCATAAGATGGCGGGAGTTTCGTTCCAGAAGCTGCATGATGATTCCTACCATCTGTTCTTGTGTGTAGCCGGTGGGGAAGTAGCGGGCAATTTTGCTGACGCTGATGGTCAGCGTAGGGTCACGGGGCGGTACACTGGGCTTTTTGGTGTCCATGATTTCCAGCAGCTTGCCGTGATTCAGCGCACCTTCCTTGCTGGCGGCTTTTAGTTTCTGTGCCTGCGACAGCGAAGGCGAGCAGGACTGGGATTCAATGTAATCGAGAAAATCATTCTGCTCGGTGGGTGTGAGGTAAGAAAGCTCTACGGCGGGGTTGAATTTCAGACTGCCGTCGTCGACTTTCTTTTGCAGGTCGGGGACTAGGTTATTGAGGCGGATGAAGCGTTGAATGGTTTTATAGCCATCGGTAGTTCCTTCTGCAACCTTTTCAACCGATAACTTCTGGACAATTTGTCCAGAAGTTAAATCTGTCCGACTTCCTTGGTGTTTTATGGCATTTAGCTTCATCGCGTATGCTTTTGCCTTTTCCATCGGACTGATATGCTCTCGCTGAATATTGGAATCGACCATATCAATAATCGCCTGGTCATCATCAATATCCCGAACCTGAACCTTGACCCTATCCAGCCCGGCCCGCTGTGCTGCGTGGAACCGCCTGTGCCCACTGATGATTTCATACCCACCCTCGGCGCGGCGGCGCACGGTCAGGTTGGTAAGCACACCGTTCTCCCGGATGCTGTCCACCAGCTTCTGCATATCCTCATCGTCGCGCACCTCAAACGGATGCCCGACGAACGGATGCAGCTCGGAAAGCGGCACCTCTGTGACCAAATCCCCGCTTTCCCGTTGCCTGTCAGCCTCCGAGGAAAACATATCATCGATTGAGGGCATCTTCATCGCGTTCAAAAACTTGTTCTTCGCGGCCATAGCCGGATACCTCCTTCGCAAATTCAATATAGGCCTTTGCACTGTTGCTTTTCGGGTCGTACAGAATCGTCGGCTCTGCATTGGCCTGGCTCTCCTGTACCTTCACGTTTCTGGGAATCTCCGTTGTGAAAACGTGAATCTTATTGCCGTAGGTGCTGCGGACCTGCCCGCAGTAGTGGTCGGAAACGTTCGTGTGCTCGGTCATCGTCAGAAGGATGCCCTTCACCCGCAGCCCTGGGTTGATCTTACGCTGCACATTCGCAATAGAGGACGTCAGCTGCGACATGCCCACAACGGAGAATGGCTGCGCCTGCATCGGGATAATAATTTCATTGGCGGCGGCCAGCGCATTGGTCAGCAGCAGGCCAACAGAAGGGGAACAGTCAATCAAACAGTAGTCGTACTGATTGTTGTACTGCTCCAGGCAGGATTTCAGAAGCACCTCGCGGCACATCATCGTGCCCATGGCCAGCTCAAAGCCCGCCAGCCGCAGATTGGACGGGATAAAATCCACCCGTGCGGCAGCCTCCTTGCGTCCGGTCTGGTAGACACACTCCCGATTTCCTATCGGCTTCTCACAGGAGGTCTTCATCAGCAGCTCCGTAATGGTTTGGTCAAGGTCCTTTTCCGGTGGGATACCGCAGTAGCAGGAAAGATTGCCCTGCGGGTCAAAGTCCACCATCAGGACGCGGTAGCCCTGCTGGGTCAGGGCAATGCCGAGGTTATACGTTGTGGTCGTTTTCCCCGTGCCGCCCTTCTGGTTTGCGATTGCGATTGTTTTCATCTTGTTTCCTCCAAAATATCATCCATGCTGATGCAGTGTGCGCGGTATTCCTGCATGTATTGCACCAGCGTGTCATTGTAATCCTTGCCCACCGGCGGTGGGCGGTCCTCTACAGCTTTGCCGCTGCCTGCAAGATGCGCAATAATATCCTGCGTTCGGGTCCGCCCTGCGTTGTCGTTGTCCAGACAGAGGACGATTTTGCGGACTGCCGGGAAATACTTCAAAAACGCATCCAATGCCGCATAGTCCGTGCCGCCCAGCGCCAGATAATGGACGCTTCGCCACGGCCCGGTGTGCTGCATGAGCTTTAGAGACGCGCCGGACATGGCATCGATGGGCGCTTCGTAGACCTCAACCGTGTCGGCCTTAGTGCTGGCCTGTATGTAGAACGGGTAAATCTTCTTGCTTCCGGGAATATCACGCCGGAATTGCAGCTGCGTACAGCCACGTAAGCTGCCGCCTTTCGCAACACCCTCACCGTCGCGCCCGACAAATACGCAGTTCGGGTGATTTTTGAAGCTCGTCTGGTACAAAATGCCCTCTTTGCGGCAGAACGCCAGCACATTGGGGTGGATACAGCGCCCACGCAGATACGCCATAGCTGCATAAATGTTTGCGTCTGGCTTGGGCAGCTTGAAATCTCGCGGTGCTTCCGGTTCAGCGCGCGGCTGCGGCAGGCTTACAGGTTGGAAAGAATGAACGACGCCGCTTTGGATGCGGTTGATCTCCCGCACGGCTTCAACATAGGGAACCTTCTTGACGTCGATCAGATACTTCAGCGCCGTGCGTCCGCGCAGGCCAATGCAGTGCCAGCACCAAAGGCTGTCTTTGCTGATGGTCAGCGAACTGTGGACCTTGTGGCGGTATTCCTTGCCCACGAGCTTCAGGTTGCCTGGCTCAACGAGTTTGAAGTAGGTCAGCAGGTCCAGCTCCTTCGCCTGCGCGATTTCTTCCTTCGTCACCCCAGCCATACTCTACACCCCGTATTCTGTTTTTCAATCTGTTTTCTGTATCGTTCTAATCAGTCTAATTACTATCAGTCTTATTTGCGTGTGATAATCACATCTCCAGAAGTGTGAAAATCACACTTCAAGAAATGTGATTTTCACATTTCTTGATTTATGACGAAACAGCAAAGTTTTTTACATAAATCAAGCTGGGCTTTCCCAGTCCTTGGCGCTTACGCTCAAGCAGACCTGCATCCTTTTCCAGCTCGAGCATCAGGCGGCAGGCCTTCTGGTTGGCACAGCTCAGGGCCTCCATGATTTCCTCGGTGGTGAAGATGATGTAGACCCTGCTCTGTTCATCCAGCCAGTGATTCTTGACCGACAGGCTCATGCGGTCCAGCAGGATACCGTACAGGACCTTGGCATCAGTGGACAGCGGCTTGAACTGCGGGTCTGTGAACAGCACCTTGGGGATGCGATAAAACGAGAACTGCTCGGCCTGACTGCCGTAAAAGTAGTCAAATTGCATGGTTGCTTCTCCAAAAAGCGCGCACTCGAATAAGCCTGACAGAATACCGTGCTTTTGGCATCCTAACCGGGCCTTATAAATAAGGTTGTGTGTGGCATTTTACCGTTCCAACTCCTGCTGGCTCTGGGTATGCTCGTGTGCATGGCCCCAGGTTTTCAGCAGAGAAAAGATCGTGTTTTGCATCTGCTCCGGCGTATAGCCGGGAGGGAAGAAACGCTGTACGTCGGATTGATTTAAGAAAAACTTCTGCCGTTGATTGGGCTTCTGCTCGGTGAGCAGGGTATGCAGGTAGTGCTCCGTCAGTGTGCCGCTCTGGCTCATCTCTTTAAGACGGCGGGACTGCACCAGAGAAGGCGTGGCCTCGCAAAGCTCCATCTCGGCTTGCAACCACCGCTGGTGCTCGGGCGTCATGTAGGAGATTTCTACCGCGGGGTTGAACGCCATCCGTGATTCGTCGACCATTTGCAGGATGGGGGAGATGAGATAGGTGAGGCGGATGTAGCGCTGAATCTGCTTGACACTTTCTCCGTTTTGCGTAGCTACGATTGAATTTGAACGTTGCGCCAACTTCGGGCCAACTTGGCCCGAAGTTGCTCGACCCTGATGCTTAATTGCTTCCAGTTTCATCCTGTATGCAAACGCCTTCTCACTCGGCAGCACATGCTCCCGCTGGATATTGCTATTCACCATTAAAATGGTGGCTTCATCATCCGTCAGCTCCTGCACGCGAACCGGCACCTTCTCAATGCCCAGCTCCCGACAGGCCTCACAGCGGCGGTGGCCGCTGATAATCTCATAACCGCCCTCGGGTCTGCTGCGCACGATCAGCGGAACAATAACACCGCTCTCCCGGATGCTGTCCACCAGCTCATTCATCTCCATATCCTTGCGGACATGGAACGGATGGTTGGCGAAGGTGTGCAGCTGCGCAGGGGAGACGTTCAATTCCAGGCTATTCGGCATGATTTATTCCTTCTTTCCTTCCTTTATCAGCCATAAAGCAAAATATATTTATAAAATTCGTACATTTCTATTGACATTCTCGGTGCAGTCAGTTATAATAATCAAGCTGATTCGAGACAGCCCGGTTGACCGGGTGTAGCGCAGTTTGGTAGCGCGCT
>ERZ825670.212-NODE-212-length-83352-cov-39.099103_pt1 | contig 83352 bp, 68 predicted proteins | sample MGYA00519929_ERZ825670 | MGnify/ENA primary metagenome ERZ825670 (study PRJEB31778, sample SAMEA3449207) | human gut metagenome | biome: human gut; feature: human-associated habitat; material: faeces | place: United Kingdom | collected 2010/2012 ...
CCCCACAAGGGACGCTGTCCCTTGACCCTGCAAGGGGCATTGCCCCTTGACCCCTTTTCGCGATTGGGTTGGTCGCACTTTCATGCTCCTTCCGCGTGCAGCTTTTGGGGCTTCGCCTAATCCCTTGTTTGCTCCCCCAACTTTCCGTGAAGAACCACAAAAAGGCGCTCCGAGCCATTTTCGCCCGAAGCACCCAATTTCATGATTTGCTTTTCCTTCCCTCCACCCACTGGAACAGTGCCGGATACAGCACAATCGCGAACAGCATCAGCCCGAACATCTCTGCAAAGCCCAGCCAGTGCGCATCCAGCAGCAGATTACCCACCGCCTTCATTCCCTTCCGCACCGCCAGCAGCAGCGCCACACCGACCACGCCGCGAATCATGCGCGCCTTGCCCGCACCCTTTGCATCAAAACCGACAAAGTGCCTCTCCAGCACCCAACCAAGGCAGAAGCCCATCATCGCCCCCGCCGCCTTGTAGCAGTCCGTCACCATGTCCCACGGGTCAACCAGCAGCGTTCCGTCCGGCAGCACATCCATCGGATACGGCTTCACGCTGGTGTAAATCAGCATCGCGGCAGATAGGATGACGCCGATAGTCGCCAGCAGCCAGTCGCGGTTCTTGCCGCCGTCCGCCCAGTTCAGCAGGTGTTTTGACAGCAGCAGCACGACCAGCGCAATCATCATCCCAACCAGCACGTCCTGCGGCGTGTGCGCGCCGAGCCAGTTGCGGGCAAACGCCGTCAGCAGCGTCAGCAGCACGCACGGCAGAATCCACCATTTGCTGTACTTTTTCAGGTACGCCGCGATGTTGCCGTAAAAGGACGCTGCCAATGTCGCATGTCCGCTGGGGAACGAGTAGCCCGTTGCCGTTGCCGCCGCTTCCGGAGCGATTTGCAGCCGCGCATCCTGCTTCCAAGGGCGATAGACGCACGCGATATTCTTGATGAGCTGCGTCACCATCGTTGCACCCGCGAAGCACAGCCCCATCCGCTGCCCGGTGCGCTTGTCGATGCACCAGTAGAATACGACAATAATGACAACCGGCAGCGACCCGGCGGCAAATTCCGAAATGAAGAGCAGCAAGCTGTTGATGAAGTTCGGCGCTTCCGCCCGGAGGTTCTGTAAAAACAGCAGATATTCAAAATCCAACGTTGTTTGACTCCTTTGTTACTTAATGACGCTCATGTCCAGCGCCATCTTCGCCCATGCGTCCGAAGCGCCGCTTGCGCCCGTGACTTCCGTGCCGGGCTGATAATCCGGCGTGGTGTACCAGCCGCAGAAGGTCATGTGCGGGTAGGTCGGGGCATCCGGCAAATCCGCCTGATGAATCGCGCTGCCGTTCACATGGTAGGTCGTCAGCGCCGTCGCCATGCCCTCTACGGTGATGCGGTAAGCGGTAATCTTCCCGTTCGTCGCGATGACATAACAATTTTGCAGCTGTGCAGGGCTGTCAACGCCGTTTTTGCGCATTTCCGCCAGCAGGATTTCGCTCGTGAACCACGCGGTCTTCGTACCGTCATCATTCTTCTGTATCTGCGCCGCATCCACCAGAATCCACCAGACGCTCTTCTCCGCGCTGTCCAGCACGATTTTAGGCGTACCCGCGCCGGAATAGCGAATGCCAATGCGCGTGCCGTCCGCGAACCACTCCATTTTCGCTTCGAGCTGGATGTAGGAGGAATCCCATTCCTTCTGGCTCGTCAAGCCGTCGGCGTTCGCCCAGAGGATGCTCTCGTCCGCCTCCGCGCGCACTTCCGTCAGCGCACTGCCCCATGCCGTGCTGTTCTTGCCTTCCCACAGCGCGTCCAGCACCTGCGGGTACACCACGCTCGTCGCCTGACTGCGCAGCTTCGGATTCACCGCGCGGCGAATCCAGGCGTGGCACTCACCGCCGGACGTCTGATTGTTCCCATTGTCCCAGATGACAATCGGCACGCCGTAGCGCTGGGCATTCTGCGCGACACAGTACGCCCACTTCGCGCGCTCGTCGTGATTGCCATTCGTGTTCGTCGCACCCGTTTCGCCCATCACGACCGGAATCCCCCGGTCAAGGAAGGTTTCCTTGATGTTCTCGAACACGCGGTTGATTTTCGCGCCATCCTTCTCCGGGTCGAACGTCGTCTGCGTATCCTGCAGGCAGAAGGTCTGCGGGTCATACGAATGCACAGACACGATGATGTTTGCCGCCGCTTCGCCATCCACCGTCGGCAGGGCAATCGCCGCCGTGCCCGCCGGGGAGCTGGTCGCCGCGTAGCCCGGAATCATCAGGCAGCGCTCGGCATTGTAGCCCTTGGCGTCCTTGCGGATGGTGTTCACAAACACTTGGTTGAGGTAGTTGACGGCAGCGTAGCACGCCGCGTTGCCGCTCCACTCATAGTTCGTACCCTGCGCGCGCGGCTCGTTCATGCCCTCGAAAATCACATGCTGGTCAAAGTCGGCGAAGGTGTCAGCAATCTGCCGCCACATTGCCGTCAGCTGCTCGCCGATTTTCTCCGCGTCCGCCGCGAAATTCGGCTCGTTAATCCACGCTTCGTGGTGCACATTGAGGATAACGAACAAGTCCGCCTCGCGCGCCCACTCGACCACTTCATGGACGTGCTGGAGGAAGTCCTCGCGGATGGTGTACGTCCCATCGTCCGAGGTATAGCGGTACCAAGTCACGGGAATGCGGATGGTGTCAAAGCCCGCTTCCTTCACGCGCACCATCAGTTCCGGGGTGATTTTCGCGTTCCCCCACGACTGCTCCTGCGCGGTCACATCCGCGGTATTGCCGCCGGTTGCGTCCAGCGTATTGCCCAGATTCCACCCGAAACCCATCATCTCAACGATTTCCGTCGCTGTTTTGCCTGTTAGCATGGTTGATTCCTCCTCGGCTGCTGCCGGAAGCACCGGCAGCAGCATGGTCAAGAATAGTGCAATCCATTTTCGCATGTTTTGCATGAATTTTCCTCCTATTGCTTATAGGATTGGATTGTTACGCAGGGATTTCGCTCCTTCGGGAGCGAGCAAAGGGCTTTCCGATCGCCCTTTGGAAACCTTCGGCGCCCCTTCGGATGTTACAAGTCTGTTATGTTAGTTTTTTCGTTTGTGTGCTTTTGGCTGTTGAAAAATTGCCTTCCCCTTTCGCCGGCGGACGCATTGTCAGACTAATTCTGTTCGTTTTCGCATCCGCTTCCAGCACCCACACGGTCACGATGTCGCCGACTCGGACGACTTCGCTCGGATGATTCACGCGGCGCTGCGCCATCTGGCTGATATGCACCAAGCCGTCGCGGTGAACGCCGATATCCACAAACGCGCCGAAGTCGGTCACGTTGCGCACCGTGCCGCGAAGCTCCATGCCGGGCTGCAAGTCCTTCAAATCCATCACGTCGCTGCGCATCAACACCTGCGGCAGCTCATCGCGCGGGTCGCGGCCGGGGCGGGACAGCTCCGCCGCAATGTCGCGCAGGGTCGGTTCACCCACATTCAGCTGCTTCGCCAGCGCCGCGAACCCCTCCGCGTCCGCCAAGGTCAGCAGCTTGCCGACCGCCTCCGCCGGGGTGAGCGAAAAGTGCTTCAAAAGGGCGCGCGCCGCGTCGTAACTCTCCGGGTGAACGCCTGTGTTCTCCATCAAGTCCTTGCCGCCGGGGATGCGCAGGAAGCCTGCGCACTGTTCAAAGGCTTTCGGCCCAAGGCGCGGCACTTTCTTCAGCTGCGCACGGGTCGTGAACGCTCCATTTTCCTCGCGGTACGCCACGATGTTCTTCGCGACGGTCGTGTTGATGCCCGCGACGTAACTCAGCAGCGACACGCTCGCCGTATTCACGTCCACGCCGACGCTGTTCACACAGTCCTCGACCACGCCGCCCAGCGCCGCGTCCAGTTCCGCTGCTTTCAGGTCATGCTGATACTGTCCTACGCCAATCGCCTTCGGATCGATTTTGACCAGCTCCGCCAGCGGATCCTGCAGCCGCCGCGCAATCGACACCGCCGAACGCAGGCTGACATCAAACTGCGGGAACTCCTCCGCCGCCAGCTTCGACGCAGAATACACCGACGCGCCCGCCTCGCTGACGACCATGTATTTGAGCGCGTCGCCCAGCGCCAGCTCCTTCATCACCTCAACGAAGAACTGCTCTGTCTCGCGCCCCGCCGTGCCGTTGCCGATGGCGACGATGCCGACGTGGTGCTTCTGGATCATGCGCTTGACGGTTTCCTTCGCCTGCGCAACCTTGCCGTGGCTGGGCAGCGGGAAAATGACGCCCGTATCCAGCACGCGCCCGGTTTCGTCCACAACCGCGACCTTGCAGCCCGTGCGGATACCGGGGTCAAGCCCCATCGCGACCTTCCCGCGCACCGGCGGCTGCATCAGCAGCGGGCGCAGGTTCAGCGCGAACACGCGAATCGCCGCTGCACTCGCCTTGTCGGTCAATTCCGCGCGCAGTTCCGTGTCCAGCGACGGCGCAATCAGCCGCGTATACGCGTCGTCGCACGCCTGCGCGACGTACTTGCACGCCGGACTGCCCGTCTGCTGCACGAAGCCGTAGCGCACGAGCTGCTGCGCTTTCTCCTTGTCCACGTCCAGCGCGACTTTGAGGAAGCACTCCTTCTCCCCGCGGTTCATCGCCAGCACCCGGTGCGACGGCATCAGTCGCAGCGGCTCACGGTGGTCGTAGTACATGCGGTAGGTGCTGTCCTCGTCTTTCGCCGCGACCGTCGCGACCATCGCCGTTTGATGGTAGTACGTTTTGAGCTTCGTGCGGACGGCGGCATCGTCGCTGACGACCTCGGCGATAATATCCATCGCGCCTTGCAGGGCATCCTCCGCCGTTTCGACGCCCTTCTCCGCGTTCACATAGCGCAGGGCGATGGTTTCCGGCGCCATCATGTTCCGCTGCTGGAGCATCAGCGCGTTCGCGAGCGGCTCCAGCCCCTTCTCCTTGGCAATCGACGCGCGGGTACGGCGCTTCGGGCGGTACGGGCGATAGATATCCTCCAATTGCGCCAATGTTGCGGCAGCATTAAGGTCACTTTGCAGCTTCTCCGTCCAGACATCTAACTTTTGCAGGCTTTCACTGATTTCCTGCCGACGCGCTTCGAGCGCCCGCAGCGCCGTCAGCCGTTCGCTGATTTCACGCAGCTTCTGGTCATCCAGCGATCCGTGCTGTTCCTTGCGGTAACGCGCGATAAACGGCAGCGTGCAGCCATCGTCAAGCAGGCGAATGACGGCGTCGATTTGCCACGGGGCGGTTTGGAACTCCTGACAGAGCGTTTGTGTGATAGTCATGTCCTCACCTCAAATAATGATGCCTTCCAAATGATCCACCTCGTGCTGAATCACCTGCGCGGTGAAACCAGAGAACCGCTGCACATGCCGCTGCAGCTGCTCATCCTGATATTCCATCAAAATCTGCTGATACCGCAAACACGGGCGCTCGCCGTCCAGCGACAAGCACCCCTCCTGCGCTGCGAAGGGAATCTGGCGATCCGTGATGACCGGGTTGAGCATCACCAGCACGGTTTTCCCTGCCATCACCGCAATGATGCGCTTGCGGACGCCAATCATGTTCGCCGCCATGCCGACGCACTCGTGCGCATGGGCGCGCAGGGTATCCGCGAGGTCGCGCGCAACGGGCAGATCTTCCGCCGTCGCCATCTGGCTCTTGCAGGACAGGAACATCACATCTCTCACAATCGGCTGAATCATTGCTTCTTCACCACCACACTGCCAGTTTTCCAGATGCTTCTTTCGGGCACTTCACCACGCACGCAGCTCAGCGGGTAGATTTGGCTCTCCCGCCCGATAACCGTGCCGGGGTTCAGCACGCTGTTGCAGCCGACTTCCACATAGTCGCCAAGCATTGCGCCCATTTTCTTCAAGCCGGTTGCCATGCTTTCGCCTGCGCCGCGAATTGTCACCAGCGTCTTGTCGCTCTTCACGTTGCTGGTAATCGACCCCGCCCCCATGTGGCTGCAATAGCCAAGAATGCTGTCGCCGACGTAGTTGTAGTGCGGCGTCTGTACATGGTCGAAAAGAATCACGTTCTTCAGCTCCACAGAGTTGCCGACCACACAGTCTGCCCCTACTAGCGCACTGCCGCGGATGAACGCGCAATGCCGCACTTCCGTCCGCGCGCCGATGATGCAGGGCGCACCCAGATACGCCGTCGGCGCAACCGTCGCGGTCTTGTGCCCCCAGACATGCTCGCTGACTTCGGTGTATTCCGCCGGGTCAAGCGCCGCGCCGATGCGCAGGATTTCCGCCTTGATGCCCACAAGCGCCTCCCACGGATAGGTAAACTGCCGCAGGTAATCCGCCGCCAAAGTGTGGTTAAGGTCGTAAAGCTGTTCGATTGTCAGCATAATTTGCCTCCTATTTATTATGTTGATTGCTTTTTCGCCCTGCGCCGCCGAATCAGCCAGAGCATGAACATCGCCAGCAGCAGCCCCGCCAGCGCGCCCGATGAATCCAGCATCACATCCTGCCACTTGCCCGTACGCCCGGCAACGAAAAGCTGATGGATTTCGTCCGTCGCGGCATAGAGCGTACATCCCGCCCATGACAGCCAGTGCCAGCGGGCGCGGTAGCTGTCCAGCAGCAGCGTCAGCAGCAGTCCCAAGAGCGTGTACTCCAAGAAATGCGCCGTTTTCCGCACGGCAAAATCCACCTGTGCATACAGCTTCCAGTACGCCTGCCCCGTCAGTCCCTGCCGCTGCGCCAGAGAATCCGTAATTGGGCGGGCAATTTTACCGCTGATGCTGCCGGACTGCACGCCTTCCTGTGCCGAGAAACCGAACATCACCAGCAGCAGGGACAGCGTAATCAGCCAGAGGATGGCACGATAAAGGTGTATTTTCCAGTTCAAGTTTGCTTTCCTTTCCTGCGGCGAAAGTTACGCCACGATTGTTTTATTTCGCGCTCCACCCCGTCAATTCCTGCCGTGTTGCATGGATTTCACGAAAAAAGGGCTGCCCGTTGCAGACAGTCCTTTTGTTGGATTATTTCACGCGCTCGCAGTACACCGCCACGCGTTTTGTGCCGCTGATGGTGCAGGTCACAAGCGTCAGGTCATAGCCGGAATGGGCAATTTCGTTCGCATCGTTGGGCGAAATCGTGTTTTTCTCCCGCACAACGTAGCGGAAAACGTTATTCTCCATGTCCGTGAAGGTAACGGTTGCGTCCAGCGCCAAGCTGCTCAGCTTGCCAAAGTGGTAGGTGTGCGCAATAATAGCGAGGTTGCCCGCGTAGGCGCTGCCGGAATAGCGGCACGGCGACACGCTCAGGTTCTCGTACGACCAGTTGCGCTGCACCGGCACTTTCAGCCCCAGCGACGGGATGGACAGCGTGCCGATATACTCGTGCCCATTGACCTTCTCGCCCGGCATTTCGATTCCCGGCACGCGCTCGTAGAGCTTACCCGTCGGCGCGGGCGTGGGTGTCGGCGTGGGTTCGGGGGATGGTGTCGGTTCAGGCGTTTCGGTCGGTTCTGGTGATTCCGTCGGCATGGGCGTTTCGGTGATTTCCGGCGTGCTCGTCGGATTTGATGTCTGCGCGGCATCCGGCGTGCTCGTCGGCTTCGGTGGATTCGTTGCAGTCCCTGCCGTCGGCGTATTTGTCGGCTTCGGTGGATTCGTTGCAGTCCCTGCCGTCGGCGCGCTCGTCGGCTTCGGCGAATTTGTTGCAGTCCCTGCCGTCGGCGCGTTTGTCGGCTTCGGCGGATTCGTTGCAGTCCCTGCCGTCGGCGTGCTCGTCGGCTTCGGCGGGTTCGTTGCAGTCCCTGCCGTTGGCGCGTTTGTCGGCTTCGGCGGATTCGTCGCATTCTCTGTCGTCGGCACGCTCGTCGGATTCGGCGAATTCGTCGCATTCTCTGTCGTCGGCACGCTCGTCGGATTCGGCGGATTCGTCGCATTCTCTGTCGTCGGCACGCTCGTCGGATTCGGCGGATTCGTCGCATCCCCTGCCGTCGGCACGCTCGTCGGTTTCGGCGGGTTCGTCGCAGGATTCGCCGTCGGCGCGCTCGTCGGTTTCGGCGGATTCGTCGCAGGATTCGCCGTTGCGGGCGCATCCGTCACAGGGGTGTTCGTGGCGGTTACGTCATCACGCGGAAAGTCAGTCGGCAGTGCGTCAGTTACAGCGGGCGTGGATGCTGCCGGGTTATCCGCCGCAGTGGCATCCGCCGTCGGCGCGTCGGTTATCGGCGCATCCGTCGCGGGTGTGTCCGTCGGCATCATCGTCGCGGTGACTACGGGCGGTGCGGCGGTCTGCTGCGATTCCATCTGCCGCTGAATGCGAATCTGCTCCAGCGCCATCAGCGCATCATCCGACTCCTGCTGCGCGCGGCTGGCATCCCACTGGTTGTAGCCCACCAGCGCCAGTGCCGCCAAAATCAGCACCAGCCCCAGCGTCATCAGCAAATTGCCCTTACGGTTCTTCATGCTCTTGGCTCCATTTCCGGTGCAGAATCCAGCCAATGACGAACAGAATCATGCCCGCACCCGCCAGAATCGGCACCGGCCACCACAGCTGCCCTGTTTCGGGAATCGGAGCGGTCGGGGTCGGCGTGACCGTGCGGCGGTTGGTAATCACATACACGCCGTTTTCGATGGAATATTCCGGCTCATAGTACACATCAGCCCCCAGAATCTCGTTGAGGGTGTACACATGGTCAGCCGGCAAATCCTTGAAGATATGATGCCAGTTGTTTTCGCTGTTCAGAATCACCGTGTCGATATGCTGACCGTCCTGCATCAGATGAATTTCAATCTGCACAGGGCGATATGTGCCGCGGTTGTCGTCGTCCCACACCTTGACGCACTCAAGGTCAATCAGCGCGGGCGAGCGTTCCAGCTTAATGGTGGAGAGGACGTCATACTGCCACTCGTCGTCCACATTGCGCGTCGGCACAGAGGTCAGGAAGGACTGGAAGCTGTACGCCCAGCCGCCGATGATAACCGGCGTGCCGGAAACAAGGTACAGACCGGGGTTGAGTCCCGCGAAGGCAACTCGACCGTTTTCATCCGTCGTGCCGGTGAAATCAGGCGTTTCGGACGCAGCAAGGGCTTTCATCGCTTCGGACGCGGCTGCCCAGTCCGCCGCGTTCTTCAGCGCGTTAATGTCGATATTCAAGGTGCTGTACGGGCTGCGCAGGGCGAACCGAGCGTCCGCATCCATGTCCGCCACCTGATACAGCTGGAAGGTCACGCCGGGCAGGTGCGCATCATCCTCGTTGTCATCCGCCTGAATGGCGAACGTCAAGGGGTGCGTCAAATCCACCCGTTCAAAGGCAAGCGCGCAGGGCGCAAGAAGAAGGCAGCACAATGCTGTCAGCAGGACAAGCGCCAGCAGGCGCGAGGGTTTGCGGCTCATCACGACCGCTCAGCTCCTTTCCGCTTCTTGTGTTTCGGGCTGGTCGTTACCAGCATGAGAATGAGGAGAATCAGCAGCATCGGCGCGGCGACAATCGGCGCGACGATGTAGGGGTCAATCACGAGTGCGTCCGCGGAGATACGCACGGATAGCTGCGCAAGCGATGTTTCGACCCGGTGTCCGCGGACAAGCAGCCGGTGCGAGTTAATGCCGTAGGGCGTGCAGGTGACGAGCGTGCACAAATCCATGCCGTCATAGATTTGCAGTGCGCTGACGTCATGCGGCTCAACAATGAGAATTTGGTCGATTTCATAGGTCAGCACCTTGTCCAGCACGCGGAGGGTGAAGGTATCGCCGTAGGTGAGCTGGTCAAGGTTGGTAAAGAGCTTGGCGGAGGGCAGCCCTCGATGCGCCGAGAAGGCGGAATGCGTTCCCGGTTCGCCGGTCGGCAGGCTTGTCCCCTCGATGTGACCGACGGCGACCTGAAGCACGTTGGCGTTCGTAGAGTGATACAGCGGCAGCGTCACGGCAATCTGCGGAATCTCAATCACCCCGATGATGCCCGAACCGCCGACATTCATCACCGCGTCGTACTCCTCGCGCTCCTCGTCGGTCATGATCAAGCGATCAACGGTGGACTGTGCGCGGAGTTTTTCGTTATAAGCGTTTGCCGCCGCCCAATCCGCCTCGTAATCCTTCTTGGACTCCTGCTCCACCACCGTGTTGTAGGTGGCTACGGCACGCGACTGGTGGAAGGAATTGTAGAAATCCGACACGGACGGGTACAGAAGGAGCGCCAGACCCACAAACAGCACCACAAACAGCAAAATGGTTGTCATATTGCGCTTCATGAGCCGCCTCCTTTCTGCAAACATGCTTCATTTTCCCATTTGGGAATGCCGGGCGGCGGCATTGCGCGCACCGCCCGGCAGGGGTTTCATCAGAACATGGGGATGTTCAACGAATTGCGGGAGAGAAATCAGATTTCGTCCGCTTCGGCCTTGCGGCGAACGATGAGGATGAGCGCCGCGCCCACGAACATCATGCCGCCCAGCACGTAGAAGATGGTCGTGCCGATGCCGCCGGTCTCAGGCAGGGTCGCACCGGACTTGTTGACGAGCTTGTTGTTCATCGTAGAAGCCGCCGTGAGTTCCATGGATGCGCTTGCGCCGCCAGCAGCTTCCTTGTGGTCTGCCGAAATCGTGATGGTGACAGGATCCAGCGGATTATAGGTAGCAGGAACCGTGGTTTCCTTCAGCGTGTACGTGCCGTGATCCAGACCGATGATGTTGAACGTACCATTGGCTTCCGTAATCATTTCATTGTTTGCGACATCCGTATAGGTATCATTCGGCTTCGTGGTGCCTGCGACAACGTAATTGCCAGCGGCATCCTTCCACAGCGGAACAACACGGTCATTTTGATCATAAAGCGTGAAGCCAGCGCCTTCCAGTTCGTTGCCTGCCTCAGCCGTGTTCGCATACTTCGTGTTGTTCACAACATAGGTGAAGAGCCACACATGGTCTTCCGGCGTTTTGCCCATGCCATCAGCATTGGGGTTGTTGGAGTATTCCAAATCGACGCTGTTCTTGTTGTCCGTGCTGTTGGCGCTCGCGTTGAAGACCTGCGCTTCTTCGTTCAGATACGCCGTGTAAACGACCTCAACCGTAATCTTGTCCGTAACAAGGATGCTGGTGTTTTCTTTCATCACCTTTTTCAGGTCTTCGATTGTGAGCGTCCAAGACGGCTTATCCTGATTTTCACCAACCTTGCCTGCGCCCTTCTGACCAGCCGTTGCAGTGCAAACATAATCGGTATCTTTCAGTGCGATGCCGTTCACCTTCACAGAATCAATCTGAACGAAGGTAATGCCCTTGGACATGGTGTCGTTGAAGACCAGCTTGTACGTCGGATAGTCATTATAATCCGCATTGACCGGAATGGTTGCGACCAGACGGAACTTGAAGTTCTCAAACAGCGCATGGTCGGCACTCTCGCCCCAGCCTTCCGGATTCACTTCTCCGCCGTTCTTTTCGGCATCGCCAACTTCGTCCTGCACCTGCTTGTCCACAGAGGGCTTTTCAGACTTTGCAGTCGCAACGATGTCCTTATCCAGCACCTTTACAATCAGCAGCGTGGCAGCGCCGTCCTTGCCTTCCAGCTTTGCCTGATTGTCCCGCACAAGGTAATAGCCGGGGGTCAGCTTCTTGCTCGTGCCGGGGGCTGCTTTGGTGGAAGCGAACGTATCAACCGGAGTGGAGTCAGCATTCCAGTACTTCGTGATTTCAGCCAGCTTTTCCTGATTCGTGCCCGAAACAGCTTTCAGAGCATCCAGAACAGCGTCCGGAACAGGGTCGCCAGTCCTGACCGCATCAGTATCGTTCTTGGCATTTGTGCCCCACTTGACGCTCGTCAGCACCTTTACTCCTGCATTTGTTTCAACATCAGCAGTGAAAATCTGGTACACTTGGTATTCGTGATCCACATCGTCCTTCGGGTTTACCGTAATCGTAAAGCCTTCCGCGTCAGTAGACGGATTTTCCACTTCCGTTGCGCCCGCGACAGTGACCATGCTCAGCACGAGCATCATGGCCAGCAGAATTGCCCAAAACTTTTTCATGGTTTTTCTCCTTTTCGTTGTCGTTTTTCATTCATTGGGAAACGTTTTTCGGGGATTACCGGGGTTGCCTACGTCGGGAGGTCTCCTGACGTATAGCTGCTATGCTTTTTTTCATTCCTCCTCCCGTCGTTTTTTTCCCCATGTTTATACAAGGGCTTTCGCCCGCGTATACGGATTGAGAATCCCCCGGAAGGGGGGCTGCCGACTGCTCAGCAGCCTTCCCTCCGGCGTTTGATTTCCTGCCCCAGCAGCAGAGCCGCCGCCGCCATCAGCAGCAGACCGCCCAGCGTAAACGGCAGTGTACCGATGCCGCCCGTCTCGGGCAGCGTGTAGGTAATGGGTGTGTTCGTAATCTGGAAGACGCGATTTTCGCTGTTCGCGGGAATCGGCGCGGTGTTCGTGGCGTTCGTGTCGTCCGTCACCAGCTGCCAGCCGCTGCCCACCGGGGTCTGCTCTTTGGCGTAGTAGCGGTAAATGTTGCCACCCGCGTCATACGCCGGGAGATTGTACCACTTGTAGCCCCACCAGATGTTCTTGCTGCCTTCCGGCGCGGTGTATTCAACCACTTCGCCAAACTGCCAGCCATCCAGATTCTTCGCGACGACCTTCCCCGCTTCCGCGTCCCAGCCAAGGGTAACGGTCGCGATGATCTTGTCGCCGTCCGCCGCCGTTTCCGCGGTGGTCTGCTTGAGCGTCAGCGTGATGTCCGGGAGGTTCGCGGGATTCAGCGTGAACTGATTGTCCAGCGACGTCCAGACCTTGCGGGCGCTGACGTCGGTCAGGGTGTTGGTGACGGTGAGTGTCTTGACGTTCAGGTTGATTTCCGGCCGTTCGCCGTTCGTCGGGTCAGAAGCCGAATGGACTTCGTTGCCTTCTGCGTCCACTTCCTTGACGTAGTAGTACCATTCGCCGCTTGCGCCTGTATCCTTGTCGAACCAGTAGCGCGGCAGGCGTGTCAGCGTCAGCGTTGCGGCGTCCGTCGGCGTGTCCGTGCCGACCGTCAGCTTCACGGTGCCGTCCGGCAAGATCGTCGCGTCCATGTTCGCTTCCAGCGCGCCCAGCAAGGGCGTGTAGCGTTCGTGTTGGGGAAGACCAGCGCCGTCACGCTTTTCGCGCCAGATTTGCAGGTACACGACGGTATTGCGGACATTCAGCGGCAGTTCGCTTTCGCTGCCTGCGGGGAAATACGCCTGCTTGAACTGTTTGGTGATTTTCAGCTGCGTCGGCGTGTTGGTAATCGTGCCGATTTCGTTGAAGCCCAGCTCCAGCTTGCCGTCCGGCAGGTTGTTCAGGTAGCCCGCCAGCTCCACTTCGCGGATGATGAAGGACGCACTGTTGTAGTCCGGCAGATTCCGGATGGTCACGCGCCACGGTTCATCCGCCTTCGCCAGCCCCGACACATGCAGGTAGGGCGCGCCGTTAATCTGCACCAGCTCCGCCGTGAGCGAACTCGGCGTGCAGATAACGTCCTTCAGGCTGAAGTAGCTCTTTTCCAGCAGGTTTTCCGTTTTCCACTGCGTGGAGTAGACTTTCTGATACTTCATCATGACTTCAAGGTAGATGTCCTGCATCATGCCCTCTTCGCCGAACGTGTCCGCGTCCGCCCATTGCTTGACAATGCTGATGCTCTTGGGCACGTTGGTGATGGTCACGTTGTTTTCCGTCGTATCCTTGAAGGTGATGTAGAGAATCGAGCCGACGAGTTCGCTTTCATCCGCCGTCATCACCGGCGTGTAGCGGTCCAGCGTGCCGTTGCCGACGCTCGTGTTTTCGAAGATGTAATAGCGGTACTTGCGCAGGCTGCCGTCGGGATTGAGGGGCGTGTCGTACAACGGCAGGTTGTCGATGGTCAGCTTCCAGCCGTTTTCCGCCGACAGGACGTAATTCTGCTGGAACGGGTCGTGGCACCAGTTGTAGTGCACCACGCCGTCCGAATCCGTCCAGTTTTCGCCCCAGACGTTGCGTAAGAGCGAAATCGACACCTGCTTGATGTCCAGCGGGTTCTGTGCGCCGTCGTACTCCACTTCTTCCGCCCACTGCTTCACAATGTTGAGCTTGCCGGTCTGCACGTTGGTGATGGTCGCGCTTGCGTCCGCGATGGTGACTAAGAAGCTTCCTTCCATTTGTGACGAAGAGGCTTTGAACGCATCCTTTGCCTTGATTGGCTCGCCAGCCGAATTGAGTTCAAGGACGTCGCCCACTTCTTTCGGCCAGTTCGCCGAGAAGGTGTAACTGGGGAGCGTACCGCTCACAGGGTCTTCCGTCAGCTCATAGGTGTAAACATGCGCCGTGTGAATAGAGCCGTCCGGATTATACTCAACATAGTACGCTTGCAGCGGTTGCGTTGTCGTCCAGTTTCCATTCGCATCCGGCATTATTTCAACGGTATCCGAATTGGGGTCGTAAGTTATCCACCCTGCCTCTTTTGTCCATGAATGCGTTGTCTCAGTCAAGTTGAGCGTAACCTTTTCCGGCTTCTTGGTGACATTGACCCATTCTTTCGTCAAATTGAGGTTGAGATTTCCCATTTCATACCCCGGCAGGTTCCTCGCGTGGATGTTCGCCGTTCCGCCGTCTGCAGGCTGGTTCACCGCACCGGTTGTTTTCTTGACAAGCGTAGCGTCGCCTGTGTAGCTCACCTGATACAGATACGGGTTTAGCGCACCATTAATCGTTTCGTACCCCTCTACGATGTAATAGTAGTACGGCTTCTTCTGCGCTTCGCCGTTCTCATTCACCGTAAAGTAGTACTTCGGCAGGTTGTTGAACTCCCAAACCGGTTCTTCGCCGCCCTCCGTCCAGTTTTTCGTGACGTAGGTGTACTGCTGATCAGCCGTCTTGATGGGATTGCCATTTCTGTCAAAGGTGAGCTGCTTTTTCGCCTGAATCAAGCAGAACGTCAGCTCATCCCTGTCGCGGAAGCGCGCCCAAGTCTTGTCCACCTTGACGTTGAACCGCTCGACGTAGTAGTTCTTTTCGGTCACTTCCGGGAGCGTGTCCGTCAGCGGCTGACGATAAATCTCCTTGATATCGGTCAGTGCCGCGTCTGTGAAGTAGTCCTCCGGCTGCTGCGGGAAGTCCGCAGGCAGATGCTGCGTGCCGAAGTAGCCGTCAATCGCCGCTTCCGACACCTCGTAGGTGTACGCCCACGCGGATTTCACCGTGCCGTCGGCGTTGTATTGCGCATAAACCGACTGCGTTTCGTTCCAGTCTGCCCAAAGCGCCGTGTACGTTGCCGTGGTGTCCAGCTCGATCGTCTTTGCGGTGGGCGTTTCCGCTGTCCAGCCCGTATCCGGGGCATAGACATGGCGGGTGCGCGTCACGGTAATCTTCGCCTTCGTGCCTTCCGGCGTGGGCTTGTCCGCGGGATTGCCGGAAGCGTCCAGCCACTGCTTCGCCACGTTGAAGCGGTACAGACCTTCCTTCTCGCTCGTCAGCTTGTTGTTCGTCACGGTGACGGTGGTGCTGGTGTTCGCATCGCCCTCCGTCGTCACGAAACCGTCCGCCGGGCTATAGCTGACGCTGAACGGGAGGGTGGCTTCGTTTTGGTACTTGACCTCCTCCACCTTGTAGCGGTAGCTTTGCCTGATGGGCTGATTCTGCTCGTCGAAGCCCGTCACAGCGTACTTCGGGAAAGTGCCGAACACGACCTTGCTTGTGTTCAGGCTGCTGATGCTCATGACCCTCGTGACCGCTTGGAAGCTGTCGTCCGCGACCCACGCGCCGTTCTCCTGCTTTTCGCGGGTCAGGCGGAAGGTCAGCGTATCCTGCATGTTTTCAGGCTTCGCGCCTTCACCCCAGCGCTTCTCGGCTTCGATGGTCAGCTTCGCGATCTCGTAGTTCCGCAGCGTCGCCGTGCCGCGTGCGTTCTGCGCGTCCGCCTTCGGATTGGCGGGATTCCCGTCCGTGAAGTACTCGCTCGGGTGCTGCGGGAGACCGCTGTATGCCAGCTGGCAGTAGAAGCCGCTCGGCACGTTCAGTTCCCGGAGGCTGTAGGTGTAGGCGTGAGCGTTTTGGACAACGCCGTTTTCCATGGCGACCGTGTAGGTTTCCAGCCCCTCGAACTTGGCGCTCCATTTGTTCGCTTCTGCCAGCGTGACCGTGTCGCGGCGTTCCGTGCTGCCCTTCGTCCACGCGCCGTTGACGTAATCCCAGCGCGTCTTGTAGAGCGCGACCTGTACGCCGCCGAATTCCTCGGTAATCGTGTGCTTTGTGCCATCCGGCGCGTACCATTTCTTGGACAAGTCGATGCTGATTTCGCCGTACTTGTCCTCCGGGCGGTAGACGTTGGTCAGCGTCGCCGTGACCGTGCCGGTGGTTTTGCTGGCGTTCGGGTCGATGGTGTAGGTGATGCCGGATGTGGTGTAGCTCGGCACTTTGCCCTCGACGATGTAGTAAATGTAGTAGAGCTTGTTGCCGTTCGCGTCCGCGCCGGTGGATTCCAGCTGCGACCACTGGGTGTGCCAGCCGTTCGCTGCCGTCAGCGTAGCCTCGCGACCGCCGTAAGCGTCGTCCGGGTGCTGGCGAATTTTTGCCCACTGCGCATCGGTGAACTGCGTGACCTGCGTCGGCACTTCGTCAACCGGTGTGCCTTCCGGGGTCATCGTGATGCTCACGTTGTTATAGTAGCGACCGTCCTGCCATTTTCCTTCCCAGTTTTTCCACTGCAAGCAGAAAATTACTTTTTTCTGATGCGTCATCTTGGTGGTGTAAACGAACTGTTTTCTCGACGTATCTTGCGGTTCCAAGACCACTTCTTTTCCGTCTACGCGAGCCACAATACGCGCAGCGTTGTCAAGTGCGCCATCAAGCAGGTTCAGCGTTAGCGTAACGTCCTGATTCTCCGGGAACTGCTGCGCAACCTTCGTGCTATTGTTGACCATTTCCGCAGACAGGATGCGTTGCGGATTCTGCGTTGCATCCGTGTTCAGCACGTCGGTATACTGTTCCTGCGTCAGCGCATAGCGGCGAAGCATCACGAGTACGCTGGCAGGGCGCGCATTCTCATGGGCGTCGTCGCCAGCCCAGTTCTTCTGCACCTCCATGTCGTGGCGGTCCTTGCTGTTCTTCACCTGAACGTTGATGCTCGCAGAGCCGTTGATGGTGTGCGGGCCATCCACCACGCCTTTGATGCCGGAAGCAGTCATGAGCTCCTGCAGCCGACTCTTCGAAATCGTGCCGAAGCTGCCATTGTTGAGATCGTCCGGGTATCTCGCCGGGTGTTCTTCGGTATCGTCCGCTCTCGGAACGATGTGGAAGACGACCAGCGGGCGATCCTCCAGCACGAGGTGGTACGGCTCGACTGCATGCGTTTCCGCCAGCATGTACGCGACGTTCGGGTCGAGGGGACGCTCGTTCAGCTTCGCCGAATTGTATTGGTAAGTAATCATACCGCTTTGATCCGTGTAGACCTTACCATTTTCGCCGCCAACCGCCTCGAACTTGTTGGTTTCCGTGTTCCATGCGTAGAGGGTGAACTCCGTTCCCGGCAGCAGCAGCGAGGTGTTCGCGCTGTCCACCTTGCGGATGACCAGATTGTTGTGGATGTAGCCGCCGCCCTGACTGAAGTAGTCGTTATTGCTGTTGTTCAGTTCGGTACTTGAGCCGTCTTTTCCTTCAAGGTTTGCGTGGTTTCTCAACGCCGGACTGATGCCCTTGTGGTTCACGTCGTTGAAGTTGTACTCGTTCGTCACCTCAGGCGGCAGCAGAATGTTCTCCTGCGCCGTGTATTCCAGAATCAGCGCCTTGCCGTCCGGAACGGTGACGGTTATGTTCAGGGAACGTTGAGCGGGAACCGTTCCTTTTACCTTCTCACTGTAATTGTAGTTGGAATTACTGAAGACGTTTTCCGTTTCCGTGAACTCCATCTTCCAGAGATACTTCTCTATCTCTGCGCCGCGCAGCAGATGCCCCTTGCCGCTTTCATCAACGTCCAGAATCGGATTGCCGTTTTCATCCTTCAACGCCTCATAGAGCCTGAAGGAACCTTCATCCAACGTCACATTGCGCAGATAAGGATACACGCCAGCCAATCCAAGAACGTCATAGGTCAGCGTATCCGTCAGCCTGAGCGTGCTGGATGCCGGATTCAGCTTCGCGCCTGCCTGGTTGATGTCGATGGTGTAGGTGATTCGCGCCTGCTGGTCGCCGCCCTTGACGCTGTAGCCCTTCTGGACGTTCACCGCCTCGACCGTCTCTTCCTCGTAGGTCAGCTCGGTCTTCTGCTCCTTGTGATAGAGCGCCGCGTCGTATCTCACGTCCAGCTGGTTGTTCAGCACGCCCAGCGCCAAACTGCCGTTCACTGCGGTTGCCAGGAAGTCGTCGGCAATCTTGCAGTGAACCTTGACGGTCATATCCGCCTTGCCGTTGAGGATCGTTTCCGAACCGCCGGTATTCTCATTCGGCTTCATGGAGATGTTGATTCTCTGCTGCTGCTGTGCGCCTTCGCCCACCGCCGCCAAATCAGCCTTGATGGAAATGCGCTGCTCGCCCCACTCGTTGCTGACCTCATAGCCATCCGGAATCGTACCGGCATTGTCCAGCTTCTTATTGACAACGGTCATCTTCGTGCTGTCCGTTTCGCTAAGAATCAGCCTCGAGCCGCCGTATTCGATGTACTCCACCACAATGTGCGGCGGGAGCGTTTCGGTCAGGGTGATTTCGTCGTGCGCCACGCCATCATTGCGCAGGAGGATGGTCCAGTACAGCTCGTTTTCGTGGATGGTCTGCCCGTTCAAATCACCAACGCCATGGTTGCCGAACTTCTTCTCCACCAGGTCGTTCGGGGCGGCCTTGTACCACGCGTCTCCGTTTTTGCCCGCGTTAACAGCCGTGTTCTTGAAGTCAACCCCGCTCGTGCGGGACTGTTCCAAATAGATGGTCGTCTGATACGGGAGCGTAACGCTTGTCGTCGCGTTCACATCCGTATTGGCGTCGTTCAGCACAACGCCTTCGCCCGTCGTTTCAAACCGGAAACCATAGTAGTAGCCTTCCGTCAGCGTCGTTTCCGCAGACACCACCATCGTGCCTTCATTTTTGCCCTGACTGTCGCAGGTCAGCAGCGTAATGGTGTACGGCACATTCTGCGCATCATGCTTTTTCACAACATCGAGGTCTTTGATGGCGTTGAGCAATGTCTGCGCCTGAGCCGCCGTCATGTAGTGCTGCATGATTTCTATTCCGTTTTTCCATTCCACCTTCTTGTCAAGCGTATCGCCGAAGTTCAGCTTATACTGAACATCCTTCGTCGCCGGGAAGGTGTATGTCGCGTTCCACGCTACCGGATACAGACCATCGGTGTATTCGCCGTTCTTCGTCGGATCCGCCGGCATACTCGCGTCAACCGACTTCACCACATTGTAACGCTTGTCCTGCCCTACATGCGCGGTGCTTGTCTTTTGTTCGCCATCGAATTCCGCCGTGTTTGTAATCTGTTGATCCTGCGCGGTTGCTTCCACCGGCGTTTTGTATTGGATTACGATCTTAGCGGTGGTGTCCTTGAATTTCAGCTGCGGTTTGCCGTCCACGCCGGTTTCCACGGTAAAGTAATCCGTGTAGTTTTCAGCGGTGATAGGCGCGTTATTCGCCGTGATTTGCGACACATAGCCCTTGCCGTCCGTCTTCGAAAACAGCAGACTGCCGTTTTCGTCCACAAGCTGGTCGAACATCGTGTCCGTCAGCGTCTTGTCCTTGATGTTGAAACGGTTTTCGTTGACGGTGAGCGTCCACTGAATGCAACCCTCATTGCTGTTGTACCCGCTGCTCTTTTGCAGCTTTCTAATCTGAACGTCAGTAGGGTTGCTGTTAGAGGAATCCTGGGAATGATCCCACTTTCCGCCACTCTGCGCAGTGAAAGTATTTGTCAGCTGATCGTATTCACCGGTCATTCCGTCCTCGTCGAACGTGTATTCATACTTAATTTCGTATGTTTCATTTGCCGAAAGCGGCGGCAGCACATAGTCCGTCGTCATGGTATAGACCTTGCCGCTTTCGTCCGTCGTGTTCGCATAAACGTAGTGAATGTGCGTTCCCGTCGTACCGCAGGCGCATGTACCGTCCGTCTTGATTTCTGTCGAAGCAGAGTCAACAGCCGGCACCTGACTCCAGTTAGAGTGTACTTTAACCTCCGTGACGGTCATGTTTGTCAGGGCCATTTGCTTATTCACAGCCGTCATGACGTCTTGAGCAGTCGCGTTCTTGCCGTTCGTGCCCTTTGTGGATTCAATTTTGACGGTATACTCAATCGTTCCTTTTTCCCAGTTGACATTAGCCCCGCTTTTCCAAGTTCTCAAATCGCTGAGGAGGGAGTTGTTGCCCCTGTCGATGTCCTCCCACTTCACGGTAGTCGATGCGCCACCGAACTTGATGGTCAGGTCGTCGTTGCCCAGATTCTCAACATCGTCCTTGCGGATTTCGGCGCTCATCTTCATGGTGCCGGTGCGGTCGTCATGGCTGGGGTTGTTCCGGACAAAGTCCATATACTCGTCGGTGAACCACATTTCAACTTGTTTCGTTGCGGGATTATACTGGAACTTAAACGCCGGCTTTTCATTGCTGAATTTGGCGTCCGTGCCCGACCAGACAGAAGTGCTGTCCGTTTTGATATGCGTATTCTCTGCCGGAATAATAATCTTATTGCCTTCGCCATGGCGCAGAATAGCTTCATCCGAAATCTTGAAGTCCGCCGCGAAGCTATAGTTGTACGCATTGGCATTTTCCGGAAGTATGATGTTCGATACCGTAATATTGGTAATCTGCATGCCGCTCTCGCTGACGGCAGGCGGTTCGTTCGCCATCATCTGGAAGTCCGGGTCAAGTCCAAACGACGGCATCATCATGTCGTCCGGCTTCGCGGCATCAGCGTCCATCGACGGAATCACCGTAAGCGCAGGTGTCGGGGACGGCTCGTCCATCGGGGCAACAGTTTCGGCGGCGTTTTCCGTCGGCGCAGGCGTTACAGTCGGCGCAAGCGTCGGTTCTTCCGTAGGCGTGGGCGTTGCCGTGGGCGCTTCCGTGGGCGTTGACGTTGCTTCGGGGGCTGCCGTCGGCTCAGCTGTCGCTTCGGGTGCTTCCGTCGGCTCAGCCGTCACTTCGGGGGCTTCCGTCGGCTCAGCCGTCACTTCGGGCGCTTCCGTCGGCTCAGCCGTCACTTCGGGCGCTTCCGTCGGCTCAGCTGTCGCTTCGGGGGCTGCCGTCGGCTCAGCTGTCACTTCGGGGGCATCCGTCGGCTCAGCTGTCACTTCGGGGGCATCCGTCGGCTCAGCCGTCACTTCGGGCGCTGCCGTCGGCTCAGCTGTCACTTCGGGGGCTGCCGTCGGCTCAGCTGTCGCTTCGGGCGCTGCCGTCGGCTCAGCTGTCACTTCGGGCGCTGCCGTCGGCTCAGCTGTCACTTCGGGGGCTGCCGTCGGCTCAGCTGTCACTTCGGGGGCTGCCGTCGCATCGGGGTTCGGGGTCGGGTCATAGTAGCAATCCGCCGTGTGCGTGTGCTCTTCTTTGCCGCAGATATAGTGGCCTTCGTAGCAGTCCGCCGTGTGATGATGGCCGGAATCCTCCGCCGTCACCGTCACAACGCATTCATTCGTATGCTGATGCCGCAGCACCTGAATGTAGCCGCAGGTGTAGTAACCGGTTTTCGCATCGACGCAGGACGCGGAATGCGTGTGCACTTTCGCCGGGTCGGGATAGAGCTTGCATTTCAGTTCGCCGCGCACCATCTCGTAGCAGGAATCATCATGCGTGTGTGCGCCTTCGCCCTCAAACAGACCGCAAGTCGGTTCTTCCGTCGTCGGATAGCAGGCATCCGTGTGGTGATGCGCGCCCTCGCCTTCCGTCAGGCCGCAGGTGTACGTCCGGGTCACTTCGTAGCAGCTGTCATCATGGACATGCGGCATGTCGGAGTTCGTCGCAACGTCCTCGGTGCAAATCAGCGTGCGCGTTTCCGTCACGCAATCCGCCGTGTGCTGGTGGCCTTCACTCTCAAACAGACCGCAAGTCGGTTCTTTTGCCCGATAGCACGCATCCGTGTGGATGTGCCCCTCGCTTTCCGGCAGCGTGCAGGTCAGCTGCTTCTCCCAGTTGTAGCAGGCATCCGTGTGCTTGTGCATCGGATGCTCCTCCAGCGTGCAGATAAGAACGCCGTTGCTGTCGTAGCACTTCTCGTCATGCTCGTGGATGTAGCCATCCCAGTAGCCGCAGCTGAGTTTGCCCTGCGCATTGTAGCAATCGGAGGAATGGCGGTGCGGCTCAAAGCTGCAGCGCATAATATCGGTAAAGACTGTCTCCGCCTCGCGCTCGGAAATCAGGCAGGTCAGCTCATCCACATAGCAGTCCGCCGTGTGGGTATGCTCCTCCAGCCCGCAGTACGTTTCCGCCGCCATCGTCAGACCCGGCATCATCAGCACATAAGACGTGCAGATGGCGACAACGAGTGCCAGCGCCGTGACCGTCTTGAGCAGACGCATCCGGCGCTTCCGCTGCGCAACGTATCTTTCTGCTAATTCCATGAGTTTGCGGTTCATGTCAGCATCCTCCGATTCTGGAACCTGTGTTCCTCTTCTTGTTGTATTGCACTTACGTTATTGTAGGAATCCAAAGCGGTTCAGCGGCCAAATGCGGAGCGTTACGCGCCCCATAATCTGCTCTTCGGACACTGGGCCAACCAGTGTGCTTCGGCTGTCGCGCGAGGTGGAGCGGTGATCACCCAGAACAAAATACCGCCCGTCCGGCACTTGGTACGGCAGCGTGATGGAGCAGTCGCCCAGCGCGCGATCGGTGATGTACGGCTCATCAAGCAGTTCGCCATTGATGTAGACGTTGCCGTTTTCGTCGATGTTGACCCACTCGCCCGGCAGGCCGATAACGCGCTTAATCAGCACCTTATTGTTGTAGTAAAAAGCGATAATATCGCCGCGCTGCGGATTTGACCCGCGCACGACCATTGTGATTTCACCCTGCCCGACCACCGGCGTCATTGACGTGCCGGTGATTTGCAGGATGGGCATGACCATGGTTGCAATCAGCACCGCGACCGCCGCCACCACCAGCAGCGTATAGAGCGTGCTGCGCAGGGCGCGGTTGTAGCTGTGCTTGCGCTTTTCATGCTTCAGTTCCGTTTCCAATTGTGCGGATGTGGGGTTCATTTCCCGCAGCAGGTGGGCGCGTTCCGCCGCTTCCTGCGTGTCGTTGAGCAATTGTTTGCCCGTTTTCTGCTGATTCTTGTCTTCTGACACCTGCGCGCCCTCCCTTCTGTCATGTTTCTTTACTGCTGATTGGCGGCTTTCTTTGCGCGCGCGAGGATTTCCTGCGCTTGGCTTTCTGCCGCGCTGATTTTCTCCTGGCACAGCCGCTCGACGTTCTGCTGATACTGTTCCGCGGCCTTCTGCGCCGCCTCAAACACGCCGTTTAACTTCAGCGATGCCTCCGCAATCGAGCCGCACGTTTCCAACTGCAGCTGCTGACTTTGCAGCGCCGCTTCTGCCGCATTCAGCCGCTGCTCCAGTGCTTCAAATTCCCGTGCCTGTTCCAGCAGCAGTTCCAGCAGCTCTGCGCGTCCCAGCTTCCGCAGTTCCTTCTCTGTCACAGTTCACGTCTCCTTCACATGTAACTCATTTATTGTTTCTCGATATGTAATTCGCCAGATTTCCGGCAAATCACAGTTCGAGTTCTCACATGGTTTATTATACCATCAAATCTTCAACTGTCAAGACGGAAAAATAACATTTATTATGCTCATTTTGTGCATTTTTGTGTGTTTTTGCCTTACTTTCGTGTGGCAATTTTGTCATTTCCATCTGTTAACGGCTGTTAGTTTCCTGAGTATTGTTATTTGCATGTTAAAACTATCGTAATAGGAATATTTTTTTGTCTGTTGCTTTCCTCGATTTTTCGGAATTTTCGTTCAGCGCGTGCAAATTTTCGACCGCTTTTTTCTTTGTTTTCACGCCATTCGTTCGTCTTTTTCAATGTAACATTCCAAACTTGGCAAACAGAAAACAGCAAAATATTGTTGATTCACAAAAAAAGCAGGAGCAGCCCGTAAATTGTGCTGCTCCTGCCAAATATTCTGTTATCCATTCGGGTTTGCGCTGTCGTCATCCTGGCGATACTGATCTGTACGGCGACGATGGCGCGGCGCTTCCTCTGCCGATTTCGCCACCGGGCGCGCATACGGATTCTCCATCGTCGTCGTGCTCTTCGGCGCGGCAGTGGACGGGGTCTCCTGCGGCTTCGTCAGGGGCTGAATCGGCGTGCGATAACCGACTTGCGGTCGGTTTTGCATGTCCTGCGTCTGCGGAACGGGTGTCGCCGGGCGCACCTGCACGGGCGAAACGCCATTGCTCGTCTGCGGACGCTGCTGCGGGGTCGTGTACGCGCCGGTGCGCATCTGCTGCGGCTGGCCCGCCTGACGTGCAACCGGACGATCCGCATTGCGCGCTGCCTGTGCGCGGCGCTGTGCCGCCTTCATGGCAACTTCACGCTGTTTCTTCTGGTATTGCATGAAGGCGAATCCGCCGCCGCCCAGCAGCAGCACGACCGCAATCACGATGAAGATAACCAGCCCGCTGTTGCCGCTCTCGTTCACCACAGGGTACGTCGTGGCTGCAGTGGGCAGCGGTTCGAGCGTCGGTGTGGGCGAAGCGGAAGGCGTCGGCGTGGCGGTTTCCTGCGCAGGGGCAGTTGTGGGCGAAGTCAGCGGACCGGGCGTTGAAAAGCCCTGCCACGGCACATAGCTGACCGTTGCGCCGCTGCCCTTCCAGTCGTTGATGGTCTTGTCTTCTTCCGGAATCAGACCGCTGGTCGGTTTTGCAGCGGCATTCCCCGTCGTGTTGTTCTGGATGCCCTGAATGTACTCGCTGCTTTGCAGGAACTCTTCCAGCTCCTCCACCGTCATCCAATGGAAGTATTTTCCGTTGACGTAACCTTCTTGGTCATTGTAGCGGATGTGATACCACGTTTCGCCGTCCGTTCCGGTCGTTGTGCCGAGGACAAAGCAGAACGCGTAGTTGTACAGCTTTCTGATACGGCTTGCGTTCATGCTGGGCTGCTGGCGGAAGTTGACCGAGGTCGTCGTGGTCACATAGCCATAGCTGGAGTAGTTCGTCGGGTCGTAGGGCTGGGGCGTGGTGACAAGCGTGGGTGCGGGCGTGGCGTTCAGGTTGTTCAGGTACGCCTCGATTTCCGCCTGCGTCATGAAGCGGAGCATGTCATAGCGCACATAGCCCCACTGCCCATTATACTGCACGCGGTGCCACGGCATACTGCCCAGATAATCCTGCCCGGAGACGTAGACAACTTCGCCCTGCATCAGGTACGCCTCAATCGCGCTGAAGTCGCCCGCCATCTGCCGCAGCGGCACGTTGTTGCCCACGGCGTAGGCGTAGCCCATCTCCTGCGCGGGAACAGGCGTCAGGTACGGCGTGGGGCTGGGCGTCGGCGTGCTGCGGGACTGGTTCCACTGCTGAATGTACACCTGCGCCTGCGCGTCGGTGACGTAGCGGAGGTTCGCGTCCGGCACATAACCAGACGTCCCTTCCAGCGTGGTCACAATGTCCCACGTTTCGCCTGCCGTGCTCAGCTGGCTATTCACATACACCAGCACGTTCGCCTGCAGCGTCGCCATGACATAGTTGCCCGTGCCGATGCCGGTGCGCATTTCGGTTTCGCGCGTGGTGACGGCATATCCCTCATACGGCACAGCGGTCGGCGTCTGGGTCGGAGCCTCGGTCGGAGTCTGCGTCGGCGCGGCGGTCGCCACCTGACGATACCAGAAGGCAATATCCGCCGCATCCATGCTCAGCGTGCCGTCTTGGAAAACAGTCAGGGTGATTTGCTCGCTGCCGGGAATCAGCTCATAGCCATCCCGCAAATTCGTCGGCATCGGGCGCAGGGTGTATGTGCCGGGGGCGAGCGTCATCGACTGCGCATTCGCCACCGGGCTGCCGTAGCTGTCCAGATACTGGATGGTGATGGTCGCGTTCTGCGGCGCGGCGGTCGGGGTTGCCGTCGGCACTTCCGTTGGAATTTCGGTCGGAATTGCCGTCGGGGTCTCGGTCGGAATCGGCGTTGCCGTCGGCACAGGTGTTGCGCCAGTGGATGCGGCATACGCGTCGCTTTCCGCCTGCGTCATGATGTTCAGGAATTCGCTTTTGATGTAGCCGCTCTGTCCATCCACCATGACGACGCTCCACCGTTCGCCCTTGTCATTCAGCATTTCGTTGACGACGTAGACGTTCGAGCCATTCGCCAAGCGCTTGATGACCGTGTTGCTCTTGCTGGTCGAGGGCTCACTGCGGAACGCCACCTTATTGCCGTTGATGGTCGCGTAGCGGTTGACCGGCTGCCCGACGGGAATCGGCGCTTCGGTGGGCGCAGTGGTCGGCGTTTCGGTCGGAATCGGCGTATTCGTGGGCGCTTCGGTCACGGGAACATCCGTCGCAGCGCTTTGAATCGGGCGGTAATAGAACGCAAGGTCTTCCGCCGTCGCTTCGTCGCCGTTGATGGCAATGGTGCCGTCCGCGTAAATCGTCAGTTCGAACGACGTCCAGCTGCTTTCAAGCTCGTAGCCGGGAATGCTGTCATACGCGGGCGTGACGTGGTACGTTCCCGGCATCAGCTCCGCCACGCTTGCGTCGGCAATCTCCTCGCCAAGCGTGTTGTAGTAGCGGATGGTGACGGTCACGAACTGCTGCGCGGGCGCGGGGGTATCGGTCGGCGCGTCCGTCGCCGGAATGTCCGTTGCAGGCACGTCCGTTGCGGGCGCAGGCGTGTCCGTCGGCGCTTCCGTCGCGGGAACTTCCGTCGGGGTCTGCACCGGGTGGTAGTAGAATCCGACCGCATCCGCCGGAATTTCTTCGCCATCCATGTACAGCGTGCCGTTCGCATCCACCGTCAGGTCAAACTGCGTCAGGGTGCTGTCCAGCTCGTAACCGGGGATTTCGCGCTCCGGAATCATCGGGTACGTCCCCGGCAGCAGTTCCTTCACCACCGGATCGGCAATTTCCACGCCGCTCATGTCGAAGTAGTGAATCGCCACCGGCATCGTCTGCGGAGCGGGGGTGTCCGTCGGCGCGGGGGTATCGGTCGGCGCTTCGGTTGCGGGTGCTTCCGTCGTGGGAATATGATAGTAGAAATACACCTCGCTCGGCGTCGCGATACCGCCGGAAACGTTCACTTCCACCGTGCTTTCCGTGCCGGGCATCGGCACATAGCCGTCCGCCATGCCCTGCGGATTCGCCGTCACAAGGTGTGTCCCCTCGCCCAGCGTCAGCGTGTCGTCCATCGCAACAGGCTCGCCTTCGGAATTGAGGTAGTGCACGGGCACGTTCACTTCGGTTGGCTGCGGGTCAGCGTAGAAGAAGGATACACTCGCCAAGTCGGTCGTACCGTCAGGACGCAGCGTGACCGTCTGCGGATTTTCGCTGATGAGGTCGTACCCGCCCACGCGGTCGCTGGCGGCATAGATGTAGTTCACGCCCTCGGTCAGCGGCTGCGACTGCTGATCCAGCAGCGTGCCGTTCTCGTGATAGTAGAACACGTCGATGTTGGATGTTACCGGCTGCGGCGTGGCATAGTGGAACACAACGGGATTCACGCTCGCCGTGCCGCCGTTGTCCACCCACACATGCACCGTGTCCTCGCCGACAAGCTGATACCCAGCAGTCATCGCGCTATTGGCGGTGACATAGTTGTCGCCCTGATTCAGCGTCACATACTGCGTGTCCAGAATCGTGCCGTTGTCATCCAGCTGATACAGCACGGTCACTTCCGCCTGAATGACGGGCGGCTCGGTCGGGGCTTCGGTGGGCGCTTCCGTCGGCGCTTCGGTCGGCTGCTCCGGCACGGCGTAGACAAAGCGCACCTCGCTCGGCGACGCGTTGCCCATGCTGTCCACAAACACATCCACCACACCGGACGCGGGCTTGACAAGCAGATAATCCCACGGCACAACACTGGAATTTGCGTACACCTGGGTACTCGCGTTCGTCAGACAGCTTGCGTACTGGAAATCCAGCTGCTGGCCATCCTCCGTCACATAGTACACCGGCACGTTGACGCTCTCCTGCGTGGGCGTTTCGGGCATTCCCTGCGACGAGAGGTACAGCGGGAACATCCCTTCATAGACGCTGTTGCAGTAATAATCCACTTCATACGAATACATCGGGTCAAGGGCGGTCGCATCCTGCGTCCACATGATTTCCGACGCATAATCTTTCAAGTAGAAGGTATACGCCGGGTCAGACGATACAACCTGCACCTGAACCGTGCTGAAAAGGGCGGACGCATCCAGCGTCGCCCAATACGCATGTTCCGCGCTGTCAGGCACGGGGAACGCCTGCGTTGTCTGCTGCTGACCCTGCGAATCCGTCCAAATGACGGACACGACGACGTCCTCCCAGCGATCCAGCGCCAGCGCCGGAACCATCGCGGTTGTCATCAGCAGCGCCGCCACCATCAGCACAGACAGCAGACGGCCAAGACCTTTGACGCCGGATTTTCTCATGTTGGGTTTCCTCCTTGCTCCTGCCCTTTGCGGGCCTGATGCCATTCTATTATACCGCAGCGGCGCGGTTTGTCAATCTTCCGCACCCTGCCGCATTTTTCCTTGCGATTCGCAGGATTTTTTGCGTCTCTTGTCGAATCACTATGGCGAAAATCATCCTATTATTGAGGAGGACATTGACCATGATAGACGACAAGCAGCTGACGGAAGAGTATTTGGATGGGAAAGTCGTTTTCCCCGGCAAGATTATCCGCGTTGAGCATTGGCATGTGCGCCTGCCCAACGGCGAAACTGCCCTGCGCGAGGTGGCGTGCCATCCGGGCGCGGCGGGCATTGTCGCGCTGGATGATGACGGGAACGTGATTCTCGTCCGCCAGCATCGCATCGCCGTTGGCCGCTTGACGCTGGAAATTCCAGCGGGCAAACTTGACGGGGCGGATGAAGACCCGTTCGTCTGCGCCCAGCGCGAACTGAGCGAGGAAACCGGGCTGACCGCCGACCACTGGCGCAAGCTGACCGTGCTGGAGACGACCCCCGGCTTCTGCAACGAGCGCATCCACCTCTACTTGGCGACGGGGCTGCACGCTGGAAAGACGCATCCGGATGAGGATGAGTTCGTCTGCACACTGCGGATGCCGCTTTCTGACGCGGTGCAGAAGGTGATGGACGGCACGTTCCGCGACGGCAAGACCGCGCTGGCGCTCCTGATGGTACAGCAGCTGCTGTCCGCACCCTGCAAACAATAAACGTGCGAAACGCACGTTCTGTTCCATCCATGCTTATTGTAACAAATATTTCATCAAAATGCAATCGTGTGGACGGATTTTTGCGCGTTTTTTCGGAAAATTTCGCTGACGGAGGTGCTTTATGGCTGGAAAAAAGCAGCGTCATCCCCTGTATGTTCTCTTTCTGCTGCTGATGCTGCTCATGCTGGCGCTGGGTGTGTATCTGCTTGTTGTCGGCTGTCAGCAAGGGAATCCCCCTGTGCCGCTTGCGCCGTTTTCGCCGCATATCATCGGAGGTTTCTTCCGCCATGTATGAAAAGCTGGGGCAATGGCTCTCCCACCGCAATCCGCCGAATGAGCCGATTCCCGCAGCGGATTACTTCGCGTCCCTGCCGCGCCTGACGACCGACCGGCTGCTCCTGCGTCCGCTGACGATGCGCGATGCGGCGGATATGTTCGCTTACTCCCGCGACCCCGAAGTCGCTCGGCATGTTCTCTGGGATGCGCACAAGTCGATGGCGGATACGCGCGGCTGCCTGCGCTACATCATCAGCCAGTACCACAGCGGCGCGCCGTCCAGCTGGGGCATCGTGCTGCGCGAAACGAACCGCGTCGTCGGCACGATTGGCTTCATGAGTTACAGCGACGCGGACAGCGTGGTGGAACTCGGCTATTCGCTCGCCCGCTCCTGCTGGAACGGCGGACTGATGACCGAAGCGCTGGCAGCAGTGCTGCGCGAATGCTTCACCGCGCTGCGCATCCACCGCGTCGAGGCGATGCACGAGTGCGACAACCCCGCCAGCGGGCGCGTGATGGAAAAATGCGGTATGCGCCACGAAGGGACACTGCGCGGCAAGGTGTTCAACAAGGGCAATTTCCACGACGTGGAGCTGTGGGCGATGCTGCGGGAGGACTGGGACGCGCGCCATTGAGTGAATTTCTTCCTATTTATATGCTGGAGGATACGCTAATGCAGTTTGACATGATTTCTAGGCTGCGGTGGATTCACTCGTCTCGTCCGACGAAGCGGCGGCGTGCGGAATAAGCGCATCAAAAAAGAGGGCTTCCGCCCCCTTGGAATTGGATTTATACTAATTCGATTCTAAAACATGACATCGAGCATAGCAGTTTTTTCGTTCCGGCAAAGCTGAGTGAAGCGAGGCGTACTGGAGGTACGCGCGAGCGGAACGAAGCAAAGCCGGGGCGGAAAAGATGCTGTGCGAATGACATGCTTTCGATGAGAATTAGTATTACTTCGTCAGCGCGTCCATCCGCCGCTTGAGCACCTCCGGGCGCGCGACGGAGTAGCCGAAGAAGCCCAGCACGTCCGCCGCCTTCTGGTATGTGCCATGCGTGTACGTCACCAGCCCCGCCTTTTCCAGATGCAGCGAACCGTCCGCCGCGAACAGATCGTCCCGCACCTGCACACCGACGATTTTGCCCACGAACATCGTATGGCTGCCCAGTTCCAACTGCTGCACTACCTTGCACGCCAGATACGCCGGGCATTCGGCAATCGCGGGGGCATAATCCATGTTCGGCGCCTTCATGGGCGTGAGATGGCACTCCTGCCACTTGTCCACGTCGCGCCCCGACCGGACGCCGCAGAAATCCAGCGCCTTGCAATGGGCTTCATCCACCAGATTCACCACAAACTCGCCGCTCCCCGCAATCAGGTCATGGCTGAAGCGGTTTCCGCGTACCGAAATGGACATCATCGGCGGTTCGCTGTTGACCGTGCCGACCCACGCGACAGTAACGATATTGGGCTTGGCATCCGCTTCAGGCGCACGGCAGCTAACCATCACCGCCGGAACGGGCGCAAGCAGATTGCAGGGGTCAAAGGTGCGGAAATCAGCCATTTTTTCTTCCTCCATTTTTCAAGGAAATATGCTATGATTCCCTTGACATTCTTCTGAAATAGTGTACAATATCGACTTGCGCTTGTCAATACGCATTTCAGAAAGGATGTAGTTTATGGCTGTCTTTTTGCAGGTTATCACCCTGTTTCTGCTGATTTTCTGCGGCTTCTTCTCGGCGAAGGGGAAGCTCGTTGATGAAAACGGCATTTCCACGCTCAACAAAATTGTTCTCTACTTCGCCCTCCCCGCCCTGACGCTCTACGGCTTGCAGAAGGATGCCAGTCCGGAGCTGATTCATGACCTGATTCTCGTGTTCTTCATCAGCCTTGCCATCATGATTCTGAGCGGGCTGATTGCCTACTTCCTCTACCGCAGCGAGCCGAACGAGCGCCGCAGCGTGCTGACGAACCTGTCCATGCTGTCCAACAGCGCCTACATGGGCTACCCGGTCGTCATTGCAACGCTGGGCGAGGATATGCTGATTTATGCCGTCGTGTTCGTCGGCGCGTTCAACCTGATGTGCTGGACGTTCGGCTCGTTCTTCTTCGGCGGCATCAGTGCGATTCAGCCCAAGAAGCTGCTGACAAACCCGTCGCTGATTGCGGTGCTTGTTGGTCTTGTGCTGTTCCTGACGGGCTGGCGGCTGCCGGGTTTCATCAACGACGCGCTGTCGATGATGGGCAATGTGACGACGCCGCTTGCCATGTTCGTCATCGGGGCGCGGCTGATTGATCTTCGCTTCGCACACCTGCAGGACTGGAAGCTGCTGCTGGCGTGTGCGCTGCGGCTGATTATCTTCCCGGCGGCGGTGCTGCTGCTGCGCTTCACGGGTCTGCCCGCGGCGGTGGTGAGCGTACTGTACATCTGCACCGCTATGCCCTGCGCGGCGACGACGGCCATGCAGAGTGAAATGTACCACTGCGACAATTCGCTGGCTTCGCGCGGGGTGGCGCTGTCAACAGCATTCTCGATTTTGACGCTGCCGCTGATGCTGCTGCTGGCGTAAGCAGGGATTTCGCGCCTGCAGACGCGAGGAGGGGTTCCGATTACCCCTCCACCCTTCGGTTTCCGCTCCCATCGTTGATTGTTTCCGAAGCTGTTTTGATGATGTCCCCCCCCGACAAAGGAGGTTTCCGCCATGCGCAAAAGCTGGCTCTTTCCCGGCGACAACGACGAACCCTATGTCTCCCAGCGGGCGGGCGCGTATCAGCCGCAGAGCGAGAAGCGGCGGCGGTGGACAAAGCGGCTGGTAATTCTGGCGCTGATTCTGTGCGTGCTGTACCCGTTTGTCGAGCCGTACACCTTGCGGACGACACAGACCGCCATCACCTGCGAGGATTTGCCGACAGGCATTGGGCAGCTGCGCATCGTCTACGTCTCCGACATCCACTATGGGTCACAGATGTTTTCGGACGCGCGGCTATCGTCGCTCATCAACCGCATCAATGCACTGAATGCGGACATTGTGCTGCTGGGCGGCGATTACGCGCGCGACAAGTGGTCAGCGGCGGCGTTTTTCGAGAATCTGCCGCGGCGCATTTCGAGCAACTACGGGGTGTACGCCGTCGTGGGCGAATGCGACCGCAGCCCGTTGGAGAAGGGCGAGGAGCCATCCACACTGCGGAACAAAATGTCCAAAGCGGGGGTGACGCTGCTGTGCAACGAAGTCGCGACCCTGCGCATCGGCACAAGCGACATCTACATTGCGGGCATCGACGACGTCAGCACGGAGATGGACGATGCGAAGAGCGTCGCGGCGCAAGTCAACTCGAAGGATTTCGTCATCTTTCTGGCGCACAACCCGTCGGTGATTTCGTCCTCGCTCCTCCTGACCGACCGCAACGGACGCGGGAACTGGTTTGATTTGGGGCTGTTCGGGCACACGCACGGCGGGCAGATTCCGTTTCTGGAAGAAGCGTTCAACTTCAACGGCGTACCGTCGCGCTACGAGAGCGGTCTTTTGCTGGAGAACCGTTCGTGGCTGCTGATTTCGCGCGGTGTCGGCACAACGGGACTTCCGGCGCGGTTATTCTGCCAGCCGGAAATTCACTTGATTACCGTGCAGTCGGGAACGTAAAGGATTTCGCCTCTGCAAGGGACGTTGTCCCTTGAACCTTTCGCGCGATTGAGTGGGTGACTTCTTCACGCTGTGTCCGCGTGTTTAGCCATGAAGTACCCGCGGTGCTTACAACACATTGCCCAATGTCAGCGCATCGCGGTGATACAGATGCTCGGCGTGTTCCCCCAATTCGGCGCACGCCTCCAGACACAAGGGCAGTTCGCGCGACGAAATCCCTGCTTCGATTTTTTTCAGTGCCGTGGTCACTGCATCCACATCATCATGATTGATGAGCGTTTGCAGCCACGGCACTTTTTGTTTCCACACGCTCTGGCATTTTTGCAGCGATGCCTCCGCGCCCGCCCAATTCTCCGCTTCTGCAAGTGTCCGCAGTTCTTCAGCGTTCGCCGCGTATTCCTCAGACAGCGCGCGCACTTCTTCCCCGCTCCACACGCCCAGCCCAATCGTCAGCGCAAGCAGAATCAGCGAAATCCACACCCCGGTCTTCATTCACCACACCACCTTCTGCGGCGGCAGCGCCTGATGCGTCTGCACCTGCGTCCGCCCCTTCCCCTGCGCCAGCAGCATTCCCTGCGTGTTCAGGCACAGCAGCAGCACGTCCTGCGCGCCCTCAAACCCCAGCGCGCGAATCTGCCCCATCAGCCAGCTGAGGCTCAACTGCCCGCGCCGCAAGTTTTCCGTCTGCACTTCGCCGTCCAAAATCAGCGGCAGCGGAAGCCCCTCCTTCGGCGGCATCTTCCCCAAGTCACTGGGCATAAGCGGGCGGCTGTCCGCCTTCGGAAAGACGGAGATGTTCCCGCCCGGTTCAAGCACCGCCGTGCCGACCTCCAGCGGATCAAGGATGCCGCCGGCGCGTATGGCTTCCATCAAGTCGTTCAAATCCACCGCACAGGCGCGCAGCTGCTTCTCGCAAATCACGCCGTTGCGCACCAGCACCGTCGGCTGCCCGCAGAGCCACACCCGCACGCGCTCGGACTTCATGCACAGCGCCGTCAGCAGCCCATGGCACACGACGAGCGCCGCCATCGGCAGCAAGCCGTAGAGAATCGGAATGCCCACACCGCCCATCGGGGTCGCCGCCAGCTCCGCAATCATAATGACCACGACCAGCTCAAACGGCTGCAATTGCCCCACCTGCCGCTTGCCCATCGCGCGCATCGCCAGCAGGGACGCGGCATACAAAATCACCGAACGCAGAAAAATCGTCAGCATATTCTCATCCTCCGCGGTCATTCTGCCCCATTATGCCGCGGATGATACTTGCGCGGCGCAGTCTGTCATGCTATAATGGAAGAAACTTGGCGAATTTCGCCGGAAATGAGGGCTTTCCTGATGAAAAAGCTGCTTTCTCTGCTGATGGCATTCTCCTTGGCGCTCGTGCCGATGCTCTCCTTCGCGGATGAAAGCAGCAGCGCGACGCAGAACATCTACAACATGCTGCTGGAAGAATTGACGGCAGCCAATTTGTCGATGACCCCCTACGACGATATCAACCGCATCTATCTGGGCTATATGCTGGAGAAGAACGCGCTGGGCAACGCCGTCGTCATCTTTGACGCGCACAGCGACGGTTTCACTATCGGTGTTGGTTACGGCAAGCCTATTGACGAGGCGCTTGTGCCGCAGGTGATTTCCCTCTTCAACGACATCAACTGCGCTGTTTATGTCGGCAAGATGGTGGTCAGTCAGTCCAGCGACGGGTGGCATCCGTCGTACGAAATCTTTGTGTCGGCGAATCCGGATGATATCAGCACATGGGCGCGCGAAAACGTGCTGGCGTACATGTATTTGGCGCTGGGCACGATGGAGGAAATGGTCGACTACATCACCGAACTGGCAAACGGCGAAACGCCCGAAAACGTGTTTGCTATGTGGTATGCCGATTCGTCAGCGGAATGACCGCAAAAATCCCTTGCACGTCGCACTGACCCATGCTATAATGGAAGAAACTTGGCGAATTTCGCCGGAAATGAGGGTTTTCCTGATGAAAAAGCTGTTTTCTCTGCTGCTTGTGCTGGCGCTGGCGCTTGTGCCGACGCTCTCCTTGGCGGATGATGATGCCGCCTGCCAGAACCTCTACAACATGCTGCTGGATGAGCTGAAGTCGGTCGATTTGGAGATGACCGCCGACGGGGAAAGCTACCGCATTTATCTTGGCTATGCGCTGGACAAGAACTCGCTGGGCGACGCGGATGTTATCTTTGACGCGTACAGCGATGCCGTCACCATTAACGTCAGCTACTCCAATCCGCTTGATGAGGCGCTTGTGCCGCAGGTGATTTCTTTCTTCAACAGGGTCAACAGCACGCTGTATGTCGGCAAGCTGATGGTCATCAAGTCGGACAACGTGTGGTACGCGGCGTACGAGATTTTCCTCTCCGTTGACCCGGAGAACATCACCGATTGGGATCGCAACAACGTGCTGGCATACACGGCGCTGGCGCTGGACACGATGGAAGAGATGGTGGACTACATCACCGAGATTGCAAACGGCGAATCGGCAGACAACGTGTTCGCCATGTGGCAGGCGGATATCGGCGCGGTGTAATCCCCAAAACGCAAAAAAGGCAGGAATCGCTATGGATTTCCGCCTTTTTTGATACCGATTATTCTTCTTCCGCGCTGAGGTTCTCGGTGCAGAAGAGTGCAATCACGTTGCCAATCGTTTCCGCATCAGCGTTCGCGTCGATGCCAGCTGCCAGCCAGTAGGCATACTGCCCCTTCATGTACTGCTGAAGCGCCGCCAAATCGCTGCCATAGCGGAACTCGATGTGGTAGGTCGTTTCCATCGTGTCATCGCGGAAGAAGAAGTAGGTGAAGTCGCCCGCGTCGTCAGTCGCCTGATACACCTCGCAGTCAAACGCCGGGCAGAACGTCTCGCCGCCCCACGTCATCGTTTCCTCCGCGCCAATCTGGTAGGTGCCGATGCAGCGGTACTTGTGCGTTTCGCTCGTGCCATCCAGCTTATTGATGGTGATTTCGTCGCCGTTCATGGTGAAGGATTTGACATCGTTCAAATACCAGCAGTCGAAGATGAAGCCCTCCGAGCCATCGCCGTACAGCGCCACCGCGTCGTCGCCATACACGTCGCCGCTGATGAAGGATTTGAGCATCTCGACCGCTTCCGCCGCGTTCCCCTCGCCCACAATCGCCTTGCAGTGTTCTTCCCACACGCTGTCGTAGTCATCAGACAGAATCACATCGAACAGATTGCTGTACGTCGTGCCGTTTTCCCCGCTGATCGTTTGCAGGCAATCGGGTTTGCTCTCAGCCAGACTGGGCGCAATCGCCACGCACAGCACAAGGGCGAACATCAGCAGATGGGAAATGATTTTCTTCACAGGTTGCTTCATGTTTTCCTCCTTGCGGTTAGTTTTTGCTAACCATCCAGTCAAAAATTTGCGGTTAGTGTTTTCTAACCGCAGCTCTATGGTAACACAAAGCATCACTTCTGTCAAGGTGTCACGAGAACATTTTCTCCAATTCCTCGTACTTTTCATGCGTGATGAGCGCGTCCTGCTCCGTCCCCTGCAAATGGACGATGTACGTCCAGCGCCCATAGGGGGTGATGTTTTTGATGTGGTTGAGGTTAATGATGTAGCTTTTGTGACAGCGGAAGAAGATGGACGAATCCAGCCGCGCTTCCGTGTCCGAGAGCGAATCGGACGTAACATATCGCTCGCCGGACGCGGTGTAAAACACGGTCGTGCGGTCTTCACGCTGCACGAGCACGATGTCGCTGACATTCAGGAACGACACGCCGTCCTTATGGTGCAGCATCAGCCGCCCGCTGACCGGGTGGGGCGTGGGATGCACGGGCAGGGGCGTTTCGCCGTCGGTTTGATGGCGGATGCGCTTCTTCGCGCGTTCGAGCGTCTGCATCACGCGCTCCTTCTTGAAGGGCTTGAGCAGGTAATCGAAGGCGTACACCTCAAAGGCGTCGCCCATATATTCATCGTGCGCCGTCGCGAAAATCAGCACAATCGCAGGGTTCATGTCCTGTATCACCCGCGCGCACTCCACGCCGGTTTTGCCGGGCATTTCAACGTCAAGGAAAACGAGCTGGGGCTTTTCCTGCTCCACAAGGGCGAGCAGCTGCACGCCGTCCTCCGCCTCCCCCACGATTTCAAAACCCTCTGCGCGGCTGATCATCATGCGTTCGATGCGCCGCATATCGGCATTATCGTCCGCGATGACCACGCGGATTGGTGTCTCCATTGGACTTTCACCTCCTGACGCCAAGGGGCGTTGCCCCTTGGATTCCCACCAGAGGCGCTGCCTCTGGACTCTGCAAGGGACTTCGTCCCTTGACCCTTTCGCGCGATTCAGTTGATTTCTCTTGCATACAGTTTTCGCGTGTTTATGCAGAGATTTCGCCTCTGCAGGAGCGAAACCCCTGCTTCGCAAAAGCACTCTGACATCGGCAGAGCCCCTCTGCCATCAATCACCGATAGCAGAGGGGCTGTGCTTATCAGCGCTTCCTTCTCTCGCAGGGGCGCGTCAGCACCTCCTGCATCACCATCGCCTGCACCATCGCATTCGGGCTGAAATCCAGCTTCAAGCCGGACTGCACCTCTTCATGCGGCGTTTCCGGGCGCTTCTCGTGCGCCGGGAACAGTTCGTCCTCGTGGCACTTGTCGCGTCCTTCCGGGCTGTCGTACCCTATGCTCCCCTGCAGTTCCGCATCCAGGTCGCACTCCGCCGCCAGATGCTCATGCACCTTCGGCTTCGCGGCATGGACGGTCGTGTGTGCATGGGCGGGCATCGGCGCGGGCGTCGGCACAATCGGCTGACTGTGCACCTTCGGCGCGGACTGCTTCGGCTGCTGCGCCTTCGCGGTCGGCATCCGGCGCGCTTCCTCGGCTTCTTTCTTCTTCTGTGCGCTCTTCAACGCGTTGATGACAATCACGATGATAATCAGCGCCAAATAGGATGATATTGACATTGCTGCCCCTCCTTTCGGTCAAGCAGCGGCTTACTTCTTCTCCAGGCTATGCGTGGGCGTACTCTGCGGCGCACTCGCCTTGGCAATGGAATCACGCATGGACGTATCCGCAATCGTGTTCTGCATCTGGTAGTAATCCATCACGCCGAGCTTGCCTTCGCGCAGGGCAGCCGCCATCGCCTTCGGAACTTCAGCTTCCGCCTCGACGACCTTCGCGCGCATCTCCTGCACGGCGGCCTTCATTTCCTGCTCGTGCGCGACAGCCATGGCACGGCGTTCCTCTGCCTTCGCCTGAGCGACGCGGCGGTCGGATTCCGCCTGATCCATCATCAGCTGCGCGCCGATGTTGCGGCCGACATCCACGTCGGCAATGTCGATGGACAGAATTTCGTATGCCGTGCCCGCGTCCAAGCCTTTTGACAGCACCGTGCGGGAAATCAGATCAGGATTCTCCAGCACCTGCTTGTGCGTTTCCGCCGAGCCGACAGTGGTCACGATGCCCTCGCCGACACGCGCGATAACGGTTTCTTCGCCCGCGCCGCCGACCAGACGGTCGATATTCGTGCGGACGGTGACGCGCGCCTTGGCACGCAGCTCAATGCCGTCCTTCGCGATTGCGGCGACGACGGGGGTTTCGATGACCTTCGGGGTGACGGACATCTGCACCGCCTCGAACACGTCACGGCCCGCGAGGTCAATCGCGCACGCCTTCTCGAACGCCATCGGGATGTTCGCGCGCTGCGCCGCAATCAGGGCGTTAATCACGCGATCCACGTTGCCGCCGGCGAGGAAGTGCGTTTCCAGCTGGGAGATGTTCAGCCCCAGACCCGCCTTGTTCGCCTTAATCAGCGGCTGCACGAGGCGGTGCGGCTTGATGTGGCGAATCTTCATGCCGATGAGTGCGCCCATCGACACATGCACCCCGCTGGACAGCGCGGAAATCCACAGTCCGAGCGGCACGAACGACAGGAACACGCACACCACCACAAACACCACAGCGATAATACCCAGAATCATTGCCATATTGCCATCCATGTTACAATCCTCCTAACAGGGGCTTTGCCCCTAACCCTACCAGAGGCTTTGCCTCTGGACTCTACAAGGGACAAAGGAAACGGGACGAAGTCCCCCCTTGACCCTTTCTCGCGATTCAGTTGGTTACTTCTTCATGCAGTTTCCGCGTGTTGATTGGGGGAACATGTTACTCTACCGGAATCAGCGTGAGCGTTAACGTACCGGACATATCCGCCACGCTGATTTCAAGCGTAGCATACATGCCGCCATCCTCCGTCTGGAAGATAGTGATGATGGCTTTCTCTCCCTGCTCGCCCCAGCCCGACAAAGCGCCCGTGCGGAGTGTGCCGTTCTCCCATGTCGCCGTAGCGGTGATGTCCGGCGCGTTCTCCTGATTTTGGTGCAGGGTGATTTCCGTGCCCGCCACCGTGCAGAGCATCTGCGGCGTGCCATCCTCATCCGGTTCCAGATTCAGCATACGTTCAGAGCCATTGCGGGCGCTTTCAACTGCCCATGTGCCCTGAAACGCTTCCAACGGCGTGTCCGTGCGCACGACAAGCGGTGTTGTCCATTCGTCCATGCTCCGCGCCAGAAGAATCTCCATGTCCTCCATCTGTTTGAAGCGGAACGCCAAGCCGCTTCCCGTCTCGCGCAGCAGCATGCCCCCTATCATATCCGGCGATGCCAAGTAGTAGTCGCCATCCTCCGTCTGCCACCAGCGCCCCGCGCAGGAAAAATCACCTGCCGACATCTGGAACTCGTCGTTTTCTGCCAGCATCAGGTGAAACGGCGTATCCGCCCACAGCCCGTACCAGTCGCCCAGTAACGTATCATCTGACGTTTCCGCCAGCGCCATGCCAACCAGCATCAGCAGCGCCAGCAGAATGCTTGTCAGCCGCTTCATCATTGGTCACTCCTTTTCCATCGGAACCAGCAGGAACATCGTCGTCGGGTTGTCCGGCACATCGCTCAATCGCAGCGTCGCGTACAGGCTGCCGTCCGCCGTCTGGAAGAACGTCAGGTCGTAGTCCACCACGATTTCCTTCACAAGCGCCGACGAAGCTGCCATCTGCACCGTCAGCGGAATCGTCGTGCGCAGTACGCCGTCCTCGAACGTCAGCGGGAAGCTCGTCCCTTCCGGGAAACTTTCCAGCCCCGCACCGGGGAACATCGTCAAACCGTCAATCGTGCAGAACACCTGACGTTCGCCCATTTCCGGGGTATACGTCAGCTGCATCGTGCCGAGGAACATGGTTTCCATCGTCCAAGTCCCCGCGAATGCTTCCAGCGGCGTGTCTGTCCGGGGCGTTCGTTCCGTCCGCAGTTCTTCCGCGTCCCGCGCCATGTGTACCACTGCACCTTCTGCTGTGCTGCCATAGAAAACATCAAGGCCGCTTTCCGTCAGCCGCGCCGTCATCGTCATGTCTGGAGCAGGGGCTTGCGAATCCACCATACTCATGATGACATCCAGCAGACTTGATGACCGATTGGTGTACGCCAGATTGTATTCGCCATCCGTCGTCTTGCGCCATTTGCCTTCTATGCCGCTGATTCCCTCCGTGCCGAAGAAGAACGTTCCGTCCTCCCGGAGCGTCAGGCGAAGCACCGTCTCGTCCGAGGGCAGTGCGTACCAGTCGCCCAGCGCCGCGTCCGGCGTTTCTTCCGCCAGCGCCATGCCAACCAGCATCAGCAGCGCCAGCAGAATGCTTGTCAGCCGCTTCATTCCTTTTCGCTCCTTCCCAAGTACCGCATGAGCCGCCGCCAGAACGTTTCCTTCTGCGGAAGCTCCGCTGTCTTTCACACCTTCTTGACCACGATGCGCGAGCCTTCAATCTGCGTAACGCGGATTTTCGTCCCGTTCTCGATGAAGTCGCCCTCGCTGACCACGTTCAGCCGCACGCCGTCGAACTCGCCCAGCCCGGTAGGTCTAAGCGCAGTTGTCGCCGTGCCTTCGCGCCCCAGAAACACCTGCATGTCCTCCGCCGAGCGGTAGCCCGCGTCCGTGCTTTCGGTGTGGCTGTTGACGATGCTGCTCTTGCTGAGCTTGCCTTTTGTCAGCGAATGCAGTGATGTGGAAATCGCAATCGCCAGCACGGACAGCACAATCAGCAGCATCCCCAGCGTCGCCATCGTGCCGTGCTGCTGCCACGTCAGCACCAGCGCGACAATCTCCAGCGCAATGCCGCTGAAGCCTGCAATGCCGAACCCCGGCATCAGTGCTTCCACAATCAACAGCCCAATCCCCAGCACAAAGCAAACTATGATGGGCAGATTTGTCATGATGAAGTCTATCACGTCCCGTACCTCCTTCCGCGTGAATTGATACTTTGAGTATAGCAGTTTTTTCGCCGTTTGGCTATGCTTTTTGTCTCAAAGATACATTTTTTCGTCTGAATTGTCACTCGCTCGCCAGCACGCCGTGCAGCCGCTCCAAATCCGCCTGATACACGTCTTTTAACTTCTGATTATAGATAATCGACGCCGGATGATACAGCGCGAACAGCGGGAAATCCCCTGCCCGCTTGTCCGTCTGAACATGCGCCGTCAGCACCTGCCCGTGACACGCCCCGATGGTGCTTTTCGCGCCAAGCAGCGCGTGAAGCGCGGTATTCCCCAGCGTGACGAGCATTTTGGGCTGCACGAGCAGGATTTCCTCCAGCAAATACGGTGTAAACAGCGCCAGTTCCTCGCGGTTCGGCGTGCGGTTGGACACACGCCCTTTTTCGCTGACCTTCGTCGGGCGGATTTTCACGACGTTGCTGATATAAATATCCTCACGGTTTAATTGCAGCACTGTCAAGAAGCCATCGAGGTTCTTCCCTGCCTTGCCGACAAAAGGTCTCCCGGACATGGCTTCCTGTTCCCCCGGCGCTTCTCCGATGAGCATCACGGGCGGGCGCTCACTGCACCCCTCGCCCAGCACCAGCGGCTTTTCCTCCCCCGGCCACAGCGGCGCGAAGAAGGCTTGCATCCGCTCGTTGAATCGTTCCAATTCGCTTGGCATGGTGATGATTCCTCCAATTTTGCTGATGGCAATTGTTATGATGGCATAGTTGTTTTTTCTATCTTTCTGGTAATCGCCATGCTTCCAGAGGGCTTTCCGATCGCCCTCTGGACTCCTTCGGTGCACTCCCATGTTTATTGAGCTTTACCGATAGGTTTTATTTTTCCTCTTCCGGATACCGCAGCGTCAGCGTCATGCCGTCCGTTGCGCACGTCGTTTCCGGGAACACCGCCTGCGCATTCGGCAGAAATTCCTCTGGCGTCTCAATCGACGTCGAGAAATGCGTCAGCAGCAGCCGCTTCGTTCCGGCGTCCCGCGCTAACTGCGCCGCTTCCCGGAAGAGCATGTGGCAGTTTTTATGCGCCAAAGGCAGCTTTTCCTCCGCGCCGTACATGCCCTCCAAAATCATCAGGTCGCTGTCCTGCCCCATGCGCACAATGCCCGGCACAGGGCGCGTGTCCGTCGCGTAAACGAACGTAATCCCCCGCCGCGGCTGCCCCAGCACCTGATGCGGATAGTACGTCTGCCCGTCCATGCTGACCGTTTCGCCGCGCTGCAGGATGCTCCACAGCTTCACCGGAATCTCCTGCGCCCGCGCGCGGATGGGGTCAAACAGCGCCGGACGCGGCAGATGAAACTGGTAGCCAATGCAGGGCATCTCATGCCTGAGCGGAAAGGGCGTGATCGTCAGCCCAATGGCGGCAAACGGCGAATAATCGTCGATGATTTCATGCAGCACGATGGGGCAGCTCAGCGACGGCGCAATCACCCGCAGCCCGCTGACGATGCGTTCCAGCCCGATCGGACCGTAGATGTGCAGCGGCGCTGTCCGCCCGGCTTTGGTGATGGCAAGCAGCATCCCCGGCAGCCCGGAGCAGTGGTCGGCGTGGTAGTGCGTCAGCAAAATGGCATCAATACATTGTATGCCCCAAGACAGGCGCTGTATGCCGATTTGCGTGCCCTCTCCGCAGTCCACCAGCACCGCGCGGCCGCCCACGCGCACATACAGGCTCGCCAGCGCGCGATCCGGCAGGGGCATCGTGCCGCCCGTGCCCAGCGTGCAAAGGTCAATCATCCGTGTTAGCCTCCCCATTCGTTTTCCACCTGTTGATTTCGCCGCAAGGTGGGCAAAATCCTGCTGAATCAGCGCACGAAAAAATCCCCCGGAACATCTTCCGAGGGAAATTCGTCATGCGACTTTCTTGAGTTCCTTCGCCAGCCGTTCCCCGACCAGCAGCCCCAGCGCGATGCAGATGATGCACTCGACGAGCATGTAGCTGCCATTGTAGGTCAGCGAGTACCAGACGGGATTCACGCCCTCCGGCGCGTACTGCCCATAGAAGATGAAGCCGGAGAGGAACGACGCCATAAACCGCCCGAAGCAGCCCAGCACGAAGCCCGCCGTCATCTTCGCCTTGCTGCCGCAGAAGCAGCCCGCCAGACCCAGCAGTCCGAATGCGATCGGGTAGTCCAGCAGGTTCGGGATGGCACCCAGCGCCGCCCACGCCATGCCGTCCAGCAGGAACTGCATCACGCCGTACAGTGCGCCCAGCACCATGCCAGGGCCAACGCCGTAGCAGTACGCAAACAGCAGCAGCGGCAGCATACTCGCGGGGGTCACCGACCCGCCCATCGGCATCGGCCAGAGCTTGATGAGGCTCAGCACGGATGACAGCGCCATGCACATTGCGCCGACTGCCATCGTCTTTGCCGTCCAGAAGGACTTCTTGTTGCTCTTTTTGCGGGCGACGAGGTACACCGCCACGCCAACGACCAGCAGCACCGCCACCGTGACCCAGAACGTCACGCCCTCGCCAAGGAACGACCATGCCGCGTTTTTCGCTTCGGCTTCCTCCGCCAGCGCGCGGCCCAAGAACCAGTTTGCCATCTTGATTTTCCTCCTGTTTTCGCCGATTTCGGCGTATTGGGTGACGCTCGTATTCCGGAAATGAAAAAATCCCGCGTTTGCACGCAGGAAACAGGAGGTGGAGATTCTTCTCCCAAACGCGCCGTCCGCACGGGAAAAAATCCCCGCAAAATGCGCGTGTCCCTCCGCTGTCCCTACGGTAGGATGACCTACACAGGTTCAAATGGTCGGCAAAATGCCCTCTCAGCCGTGCAGCCCTCGCCCACAGCTCCCATCGCGGATGATACGATTGTCCTCCCTATCATACCCATTCCTGTGAAATTTGTCAACATCTTTTTGCTTTTTTCCCCTTGATTCGCGCAAAAAAAGCAAGTACAATAGAGAGGCGCAAGGGGCGCTGCCCCTTGACCCTGCCAAAGGGTCTTCGACCCTCTGGACTCCCTTTTTCGCGATTGAGTTGGTCGCTACTGCATACAGTATGCGCGTGTTTATGGGGGAACGCAGGGGCGCTGCCCCTTGACCCTTTCGCGCGATTGGCTTGAGCGCGCTCTCATACTGTGTCCGCGTGTTTAGCCAAGAACCGTTATTCGCTTCTATCAGCATAAAAATCACCCCAACAGGAGGAGTTTTCCCGATGATTCACCACTTTTTCGCCTACATCGCCCGCCTGCGCTATATCCGCCGCTGGGGGCTGATGCGCTCGTCCATGTCCGAGAACGACGCGGAGCATTCCCTGCAAGTTGCCATGCTTGCCCATGGCATGGCGCTCATCGGCAAAAATCGCTATGGGCGCGACTGCAACCCGGAGCATATCGTCACCCTCGCTGTCTATCACGATGCCAGCGAGGTTATCACCGGCGATATGCCCACGCCCGTCAAGTACCATTCATTGGAGCTTCGCGGCGCATACAAAGATGTAGAAAAAATGGCGAACGACCGCCTGCTTGCCATGCTGCCGGAGGATTTGCGCAAGTGCTTTGCGCCGTACCTGTGCGAGGGGCGCGACTATGACCACCAAATCGTCAAGGCGGCGGATTCGCTCAGCGCGTACCTCAAGTGCGTGGAAGAGCGGCGCGCGGGCAATCATGAGTTCGACGCGGCGGGCGAGGCGATTCGCCGTCAGTTAGATGCCATCACCCTGCCCGAAGTACAGGACTTCATCCGCGAATTTGTTCCCTCCTTCTCCCTCACGCTGGACGAGCTGAATCAGCCAGGAGGGAATCAGGCATGAAAATCGGGCTGTCAAGCGCCGCCTATTACGGCCAGCTGGAGACGGATGAGGCCGCCGCGCACATTGCGGAGCTGCCGCTGGACACCTGCGAAGTGTTTCTGGAAACGCCCAGCGAATACACGACGGATTTTACCTTTCGGATGCGCTACAACATGAACAACTTCCCCGTCACGTCGGTGCACCCGCTGGGCACGCAGTTTGAGCCGCAGCTGTTCGGCCGCGCCGCACGCCAGTCAGACGATGCGTTTGCAATGTTTGCGAATGTCTGCCGTGCGGCGGAGTCGCTCGGCGCGGCGTACTACATCTTTCACGGGCCGTTCGGCGTGCGGGGGCATCTTTCGCCCGCGAATATCCCCTTCCTTGAAGAGCGTTTCGACCAGATGCGTGAGCGTGCGGCGCGCCATCACCTGCGCGTGCTGTGGGAGAGCGTCAGCTGGTGCAGCGTCGCCACGCCGGAGGACGTGCGCCTCCTGCTCAAACGCATTCCGGACGTGGAGTTCGTGCTTGATACCAAGCAGGTGCATCAGGCGGGCGTTGACCCCCTCGACATGCTGCGCGCCATGCGTGGGCATGTGCGCCACCTGCATGTGCTGGACTGGACGGCGGATGGCAAATTGTGTCTGCCGGGGCGCGGCGTGTTTGACTGGCAGCAGTTTGCGCGCGTCCTGCGCGAGGATGGCTTCGACGGCGCGGTGATTCTCGAACCGTACGCGCAGCTTGTCGAAAGCGAACAGGCCTTGCTGGAGAGCATCCGCTTCCTGCGCGGCGTGTTCGGCGCGCCTGCACAAATGTAACAATTTCCGCGAAAAGTCGGCAATGGATTGCATTTTTCCCACCAAGCCGCTATAATAGGAATGCATACGACGAAATTTCCCGTAAGGAGGCAATTTGCCCATGAAGATGTGGAAGCAGTGGATGGCGCTGCTGATGATTTTTTGCCTGCTGATGCCGGGCGCACTGGCGGGCAGCATTGACCTGACCGATGATTTGGACGAGGAAGTCGGCAGTGTGACCGAATCATCCGCGGGTGAGGACTACACCATCAGCGATAATGGCGATATTATCCTCGATGATGACGACGACCTTGGCGGCGACGTGATTTTTGATGACGACGGCTCGACCATCGAAATCACGGACAACGAAATCGACGACACCATTGACCCCGATAAGCTGGACATCAACACCAACCTTCCCTCGAACGTCGTCAACATCCTGCTCGTCGGCGTGGATACCCGCTCGACGTCGCTGGATGACGGCTTGCAGAATGGCGACGTGCAGATTATCGTGTCCATCAATAAGGACGACGGCTCGATTAAGCTGACCAGCATCCTGCGTGACCTGTATGTCACCATTCCCGGCTACAAGAACAAGAACCGCATCAACACCGCCTATTCGCGCGGCGGCGGTCAGCTTGCCATGCGCACCATCAACAAGAATTTTGAACTGAACATCGAAAATTACATTACCATCAACTTTTATGGCTTGGCTTCCATCATTGACAGCTTGGGCGGCATTGACATTGAAATGACCGCAAAGGAAGCAAAGGCCATTAACACCTACCTGCGCCAGCATCCGCCGAAGTATGACAATCAGAGCAAGGATTACACGCGTGAGAATCTGCCCAACAAAGCCGGCACGCACCACTGCGACGGCATTCAGGCGGTCATGTACGCCCGTCTGCGCAAGGTGGACAACGACTTTGGCCGCACGGCGCGCCAGCGCAAGCTGATGGAGCTGCTGCTGGAAAAAGTGCTGGACGGCGGCATGAGCATGACGGAACTCAACAACCTGCTGAACGCCTGTATGCCCTATGTGCAGACAAACATGAAGGCAAGCACGCTCTTTGATTTGGCGCTGGGCGTCCTGCGTTCGGGCATTTCCGACCGCCTGACCCGCGGCGAGTCTCTCTTGGAACAGCACCACGTCCCGATGGACGGCACCTACTCCTACCTCGACGTGGACGGCGCGAGTGTCATCAACATGGGCAGCAAGTCCTTCCCGAAGAACGTGCGGGCGCTGCACGAGTTCATCTACGGCGAGTACATCCCGGCGGATTGATGCCTAAAGATGCTTAAATCAGAAATCCCTGCTGATATGTCCTTTAAGACAGTCAGCAGGGATTTTTCTATTTCTACATCAGAGAATGCTATTTCCAGATTTGCCTGCGCATCTTGGCGCATTTTCATCTGGAAACAGGATATTCGTTATGCTTTGCGGATAATCCTGTTTTTCAGCGCCAGCAGCCGGAAATACGACTCACGCGGATTCTCGTTCTCGTAGAGCATCGCGCCGTTGCCGGAGAAGCTCGGCTCGATAAAATCCCACCACGTCAGCGCCTGAATCTCCTTGCGCGACGCGGCGATGGTGTAGAACTGCTCCAGCCAGTCCGCCTGCGTGTGTTCGTTCCAGGCGCCATGCCAAGTACCCTCGGACATTGCCATCTGCGACCAGCTGCTGCCCGCGTTTCCTTTCTGCCGGAAGCCGCCGTTAACGCCCATTTCGGTGATATGGATCGGCTTGCCCAGCGCAGCGAAGGCGTTCAGCAGCAAGTCCACCGCCACCAAATCCCTGCCGGGGAAATACAGCTGAATGCCCACCACGTCAAAGTCAATCCCCGCTTCGATAATGGCCTTGAAGTAGCTCAGCGGACTGCGCAGATGCTCCGGCAGCGCGCCATAGCAGTTGTACCGCCCCGCGACGTACTCCGCGAACGGCAGGCAGACGTTGACAATCGACACCGCCTTGTCGTTCCCTTCGCGCAATGCGTCGGTCGTCGCGCGGGTGAGGTCAATCAGCTGTTCCTGCGTCAGCTCGAAGCAATTTGCCCAGTCGTGTGCTTCGTTCATGGCGTCCCAGTACTGAATCGTGTCGCGATAGGTGCTGACGTGGTGGCGCGCGATGTTCGCGGCTTCCCGGCGCAGTTCCGGGTACGGCAGACCGAACAGCCACTTCGGGTTCACGTCCTGATGCCCGAACCAGAGTGGGTGCCCCTTGGGGGTAATTCCCTTGTCCAGCAGAAACGACAGCGCATGATCCACATACGAATAGTCGTAGCAGTCCTTCTCCGGCACGGTCGTGCGCGGATAGAACGGAATCGTCGCGAAGTCGAACGCCTGCGCGAAAAACTTCGCATACCGGGAGGCATCCGACGTGTAGCGCGCGAAGTTGCAGCCAAGTTTGAGGTCGCTTCTCGGCGCGGCAAACGCCTTTGCACGGGCGGACTCCACGAGCGCCCCCTCCGCCGCGTAAATCGCGTTCGACAGCGCGTACAGGCGGTTGTCCGGCGTATCCTGCCCGCGGTTCGCCAAGTGCTGCAATTCAATCGCCGCGTCAAGATGCCCCTGCGTCGTCGGGGACAGCGTGATACCCGCCGCGTACTTCTGCGCATGGTGGATATAAGTGCGGATGGCCTCCGTCACGAAGTCCACAAATTCGCCCGTGTACCCCTCCCCCTGATTGTCCGCCATCACCCACAGATGCCCGTAGAGCGGCACCGCCATCTTGACGTGAATCATGTACGGTTCTTTTGTCACTTGCAGGCTGACGATGCCCTCGCTGTCAATCGTCATGCGGCGCTCGTCCGGCTCAAAGTCCATGCCGGTCGCGTAGGTGCTTTTGAGCGTCTTATCGTCCATCGGCATTCCGCCGAGGCCGTCTAAACGGATTTTGACTGTTTTCATATTATACTCCTTCCTCAATTTTCACTGTGCGGAGGATTTTTCCGTCGCGGTTCGTCACCAGCCGGACGCCACAAGGGGCAAAACCGACCGTAATTCGGTTTTTGTAGATAGTACCCGACCGACCGTCGGATTTTATCTCGTACACATCATCCCCGAACCGCTGCGCATAGGTATAGGACAGCCCCGAACCCAAGCTGAACCACACTTCGTCGCCGACCAGCGCAATCCCCCAGATATGCGCGATGTACTCCAGCGCCGCCAGCAGCGTCGGGCCGTAGGAATCCTGAAACGGCTCGTCGCTGTCGCGGGAGAGCACCTCATGCGACACCATGCCCACGCGGGAAGGTTCGCCCGTGAAAGGATCGAACTGCTGCGTGAACACATACCCGCCGCGGATGAGGGCATCCAGCAGCTTCCTGCCGAGCTTTGTCACAATCGGTTCATACCCGTAGCGCTCCAAAGCGATAATCGCGCGCTGATACGTCAGCCCCTCGCACTGCCCGCTCCAGTTGTTCTCCGGCGCATTGCGGAACAGCGGGTCGTTCACCGCAACGCTCGGCAGGGGCAGCGGCGTCCAGAATTCCTGCGGATTCAGCAGGTGCTGGCGCACAAACGCATCCGCCATCTTCTGACTGATGGAACCCCAGTACATGCAGCGCAGCGTGTTATGGCACAGCACGTCGATGGTCTTGCCGTGCTTGTCGCGGTCAAAGCAGGCGTGGCGCTTGTCATCCCACAAGCGCGCCTTCAAGTTCGCCGCGACCGCGTCCGCCTTTTCGCGCCATTCGCTTTCCCGCCCGTCGCCGCGCAGACGGCTGATTTCCGCCAATGTATCGCGGCAGGCGTAGGAGAACGACGTCACGTCCATCGACGCCATCGGCACAACGTCCGCATCTTCGGGCGGCGTATCGGTCGTGCAGTAGACAGGCGCGTGACCGTAGCGCAGGGCGTTGTCCTCCCCCGTGTCGTAGACGCAGAAGGATTCAAGACATCCGTCGCCGTCGGAATCGCGCGTTTTCCAGAGATACGCATCGAACTTCTCCAGGCAGTCCGCCAGCATATCCAGGTACGCCGGTTCTTTGCCGGAGAGATACCACATGTTCAGCGCGTGCAGCGGGAAGCAGAAGCCCTGAAACTTGTTGAACTGCGGCTCAATCGTCCCGTCGGGATGGCACTGAATCGACCCGGCAATCCGCCCGTCCGCACGCTGGGTGCGCATGAACAGCAGCTGATTGTTCATGGCGGCGGTCATGTTGCGCTTCCAGTACATTTCACCGCCCATCGGCTGCGTTTCCAGCCAAATCTTCTCGTACCCGCCGCCCTCGACCAAGACGGTATCCGCGCCGAAGTCCTTCAAATTATGAAGGCACTTGCGCTCGGCTTCGTCGAAGAGCTTTTGCAGCGCCGCGTCATCGCAGGAAAAGGTCACCCCTGTTTGTGGCAGCATTGGCTATCCTCCTATCATTTTGCGGAAGCGGAAATGTCATTTTTGTCCCGCTTCCGACCTGTTTTCCATGTCCTATTCTACCTGAAAACGCCCAAATTTGAAATGCGCAATTTTTTCGCATATTCTCAAGCCCTTGAAAAATCGGCATTTGCACGATATGCACAAAAATTTCGTCGATTTACAGGCGGCGTGCTGCATGGTATCATATTCGTAGTTGATTACGGGGCAGCGTTCCCGATGAACGGAGGGGGTTTCATTGCAAAAGGCGGTAACAAAGACGGCGACCTCGCGCAAGCTGCATCAGCCCTTAGGTGTCCGCTTCCGGCGCGCTATTGTGCGTGACTGGCAGCTGTGGGTGCTGCTGATTCCGGCGCTGGCTTTCTTCATTGTATTCTGCTACTTCCCTATGTACGGCGTGCAGATTGCATTCAAGGACTTCAAAATCGGCAAGGGCATCGTCGGCAGCGAATGGGCATCGACGAAAGGGCAGCTTGACCTGTTCAAACACTTCCGCAATTTCTTCAGCATGTACTACTGCGGGCGCATGTTTGCAGACACATTGCTGCTGAACCTCTACGGGCTGCTGTTCTCCTTCCCCATTCCGATTCTGCTCGCCATCATGCTCAACCAGCTGAACTCGAAGCGCTTCAAGGGCTTCACGCAGACGGCGATTTACGTTCCGCACTTCATCTCCACCGTCGTGCTGGCTGGTATGCTCTACCTGTTCTTCTCCCCCACCAACGGCATCGTCAACAAGGTGATAGAGGCCTGCGGGGGCAAGTCGATTTACTTCATGGTCGAGGAAAACTGGTTCCGCCCGCTGTTCATCGGTTCGGACATTTGGCAGAACGCCGGTTGGAATACTATCCTTTATATTGCCACGCTGACCTCCATCGACCCGCAGCTGTACGAAGCCGCGACCATCGACGGCGCGACCCGCTGGCAGAAGATTAAGAACATCGACATTCCGCACCTGATTCCGATTGCCGTCATGATGCTGATTCTCTCCTGCGGTTCGCTCCTGTCCTCCAACACGGACAAGGCGCTGCTGCTCCAGACCTCCGGCAACATCAAAACCTCGGATATCATCGGCGTGTACGTCTACAACACAGGCATCGGCAAGGCGCAGTACTCCTACACCTCTGCCATCGGTCTTTGCCTGAACGTCATCAACTTCGTTATCATCATTTCCGTCAACGCCATCTCCCGCAAGGCCAGCGACATCAGCCTGTTCTAAGAAAGGAGGGAAAGCAAAATGGCAAAGAAGGAAGCGGAAGTACACGGCATTCGCATCAAAGAGACGCGCGCCGATCGTACTTTCAACGTTCTCAACCTGATTTTCTGGATGATTGTGCTGTTTATCACGCTTTACCCCCTGTGGCTGGTGCTGATTGCGTCCGTCTCCGACCCGGATGCGGTGCTGGCGGGTGAAGTGCTCTTCTGGCCTAAGGGCTTCTCGCTCATGGGCTACGAGGCGGTTTTCCAGCACAGCGAGCTGTGGCAGAGTTACTTGAACTCCATCATTTACACGGTTCTCGGTTCGGCGCTGTCGGTGATTGTCTCCCTTGCAGCGGCGTATCATCACCAATCAGGCCGCGACGCGCATCATCCGCCTTTCGCCGGAGGAGTTCCTGTTCTCCCGCACGGTTTTGGGCGAGGAATACACCATCTACTGCGGTGAAGCGCAGCTGATTGGCGCGATCGGGCGCGCGTGTACGGACCATCCCGTCGGCGTGTACTTTCTGACGGGTCACGGAGAGCTGACGCAGGAAGACTGTTCCCTGCTGGCGCTGCAATTGCGCTCGAACGGCTTCGAGGTGCATTCGGGGGAAATCGCCCGCATTGCGCCCGCCGCGACGGACATTCTGCTGCTGCTTGCTCCCCGCAGTGACCTGACGGGCGATGAGGCGCAGACGCTTGCCGCTTTTCTGGATAACGGTGGGCGCGTGCTGGTCGCGTGTGGCGCCGATACCCCGCTTTCCCGCCTGACGCAGCTGCAAGCCGTCTGCAGCCTGTACGGCTTGGGCTTCCAGTCCGGCTGGGTCGTGGAAAGCGCGGCGGAAAGCGACCGCTATGTTGATGCGCCGGAGTACCTCTCCCCCGTTGTCGCGGCGGATTACGAGATTACCGGGCGGATACTGCTGCCGCGCACGTCTGCCCTGATTACACCTGCACTTCGTCCCGGCGTGACCGTGACCACCCTGCTGACCACCTCCGACCGCGCCGTGCTGCACCCGGATGCGTCCGGCAATGCGCCGGATAGTCAAACTGGCGACGTGTCCGGGCAATTTCTGCTCGGCGCAATGGCGAAGAAGAGCAGCGGCACGGCGCTGTGTCTGCTGGCTTCCAGCGACATGCTCCGGGACAGCGCGGCCATCAGCGGCGCATCCGTCTTGGATGCCAGCGATAACCTTGCCCTGCTGACTGACCTCGTGACCGACATGGCGGACATTGACCAGACGGCGTCGCTCGACGCGGGCGTGAAGCGGCTTCCGGCGCAGCGCATCACCTTTGACAGCGAAAGCAGCCGCCAGCGCGTGACAATTCTCGCCCTGACCTTGATTCCCGGCGTACTGCTGCTGACGATGGCGGTTGTGCTGCTGAAAAGGAGGCGGCTGTAATGCGGCGCGGACTTCGCCTGCTGCTGATGGCGCTCGTCTGCGCGGCGCTCGGCGGCGTGTATGTGCTGCTTGGAAGCGCGGTTGCCCCTGCGGAAGCGCCTGCGCCGGAATCCACCGACGCGCCGGGTTACTTCATGCTCTATGAGGATTCCGTGGCGGCGCTTAAGAGCATTACCGTGCAGCCTAAAGGGGCGCAGCGCTACACTGCCGTGTCTGACATGGCGTTTGACCAGAATGGCAATCTGCTTGGCGTATACAACGCGCTGTCCCAGCCGTTTCTGGTATCGGGGCAGGAGGACTTCACGTTCAGCACCGCTGCGTGGCAGATGCTGCTTTTGACTGCGCAGCACATTCCAGCGACAGCGACCTATCCTGCGCTCGACCGTGACGCCTGCGGACTGACCGACCCCGACGCCGTCATCACCCTGACGCGCAAGGACGGCACGACCCGCGTCCTGCGCATCGGGCGCTTGACCTCCGACGGCGCAAGCTGCTATGTCTCGCTTGACGGCGACACAAACGTGTACCTCGTCCCCTACGACTTCCATGAGACAATGGTGCAGCCGCTGAACGCCCTGCACACGCTCCCCGGCGCGATTGACGAAAGCGCCTCCGCCGCCGTGCAGATTGCCTTGACCGGAACGGACGACGGGCAGCTCATTTTCACCAAATCAAGCGGCAAATTGATGGCGTGGTCGGCGACCTCGCCCATCGCCCACGCGGGCAGCACCGAGCGCATTGAGGCGTTCATCACGGGGCTGTGCGCGGTTTCAGCGGACGAGTACGTCACCACCGTGGCGGACGCCGCTGGTCTGGCAGCGTATGGGCTGGATGCGCCGCGCCGCCTGATTGCCGCGTTCCAAGACGGCACGATTCGCGACATCCACTTAGGCAGCGACGCGGGCGACGGCATGGTGTATGCCCGTATGGACAGAACCGGCGATATCTACCGCATCCGCCGCACACAGCTAACTTTCGCGGAGAACGCCGGGCTGAACACGCTGCTTGACCGCTTTGTATCGCCCGTGGTTGTCGCCACGCTGTCACAGGTGCGCGTGACAACGGTTGACGGCGAAACGACCCTGCGCATCGAGTACGAAAATGGCGACGACAACATTGGTCAGCGCTGGTTCTGGGACGAAAACGCTGTCACGCGCGACGAATTTACCGATGCGTATTTGTCCATCATCGCCCTGCAGTTCGACCAGACTGCCCCGCAGGAAGCCGCAGGCACTTCCCTGCTGGCGGATGTCACCTTCACCCTGCGCGACGGAAGCACATCCACCGTCCGCTATGAAGCCTGCGACGCTTTTTACGCCTTGGTGACGACCGACGGCGGCGGACGCTTTCTGGTTCGCTTGACCGACGTTGAGAACATGCTAACAGTCCTGAAAGGAGAAAAATAACCCATGAGGCGCGAAGAAATCAACATCCGTGACCCCTTTGTGCTGACGCGGAACGGGCAGTATTACCTCTACGGTACGCGCGGCGCAACCTGCTGGGGTCCCGCGGACGGCTTCGATGTGTATGTCAGCCGCGATTTGGAGAATTGGGACGGCCCCTTCGAGTGCTTCCACAACGACGGCACATTCTGGGCGGATCGCAACTACTGGGCGCCCGAAGTGCACGAATACCATGGCAAGCTGTACATGCTGGCGAGCTTCAAGCGCGAAGATCTATGCCGCGGCACGGCAATTTTGACCGCTGACAACCCGCTGGGGCCGTTCGTGCCGCACAGCGACGGGCGCGTGACCCCCTCCAATTGGGAGTGCCTTGACGGGACGCTTTACGTCAGCCCGGACGACAAACCGTATCTCGTCTTTGCGCACGAGTGGGTGCAGGTCGGCGACGGCGAAATCTGCGCCATGCCCCTCTCCGATGACCTTTCCCGCGCCATCGGCGAACCGAAGTTGCTCTTCCATGCGTCCGAAGCGGAATGGGCGCGGCTGGTGCATCACCGCTCCAGCGGGCGCGACGGCTATGTGACCGACGGCCCGTCCATGTGGCGGACGGCGGACGGCACGCTGCTGTGCCTGTGGGCAAGTTTCTCCGACGAGGGGTACACAGAGGGCGTGGCGGTCAGCGACAACGGCGACATTACCGGGCATTTCACGCAGGTTGAGCCGCTTTTCCGGCGTGACGGCGGCCACGGCATGGTGTTCCGCGCGCTGGATGGGCAATTGTACCTGACGCTGCATTCCCCGAACGAGCATTTGAAGGAGCATCCGTGCTTTATCCCGCTGGAAGAAGTCGCTGGCCGCCTGACCCCGAAGTACACCCTGCCGGACTGGTTCGCACCGCTTCAAAGCCGCCTGCACAAAATGGCGGATGAACTGAGCGCGTCGCTGACGGGCTGGCACGGGTCAAACGCGACGTTCCGCCCGGAGGACTTCGGGCTGATTTCCGGCGAAAAGGCGACCCGCGCGATTCAGTCCGCCATCGACAAGGCGGGCGAACACGGCGGCACCGTCCGGCTGTCCGGCGGCGATTACGTCTCCGGCACGCTGATTCTGCGCAGCAATGTCCGCCTGATGGTCGATAGCGGCAGCCGGCTTCTCGCGTCCACCGACCTCGCGGATTACCCGGAGCAAATCGCCCGCCGCCTGACCGTGCAGGACACGAACATGGGCATGAATCAGTCGCTGATTTTCGCCGAAGGGTGCGAGAACATCTGCATCTGCGGCGGCGGCGAGCTGGACGGGCAGGGTACGCGCGCGAATTTCCCCGGCGACGAGACCTGCCACGGCACGCCTGGACGTCCGTTCCTGATGCGCATCATCGACTGCCGCGACGTGCATGTGCATGACATTACGCTGCGCTCCGCCGCCTGCTGGATGGAAAACTACCTGAACTGCGACCGCGTCCTCTTGGAGCGTGTGACCGTCCGCAATCAGACGAACTACAACAACGACGGCATCGACATCGACGGCTGCCGCGACGTCATCATCCGCAACTGCGACGTGGAATCCGGCGACGACGCGTGCTGCTTCAAGGGCGCAAGCGAGCGCAACACCGAGCGCGTCCTCATCGAAAACTGCCGCCTGTACAGCTGCTGCAACGCCTTGAAGGTCGGCACGGACACGCAGGGCGACTTCCGCGATGTGCTGGTACGCAACTGCCAAATCGGCGGCGTGGAGTACGACCCCAGCGGACTGAAGCACCGCTGTTCTGATTCCGGCGTATCGCTCGAAATGGTGGACGGCGGGACGCTGGAAAACTTCCTCATTGAGAACATCACGATTGACCGCGCATGGAGTCCCTTCTTCCTGCGGCTTGAAGACCGCGGACGCGTCAAGCCCGGCGATCCGAAGCCGCCCGTGGGCACGCTGCGGCGGATTGCCATCAGCCACGTTCGCGGCGGCGACAACGGCGCGCGCGGGTCGTACTTCATCGGCATCCCTGAAAAGGCGATTGAGGACGTGCTGCTGCATGACGTGGTAATCGCCCAGCACGCGAGCGAAAAGGCGGTGCTTGACGAGGGCGCCATCAGCGAACTGCGCGGCGTATACCCCGACGCGCACATGATTGACGACCTCGGTGACGCCCCCGCGCGCGGCTTGTGGGCGCGGCATGTGCACGGACTGTCGCTGGCGGGGTACGACGTGATTCCGGATAAGAAGGATGCGCGTCCGTATCTGGTGGCAAAAACAGACGTGACGCTGGACAAAAACGCCTGTCTGTAAGTTGGAAAAAGCCGTGCGCACCATTGGACTAAAGCGCGGGGACGCTATGGGGCAGCGTGATTTTCTGTTGAAGGAAGAGAAAATCGACAAGCTGCCATACGGGCGCAGAAGCACTTCTATGTGCAGCATTGCGGTACACACGGAAGTCAACAAACCGGACGAAGCATGTGCCTCGTCCGGTTCTTTTCATACTATTTCCAGATAAGAATGCGCCAAGATGCGCCGCGAATTTTTCATTCTGGCTAACGTGAATGAAACGCAGCGTAGCAGCGCTACGCTAAGTGGAATGAGCGGACGCCAGAATGGAAAAGCCGCAAGCAGATGGCGCAGGTGAATCTGGAAATAGTATTACCTTTGGGTATTACTGCGGTTGCCTTATCCGAAACGCCCTCACATGTTCATATTCCGACAGCGGCCCGAACAAATCCACCAGATTCACCCGTGCTGACATTCGCACCGTGTAGATGCTGGTGTACGCGCGCTCGTTCTTGCTGTTTTCGGAGTGGAAATCCACATTCAGCACATCGACGCTGTGCGCTGCAAAGAACGCTTTGATGTACCCTGTGGTTTCAACACGGTGGTCATACTGAATTTCCACCTGCCGAATTGTCGTCGCGGGGATAATCCGCTGGACGATGGTCAGCGTCAGCAGCACAAGCGTACATCCGCTGAGGGCGAGCGTGTAGCAGCCCATGCCGGCGACAAGTCCCAGACACCCGGCGCACCACAGCGACGCGGCCGTTGTCAGCCCCGCAATCTTCTTCCGGCTGGAAAAAATCGTCCCCGCACCGAGGAAGCCGATACCGCTGACCACCTGCGCGCTGATGCGCCCCATGCTGACCGCCACGCCGGTGTTAAGCACGTCGGTGTTAATGGCCAGCACGCGCGCTTCGACGTAGTTCTCCATCACGGCAATCAGCGCCGCGCCGAGGCAGACGAGGATATGCGTTCGTGTACCCGCCGGTTTATTGCGGCGTTCACGCTCATAGCCGATTGCCAAACCAATCAGGATAGCGAGCAGAATTCGCGCGCCTGCTTCCCACCATGCCATTGCGTTTCACCTTCTTTCTCTCATAGAATTCTGTTTGTTTCTTTCTGGTGTTATATTCGCCATTTAGCACAAAAGTTCCTGCTTTTTTGTGCAAAAAAGACTGCAGCGGATGAGCGCCGCAGCCTTCTTTGCTTTGCGTTTCGGTTTATTTCAAAAAGTCCTCAATCAGCCCGTGCAGGAAGCGAGCATAGTCGGCACTGACGGCGACGTTGATTTCCGGCAGGTTCGTCCAGACGTGGTGATGGCGGCGATCCATAATCGTCATGCCAAGGGTCAAACCGTCCTGCGTCGATACGCCAACGCGGCCGCGCACGCTCTTGAGCAGCGTCGGGTCAGCCGTCGCCGCAACCGCCATGCAGTCAATGACCGCGCAGTAGGCTTGGAAGCCGCGCCCATGCACGAAGGAAATCGCCTGATGGAGGAATTTCGCTTCGGGCTTGTCGCTCGCCGCCAGCCGCGCAAGGTCTTCGTCCGTAAAGTCCACGGAGAAGTACGTCGCGACGTCCAGCCCAATCGCCGTCACCTTCAAACCGGATTCGTAGACCTGCTTCGTCGCTTCCGGGTCAACGTAGACGTTCCACTCACTTTGAGGCGTGTCGCCCGTGGCGTTGAGGAAGGACGCCTCATTCAGCCCGAATGCGCCGGAAATGGCAATCACTTCGACAATCTTATCCTTGATGTCCGGGGCAAGGCGCAGTGCCATAGCGATATTGGTCATTGGTGCCAGACAGACCAGTGTAATTTCGCCCGGCTGCTGACGGATGAGGTCGATAATCGCATTGACGGCGTGGGTCGGGTTCTCCGGCAGCTCCGAATCCGGCAGGAAGGATTCGCCCTGCCCGTCGCGCCCGTGGGTAAACGGGTCGTTCGGGATGTCGCGCACCAGCGGGCGTGAGCAGCCGCGGTAGACCGGGATGTCCTCGCGCCCCAGCATCCGCATGATGCGCCGCGCGTTGCGGTAGGTTATGTCCACGGGATAATTGCCGTTGACCGTCGTCACCGCTTGAATGTCGAGATTTGGGTTCTTAACTGCCATGATGATCGCTGAGGAGTCATCCATGCCGGGGTCGCAGTCCACAATAATCTTCCGCATATGTTTCACCCCTTACGCTTTGTCGCTGATGAGCTTGACGTAATACTTGCGCTTGCGCGGGCCGTCGAATTCAAGGAAAAAGATGCCCTGACTGCCACCCAGCACGAGCTTGCCGCCGTCAATAATCAGCGGAATGCTCACGCCCAGCAGGGAACATTTCACATGCCCCGCAGCATCGGTAGGCGTATCGTGCTGATGCTTAAAGTCGATGCGGGTAGGAATCAGGCGGCAGATCTCGTCCTGCAAATCCTCAAAGCCAGCCGGATCCCAGAAGGACGTAATCGTCAGCCCCGCCGTCGTATGCGGATTGAAGACGATGCACTCGCCGCTCTGGATGCCGCTCTCGGCAACGAACTGCTTGATGTCGTCGGTCAGATTGATCACGTCGTTGGGCTTGGTTTCCAGATTGAAGCACTTCAGCATTGTTGTTTTCCCTCCTCAGTCGTCCACCATGACAATTTCGCTCTGCCGCACGCACGCCGCGCCCTTGGAGAACGACCACGGGCCTTCGCAGCCGCGTCCGCTGCGTTCACCCAGCATCGTCATCAAATAACCGAACACCAGACACGCCGGGACGAAGTTGTAGAGGCTTTCCGCCAGCACGTTCTTCGCCTTCGGGATGATGAACACCGCCGCCTGCTTTTCATCCGGCATCTCGCGGTCTGTCACAATCGCCAGCGGGCGGCCCAGCTGCTTGGCGTAGCCGATGGTTTCCAGCGTGCGGGAATCCGCCTTGTTGTCCTCCGCCGCCCAAATCATCGTGCCGATTTTCTCCGGATGATTGACGAAGAAGTTCAGGTGCAGCCATTCCTCGGTGTTGATGTACATCGCCGGGCGGCCAATCGCCTCGAACACCTTCGCCTGACCGAAGAACGCGCAGGCGTACTCGAAGCCGCTGCCCGCGAAGTCGTAGCAGTCCATGTCCTTCCACTGCTGCGCGACGGCGAACGCGGTGTCGTCCATGGCGGGCAGAGCGGTTTCCAACGCATCCGCCAGCGCCTTGATTTCCTTGCGGCGCGCGCTCGCAACGTCCATCGTGTAGCGTCCGCGCACTTCGCCGATGCGGATAGCCAGCAGGTACAGCGCCATCACGCAGACCATGTAGCTGCGCGTGCCGGGGGCGGACTCGAACTTGGGGATGTCCAGCTTCAGGATACGCTCGGCGCTCTGCCCCAGCACGGATTCCTCATGCCCGGTGATGCCCAGCGTGAACGCGCCCGCCTTGCGGCAGCGGCGAACCGCCTCCCCTACGCGCGCCACCTGCCCGGAGTTCGACACGGCGATGACCAGCGGACTCTGCGGCGCATAGCCGAGGTTCTTCTTCTCGTAGTCGCGCGCCAAATCAATCGTCGGCACGACTTCGGTGCGGATCTTGGCGTACTTCTCAAACGCGGGCTTCACCGCCAGCAGCGCTGCATAGCTGTCTCCGCAGCCGGTCAGCACAATGCGCTGGATATTGAAGATTTCCGGCGTGGAGAGGACGGTGCGCGTCTTTGGCTCCAGGTCGGCGTACTGCTGTCGCATCAGCTCCGGCAGGCTCATGACCTGGCGGCGAAGGGCGCTGTCGAAATCCATCTTGTTCATGCTTGATGACCTCCTTGAATCATATCAATCAGCAGATTTCCGATGTCGATGCTGTGTTTCAAGCCCGACATGATGACTTCATCCGGCATTTTTGCCGTGAAGTTATGCGTTTCATAGGTGAAATCGCCGTCGTACTTCGCAAGCCGCAGGGCGTCGGTGATTTCCGTCCAGTCGCTCAGCCCAGAGAACGGAAGAATATGGTCGTTCTTGATGGAATTATAGTCGGAGATATGGGTGGCTTTCAGGCGCTTGCCGAGGTATTGCAAGGCTTTGCGCTGATCCTGATGGCAGATGGAGGCGTGTTCAACATCCCAGCAGCAGCCGACGTTGTCATACGGCAGGCTGTCCACGAGGTCGCCGAGTTCCTCCGCCGTCACGCAGTAGCGGCGCTTCGGCGCGATGTTCTCCTCCCACAGGTTCTCCACCGCGATGCCCACGCCGTACTTTCCTGCCAGTTCAATGCGCGGTTTCAGGTACTCGATGGTCTTGCGCTTGCTGTCGCGGACGGGAGTGACGCTGTCGAAATCAGTCGCGGCGTGGATGACGAGCCACTTGATGCCGAGGATGCGCCCGCCCTCGATGCCGCGGCGGATGAGTTCGTCGAGGAACTCCTTGTCGGGCGTGTTCGGGTCGCAGAAGTTATAGAAGTGCAGATGCCCCTGCGAGAACTCGATGCCCATCTCGTCGGCGATGTCCTTCGCCTGATGGATGAGCGTCTCCCACTGCGGCGTTTTGAACGGCGTATCGAACACGCTCAGGTCATGGAAATTCATGTCCAGCACGCGATACCCCGCCTGCCCCAGCGTCCGCACGCTGTCCAGAATGCTTGCTTTCGTCCCGTCCGGGCGATTGAAATACATACATGTTGATGTTGACAGCCGCATGGCTTTCTTTCCTTTCATAAGAGAGACCCAAGGGGCGCTGCCCCTTGACCCCGCAAGGGAGTTCCTCCCTTGACCCTTTTTCGCGATTGAGTTGGTGACTTCTCCAGGCAGTTTTCGCGTGTTTATGGGGGAACCCAAGGGGCGCTGCCCCTTGACCCCGCCAGAGGCTTTGCCTCTGGACTCCAGCAGGGGCGCTGCCCCTGCACCCTGCAAGGGAGTTCCTCCCTTGACCCTTTTTCGCGATTGAGTTGGTGACACTTTCAGGCTGTGTTCGCGTGTTTGTCCAACCTCATCCGTCGCTACGGCGAGACCTTCCCCTCTGGGTAAGGTGCTGAAGGCGGATGAGGTCGGTTCTGACGCAATACCACAAAACTAAGGCAATGATACTCCCCTGCTTATTCTCCAATAAAGTGCTTCACCGCATCGAAGACCCCCGCCGAATGACAGTACGGCGAAACATACGCCACCAGCGTCTTCACCTTCGCCAGCGCATTCTGCACCGTCGCCGTGTGACCCGCCAGACGCAGCATCTGCAAATCGTTCTCGTCGTCGCCAATCGCCAGCACATCCGACATCGGGATGTTCAGCCGCCTCGCCAGTTCCGCAACGCCCGCCGCTTTCGTGCAGCCGGGATGTACAATTTCGACTGCCTTGTCGCCGTATCGCGTGTAGCTGTACTGGTCGCCGAGACGCCGGATGAAGTCCTCCACATAGTCGATTTTATCCCCGGTTTTGTCGCTGTCCATGACGCAGATTTTCTCCATCTGCTTTCCGTCATAATCCGCCTGCGTCAGGGGTGCAACGTCATTGTATCGTCCAAAGGCCGCACGCTGCCGGAGAATATACGGCGTTTCGCGGCAGACCTTCTCATAGCCGTCTTCACTGTAAATGATGCTCATGCCAATGCAATCCGCCTTGCGGAGCATGGTTTCCAGCGGCTTCAGCGGCACTTTGCGGCGAAAAAGCACCCCATCCGGGGCAATGAGCGCCGCGCCGTTGGTCGCCACATAGGGAATGGACACCTGCATATCCTGCGCATACCGTTCCGTCATGCCTTGCACGCGCCCTGTCGCGAACGTGAAAAGCACGTTTCTGTCTTTCAGCCAGCGCGCCATTTCGCGGGCTGTGTCGGTGAGCTGCTCGCTTGAATCAATGAGCGTACCGTCCAAATCGCTGACCACCAGTTTGACCATGATGCTTTCTCCTGCCCCATCCCCCCGCCCATTGCTGAGCGGGGGGATGGGTTGATTTCCGTTGGGGGGGTTCCTATTGTACCGAATTAGTCGTTCGCCAGATGGTAGTCATCCAGGCGTTCGTTGCATTCTTCCACAATGCGGTCGTGGCACTCGTCGAGGGTTTCCTCGCCGTTGGCGAACGCCAGCATGTGGGTCTTAATCACAGAGTCGATTTCCCAGTTGATGATGTCGAAGGGTTCCTGCACGTTGGGGTTGGACGCGTGGATGCAGTCGATGGCGACCTTGTACATCGGGTTTTCTTCAAACCACTTGTCCGCTTCGGGCAGGTCGTAGACGGTCTTGTTCACGGGGATGTAGCCCGTCGCCTGATGGAACTGGAACTGCTCTTCCGCGGAAACCATGAACTGCACGAACTCCCACGTCGCATCAACCTGCGCCGGGTCGTTGTCCGGGTCAAACATGACGACGCAAGAACCGCCAACCGCGATGCCGCCCTTGTCGTCCGCGTTCACCTTCGGCAGCGCAGCGACGTTCCACTCAAACTTGTCGCCGACGAGGCTCTTAATCTTGCCGATGCGGGCGGTGGACATAATCGCCATGCCGAAGAGTTCCAGAGAGAATTCTTCGTTGATGTCGTCTTCGTAGGGCTTGTAGCCGCCGGTCGCAATGACCTTCTGCCATTCGGTCAGGAAGTTGCGCAGCGTGCCGTCTTCGCCGAAGGTGACCTTGGTCATGGGAGCGGTGCGGCCGCCCTCGTTGTCACCGAAGAAGTTGTAGTCGCCCTGACCGCCGATCCAGTTCGCCAGCTGATAGCGGCGCACCGCGACGTTCAGGCCATAGCGGGTGACGGTGTCGCCGTCCTTGACCATGAGCTTGGCAATATCATCCGCCATTTCCGCGATGGTCGTCGGGGGCGTGTTCGGGTCAAGACCCACTTCGCGGAACATGTCGCAGTTGTAGTACAGCATGATTGCGGAGCAGGAGAACGGCATACCGACGAGCTGGTTCTCGTAGGTGTAGGAGCGCAGCATGTTGGGCTCCAAGTCGTCGCGGCTGATGGAATTGCCTTCACGGTCAATCAGCGTTCCAACAGGCACGAGGCTGTCGTAGGTCACGGCGCTGGGGATGCCCGCGCCGGCGATCATGGCGACGTCCGGGAAGTTCGCGAAGTCAGACGCCTGCGCGAGGGTCTTGAGCTTCTCGGAGTTGTCGTTGCCCTGATAGACCGCCTTGACCACGATGCCCTTTTCAGCACCGACAGTCGCGTTGAAATGGTCGGCAATCGCTTCAACCGCAGCGCCGTTGACGCCGGTCAGCGTATGCCAGAATTCCACCGTGCGCACATCCTGATTTTCCGCCACAGCCGGAACGACCATAGCCGTCAGGACGAGTGCAAGCGCCATCACGAGAGAAATGATGCGTTTCATGGGGTAATCCTCCTTCTTTATCGTCAAGGCTTTTTGCCTTGGGATACTGGGTGATGCGATTCTTTGGCTGAATCGCTTAAAGCAGCGGGCGTTGCACGTTTTCATACTATTTCTTATAGTATCGCAGAGGATTTCGCCTCTGCGGAGGCGACCAAAGGGCATGAAAACAGACGAAGTCTGCGATCGCCCTTTGGAAACCTTCGGTGCGCACCCATGTTTATTGAGCTTTACCGGAAGCTTTTAGTTAGTGTGCTGTTCATTTTTCTAAGCAACGGATTCGCACAAGCCGCATGAAACTCCAAAAGTTGCGGCGCCGAAGGGGTCAAGGGGGCGAGCGGAAAGCCCCCTTGTCGCCTCCGCAGAGGCGAAACCCCTGCGAGCGGAAAGCCACAGGTGAAGGGATTCGCTCACCCCTTCACCGCCCCGCCCATGATGCCGCCGACAATCTGCCGCCGGAAGATGACGAACACCGCCAGCGTTGGCAGCAGAACAATCATGCTCGCCGCCATGACCGGACCGTAGGTCGAGCCTTCGGGGAAGTTCAGCATCGTCACACCGACCTGCACCGTGCGCATCAGGTTATCGTTCGTCACCAGCATCGGCCAGAGATAGGTGTTCCAAGTGCTGATGAAGGATGAAATGAAGATGGTGGTGATAATCGGCGTGGAGAGCGGCAGCAGAATGGTGCAGAAGAAGCGGATGTTCCCGCAGCCATCCACCTCGCTGGCTTCCTTCAAGTCCTTGGAGAAGGTCAGGTAATACTGCCGCATCATGAAGATGTTGTTTGCGGAGACGAAGAAAACAATCATCATGCCCATGTAGGTGTTAATCCACCCCAGCCGGGAAACCGTGTGGTAGTTCGACACCAGCACGATGTCGCTGGGAACCATCATCGTGCCCATGATGAGCATGAAGATGACATTGCGCCCGCGGAATTCAAAGAACGAGAGGGCAAACGCCGCCATCGACGCGGTGATGACGCGCACAACGCTTGACACGCCCGCCAGAATCAGCGAGTTGAGCATGAAGCGCGGCAGCGTCGTCAGCGTCCATGCCATCTGGTAGTTGTCCGTAATCCAGCGCGAAGGGATAAACTTCGGCGGGATGGTCAGAATCTCTTCCCCCGGCATGAACGAGATAACCAGCGCGTAGAGAATCGGGCTGACAAGCAGAAGACCGATACCAATCGCGATGATTTGGTACAGCACGCTGCGGAAGCGCTTGCGAATCTTCAAAGACTGCGCCGTCGTCACGAGTAATGCACTCCCTTCTTCTCAAAGCGGAAGCTGATGAGCATCACCACGAAGGTCATCAGGAAAGCGATAATCGCCGCCGCATAGCCCTTGTTGTAGTTCAGGTTGTTGACCGACTGCTTGTACATGTAGGAAATCATGGTGTCGATATTAGCGGTGGTGTTCAGCGACGCGCCGCCGGTGAAAATCAGCACCAGCCCGGACATCATCATGCTCTTTGCCAGCGACGTGCAGATGAGGTAAAAAGTCGTGGGCGAAATCATGGGCAGGATGATGTTGACCGTGCGGTGGAAGGGGCGCGCGCCGTCGAGTTCGCAGGATTCGAGAATCTCCGGCGGAATGTTGCGCACCGCTGCCAGGAGGAAGATGAAGTTATAGCCGACATTCATCCACGTCGCGATGATGCTGATGGCGACCATCGCGTAGTGCTTGTCATTCAGCCAGTTGATTTTGACGCCGAGGATGTAGTTCAAAATGCCGATATTCGGATTGTAGGCGAGCTTGAAAATCATCGCGCTGACGGACATGGACATCGCCATCGTGACGGCAAACAGTGTCTCATACGCCACGGACATGGTGCGCTTTTTCGCCGCAATCAGCGCCAGCAGCAGCGCGATGAGGATGCTCACGGGCGAAGCGAGCAGAACGTAGATGAACGTGTTCTGAATCGCCGTCTGGAAGGAGCGGTCTTTGAGGACGCGTACATAGTTGTCAAAACCCGCGAACTGCTTGAAGACCCCCATCTTGTTGACAACAAAGAAGCTGGAGACGACGGTCTTGATAAACGGATAGTATGTAAAGACGAGGAAGAACACCAGCGCCGGCATCAGCCAGAGCCACGGCTCAATCCGCTTTTTGAAGGGTTTAGGCGCTTTCATCCGCCGGGGCTTGATGCTCCCCTGCTTCTTCGCCGTTTCCACTGCCATCACTCCTTTATGAGATCAGCCACATCGCTTTCCGATGCTACATGCCACTGGGGAATCAGCGCCAGAATTTCGTCCGCATCCTTGGCGAAATTGCAGGCATTCATTTCGCTGATTTTGTCCCGCCACACCTGCGGAACCGCGTCGATACCCGCCATCGCGCCGACCATCGCGCCCGCCATCGCGCCATTGGTATCGCAGTCGCCGCCAAAGTTGACGCAGTATTCCAGCGTTTTCTTCACGTCGCCCTTGCCCAGCAGGAACAGCGCAATCGCCGACGGAATGGAGTCTGCGGACAGGTCGCCGCCGCCGAACATGGCGTACAGGTCGTGCAGCGCCTGCTGGTCGTCCTTGGCCTTGCGCACTATGTCGCACGCGAGGGCAATGCGCATTCCGATGTCCGGCGAGGGAATGGAGAAACCGTACTTCGCGCCCTCCGCCGCCGCTTCGATGGTTGCGTCCACAATCTTGTCGAGGTTCTCTTCGCCGCGCATCGCCTGCGCCACGCCCCACGCAATCGCCGTCGCCGCGGCGTTGCAGACGCGGGTGTTGTGCGTCGCAAGGTCAGTCAGGGCAACGTCGCGCGCCAGCTCCTGCAGGGTGCTTCCGCGCAGACCGTGGATGATGCCCAGCGGTGCAATGCGCATGGACGACCCGTTGGTGTTGCCCCACTTGCCGGAGACGGTGATGTCCCCGCCCGCCGCGATGTTCTTCAGCGCGCGCTCGGTGCTCGGCCCCAGTGGGCTGGCGTACTTGTCCTTCACGCGATCCGCCCACGCGATAATTTCCTTCACCACGCTCATCGGCACGACCTTCTTGTCGCGGATGTAGGCGTTCATCAGCGCCATGGACTGCTCCGTGTCGTCGGTATATTCTCCGGCGAGCAGCCCGTCGTGGAAAATGTGTCCCTTTTCCGGCGGATAGAACGTGTCGATCCAGCCATATTTGCTCTTAATCTGCTCTGGGGTCAGGAAGGATGAGGGAACGCCCAGTGCATCGCCGCACGCCATCGCCCACAGGCAGCCCAGTGTCCGTTCTTTGCGCGTCAGTGCCATAAAATAATTCCTCCTTGCTCTTTGCGAGCGTTTTCAGCGTGGGAAGAGGCGGATCCGTTCCTTTTCCACCGCGTGCTTGTCTACTTGTCATAAAGATAGCATAAGTTTCATATGCTGTCAAGTAGTTTTGACGTAAATTTTCGTTAAAACGGGGCAAAAACTTTCCAAAGCGGACATTTTCCGAACATTCGGCTTTTCTGGCGCATTCGACTGCCTGTTGTTTTTTTGCTGTCACATCACGGAATGGCGGATTGCCATCTTGACTTTTGGGCGAACTTGTCTTATTATCTATACAGGACATAAGATATACAATGTGGCAAGATACAGACACATTCAGGAGGGATTATCCCGTGCAGTTTTCTATCGACCGCAACTCCCCTGTTCCCGCGTATTACCAAATTCAGCTGGATTTGAGCGACCGCATCCAGCGTGGCGAATGGAACGACCGCAAGCAGCTGCCGTCAGAAAGCACGCTGGCGGAGCAGTACGCCGTCAGCCGCATTACGCTGCGTCAGGCACTGGCGGAATTGGAGAAGGATGGCATCATCAAGAAATCGCGCGGCTGCGGCGCGAAGATTTGCGAAAAGCCCGCACCGTTTGTCCACAAGATGGATTTCTATTCGATTGTCTCGACCCACGAGGGGCATGACGGCAAGCAGGTGACGTCGCAGGTACTGAACATCCGCCGCTTCGACATGCCGACAGAGGATGTCATTGAGCATTTGCAGCTTGAACCCGGCACGCCCGTGGTGTACATCAAGCGTCTGTTTCTCTTCGACGATAAACCGCTGGCAGTCGGGCGTTCGTGGCTGTCCCTGGCGCGTTTCCCCGGTCTGGACGAAACAGGCTTGGGCGAAAAGGGACTGACCGCAACCCTGCGCAGCCGCTACAACACCATCATCCGCCGCTTCAACGACGCGATTGAGGCGGTTCGCCCCGCGCCGGACGAGCGCAACCTGCTTGACGTCTCCTACGACTGCCCGCTCCTGATGGTGCGCGGTCTCTCCTTTGACCAGCACAACGTCCCCGTCGAATATTCCACCACCTACTGGCTCGGCGACAAAGTCCGCTTCACCGTCTCCATGAACACGCAGGAGGTGGAGTGAGGGGGAGGCGCCAGAGGCTCTGCCTCTGGACTCCGGCAGGGCTCTGCCCTGCACCCGCGAAGGGTCTTCGACCCTCTCGACACCCTTTTCGCGATTGAGTTGAGCGCTTTTTCATGCTATGCTCGCGTGTTTATGCAGGGGTTTCGCGCCTGCGGGCGCGACCAGAGGGCTTTGCGATCGCCCTCTGGACTGCTTCGCATCCCCATCTAAGTTACTTGATTTTTAGCGCAGCTTTTTAGTTAGTGTGCCTTTTGTTCCTTTAGAAAAGAATTTGGGAACACCAAAAATGAAAGTTGCAATACAAGCCCAGTAACATGGGAGTGACCGCGCCGAAGGTTTCCAAAGGGCGATCGGAAAGCCCTTTGGTGCGCCCGCAGGCGCATCCCCCTGCCGCAAAAATCACCTATTTCAATAGAACAACACACCTCCAAAACAGGAAAAACCAGCGTGGCAATCTATCCCACGCTGGTTTTTCCTATATTCACTTGCAATGCACCTTGCACCAAAGCTCCTGAATCGGCGGAATCTGCTCCCGCATTCCGGGCGCAAGACGGCTCCAGATAATCCCCTTTGACGGGCGCGGATACTCGTGCCGTGTCTCAATCAGGCGCGTCGGCGTCACGATGTAGTCAATCGCCGTGTCGTAATCCTCCACTGTCACATCCACGTCCACCACCTGCACATCATGCCCTGCGCCGACAATCGCGGTCGTTTCGTCGCACAGCCCGACGGTCGAGAGCATCGCGTACTCAAGATCGAAATAGCCGTGACCCTTGCCGAAGCGGATGCCGCTGGGCGTAATCGCGGAAGCGCCCGTCACCATCATGTCGATATGCCCGACGGCTTCCTTCAGCTGCGCCAGCGTCTGATGTTTCCAGTAGCGGGATACGCCATCCAGCAGCGACGCGATTTCCTCCTTACCCTCCGGAATCTGACCGGGGCGAATGAGGAAGAAGCCGCGCGTAATGCCATAGTTGGTCATCACGACGGTCTTTTTGTCGCGGAAAGCCTGTTCCCGCAGGGTTTCGAGGTTGTTGTCCGGCGTAATGAAAATCACGCGGGCGTTTTTGTACATATCCGTCGCGGTCAGCAGCGCCGTGCCCTTTTCGCTGCCCTCATAGTCGCAAATGAACTCGGAAAACTGCCAGCTGAACTTGCTGTCCGGCTTGGCGACACGCAGCAGCTCCTCCCAGATCTGCACGCGTGCTTCCTTGGCGTCAAGCTTCTTCTCCATCATGCTTCTCCTCCAGTTCGGAAATTGTTACCCGAAACAGTGTAGCGCGAAGAAACGCTTTTGTCAAGTATAACATATGCTGATTTGTAGACAAGTTTGTATCATTCCTGTTCTTTTTCCGCCTGATGCAGCGCACTCCTCCGATACTGCATCGGACTTTGCCCGACGGCGGCGGAAAATCGCGCGGAAAAATTGCTCGCATCCCCGAAACCAACTTCCCGCCCGATTTCGGACACGCTGCGGTCCGTCAGCGCCAGCAGCGCCTTCGCCTGCGTGATGCGGGTGCTGATGAGGTAGTTGTAGGGCGTTGTACCCATATAGCGGCGGAACAGGCGCAGGAAGTAGCTGCGGCTCATGTGCGCCTGACGCAGCAGATCATTCAGTGACAGCGGTTGATTGTACTTCTCGCGGATGGTTTGCGCCGCCTGCTGGATCACCTGCTGATTGCTCTCCGTCTGCTCCTGATTCAACAGCCCCTGCGCGCACAGCGTCAGCAGCTGATGCAGCGCCAGCGACACTTGCAGCATACTGTCCACCGTGCCGCTCTCCAGCTCGGCGAAAATCGTCTTGAACTGTTCTTCCACTTTCTGGTCTGTTAGTGTAATCGGGGTCAGCTTTCCCTCCGGAATAAGCCATTCCGCCATTGCTGCCACGCCTGCGCCGTCCAAATGCACCCAATCGTGGTGCCAGCAGTGCTGACCGGGGGCAGTCGCGTACCGCTGGGGTTTGCGGCAGTCCATCAGCAGCGCCTGCCCCGCGCGCAGCAACACCCGGTCATCCCCCTGCTCAATCAGCCCCGCGCCGCGCAGGGTGTAAAACAGCAGGTAACTCTCCTTGTGCGTGCGGGCGGTCGAAAAATGCCCCTGCGCCAGATACTGCCCCGCCTCGGTGCATACATACGGCTGCCCCATCGCGGACGCGCCCGGCGTCGTCCGCAGCCAGATACTTTCCGGCAAGACATCCATCGTGTAGGTCAGCATGTGCATCCTCCCCATGCTCTTTTGTCCATATTATACACCAAATTTCGCTTGATTTCTACGGGTTCGGCATTTTTCGCAAAGTAGACTTTTCACAAAAAATCGGCTACCTTTGCGCATGGCAGAATTCGGCTTCCTGCGCTATAATGAGGGCAGTACATGGCGTACTGCCAAGGAGGTATCTCATGCAGCGCATTTTTCTGGCGATTGACATCGGCGCATCGTCCGGGCGGCACATCGTCGGCATCGAGGCGGACGGCGCGCTCCAAACGGATGAAGTCTACCGCTTCCCGAACGGAATGCAGCGCGAAAACGGGCATCTCATCTGGGACATCGAGGGCATTTTCCAGCACGTCAAGGCGGGCATCAAGGCAGCGTTTGCGAAGTATCCGCACATCGACAGCCTGTCCATCGACACTTGGGCGGTCGATTACGTCCTGCTGAAGGACGGCGCGGCGCTTCTCCCCTGCCACGCCTACCGCGACGAGCGCACGCAGGCGGTGATTGACGAGGTGCATCAGCATATGCCTTTCGCCGAGCTGTACCGCCGCACGGGCATTCAGTTCCAGCCCTTCAACAGCATTTATCAGCTCTACGAGGACGCGAAAACCGGGCGTTTGCAGCAGGCGGACGACTTCCTGATGGTGCCGGAATACCTGCTGTACCGGCTTTGCGGTGTGAAGGCGCGCGAGTACACAAACGCGACCTCGACCGGGCTGGTCAGTGCCACGACGAAGGAGTACGACCCGGAGATTCTGCGTGCCTTGTCCCTGCCGGAGCGCCTTTTCCCGCGCCTGACGCAGCCGGGAACGGTGCTTGGGCAGCTGACGGCGGATATCGCCCGCGAAGTCGGCGGACAGACCAGTGTCGTCCTCTGCGCGACGCACGACACCGCCAGCGCCGTCGAGGGCATCCCGATGGCGGAGAACGCCCCGTTCCTCTCCTCCGGCACATGGTCGCTGCTCGGTGCGAAGATTCCCGCCCCGATTACAACCCCCGAAAGCATGGCATGCAACTTCACGAACGAGGGCGGCGTGGGGTACATCCGCTATTTGAAGAACATCATGGGCTTGTGGATTGTGCAGTGCATCCAGAAGCAGTTGGGCATTTCCTTCGCGGAAATGGTGAATCTGGCACGGACGAGCCATTACGAGCAGATTTTCAACGTCAACGACCCGCGTTTCAGCGCGCCGGAGGACATGGCGGCGGAAATTCGCGCTGCGCTCTCTCCCGCCCCGGAAACAGACGCCGACCTCATCCGCAGCGTGTACGTCTCGCTGGCGCACAGCTACGGCGAAGCGATTCGCGAATTGGAGCGCCTGACGGGTCAGACGTGGGAGAAGCTGTACATCGCCGGCGGCGGCGCGAAGAATGCGCTGCTGAACGAGCTGACCGCGCAGTACACAGGCAAGGAAGTCGTCGCCCTGCCAATTGAAGCGACGGCGCTGGGGAATCTGAAAATCCAGCGCGAAATTCGCTGATTTTAGCATTTTTTCATGCGGCAAACGCCATTTCCCAGAGAATAATGCTTTCATGCAGGGGATTTCGCTCCTGCGGGAGCGACAAGGGGGCTTTCCGCTCGCCCCCTTGACCCCTTCGGGCGCACTCACATGTTACTGGTCGGTTATGTTTATTGGCATTTAGTTAGTGGGAAAAAGGTACACAAACTAAAAAAACCTTCCAATAAAAATCAAGCAACATCCGGGAGGCGCGCGAAGGAGTCCAGAGGGCGATCGCGGACTTTGTCCGTTTTCATTGCCCTCTGGAAGCATGGAAGTTACCAGTAAGTTAGCAAAGTCAACTATGGCATCCAGCCAAAAAATCAAAACAGACAGGAGGATTCCCCATGAGCTACCAAGAAGCCAAGCAAAAATACGCTGCCATCGGCGTAGATACCGACGCTGCCATCGCGCGCCTCAAAACCGTGCCGATTTCCCTCCACTGCTGGCAGGGCGACGACGTTCGCGGCTTCGACACCGACCCCAATAAGCCCCTGACCGGCGGCATCCAGACCACCGGCAATTACCCCGGCCGCGCCCGTACCCCCGAAGAGCTGATGGCGGACATCGACGTTGTTCTCTCCCTCTGCCCCGGCACGAAGAAAATCAACCTCCACGCCTCCTACGCCATCTTCGACGAGGAAAACCCGTGGGTTGACCGCGACAAGCTCGAACCCAAGCACTTCCGCAAGTGGGTGGATTTCTGCAAGGCGCGCGGGCTGGGTGCGGACTTCAATCCGACCTACTTCTCCCACCCCATGTGCGACCCGCTGACGCTCTCCAGCCCGAACGAGGAGACCCGCCGCTTCTGGATTAACCACGGCAAGGCGTGCATCCGCATCAGCCAGTACCTCGCCGAGGAGCTTGGTCAGCCCTGCACGATGAATATCTGGACGGGCGACGGCTTCAAGGACGTCCCCGCCGACCGCAAGGGCCCGCGCGACCGCTACCGCGCCAGCATCGACGAAATTCTCTCCGAGCCGTATGACTTTAATCTCGTCAAGCCCTGCATCGAAAGCAAGGTATTCGGCATCGGCGTGGAAGCCTACACCGTCGGCAGCGCGGAATTCGCCCTCACCTACGCCGCATACAACCGCGACAAGTGCATCCCGCTGATGGACAACGGTCATTATCACCCGACCGAGGTCGTCAGCGACAAGATTCCCGCGCTGCTGGCGTTCTTCCCGGAAATCGCCCTGCACGTCACCCGCCCGATTCGCTGGGACAGCGACCATGTGGTGCTGCTGGACGACGAGACGAAGGAAATCTGCAAGGAAATCGTGCGCTGCGGCGGGCTGGATGGGCGCGTCAACATCGCGCTGGACTACTTCGACGCCTCCATCAACCGCATCTCCGCGTGGACAGTCGGCTTCCGCAACGTGCAGAAGGCGCTTCTCTCCGCCCTGCTGACCCCGAACGAAGCCCTGCGTGCCTTGCAGGACGAGCAGCGCTTCACCGAGCTGATGGTGCGTCAGGAAGCCCTGAAAACCATGCCCTTCGGCGACGTGTGGGACGAATACTGCCGTTCGTGCAACGTTCCCGTCGGCACGGATTGGTTCGAGACGGTGCAGAAGTACGAGCACGACGTGCTTTCCAAGCGCGTGTGATTCCGCAAATTTCTCTGTAACGATAAAAATCAAGCCGCATGGGAGTATCCGCGCCGAAGGGGTCGAGGGGGCGATCGGAAAGCCCCCTCGTCGCCTCCGCAGAGGCGATTCCCCTGCAAAAATCAAAACCAAGAAACAGTTCTTTATCAGGATAGGAGGATAAACAATCATGAGCATTCTCGATTTGGACATCATCAAAGGCTACATCCGCATGTGCACCGACGGCTGGAATCAAGGCTGGCACGAGCGCAACGGCGGCAACCTCACCTACCGCATGAAGGACGAGGAAGTCGCGCAGTGCCGCCCCTACTTCCGCGCAACCCCCGGCGAATGGGTGAACATGGGCGTTCAGGCGGACAACCTCGCGGGCGAGTACTTCATCACCACCGGTTCGGGCAAGTACTTCCGCAACGTCGAACTCGACCCCGAACACAACATGGGCATCGTCGAAATCAACGACAAGGGCGACAGCTGGCGCATCGTCTGGGGGCTGGAAGGCGGCGCGCGCCCGACGAGCGAGTTCCCCAGCCACTTCATGAACCACTCCGTCCGCAAGGCGGCGACGAATGGCGCGAACCGCGTCATCTACCACTGCCACGCCACCAACGTGATTGCCATGACCTACATTCTGCCGCTGACCGACCGTGATTTCTCCCGCGCCCTGTGGCAGAGCGCGACGGAATGCCCGGTCGTGTTCCCGGAAGGCGTCGGCGTCTGCCCGTGGATGGTTCCCGGCGGCGCGGCGATTGCCATGGCGACGTCCGAGCTGATGAAGCACTATCAGGCGGCTGTCTGGGCGCAGCATGGGCTGTTTGCCTCCGGCCCGGACTTTGACATCACGTTCGGTCTGGCGCACACCATCGAGAAGAGCGCTGAAATCTACATCAAGGTGCTGTCCGCGGGTCAGGGCAAAATCCGCCAGACCATCACGGACGACGATCTGCGCGCGATTGCGCATGATTTCGGCGTGACGATTAACGAGAAATTCCTTGACTAAGCTGATTTTTCCGGGACGCAGGGCATGTTCAAGTTCAGCGGAGGGAAACGTTGAATATCACGATTCGCAAAATGCAGCCCGGTGACACGGACGCGCTGTACAGGCTGCTTTCTGACCCGGAAGTCATGCGGCACCTGGAGCCGCCGTTCGACTGGGAGAAAACAGAAACGTTTCTGCATCACGTGGGGCTGACTGAACTGCCGCTTGTGTATGCCGCTGAAGCCAGCGGGGATTTCATCGGCTATGTGATTTATCACGCATACGATGAGGACAGCGTGGAAATCGGCTGGGTGCTGCTCCCGGAATATTGGGGGCGCGGCTATGCGTCGGCGCTGACCGATCGGCTGATTGACCGGGCGCGGCAGGAGCGGAAAAGCGTCGTGATTGAGTGCGCTCCGGCGCAGGAGGCTACAAAGCGGATTGCAAGCAAAAAAGGCTTCCGCGACTGCGGAATCTGCGACGGATTGGCGCTCTATCGGCTGCCATAAGAGAATACGCAAAAGGCTCTGCCAACCCGGCAGAGTCTTTTTGTTTTTTGCGGTTATACTATTTCCAGATAAAAATGCACCAAGATGCGCCGCGAATTTTTCATTCTGGCTAACGTGAATGAAACGCAGCGTAGCAGCGCTACGCTAAGTGGAATGAGCGGACGCCAGAAAGGAAAGGGCGCAAGCAGATGGTGCAGTTGAATCTGGAAATAGTATTAGTACACAATCGCGTCGTTCGCCGTAAATCCGCCGAGCGAATTTTCCTTCACCTGAATGCACACATAGGTGATGCTGCTGTCCGCCGCGGCGGAGAACTGGCGCTTCGCTGCCGGAGCGACTTTCAGCCAATCCCCCGCGGTCAGCGCGATTTCCTCGCCGTCGATAACCGCCTTGCCCTTGCCGGCGAGAATGGCGTAGATTTCTTCGTTCTGCTGATGGGCATGGACGAACGGAACCCCTGCGCCCGCCGGAAGCTGGTTGATGCTGACCTCTGCGCCGGTCAGACCGAGGGTATCATGGAGTTCGGTGCGTGGGGCGCTACCAACGTTCGTCTTCGTGTAGTTTGCCATAGGATTGAAGCCTCCCAAATGATGTTCTCGCAAGGGGTTTTGCTGATTCCCTTGTGTGATTCTATTGTAGTTGAATCGTGTTGGAAAAACAAGTAGGCACTTTTTTGTAACTATGCGGGAAGTTTCAATTATCAATTAGGAATGAGCAATTAGCAATTGGAAAAGGCAGCAAATCATAGTTCATTAAAAAGAGGCCCTGCGCACTGCAGAGCCTCTTGGGGGGATTGGCTTATTCGTCGTCGTCCACAACCTTGTCGGCGCTGGCGATAACCTTCTTCGCGACGTCGGCGGGTACTTCCTCGTAGCGCTCGAACGTCATCGTGAAGCGGCCCCATGCCTGCGTCATCGAGCGCAGGTCGGTCGCGTACTTGAACATCTCGCTCAGCGGGGCTTCGGCGATAATCTTTTGCCCGCCTTCGCACTGTTCCATGCCGATGATGCGGCCGCGGCGCTTGTTCATGTCGCCCATCACGTCGCCCATGTAGTCGTCCGGCACAATCACTTCGACGTGCATGATCGGCTCCAGCAGGACGGGGTTCGCGTCGGCGCAGCCCTTCTTGTAGGCGATGCGCGCGGCGGTCTTGAACGCCATTTCGGAGGAGTCCACCGGGTGATAGCTGCCATCGTAGAGCTTCGCCTTCACGCTGACCATCGGGTAGCCCGCCAGCACGCCGTGCACCATGCACTCGCGCAGCCCCTTCTCAACAGAGGGGATGAAGTTGCGCGGCACAACGCCGCCCACGACCGCGTCCTCGAACACGATGTCGGTCGAGCCGTCCGTCACCGGGCTGAACTCAATCCACACGTCGCCGAACTGCCCGTGACCGCCGGTCTGCTTCTTGTGGCGGCCCTGCACCTTCACGGTCTTGCGAATCGTCTCGCGGTACGGAATCTTCGGGTCTTTCAGCACGCAGTTCGCGCCGAACTTGCTCGCCAGCTTGCTGCGGATAACATCAAGGTGCATCTCGCCCTGACCGGAGAGCAGCGTCTCCATCGTTTCGGGGTCTTTGCTCAGCGTGACGGACGGATCTTCCTCCATCAGGCGCTGGAGGCCGGAGAACACCTTGTCTTCCTCGCCCTGCTTGGCGGCGTAAACAGCCTTCGAAATGCAGGGCTTCGGGTACTCAATCGGCGGATAGATAACCGGGTTCGCGGGGTCGCAGAGCGTGTCGCCCGTGGACGTGTACTGCAATTTCGCCATAGCGCCGATATCGCCCGCGTGCAGCGATTCCTTAACAACCTGCTTCTTGCCGCGCAGGATGTAGATGCCGCCGCACTTTTCGGTCTTGTCCTTGCCGGGGTTGTAGAGCGTCGTCTGCCCGCTGAGCATACCGGAGAAGATGCGGAACAGAGACAGCTTGCCGACGAACGGGTCAGCGATGGTCTTGTAGACGAACGCGGAGAAGGGCTGGTCATCCTTGCAGATGCGGGTGATGTCCTCGCCCGTGCGCGGGTCTTTGCCCGCCCAGTACAGACCGTTGTGCGCCGGGGACGGGAAATACTTCGCCATCAGGTCGAGCATACGCGCGATGCCCACGCCCGTTGCGGCGGACACGGCGACGACCGGCACAATCGAGCCGTCCTTCATGCCCTTGCGGAAGCCCGCCTTGATTTCCTCAAACGTCAATTCGCCCGTCTCGAAGTACTTTTCCATCAGCTCTTCGTCCGCCGCTGCCGCCTGCTCAATCAGGTAGGAGTAGCATTCCATCAGCTGACCCTTCATGTTTTCGGGCATGGGCACTTCGACGCTCTTCTTGTACGCGCCTTCATACGCCTTGCGGTCCAGCACGTTCACCACGCCGCGGAAGGTCGGGCCTTTGCCCAGCGGCAGCAGAATCGGCACGACGCAGTTGCCGTACTTCGCGCGCAGCTGCGACGAAATCTTGTCGAAGTCCGCGTGATCGCGATCCATCTGGTTGATAATAAACATGCGCCCCAGACCATGCGCACCGGCGTAATCCCACGCCTTTTCCGCGCCGACGGACAGTCCACCGACAGCATCGACGACGATAACGGCCGTCTCCACCACGCGCAGAGGGCCGATCATTTCGCCCACGAAGTCAAAATAGCCCGGTACGTCCACCACGTTGATAATCTTGCCGTTCCAGTCCACAGGGGCGGTTGCGGCGCTGATGGAGCACTTCCGGCGCGTTTCTTCGGGGTCGAAGTCCGTCATGGTCGTGCCGTCTTCCACACGGCCCTGACGATCCACTAATCCGGCAGCGTAGAGCATGGCCTCGGTCAGCGTGGTCTTGCCCTCGCTGCCATGTCCTATGAGGGCGATGTTGCGAATGTTTGTCGTGATATAGTCTGCCATGATACTCTCCTCCGTTCAAATTCTTTCATGTTTTTATCCTATTTCCGGGCTGCCCTTCGGCTTTTTCCCGGATGTTGTTTTGATTATATCATGATTTTCGCCAAAAGAAAAGAGTGTTTTTTCGTCATTTTGCATCTTTGTACGATTTCAACAAAACAGTGCTGGTTTATCCGGGTTTTTATCGCCCAGAAACGCCATTTGTATAGTAAAACGCAACAAAAAAGCAGGGCGAATCGCTCCCCTTTCCGGGTTGATTCGTCCTGCTTACTTATGCTGTTTTCGGCTGACCTATGCCAAGTTTTTTTGATTATAACCAATGTAACTTAACCCCAAAAGTATGGGAGTGTCGAACCGAAGGTTTCCAAAGGGCGATCGCAGACTTCGTCTGTTCTCACTGCCTTTTGGTCGCTCCCGCAGGAGCGAAATCCCCTGCAAGAAAGCTCACTTCCGCAAGGAGGCCCCCTCACTCAAACAAATATCCCTCAATCACCTTCAAGGTATTGAGCGCCCCATCCCGATGGCTGCGTTCATACCCATGCGACGCATACACGCCCGCGCCAATCAGCCCGTGGCGAATGTCATACCCCGCCCGCAGGGTCGCTTCCACATCCGACCCGTAGTGCGGATACACATCCACCGCATAGTCCGCCCCTTCGCGCTTGGCGGCGGCAATCAGCTTCCGCACGACATCGTAGCTGTACGGCCCGCCAGAGTCCTTCGCGCAGATGGACACTTGCCGTTCGGTGCACTGCACGCCCTCGCCGACGCAGCCCATGTCCACCGAAATCGCCTCCGTCACGCCATCCGGCACCGACGCCGAGCCGCCATGCCCGACTTCCTCATACACCGTGACGTGGACGTACACGCGGCGCTTCGGCGTCAAATTCTCGTCCTTCAAATACTGCGCGAACGCCTGCAAGATGCCGACAGACAGCTTATCATCCAGGAAGCGGCTCTTGATGTACCCGCTTTCGGTGATGCAGCTGCGCGGGTCAAAGCAGACGAAATCGCCCACGTCGATGCCGAGCTTGCGAACATCCTCCGCCGAGCGGACGTCCTCGTCCAGCACGACCTCCACCGTATCGAACGTGCGCGGCGTGGTGCTGTAATTGCCGTTGACGTGGACGGACGCGTCGCAGAGCTGCACCGTGCCGTCAATAGCGCCGCTGAACTTCGTGATCACGCGCACATTCTCCGCTTCGGCGTTGTTGGCGTTCATGCCGCCGACACTGGTGATGCGCAGGCGACCGTTGCCCTTAATCTGCGCGACCATGCCGCCGAGCGTGTCCGTGTGGGCTTCCAGCAGCAGCGCGTCCTGCGCGTCTTCGCCGCCCAAATCAATCAGCACGCCGCCCTTGCGGGTGATTTTCGCGTCGTACCCCATCTGGGCGAACTGCTCCTGCACATACTTCGCCGCATTCTCCGTATACCCCGACGGGCTGTCAATCCCCAGCAGCCGCACGGTATTTTCCAGCGCGAGCTGCGCGTACTTTTCCTGCATAATTGACCTCCTTCCGGGGCTTCGCCCCAGACCCCACCAGAGGCGCTGCCTCTGGACTCTGCAAGGGGCAGACGAAAAGGGACGAAGTCCCCCCCTTGACCCCTTTCGCGCGATTGAGTTGGTCACAACTGCATACAACTTCCGCGTGTTTATACGAGAACCTTACGCGTCCTTCTCCTGCCAGTCCACCAGCACCATGCGCATCAGCTTGCCGCCGAACACGTTGCCGAGCATAATCACGAGGATCATGCCCATGCACTGCAAAATCTGCCAGAACGACAGGTTCGGAATCGCAATCGCCAGATACCCCATGTCCGCAATCGAGTGCTCAAAGCCGCAGACGATGAAGCCCACAATCGCGAACAGCACCGCCGCAATCCCGTGCAGGCTGTCCTTCGCCTTCTTGTAGCCGATGACCGCCAGATACATCAGCACGCCGCACATCAAGCCGTTCAGCAGCCACGAAACCGGGTTCATGCTGAGCTTGCCAAGCATCACCGCCGCGGCGGTCGCACCTAACTTCGTCGCGCCGTCGACGACATTCGATCAGCTGACGATGGCGGGAATCACCGTGCCCAGCCCGTTGAGCACAAACACCCACGCCAGCTTCTTCACCGGCGTTTTCAGCCCGCAGATGCCCGTGAACAGCGTGCCGCCGTTGGTGAGGATGAAGAACAGGCCAGCACAGAACAGCAGCGCGCCGACGAGTTTATTCACGCACGAGAGATAGACGGTGCAGCCGATGCCGATCATGATGCCGGAGAACAGGCTGCTGAGAAGAAATTGCTTTTGTTCCTTATTCATGCGAAGTGATTTCCTTTCCTGCATGGCAGTGGGCTGCCATATTCTTTTGCCGTTCCCCAGCATACGACAGAAATCGGGTTCTGTCAAGGGAAAATGCGGATTATTCCGCCGATGTCTGAATCAAATTCTCCACCCGGCGCGCATCTCCCCCGGCTGCGAGGTACGCGTCAATCGCGGCTTGCAGCTGCTCGTGGAATTCCTCCAGGCACAAGCCGTTGCGCCAGATGTAGCGCGCGACTTCCTTGCCCACATAGCGCAGGTGCCACGGCTCGTAGTTAATTTCGGTGATATCCTGCTTGTCCTCCGGATAGCGGATAACGAATCCGTACTCATAGCAGTGTTCCGCCATCCACTGGCATTCCGGCGTGGACGCCATATTCGAGTTCATGGACTTGTCCTTCCACGACCCCGGCACAACGTCGCAGCCCAAACCCGTTTGGTGGTCGCTCGCGCCGGGCTTGCTCACCCAGCCATCATCCTTGCCGTTGTTGCGTTCCAGCCGATTGTTGTACATGGTTTTCTGCGTCTTGTAGGCACGGTAGGCACTCTTCAAGTACAGCTTGTATCCTGCTTCCTCCGCGCCAGCAAACAGCTCCGCCAATGCTTCCGCGCATTCCGACTGCAAGTACATCGTTCCTGCGCCGGGGGCAGCCCGCAGCTTCATCTTCGTTTTCGACGACGGCTCATAGGTCGAGGAAAGCAGGCATTCCTTGTTTGCCAGCTTAATCAGTTCCGGGTCGAGGTCGCACAGACTCAGGGCGAAATTCCATTCCAGCGGGTCAATGCGCGGGTCCTCAATAATCACGCCGGGAATGTCGCTGAGGTCGTACTCCTCGTTTTCCTCCGCCAGCGCAGGCATCGACACGCACCCCAGCAATAGTGCCGCGCACAGCGCCGCCGAAAGCTGCTTCTTCCACTGCTTCATTCGCCTGATTCCTCCACTTCCACTTCGCCCAGATACGTCCCTTCGACAATGCCCAGCAGCCGCTCGTTGCGCACAATTTGCAGGTACTCTTCCAGCGGCATTTCCTGCTCGTGGATGCGCCGCGCGTTCTCCTTGCCAACGTAGCGCACATGCCACGGCTCGTATTCGTAGCCGGTAATTTCTTCCCAGCCCTTCTGGTAGCGGATGATGAACCCGTACTCCCAGCAGTGCTCTGCGACCCACTTGCCGCCCTTTGTCGCGCCGAAGCCGCCCGTCAGGTTCACCTTGTCCGACTTCTGCCCAACGTCCATCACCAGCCCGGTTTGATGCTCGCTCGCGCCGGGACGCGCGACGTACTCATCCGCCTTTTCGACGCTGCCGTGCACGCGCTCCAGCTTGTTATTGTAAATCGTCTCCTGCCGCGCATAGCTGCGGTAGCCGCTGACGGCTTTGAGCGTGATGCCAATATCCTTCTTGCACGCATCAAACATTTCTTCCAGCGCCAGCGCCGCCTCCTGCCGCATTTGGCGAATCTGCCCCGGCACATCCGCCGTCACCGTCTCCGGTTCATAGGCGCGGGACGCCAGCCACTGCCGATTCTGCAAAAACAAAAAGCCGTCCACATCGTTCTGCGGCGCGGCTGCGTCCAGCGACGAGGAAATCATCATCGTACCTGCCGTCGCCAAGGCGGCAAGCGTTTCCAGCAAAGAAGCCATAAGTACCTCCTTGGGCAATTTTTCGCGAAGAACTGCCCTTCTCTTCTATTATAGCTTCTTTTCCGCCACTTGCAAGCGGTCATGAGCAAAATTTACATGTTTGAGCGGCGAAAAAGCCGTCCACAATAGCCGTCGAGGAGGCGAAAAGCTATGAAGAAAACGCATTTGCTGTTGATGCTGGCGCTCTGCGCGACGCTGCTTGCGTCCTGTTCCGCCGGCGAACCCGACGCGACCCAGACGCAGCCTGTTCCGTCCATCAGTCCGACAAATATGCCGGATGAAAACACGGTGCTGCCCGGTCTGGACGATGACATCATTCTGCCCGACGGCGGAATGAATGATTCCACGACCCGCGAAGCCACCGGCGTGACCAGCATGGACAAGGCGCGGCGCGTCATCGAGCAGCTGGAAGAGGAACTCGAACGGCTCTCTGAAGTGGAGGAGGCGCACGTCATTATTGCGGGCCACAAAGCCGCCGTCGCGCTGACCTTCGACGACCAGTACAAGGCAGGCATTGACGACCGCTTCCGCAAGATTGTCCGCGAGCGCATCGACGGCGTGATTGGCGGCATCGACACCGTCGCCCTGACGACGGACAAAACCGTCATGGACGCGCTGGAAGCCTTGCAGGATCGTCTGGACAGCGTGAGCGATATGTCGTCCCTGCAAGCGGAGCTGGACAAGATTCTCGAAACGATGAACGCCGCGAGCCGTGCCAAAGCATAACGCGGCGGAGCAGCCGCCCCGAACGAAGCGTACCTTTTCCGTGTGGAATGCTATCGCGGAAAAGACACGTTTCCTTCTGATTTCGTCCGACGGCGGGCATTCCGCCTCGGCTTGCAACCATTTCCAGCGTAGCTTCGCCTCCTCCGGCGCATCCTAACCCTTGAAACCAGCGACAGGAGGTGAAAAAGCATGGCCAGCAAGAACAATAACCGCCAGATGGTTCCCGAAGCGCGTCAGGCGCTGGACGACATGAAGTTCGAGATTGCCCGCGAACTCGGCGTGGATGTCAAGGGCTACGGCGGCGACCTGACTGCCCGCGAAAACGGCGCAATCGGCGGTTCGATGACCAAGAAGCTCATCGAGCAGGCGCAGCGTCAGCTTTCCAACAAGTAAGCGACAAGCATGTGAAGGAGGAGTCTCATCATGTATCAGAAGAATCAGAACCAGACGCAGGTGCCGAACCTGAACAACGCTTCCGTCCAGCATCCCTCGACCAGCCAGCCCGGCGGCATGGTGCCCGAAGCGCGTCAGGCGCTGGAGGACATGAAGTATGAGATTGCCGGCGAGCTGGGCATCAACCTGAAGCAGGGCTACAACGGCGACCTTCCCTCCCGTCAGGCAGGCTCCATCGGCGGCTACATGGTCAAGCGCCTGATTGAGCAGGCCGAGCGCCAGATGGCGAACAAGTAAATCCGGATTCGCGCGCGCTTCGCAGAGACAACCTGCGGGGTGCGCGTTTTATACTATTTCCAGATAAGAATGCGCCAAGATGCGCCGCGAATTTTTCATT
>ERZ825670.215-NODE-215-length-82856-cov-25.181000_pt1 | contig 82856 bp, 76 predicted proteins | sample MGYA00519929_ERZ825670 | MGnify/ENA primary metagenome ERZ825670 (study PRJEB31778, sample SAMEA3449207) | human gut metagenome | biome: human gut; feature: human-associated habitat; material: faeces | place: United Kingdom | collected 2010/2012 ...
TTTGACAAACTAAAAATAAATGATACAATATAAAACCAATAAAGGAAGCAGTATCTAGTCTTTTATTAGAAAGTGAGGTACTACATGCTAAAGCAAACAAAATATTATATTGAATTTTATAGGGAGTTAAAGATATTAGTTTAAACTAGTGTTTTTAACTCCCTTTTTAGTAAAAAAGGAGTTGATACAAATATGGATGAAAAAATTAAAAGTGCTGGTATATATATTAGAGTTTCTACTTTTGACCAAGCAAGAAAAGGATTTAGTTTTGGAGAACAAGAAGAAAGATTAAAAGAGTTTTGTAAATTTAAAAGATATAATATTTATAAAGTATATCAAGATGCAGGAATAAGTGCTAAAAATGACAAAAGACCTGCTTATCAAGAATGATAGAAGATACTAAAAAAGGTAATATTAATATTATTGTTGCCAGCTTTAAGGAGTGAAAAATTAATTTCACTCCTTAAAGCTGACAAGAAGCTTTTTCTTTTGATGTTTATATTAGTTTATGTTATAGTAATACAAAAAGAAAGGAATTTATAAGTATGGGAAATTTAAAATATAGTGATAAAACTCCAATAAAAGAAGGAGATTATTTTATAGCATTAATGAGTGATGATTATGACCGATATAACCCACTAGTCAAATTAAAGTTAGATACTGAAAGTAAGACTATTGAACTTAGAGAGATTGTATTAGAAAAGAGTTATAACACAGAAATTTGCAATAATGGAGTATTACCAATAATATTTAGATACATGGGAAATGATGAAGTATTTGAATTAATAACAGAAAGAAAAATACCTATAATGTATGATAATGACGAGTTTGATTAATTTAATATTTTTGAAAATAATAGTGAGTATAGAAAAGTGATTAATAATCTAGTTACATTTTATCCAAATCATATTAGTATTCAAAAATTAAATGATAATTTAAAAACTATATATTTTGAGTTAGTTAAAGAACATGGTGAAGAATTAAAGCAAGAACTTGATAAACATTTTGAAAGAACAAAAACTGATTTTAATGAAAATTATAATGAAATAGTTAATGAACTTTTTTACCCAATAGCAGCAGTTGATAATATGATGTTTGATTTAGATAAAAAATTAGAAGATAAAACAAAAATTAAAGTTAAGAAATAATTAATTTAAAAGTCCTTTCGAAAGTCAAAAAACGGTTTTCAAAAAAATTAGTAAATAAAGATTAAAGGAGAAATATAATGGAAAAATATAAAACAAGTATACATATGTCAATAAAAGAAGGAGAATTTTTTGCGACAATTATAGGCCAGTATGAATGTAGTTCTAATCAGTTAATTAATTTAAAAATTAACGAAAAATATAGAGAATTAATCACAAGCACAGTTACATTTAAAGAAGATTATGCTACTGAACTTGCTAGTAAAAGAAAAGGATTAGGAATTTTGTTTATATTCAAATATTTAGGAGATAACAAAGCAATTGATATTTTAACAAAAAGAGAAGTAATCATGAATGAAGAAAAGGTATCAAAATTTGATACTAGTATTTTTGAAAACAGTGAAGAATATAAAAGAATTGCTGATAATTTAACAATACTATCAATAAACCACCACGATTTTGTATACAAATTAGATGATAATATTAAACTTGAATATGCAGAATTAATTAGGGAACACGGATCAGTATTAAAAGAAGAACTTGAAACAAAATTTGTAGAAAATGATAAAGAGTTTAAAGAAAAATATCAAAATATAGTTACTAATGATATTTATGACATTGCATCAGTAGATAATATGTTATTTAATTTTGATAAAAAAACGGAAGCAAAAGAAAAAGTAAAAGTTAAAAAACTTGACCATTAAATAATACATCTATAGAATATGTAACAACACAATAGAATAATTTTAGATGACAAAAAGTGTTTATGAAGAAAATAATTTATGCTATAGTAACAGTTAAAAATACAATGTAAGATTTAAATATGTCTAGCAAGTCAAAAGTTAAGCAAAAAAACTCCACAATAAGAGTTTTTTTCTATGTTAAAATATAGGTGCAACCAAAAATTTATTGCAAAAACAACTCGAGTTCTATTGTAAAATTATCTCAAGTTAATAAAATTACATTTTACTGAAAATCTCCAAATGGTAAGAAAGAATTAAAAGATAATATTACTCTTTTAATCTTTTAAACAACCTATCGGTATAACTAAAACACCATTTTCTGTTACATAAGCCATGTCAGTACCCGTAATTATCATTAATAAACTAGGCTTTATTTTAATATCAGCACTTTCATCTATTAATTTCTTTAATTGTAATAAATGATTTTCCCCTTCACTAATTCTAGAACCACTAAGTTTAATTCCTACCAAAGCATAAGTTCTTTTTTAGAACACCCCAAGGCTGCTACTGCTAATGATGGATCAGCTATCTCTTCTATTATATAGAGTCTTTTTAGTACCTTTAAATAATTGCATAATTAGCTTTTATATCTTTATACATAGCACTATCAGAATCTATTGTAGATACTTGTCTAGCATAAGATCTTAAAATTGTTCTTGCTAATTGTGGATTTCTTTTAACACCGTCTACTTTTGACATGTCAAAATGACATAAAACATCAAGATAATTTTTTACTATTTGTAAAGCATTGTTTTCAGATAAATTTATAGCATTAGGCCAACCACCTCTACATAATACAAAAGCTATCTTTTCGTAATCTAATCAGTTTTAATTCCATCTATATCTCTTTTTCCATTTTTTAAATCTAATAGTGATATTTTTCCATTAGAGTCTTTTGATTCAAATAAAGACATGGGTTTCATATTTACAATAGCAAACCTTCCTACTCCGCTATGTAGCGTATCATCATCAACTGGTGGAGCTGTTCCAGTTAAAATATATTGATTAGTTAATCCACTATTATCCACAGAATATCTTACTGCATTACATAACTTTGGAGCAATTTGCCATTCATCTATTAGTCTTGGTTTTTCTCTTTCTAATAGTAAGGATGGTTTAGTATTAGCTAATTCTATATAATTATCTTGTAAATCTGGATTTGGCATTTCAAGAATACTTTTAGCCATTTGTTTAGCACTAGTTGTTTTTCCACACCACTTTGGTCCTTTGATCTGAACAACTCCTACTATTGATAGTTTTTCTTTAATTTCATCAACTACTACACGATTTAAATATAACATAGTATTTCCTCTCAGCTAGATTATAACTAACATATTTTTTGTAATTAGTAATTTCATTTTAATAATTTGAGGCGTTTTGTTACAATAATTTGGGGTAAATCACTTATCAAGTAATTTTTTGTACTGCAATACAAAAACTTTTTTTATATAACTTTTGTATTATCTAAGATAATAAATTTTTAAAGTAATTAAGACTAGTATTCTTATAAATAACATATCTTGGAATTAAATAAGGATTAGTATCTTTAGTAACCATCTTATTGCCACCAATAAAAGCCAGTTTAAAACCTGCTTTCTTAACTTGTTCTATAGCATAATCATTATATTCATAAAAAGGATAACAAAAAGCTTCTGTATTATTAAGAGTTTCTCTACTATTCTTTAAATCAGCTTGAACTAAATCTTCACTTAAACATCTAATGCCTCCACCTTGTCCACCACTACAAACTCCATTAGTATGCATATCGTGCGTATGACTAGCTAGTTCTAAATAAGTAGATGAAAATGTTTCTTTAGGATACCAAGATGATACTAAAAATAAAGTGGCATTAACTTTATATTTTTCTAAGAAAGGAATAAACTTCTCTGCCCTTGCTCCATCATCAATTGTAAGTAGTATAGACTTCTTAGGTAATCTAATCTCCCCACTAATAAACTGCCCTAATTCTTTAGTAGTTAAAGTAAATACTTTATTAAGAGAAAGATATGCAAATTCTTCATTTATCTGACTTTCAGGGTGACATATCATTTCATTACATTCTTCCCCTTCTAAATAAATAAAATGATAGTTTAATACTGGCACTTTATCTGCTATTTCTATATTATCTTCTAACTCACTACTAGACTCTACTCTATCTTTTTTAATAAATACTAATCTATCAAATAATACTACGCCATAAGAATCAGATAGCTTCTCTAATACCTGTAATTTAATATTATCTTTTAAATTAAATAGTTCTTTATTATTACTATCATAGAAAGAGCTATTCTTTTTTATAGTAATTTCCAGTGGAAAATAAATATAGTTTAAATATCTATTATCAATACTATTATTACTTTCTATAAAATCAGTATAATATAAATAGTAATTACTATTCTTTACTTTATAATATCCATCTAACTTATCATTATTATCAAGATAAAATATTATATCTTTTAACACTTTACCACTTTTATAGTATTTATTATTTTCTAATTTATATAAATTAGTATCTTTATTAGTAACCACTTTCTCATGATAAGCTTCTTTAATTTTTTTCTTAATAATATTTTCTTCTAAAGCCTTTTCTTTTGCTAATCTATTTTGTTTTTCCATATCAAGTCTATTCTGATATAAATATCCTATCAGTAACAAACTTATTCCTAATATCAACGTACTGCCAACAATTATTTTTTTCATATCAATTTCTCCTATCTTCATTATATAGATAACTAATTATAAAGGCAATAATTTTTAATAGACAATATTTTATTCTCATATAATTAAAAAAGAGGTGGGATAAGTGGAAGGATATGTTACTTTCTTAATGACTAACTTTGGTTATTTTGGTATGTTTCTTGGCATGGTTTTAGAAGCAGTTATTATAATTATACCTAGTGAAGTAATACTAGCAACAGGAGGAATACTAGCAGGAAGAGGTATATTTTCTTTTTGGATGGCCTTTCTAGTAGGATTAGTTGGTAGTGTCTTTTGTGCTATTATTATTTATTTAATTGGGTACTTTGGGGGAAGAAGTTTTGTAAAGAAGTATGGTAAATTTTTCTTTATGAAGGAAGAAGATATAGAAAAATGTGATATTTGGTTTGAAAAGTATGGTCTCTTAGCAGCTTTTCTAGCTAGAAACTTTCCTATCGTTAGAACTCTTATCTCTCTACCTATGGGTATTAGTAAAGTTAATTTTAAAGGATTTGTTTTATTTACTACTCTAGGATCTATTCCTTGGACATTAGCTTTTGTCTATGTTGGCTATGCCTTAGGTAATAACTGGATAATATTAAATAATTTTGTAAAGAAATTAAAGCTTCCTATTATCATTCTACTTATTCTTTTATTTATAAATTATCTTTGGAATAAACTAAAGAAAAAGAATACTTAAGTATCCTTTTTAGTTAATGATTATTTTAGATTGTAATTACATTGCACAAATACCACCAGCACTAAATTTTTTCTGATCCACAGTATTCCATGCCGGACAATCGGAAAACATACAAACCATGTTAGTTACTCGTGATATATCAAAGCTACTTAAATCTAGATTTGTTAAACTACTACAACCGCTAAACATTTCTCTCATGCTAGTTACATTTGCTGTATTGAAATTAGTTAAATTCAACTTTGATAGTTTTGATAAATCTTTAAACATAGCATTCATATTTGTTATCTTTGGAGCATTAAAATTACTTAGATTTAATGTTTCTAAGTTAGTAAGTCCCTTAAACATATCAGTAATGTCAGTCAATTGTGGTGCATTAAAATTACTTAAATTCAATGTTTCTAAGTTAGTAAGTCCCTTAAACATATCAGTAATGTCAGTCAATTTTGGTGCATTAAAATTGCTTACATCTAAATTTGTTAAACTGCTACAATAAGCAAACATTGTACTCATATTTGTTACGTTTGATGTATCAAAATTACTTAAATCTAGACTTGTTAATCTACTACATGCAGTAAACATATAACTCATATCTGTTACCTGTGATGTATCAAAACTACTTACATTTATTTCTTCTATGTTCATTAAACTACCAGGTTCAGCACAAAACATCCAACTCATATTTGTTACTTGTGATGTATCAAAATTACTTAAGTCTAGACTTATTAAACTGCTACAGCCAGAAAACATACTATTCATATTGGTTACTTGTGATGTATCAAGAGATGATAAATCTATTGATGTCATTTTATTAAAGCCACCAAAATAGCCAATCATACTTTCATTGGCAATAATTCCACCTTTTCCACCTATTGTTACTTTATAGGTACTATTACCACTTCCATCATCTTCTACATATGCCATTACTGAACCATCCCCTGCTTCTGATATATCCCAACTTTCTGTAGCTGTTGCTGGTACTATGTTATCTTTCTTTGTAGTAACACTTGTTATTTTTGGAGCGTAGTCAGCAGTATGAAAGTCTGTATCTGGATTGTTACCGTTATCATAATCATCTTGTGTCCTATAAGCTTTTATCTTACTACCTGTTGGGGCTTCTTTTACTTTTCCATAAGCATTTATCTTAACACTAAATGATAAACCTCCTCCATCTCCTTGGGGATTATAGTCTTCATCTACATACATTCTAAGACGATAGTTTGTTGTCTCACTTGCACTCATTGTTCCTGTTGCTAGACTCATTACTCCTGATGGCCTTCCTGTCTTTGTATTTGCTGACGTACTAGCATTATATACTTTAGGTGCCATTACCTGTGTTTCTGCTCCAGCACTATCTAACTTTGTTAGGTAAAGTTTTATATTTTTACCATCCATCTTTTTAGCTGATGATGCTGTTATATCTTCTGCTGCTATTTCCCAGTTGATATTAGCATTTCCTTGAATATTACTTTTAATAGTAAAATCAAAGTATTCTCCAGCTGTTAATCTTACTTTTCCAGTGGCATCAGTAGTTGGTAAGGCTCCTGTCATACTGATAGTATTAGTAGATTCTTCATACTCCATTGTTATGGCTCCTGTTGTTATAGTATTAGGCTTAGTACCTATTCCTACAAACTTAAAAGCTGCATAACTGATTCCTACTATCATTAGAACTAGTATTAAGACAAGTCCGATTGATAATAGTAGTTGTTTCTTCTTATCCATTTTCTTCTTTCACTCCTTCTATTTTATTTACACTAAAAAACAAGGTAAGACTAATCCTATCCTGTTATTAATGTATGATAAAAAGAAGTGACTAATCTATATAAATTGTCCTCCCTGTTAACTAACTGTAAACTTGACATATTGGTTGACAAATACATAGTTAATCACCTCTTCCTTATCTTTAACTAAATTCTATCAAAAATCTTTTATAATTTCAACTAGTATTCTCTAGCTTGACAACTATAACCAGCATCTTCTAAGTTTTTTCTAATACCTGCTACACTCTGATCTAGTTGAAACTCTGGATAAAAGCCTTTATATTCTGCAATATTAGTAGTAACTTCCTCTACATTAAATTTAGTATAATCAATAGATTGTGTAGTCTTTTGTAAAACAGCTGTTTTTGAACAAGATACATCTATACCACTTACACCAGTTAAGGCTGACTTAAGTTCTTGACATTCATTTTCAGATTCATCTAAAGTAGCAGTACTAGTAGCATCATCTTTTAACTTATAAGATGTAACTTGTTCTGTCTTTTTTAGTTTATTTTTAGTATACGTAAAAGTTGTTTCATAAATAGTACTTAAATTGTCTTTATTATCTTTAGTTAAAGTACAAGTCATAGTACCACTTTTCATCGAACCATCTTCTATACCACTTTTTGCTTTCTTATAATCTTCAATATACTGACTTATTTCTGGTAAATAATAAACGAAAGCGAACAAGAAAATTATAAATAAGAATAAAATAAATCTTCCAAAGAATCCACCTTTTTCCTTTACTACTACTTCTTTTTGAGGAGTACCATCATTTGGTTGGTCTTTTACTTTACCTTTATTTGAATTATCATCTTTTGGCTTTACTTCTTTTACTACTTCTTTAATATGTTCTACTTTTACTACCTTAGGAGTAGACTTTGCTGAAGTTGAATTATTAGTAACCTGTGGTTGTGGAGCTTGTTGCGGGGTTTGTTCTTGTTGTGTATCATTTACTACAGGAATAGTACTTGTATCATTAACAACATTTATATTAGGAACTACATTCTGCTCATTAGTTTGATTAGTGTTATTTTCATTATTCATAGTAACCCTCCTATTCTTTTTTTATTATAAACTATTTTTTTATTACCGTAAAGTAGCAATTGTATCTTGTAAATTATTAGAATCTGCAAGATAACTACCACTTACTACCATATCTGTATAATCTTTTACTTTAGCAATAGTATTATTATTTATTCCCCCATCTACATTAATTATGAAAGAAAACTTACCTTTATATTCATTTTTTAAGATTTTTAATTCTTTTAATTTATCAACTGCTTCCTCTTGAAAAGCCTGTCCCCCTGCTCCTGGCGTAACTGACATTACTAAGATTAAGTCAATATATGGAAGATAGGGAATTATATCTTTTATCTCATCTTCATTCTTTAGAGCAATACCTGCTTTTATATAATAACTTTTTATCTCTTTTAAACACTTTAATAAATTATCATCTATATCTTTATGAATAGTAATATATTCTGTATTTAGTGAAGCATAATCATCTATATACTTAAGAGGATTTTTAACCATTAAGTGAACATCCAGTCTTTTACTAGTATAATCACTAATATGCTTCATCTCTCTAAAAGGCATAGTCTTATTCTTAACATAAGCCCCATCCATTACATCTACATGAATATAATTAATATCAGTATCATTAAGTTTAGTTAAAAACTTAGGTATATCTTTACTACTTAAAAATGATGCACTAACTAACATTATTTTACCTCCTTTAAGTATTGTAAATAATTATTATATCTACTTTCTAATATATTTCCTAAACTAACTTGTTTTTTAATTTCACACTCACCTTCCTTGGTATGCGAGCAATCTTTAAAAGGACAAGAATAGTTAGCAAACTCTCTAAAAGAATCTTTTATCTCTTCTTTAGTAAAGCCTTCAAAGTTAAGTGCTGAAAAACCAGGGGTATCTAGAACTTGTCCATCTAGAAAGTCATATAACTCTACTGTTCTAGTTGTATGTTTTCCTCTACCTAAAGCTTTAGATATTTCTCCTGTCTTTAAGTTCCACTCTGGTGATAACTTATTTAAAAGTGTTGACTTACCTGCTCCTGTTTGACCAATAAAAACACTAGTCTTATTTTCAAGTATCTCTTTTATTTTATCTAATTCATTATTAGTTACTACTTTATAGCCTAGTCCTTTATAATAATCCATTGTCTTGAAGATAGATTCTTTTTCTTCTTTAGTAATTAAATCTAACTTAGTAAGACAAATAACTCCTTCTACTTTATGTAACTCCATTAAAGTTAAAAGTCTATCAAGTAGTGATAAGGAAAAGTCTGGTTCCTTGACACTAGTTACAATTATAGCTTGATCTATATTACTTACTAGTGGTCTTAAGAAACTATTTTTTCTTGGTAATATTTTTTCAATAACTTGTTTATTTTCATCAAACAAAACAAAATCTCCCACGCGTGGAAGAAGTTGTTGTTTATGAATTTTCCCTCTTATTACACAAGAAATTTTTACATCATCACTTTTTACAATGTACTGATTTTTTTGTAGTGTTATAATCTGTCCTTGTTTCATTAAGAAAATTCCCCCTTATGGTGTTTTAGTTGTAGTACCAGTAGAACTTTGTCCTGTTTGTGGTTTGGTAGTTTGATTATTAGTACTAGATGATTGATTAGTGTTATCTTTATTTGTATTATCTTTACTACTATTATTATCTTTAATAATAGTCTCCTTTGGTTTCTTAGCAATTGTTACTGTTATATTAGCATTTTTTATAATTGGACTTCCGGCTGCTCTACTTTGTCTAATTACTTTACCTTCTTCATATGCTGTTGTTTCTTCTTCTTGGAAAGTTATATTTAAACTATACTTAGTAGCAAAAGCTTCTGCATCATCTTTACTCCAACCTTCAGACTGCATATCAGGATAAACCTCACTAATATTTGGAATATAGAGAATAATACTATCTCCTTTAGCAAGTTTTTCTCCCTTTTTAACACTTTGACCAACTATTTCTTGTTCATCGTATTCACGAGATGTATCAACATCTTTTTTCTCAATAGTAACATCTATACCATGAAGACTTTCAAGTTCCGTTTGAACAGCTATATAGTTTTGACCAGTATAATCTTTTACCGTATATTTATTTTCTCCTTTAGAACGATATAAAGTAATAGTTGTTCCTTTTTTAATACTTCTACCGGCTTCTGGATCAGTCTTAACTATTTTTCCTTCTTTTATTTTATCACTTGCTACTTCTTTTATCTTAGTTGCTACTTCAAATCCTTTATCTTGTAGCTTTTTCTCGGCTTTTGATACGGTTAGATTACTAACATCTGGTACTATTATATCAGGCTCAGTAGTGACAGCTGGTATGATAAAGAAAACAGTTATACAAATAAGAGCGATACCAGCAAGTACTCCTGCTAGAATCTTAATCCATTTATTAGTCTTTTTCTCAGTTTCATCTACTATCGGTGTAGCAATTGGTTCTCCTTCATCAATTGGTTTCATTACTTTAGTAGCATCATCTACTTCATGCTCTTTATAAGGATAAACATAAGGTTCTTCATTCATTCTATCATCGTTTAGTGCTGTTAATAAATCTTGATACATTTCTCTAACGTTTTGATAACGATTCTTCGGATTCTTTGCTGTTGCTTTTAAGATAATATTTTCAATACTTTGTGGTATATCTTTATTCATCTTATGAACATCAGGTAGTGGCTCTTTCATTTGCTTTAATGCTATTTCAACAGCACTATCACCTTTAAATGGTAACTCACCAGTTAACAACTCATAGAAAATAATTCCCATAGAATAAATATCACTTTGGATAGTACAACCTTTTCCGGCTGCTTGTTCTGGTGGTAAATAATGAACACTTCCCATTACAGAATTAGTCTGGGTAAGTTGGGTAGCATTTAAAGCCATAGCTATACCAAAATCAGTTATCTTGATTTGCCCATCGTCTTTAATCATGATATTTTGTGGTTTTAAATCTCGATGAACAATATAACTATCATGAGCATGTGCCATACCATCAGTTATTTGTAACATGATATCAATTGCTTCACTAAGTGTTAAACTTCCCCTTTTCTTAAGAAGTTGTTTTAAAGTTTTTCCATCAATATATTCCATAACGATATAGTATAGTCCATTATCTTCACCAACATCATAAACTTCCACTATATTAGGATGGGAAAGACTAGATGCTGATAAAGCTTCCCTTTGAAATCTTCTTACAAATTTCTCATCACTTGATAAGTCTCCTCTTAATACTTTTATCGCCACATTACGATCTAGTATAGTATCATAACCAAGATAAACATTCGCCATTCCACCTTCACCAATAGTGCGAATTATTTCATAACGATTATTTATTTTTTGCCCCTTTGTTATCACTTTTCTTCACCCTCTTCGTCTAATTGCATGTATGCAACAGAAATATTATCTGTTCCTCCACGATTATTAGCCTTTCTTATTAATTTAATAACTTTATCTTCTATATCTATATCTTCATTTAAAACATCTTCTATTTGAGTCTGTTCTAACATATTAGTAAGTCCATCACTTGATAGTAATACCTCATCTATATTCATATCACAATCGAATATATCAATATCAACTTTTTCATTGGCTCCAAGTGCTTTCATTAAGACGTTTTTCTTAGGATGATCTTTTGCTTCTTCTTCGGTTAATTCTCCAGCGGATACTAATAAGTTTACTAAGGTATGGTCATATGTTACTTTATGAAGTTTTCCCTCCTTCATAACAAATCCTGAGGAATCTCCTATATTACCAAATAAAATATAATCTTTTGTTACTATTGCTGCTACTAAGGTAGTTCCCATTCCTTTACTCTCTGGATGAGTTTTTTCATGTTCAAAAATCAATCTATTAATGGAATCCACACTATCTCTTAGCCAAGAAGCAGCTTCTAGCTTATCTTTATGTTCAAAGCTTTCTTGGAAATGATTACCTAAATAACTAATAGCAATATTACTAGCTACTTCTCCAGCTGAATGTCCCCCCATTCCATCAGCTATCGCTAACAGAACATCTCCTGACTTTTTATTTATTATTAAAACACTATCTTCGTTATGATCTCTTACTTTACCAGGATCTGTTAAACAAAATGTCTTCATACTTCCTCCTTCTTGCTTCTTAGTTGCCCACAAGCGGCACTTATTTTTGAACCAAACTCCCGTCTTATGGTAACACAAATATTATTCTTCTTAAGTATATCATAAAATTTAGCAATATTTAAAGTATTTGATCTACTAAACTGTAAATGTTCTGTCGCATTATATGGTATTAAATTAACATAAGCATTCATTCCTTTTATTAAGTTAACTAATTCTTTAGCATTTTCTTCACTGTCATTTACATCTTTTAATAATATATATTCAAAAGTTACTCTTCTATTAGTCTTTTTAATATAGTAGTTAAGAGCATCCATTAGTTCACTAAGAGAATATGCTTTTGCAATCGGCATTATTTCTTTTCTTAGTTTATCGTTTGGAGCATGAAGAGATATAGCAAGATTTACTTGATAAGGAAAGTCAGCAAATTCTTTAATCTTAGGTACTATACCACAAGTAGATACTGTTATATGACGAGCTCCAATAGCAAGTCCTTTCGGGTCATTAATAATTTTTATCATGTTGCATAAATTATCATAGTTATCAAATGGTTCTCCGATTCCCATTACTACTACATGACTAATTCGCATACCACAGTTATCTTCTATTAAAAGTATTTGTTCAACCATTTCACCAGTGGTTAAGTTTCTCTGTTTCTTTCTTCTACCAGACTCACAAAACTTACATCCCATATTACACCCTACTTGGGAAGAAATACATAATGATAAGCCATAATCATGTTTCATTAATACTGCTTCTATATGTTCATTATCTTTTAAGGTAAATAAGTATTTTTCTACATCTTTATCTTTTTCTACTACCGTTAGTTTAACCGTTCCAAAGACAAAGTCTTTACTTATCATTTCTCTAAATTCTTTTTTTAGATTAGTCATTTCATCTAAATTAGTAACTCTTTTTTGATATAACCAAGTAAATAGTTCTTCCCCATAAAACTTCTTATATCCTTTATCTAGAACATAACTAATCATTTCTTCTTTTGTTAAATTATATATATTCAAGTTTAATCACCACATTTCTACTATATTATAGCAAAGAAAGACTAAAATTAAAATCAATTTAACACCATATACGAAAAAAGACATCATCTGTCTTCACTTTCTATTTCTCTCTTAACTAAATCAATAGTATTTTTATAGTCTATCATTTTTTCATCTAATCTTTTTTGACATTTACTAAATACGTCAACTAGAAAAGAAATATCATCAGTTTTTGAGCTTTAAATTTCCAGTATTATTAGTTTCATATTTTTTCCCCTTAGTCAGAATTATCTTCTAAAAAGTATTTTACCATTCTCTCATAGTTATCTTGACTGTTTAAACAAGTATCAATTAAATATCCCTTTTCATTATTTGTTTGATATTCCTTTATACCTCTTATATAAAAATCTTTATTTCTATCTTCTATGTAAAAAGGCATAATATCATTATACAAACACTCTCTAAACATTATCATTCTACCAACACGCCCATTACCATCTTGAAATGGATGAATCTTCTCAAATCGAACATGAAATTCAATAATATCTTCTATTGTTTTATTAGGAATCTTATTATACCAATCTAATAAGTTTTTCATATCATCTGCTACATTGTCAGGACTTGATGTTGTAATATTACCAACAAAATTATTTTTCTTTTTATACTCCCCTACATTAAACCATTCTTTTTCACTATCTGTTAAAGTACCATCTTTTAATATAAAATGAAATTTCTTTATCATATCTATAGATAATTTATCATCAATAGTATCTAGCATATATTTAAACAATGTGAAATGATTTTTAGTTTCAGTAGCATCTTTTAAAACAATAACTTTATCTTTACTTGTTAAAATTGTACCCGTATCATAAATACTAGCAGTTTCATCTTGTGTTATGGTAGACCCTTCTATATAATTTGTACTATAGGCAAAGTCAAGTTGTGTCTTGTGATATAAATTACCTGATAACCCAATATTTTTCTGTTCAATTAAAGCTTTTTTTATTTTACTTACTCCCATTCTTTTCCTCATTATATTTTAAATTACTGACATACTCTATTCTTAACTTTACTTGTTCTACTATCTTTTCAATTCTTTCATTAGATAATAAATTATTCTTTGAAAGTATTTCTCTAGCCTCATCTACAAAGCCATCTAATTTATCAATATCAAACCAATCAAAATTCTTAACTAAATTAATCTGATTCTTTTCATATTCATCAAAAGGTTTAGTTAAAAAGAATTCCCCAACATACATATCATTTTCATCAAACCATAATGAACAACCATTATCAAAGATAGGTGCAACTCTTTCAAATTCTAATGTTTCTACATTTCTAATAACACCAAAGTTATTAAAGTGTCTATCTTTATTAGCTAAAATAAAGTCACATACTAACATTTTATTTACTAAAACATTAGCATCTTTGATATGTAGTCCATTTAAACATCCTATATAATGTTCATATTTGTTTTCAGCTTCATTTTTTTTCATAATACTCATTTATTTTCCAGGCTGGTATTAGTTCTGTATCAGTTGTGATAAAGTCTTTACATATTGATACAGCTCTTCCATTATCATAGATTATTTCATATTTTACATACTCATTATCATTTAAAAGTCTTTCATATAGCTTGGTAGCGATTACCTCATTAAAAGGCTCTTGATTTATCATCTTTCCCCCAGCTTTAACTAAATATCTATCCTTATTTATAATCTTCCATCTTTTAAGATAGTTACCATTACTAGTCATATCTGGTGTATTTAAGTTTAAATCCACTGATGCTTTTAAACCATCAAACAATAATTTACCAACGTCTTCCGAGAACTCATTATCAAAGAAATTTACATCTTCCCATAAAATATCTTCATCAAGCATTTTAACCCAATATTGATCAGAAAGTGATAAACAATAAGCTTTTGTATCTAACAAATCAAAACCATCTTCATCATAAATATTATTTCTTTCTAACAATTCTTTCAAACCATTTCTTGATGCTGGTATTTGTCTATTCTTCCACCACTTATTAAACTGATTTTTGTCTATATTATCATCTTTAATTAATCCAAATGGTGCATAAGCTTCATTATCAGAATAATTTCTTTCAAACTTAACTATTAAATGTTCTTCATCATTATATTCAAAATCAAATACTTTTTTATTTTTATTCATTAAAGTAAACATGCTCATTCTAACACCTCATAACTACTAATAGTTTACCAAATTTATCTGAAAAAGTCTTAATCTTTTTTAGATTTCAGAAATAAATCATAATCTTTATTTAATTCACTTATTCAAAAGTAAGTTTAAAGTATTTAATAGTAAACTTAGTATTAGATTCATTTGATTCTACTGCTATAGTTCCCTTATCTTCTTCTATAATAGTTTTTGCTAAAGCAAGACCAATTCCTATACTATTAGATGTGGCATTTTCTCCCTTATAAAATCTTTCAAAAATATGCTTGATATCTCTTTTAGATATTCCATCACCAAAATCAATTACTTCAATCTTAGAATAAACTCTATTATTATCTATATTTATTATTATACTTGAATTATCTTTTGAATGTTCTATAGCATTTTTTATTATATTAGTTATTGCTTCTATTTGCCATTTAGCATCACACTCTACTTTAGCATTTTCTAAAGTATTTAATTTTATATTTATATTTCTTAAATCACATAAAGTGGAAACATTCTTAATTGCTTCCTTAACAATCATTTCTAAATCATTTTCTTTTTTTATAAAGTGTACAGTATTAGCATCAAACTTAGATAATTTTAAAAGTGCTTGTACTAAAAAGTTTATATTTATAACATTCCTTTTTATATCAATAATAAAATCATTTCTAATACTAGAATCCATATCTGGTTCATCAATAAGATTATCTAATAGCACTAATATACTAGTAAGAGGTGTTTTTAATTGATGAGAAATATCTTCTAATGACTTCTTTAGATTAAGTTTATCTTTATTAGAATTTAAAGCTGCTTCTTTTAACATTACAGCAGTCTTATATATTTCGTTTTTTAATATTGATAATTCATCTTCTGAAATTGTATCTATCTCTAATTCATAATTCCTTCTATTAATTTGTTCTATATATTTAATAATACCTTTTATATCATTTTTTCTTTTATAATTGTATCTAAAATATAATATACATAAACTAGCAATAGTTATTATTAGAAAAGACATATTAATAAGTAAAAAGGTATGATAGCTCTTATCATTTTCTAGCAGTACTGCTTTATTATCGATATCAATTCCGTATTTAAGAAAGAAAGAATCATCTGATTGTTTGTTACTATTTATTATTTCTATAATCTCTTTATCAGTTATTTCTGGATACTTATCTTTAACTAAAGTTATAATAGCACTAATTTTATTATTAAAGTTTTTAGTATAAGTTTTATATTCATAGATATTTAAAATTAGAAACATAACAAATAGACATATAAAAACAATTAAGGTAGAGGTAATATATTGTTTTAATCTAAGTTTATTCTTCATCTATTCTATACCCCATTCCTTTAATAGTAGTAATTATATTTGTTCCTATCTTTTCTCTTATTCTTTTAAAATAAACGGTTACTGTATGGTCATCAACATAATTACCAGTCCAATCCCAAATCTTATCTAATATGACATTTCTACTTACAACTTTATTTATATTTACAAATAAGAGATTAACTAGTTTTAACTCTAATGCGGTTAATTCTATAGGAGTATTATTTTTCATTAAAACTAATTTATCCATATCATAAGAAATATCTTTAATCTTAATAATACTTTTCTTTTTACATCTTAATAATATTCGATTAATTCTTGCTATTACTTCCCTAGTAGAAAAAGGTTTAGTTATATAATCTTCTGCTCCTATATCTAGACCTTTAACAATATCATCTTCTTCATCTTTTGCTGTTAAGAAAATAGTAGGTATCTTTAAGTTTTTAATAGTATTTACAAATAAATCAAAGCCATTACCATCAGGTAAAGTAATATCAAGGATAATTAAATCAATATTTGTATTAGAAAGTAAGTATTCTTTAGTATCTTTTATTGTAGTTTTAATAACTAGTTTATAATTACTTTTCTCCAAGGAATATGTAAGTCCTTTAATAATTGATTCTATATCTTCTACTAATAAAATATTCATATTTGTAGCTCCCTTCATTAATATTATATCAAAATATAAGGAGCTGACGCTCCCTATCTAGATATTTTCATTTCTAATTGTTTCAATAGTATTTTGTTTACTAATCTTATTAAGAGAATACTTCATAATTAAAGAGATAAGTATAAATACTACTAGTATAGATATTATAATAGCAACTATAGGTAATTTATAAGGTATATCAGAATCTGAAGATAAGTAAATCAAATAAGATAATATTATTCCGATAAGTATACCAAATAGTAATGATTTAATACCCATAAATAAACTTTCTAATCTTATCATTCTTTTAAATTCTTTTGAAGTCATACCAATAGATTTTAACATAGCAAATTCTTGTTTTCTTAATTCCATATTAGTAGTAATAGTATTAAAGATGTTAGTTATTCCAATTAATGAGATTACAATAATAAATCCATATAGAAATATAGCGATTAAGGTAAATAAGTTATTCATTATTCTTACATTTTCTTCTTTATTATCAATAGTATAACTTTCCCCATTTAAATAACTGTCAAGTTCATCTTGTAGTTTATCAGCATTACTTGCTTTATAATAAATATCTAAGTTATTAGTTTTAGCTATCTTATCAAACATTTCATCACTAATTATTAAGTAGCTGTTAGATAGATTTTTTAGAAGATTAGGTCCTATAGAAGATATAGACCCTATTTCTAAGTTTAATTGGTTGTTAGTAGAGGTAATTACATCACCTTTATTAAAGTCATAAACTCTAATATTCTTTGTTATTTTATTATTATTTTTATCATAACTAGTTATATATTGCTTATCAAAAAGTATCACTTTATCTTTTATATCATCATAGTTTAACCCTAATGATTTAATGTATTTATCATACTGTTTTTTACCTATAGCAAAAATAGTAATATGTTCTTCAGCATCACTTTCTTTTTTAGTACCAAAATATTCTAAATATTCTTTACTAGAATGAGAACCAGTAAAAGATAATTCACTATTTCTTAATATAGCATAATCTTCTACACCAGATAAGTTAACTGTTTTAAGAAATTTATTATATGAATAATCATTAATTGCATTAGTGCTTAACGAGATATTAAAATCAGATACTTTTAATTCATTATTTACATTTTGAAAAGCTAATTCCATAAAGCTATATAAAGCGATAAATACAAAGGTCGAAACTGTTATTGATATAATGGTAGTTCTATACTTCTTCTTATTTCTTTTCAAATTCTTAAAAGATATTACTCCTCCTATACCAAATAGTTTTTTTATGTATTTAGGATATTTTATTTTTTTAGAAGAAATCTTTAAATTAGCACTATTTCTAATAGAATCTATTTCTGATACTTTAGAAGCTCTTGTAGCACTTTTTAATGCTGAGAAATAGATAGTTATTATACCTAATATTATAGCTACTAAAATAGCATAAGTTGAAAATACTAATTCTAATTTAAAACCAGTTTGAATTACATCAGTTAAATAATAATTACTAATAATGATTAATATATAGGTAGCTAAACATCCTAAGATTATCCCTAAGGGTATACCTATTAAACCAAGGATAGTAGCTTCATAAAAAACATTTCTTTTTATCTGCTTTTTAGTAGCTCCTATACTTCTTAACATACCATACTGTCTTATTTTTTCAGTAATTGATATATCAAAACTATTTTTAATACAAAATATAGAGGTAAATACTATAATAACTATCACGATAGCAAGTACTTTTCCTAAGTCTCCCATACTAGTACTTGAAATAGGATTAGTTTCTAAATCAATAAGATATTTATTAATATCAAACATATAGGTCTTTTTTAGTTGTTCAGTTAGTTTTTCTGATTCTATTTCTTGATTATAGACTTTATAGACTTTTCTAAATAATACTTGGGATACTCCTAAAATATTAGCAATCGTTTTATCCCAGTTTTTTACACCATCTTTTGTAAACTTAGCATAGATATCTACATTTCCAGATAAGTTTTTACTATCTATATAGGTAATAAAGGTATAACCTGGAGCAGTATAATATTCAATATTAGTAGCAGGTCTTTCTATAATACCTACTATTTTATAAGTCTTAGTTTGCGTTTCAACTAACTGTTCACCAGCAGTATTTTGATACTTATCACTTTGATTTAGTTCATCACCTTTAGAATCTATTCTTTTACCAACTTCTAGTGTAATACTATCATTAAGTTTTAAATCCAAGCGACCATTTGTTTTTAAATGGGTTGGTATAACTATCTCATTAGTATTTTCTGGTAATCTACCCTTAACTAATCTAACAGATAAATTATTAAGAGCGTCTTTAGTAAATCCTTTTAGATAAGCATAAGGTTTATCTTCATTTTTAGAATCTATTTTAGCATAACCAAGTCCTTCCGTTATATTTAATTTTTCAACATTTCTATTATTTATAAATTTATCAATATCACTAGTAGGAACATTATAAAAGGCAGTATGAAAGTCACCTTTGATAATGGTTTCATATTTTATTAAAGATTTAATTCCACTAGCATACATAGATGCTACTGCTGTAATTAAAGCTACTGATAACATAATACCAATAATTGTAACAATAGTTCTTTTTTTATTTAGTTTAAGATTTTTAATTGTTAATTTATTAAGTAATGTCATAATTATACCTCCGAAACAATTTTTCCATCTTCAATTTTTATTATCCTATCAGCAACTTTTGCTATTTCCATATTATGAGTAATCATAATTATTGTTTGATTAAGTTCTTTATTAGATTTTTTTAATAACGCTACTATTTCATCACTTGATTTTGAATCTAAATTACCAGTTGGTTCATCGGCTAAGATAATTGTTGGATTAGTAATTATGGCCCTGCCAATACTTGTTCTTTGTTGCTGTCCTCCTGATAATTCATTAGGAAGATGATTTTTTCTATTTTCTAGTCCTAGTAATTTTAATAGACTAGCTAGTCTTTCTTTATCAACTTCACGATTATCTAGGGCAAGGGGTAAGGTAATATTTTCTTCGACATTTAAGATAGGTATTAAATTATAAAATTGATAAATTAATCCTACTTGTCTTCTTCTAAATATAGCAAGTTTATCATCATTAAATTTAAAGATATCTTTTCCATCTATATATACCTTACCAGAAGTTGGTCGATCAACTCCACCTATCAAATGTAATAAGGTTGATTTACCAGATCCTGATGCTCCAACAATAGCGACAAATTCTCCTTTTTCTACTGTGAAAGAAACATGGTCTAATGCTACTACTTTAGTTGTATCTTTACCATAAATTTTAGTTAAATTATCTACTCTTAAAATTTCCATAAATTAATTCCTCCGTTTCTTATTAGTATTATATTATAGCTAAAGTTACAACTAAGTTACAAAAAGAAAAAAACAAAAAGTTTCTACTTTATTTGTTTTTCTCTAATAATTCTAAATATGTTTTATATAATGAGTTTTCATAAAGATACTTAATACACTCAAAATAATATTTCTTTCTAATATCACTTATTACTTTTACTTGACTAATACCAAGACTTTCTGCTACTTCTTGTTGTGTCTTATCAAGATAGTACCTATTATTGATTAAACTTTTCTCATAAGAATTAAGTTTATCACAAGCACTTTTTAAATCTAAAATATCAGTATCATATGCTTTTTCTACATAACTAACTTTATCATATAAAGATAAATTATCTTCATTCCTATCATCTAAATGATAAACTGGCATACTTACTCTATCAACCATCACCATCTTTTCTATATTCTCGTTCATATAGCATGATACTTCATAAGTAGTAGCTTCTCTTCCAAACTCTTGTGTTAAGTAATCTATTGCCTCCTTTACTTTCTTTGAAAAATTATAAACAACATATCCTACTCTTATTTTTCTACTATTACTGACTTATTTTAGGAAAACACATCCTGCTCAATAAAAATCATCTATATTAGTATTTATTATTCTTTATAATTTAGCTCATCCATACCTGTTCTTTTTCCTAAAGAATACTTATATATTTTAAAAAAAGGCAATTCATTAACAGTAGAATTTCTTTTTCTTAAGGACTTGTCTTATCAGTAGAAGCATCAGATAAAAGATATGAATTTTCCATTGTTTTTGCATACACATAAAAATAGATAAGCATAACCCATCCTTATCTATATTATTTAAAATAAATCAATTTTTTAAGTTTTCTTGCTAAAAAAATAAAGGAAAAGAATATCGCTGAACTAATTTCTGATGCTGTAAAATCAAGCATTTCCATTAATAGTCCTAAAAATCAAAAGTTTCTGCTTTTGTTAAAGTCCCATGGATAAGTGATTATCCAAATATAATAATATCATCTCTTTAATAAGCTTTAACCGTAATCAAGATGAATCAAACAATATCGAAAGTGTAATAGACTTCTTCCATATTTTAACTAATTTTTGCAAGTACAAAATTATACTAATAGTAATATAATTATTTTATTTATCTTATTGATTGGATTATCACCCTTACATATATTAAATGTGAAATCTATGTAGTTTAATTAATTATCTATTTCTTTATATTTTGATTCATATAAATCTACTTCTTTATCCTGTTCTTCTCCACTTAAAAAATCACGCATATCTGGTAATTCTTCAATACTAGCAAGTCCAAAGTAATCTAGAAAATCACTTGTAGTCTCATAAAGAATTGGCCTACCCGGTAAACTACTTCTACCAGACTCTTTGATAAAGCCCTTAGCTACTAGTTTTCTAACCATTTGAGCACTAGCTATACCTCTTAATTGATCTATTTGAATTCTAGTTAATGGTTGATTATAAGCAACAATAGCAAGAGTTTCTAAAGCAGCTTGACTAAGTGAGTGGGTTTCTTTATTTTCAAGTAGTCTTTGATAATACAAATGATGTTCTTTTTTAGTAGTAAGTTTAAGTTTATTACCTAAAAATTCTATTTTTATTCCTCTACTATCTTTAGAATACTCTTCTTGTAAAGTAGCAATTAAGGCTTTAATCTCTTCAAAATCTATTTCTAGTATATCTTTTATTTGTTCAAGAGATAATCCATCATCTCCTACTACAAATAATAACCCTTCAAGTACCGCTTCCATTTTATACCCCCTCACAAATTATCTCATCATAAATTCCCTCTTGATGAATAATTAACTCTTTATTCTTAGCCATTTCTAAAATAGCTAGAAAAGTAACTACTATATATTCTCTACTTCTAATAGAAAACATTTGATAAAATGATACTTTACCTTTTTCTTTTAATAGATTCTTTATTTCATGTCTTCTACTAGATACTGATATACCTTTTTTAGTAACTTTAGTATTAAGTGGTTTTTCTTCTTCTTTTCTAATTAAGAATTTTTTAAAAGCATCTATTAGTAAATCAACAGAACCACCTTCAAAAGTAGTTTCTTCTTCTTGATAATTACTATATTTTTCAGGAGCTTTAGTATATATTTCACTTCTTAACTCTTCTTTTTCTTTTAAATCTTTACTTATCTCTTTATAGGCTTGATACTCTAATAATTTATTAACTAATTCTTCTCTTGGATCTTCCTCTTCAATCTCCATCTCTTGTTTCTTTTTAGGTAACAACATCTTAGCTTTTATCTCTATTAGTTCACTAGCTAAAACTAAATACTCTGATATTTCCAAATTAACTTTTTCCATATTATTGATATATTTAAGATATTGTTCTGTTATTAAATTTATCTCAATATCAAAGATATCCATTTTATTTTCTTTTATAAGATGAAGAAGCAAATCAAGTGGTCCTTCAAATCCATCTACTCTAAACTCCATACTATCAACCTTTCACTTGAAATTATAGCAAATAATAAAGGTTTTGACAAATTACAACTTTTTACATTCTTCTTGTGTTAAAGAAATATCATTCCATTCTATATCATCATCAAAAACAAAATCATCTGTATTTTGAATAGTACTAATAGGAACAGAAACAACTTCTTTAGATTTTTTTAATTCTTTTTCCGTCTCCAATAAAGGCAAAGCTTTAATAACAGTAGCAAAATCATTTGATAAATCTGATAGTAATTCTTTATATCTTTCTTCACTCATAACATCTGGATAACCTAATTTAATTGAATTAAACGTGTAATTTAAATGTTCTATATACTCCGGTATTTTTTTAATATCAATTTTTTCTTCTCTTTTACCTTTTCTTTCTACAGTTGATACTCCTGATGATTTAAATTTCTTAAGATTTTCCCTCATTATACGAGATACTTTATCATTATCTAATTCCTTATTTTCTCTATATATACTAGTATCTTCTACTAATCCAGTATAATCATGATTTCTATTATATTTAAGATTAATTATTATCTTTTTTTCATCTACATCTATATAACAGGCAATGAAATCGGGATTAATTTTATAATCTTGAGCACCATACATAACATTACCTGTTTCTTGATAATGATTCCAAAGGCCTTCTTTATAGTAACACTCATAAGGAATAGCAATCATTATTAAACCCTTATAGTTCCTGTGTCTCCAGTTTAATAATTCTTCATATTTATCATAATGCATTTCACCTGCTCCATAAGCCATTGATTGAGAAACAGCAGTAGATGAAATACTTGGATACAGATACTTCAATCCCTCTTCACATATTTTAGGACATTTATCTGGATAAGTTCCATGAAGAGCTACTATCGTTTGCTGCTTATCAAGTTCTGTCAACAGTTTATCAAATTTATCAATAAAATCCTCACCAAAATATGCACGTGCTTCCTCCTCTGTTTCATGTCGTTCTAATATAGTTTTTTCTCTTTTAATTTTTATATCATTTAAAAATTTATTTACTGATTCTACTAACACTGAAACATTTTCTCTAGTACAACTTTCATAATAGTTAGTATCTTTAAGCAATTTTATTACCTTATCTATATCTTCATTATTATAATAATAATTATTTACTAGTGCTTCATATTTAATCATAAATAAGTTCACCTCTTTTTATTTAATCATAACAAACAATAGCATTATTTTCAAATTATTGTTATACTTTAGGTGGTGATTTTATGAAACAGTTTGTTAAAAAAGATGAGGCATTTACTTGTATTAATTGTGGTAAAGAAGTTAGTCCTTTAGGATATACAACAAGAGATCATTGTCCACACTGTCTTTATTCCATTCATATAGATATTATGCCAGGTGATAGAGCTAATCCTTGTAAGGGTATTTTAAAACCAATCGGTATTGAAAAATTTAAGGATACTTATAAGATTGTCTATCGATGTGAAAAGTGTCATGAAGAACATAAAAATATAATGGCCACTGATGACAATCTAGATGAAATCATTAATATTTCTAAAGGAGTTTAACTCTTTTTTATTATAGAAAAAAGACTAACTAGCCTCATTACTTATAGTCTTTATCTTTTTACCCACTACAATTATATATTCTCCCTCATTTGTAACATCACAAGTTTGTAAAACTATTATTGAGTCATTTCCATCTATACTGATATTAGTATCATACAATGACTTATTTTTTAACCATTCTAGATGTTTTCTATACGTTTCATCTGTAAAATTTAAATTAACATGTTGATAGTCTTTATCTGTTTTATAAATAGAAAATATTTGATAGTAATAAGTATTATCAATATCTTTAAAGGTAATAGTTGGATGATTATAATAATAACTACTATTTAAATATTTTTCTAAGATATTAAATTCTGTATAAACATTATTAGAGTTATGTCCATAAATAATTACTTTTCTATCACTTGTATTATTACGATAATCCATAAAGACACTACCAAGAGTATTAGCTTTTTTATTAATTAAATGATTTAAATAATAGCTGTTATCATTTCCTTTTACAATTGGAACTCTTAGACTAGTATTACTAATAGATAACTCTCCTATTATGTCTTTATTAGAGAATCTATTTTGGTATCTTTTAATTATATTCTTTTCATAAAAAGTATCTTCTTCTACTTTATCATTTGTCTCTTCTTTTAAAGTAGTTACATCTTTATAAGTATTAGTAATTTCTTCTTTAGCTTTTTCATCTTTCTTATTTAAGGCAGTACTGCTAAAGTTAAAATACCAAATAAAGTTTACTATAATTATTAAAGATATTAGTATAATATAAATTATTCTTGCTCTTTTTTTCATTTTTATCACCCTTTTTATACTCCAAAAGAATCCAAAAGGATTCTTTTATCTTAGATATTATATTTCTTTTTAAGACCTAGTCCTAAAGATATAGCACCAACAGTTGATAATATTACAAAGAAGAAATCACTATTAGTATTATTAACTCCTGTCATAGGTGGTACTATTTCTCCAATTTCAATTCTATCATAAACATAAATTACTTCAATAGTTCCATCAATATATTTACCGGTTTCATCACCTTTGATTTCTACTAAATAGTATCCATCAATATCTTTATAATCTGTTAAATAATCTTTTCCTACCATTTTAGTAAATTCACTACTTGGTAATAATGTATTACCATCAGCATCTACATATTTAACAATTAATTTACCATATTTAGCTTTATACTTAAGTTGCATATCAGCCATAAAGTTAAAACCAAGGTAAGAGTTAGGTGTATATCTACCTATATTTTTTAATACTCCAGAGATAGTATAACCTTCACCCTTAGAATTAAGAGTACCTGCTCTTTCTATAATATCACTATCACCTTTAGTTTTATCACGCATATAGCTACCCACTGAATAATCACTTCCAGTATTATCACTGGCACTATTTGCTACATCTTTATTATCGGTATATTCACCATTTTCATTTTTTTGATCAAAATAGAATGATAATCCTTCATTATAGAAATAATTGTAAGCTAGTAATAAAACTGTTTCATTAGTTTCAATAGAAAATTCTCCAGATTCATTACCCATTGATTGATATAAATCATTAATCATCTCATCAGTTAATTCTGTAATGCTTGAAATATTATAATATGCTAAGAAAAAATCTAGCGGACTATTATAACCTTTAGCTTGTAAAGCACTATCTACTTCTTCTTTTGCTCTTTTTTGATTAGCTGGTAACCAAGTTATTCCTAATTCTTTTTTATAAGCAGCATTAAGTACATAGAAAGGATCTACATCAGATAACATTTCTCTAATTATTCCTTTATTGAATTGATCAAGTCTTGTATAGCTTGTCTTATATTTACTATTATAAAAGTCTAATAAATATTTAGCATAATCAGCTATACCATTATATCCTTTATCAGTTAAAGCAGCCCCTACTACATCATCAGTCATATTTCTACCACTTGAATTAGGTATTAAAGCTTGTAATGCCGTATTATAAGTACGTCTAAAAGTAAATCCTTCTGGCAATGTTGTTTGATTGAAGAATTTATCATTAGTATTATTAGTAGTTGGTGTTGTTTCCTTTTCTTTATATACTAATGGTTCTGTTGGAAATATCTCAAAAGATGTCTCTTCATAATAATAATCATAATCAGATAAGTTATTAATTACCATTCTAACTCTAAACTTATCCCCTGCTTGGAATGGATTACGAAACTGAAAATAATCTTCATCTAAACCTTGTTCAGCTCCATATTTTTTAAATTCCTCATAAATTTTATTTGAGATTTGTTCAAACACTTCTGGTGCAATGACAATCTCATCATTATCATAATTAGCTGGTATAGTTACGTTGACAGTAATCTCACCATATACTTCTTGCCACATAGCATCTACAGTTAATTTTGATAAATCATAAGTTACTTCTAGTCCCTCACTAGTAGTTAACTTAGGAATAGAATCTGTATCCCACTTTGACGTTTCAAGAGCAGAAACATCAGTAGTAAAGAATACAAATCCTAATAGTAGTACAACTACAAATAGAATACTTCTTACTGTTTTTTTCATTTTTTTCTCCTCCACATTTTATCAAGAGAATAAGATATAATTACCGAACCCCTTCGAAGAAATTAAACACTTCCCTGATTTAGCTCACTATACTAATGGTAAATTAACAAATTGTCAACATTTTTTAGTCGAATTTTGCAAATTTCATAAGAAAAAAATCTAGAAACTTAAAATTCCTAGATTTCACTATTTCTTACAACTATTAATTTAGATACACTAACTAAACTTACAATAGTAATTAAAGAAGCAATTAATAGTTCAATATTATTATTAGAATCTACTAAAGTATTAGGTGGAGTAATATCATCTACTCTTGTCATACCTTTTTCTTCAATATCCCATTTAGCATAAACTGTTAATTCACTAACTGGTTTACCATCAATCATTAATTTAGTTGTCCCATCAAACTTAGTATTTAATAGTTTATATAACTCTTCAAAGTTACCTTCCAAGGCATACTTCTTAGCAAGTTCACTATCACTTGCTATATACCAACCCTTAAATACATAACCATCACGAGTTGCTACAGCAAGTAGTTTTTCAGCAAGATTCATATTATTACCATAGATAGTAACATCTTGGGTAAATCTAGAATAAAGTCCTGCTTTTAATAAGTTATCTTGTAATGTCTTACTAAATCCTACATTTAAAATGCCAGCTGTTCCAAGAGATGAAATAAATCCTTCTGTAGCATCATATCTTAAGATTGATACTGGTGTCCAAACATAAGCTTTACCTTGATCATCATATCTAAAGACATAATCATATCTAGTTGAATTATTTGGATCATAATAAGTAAAACTATTCTTATCTTCAGTCATTTCTTTATTATTATTTTTATTTAATTCAAAATCAACTAATTTAGTTGAATCATTATTAATAGGGCCTGTATATTTTTCGTCTTCCTTCTTTTGGTCATTATAATTACCAAAGTCACCAGTCATATTTCCATGATTTGCTTTTACACTACCACTAAGTATAATTGTTTGTTGATTACTATTAAATCCTTCTATTTCTTTTTGAATTACGTTATCAGTAGTAGCTATTTTACCAATAGTATAACCATCTACTACAAACTTACCAGCATAAGCTTCATGATAACCAATACCATGTCTTTTATTATCTAGTAAAGTAAAGGAACTATCAGTTACTTTAACTTCAGCATTAAACACAGCAATTCCAGAGTAAAGTGCTACTGTAAAACCACTTCTATCTTTTAATGAATTATCATTTTTTATCTTGTCACCTTCTACAGTAAAGTTTTTAGATACCCCATTATTATTTGCATTTAATATAGATGAGTTAACTAATACTCCTGTAATAGTATCACTTTTTTCGCCATAGAAAGCTATACCTGCTCCACCATTATTATTTGCATTAATAGTAGATGATGTAATAGAAGTCTTTCCACAGAAAGCTATACCATTACCCATATTCCAAGGATAATCACCTTGATAGTAAGGTCTTGTTTGACTATAGTTATAATTACCATAAGCTTCTTGACCGTTACTATTTACATTTATTGTAGAGCCTATAATTTCAGCAGTATTTTCAACCCAAATACCAGAGTTTGCTCCACAGTTATTAGCATCAATTGTTGAATTTTTTACTGTTAAATTATTAGCATACATATTAGATGCTGTATATTTAACATTAGCCCAAGGACCATCAGAGTTATTACTAATATTTAAGTATGAGTTAATAACCTTGATATTTCCTCCATTAGTACCCCAACTATGATTATTTGTCATAGAAACATTTGAACCAGTTATATTGATTTGATCATTATCACCACTAACACAAACAGCATCTACTCCATTATTATTCATAGTAACTTTATTAACATTAGTAAATTTTAAAATATTTGTTGAACCAGATTCCATTCCAGCATGGTAACCACTAACTTTACTATTATTACTCATATCTACTAAAGCCATATCATTAAAGTTAAGGGTAACTTTTGCACTTCCCATTACATTAATACCAGCCATAGTATTATCACTAGCTATAAAACTAGAACCCTTAGTACCATTTAAGTTAAAGACTGTTCTATAACCAATCCACATACCACTTCCATGATTTTGTTCAGTCTCTAAAGAATTAATTAAGGAAAGTTTACTATTATTAACTAAATCTAAAGTAACATCACAATCATTAGAAACAAATATTCCTTCTCTATATGAAGAAATAGTCAAATCACCATCGATAGTTAAGTTTGACTTAGTATTATCTTTAAATAAAATACCAAAGTTATTACCATTATCACTTGTAAAAGTAACTTTACCAGTCATTTTAAAAGTCTTATTACCATCAACAGTAAGAGATAAATTCTGATATTCACCTGTTGCAAATTCAATTGTATCATTTGAATCGACTATGCTTTGTATTTCTTTATTAGTCATATCAGTTGTTACACTAGCAGTTGCAGCCTTAACATTTGGTATAAACATCATAATAAATACAGCGCATAATACCATCAATGATTTAGAAATTTTTTCTACCATTTTTCTTCCTCCCAATAGATATTAATCAAGGAAACATAACTTACCGATTAACCCCATCTAAATGATAAATAATCCCCCTGAATTAGCTCATTATACTAAAGAAAAATTAACAAATTGTCAATATTTTTAGCTAAATTTAATAAATTTTGGTAGAAAAAAGTTGGAAAATAGAAAATTCCAGCTTTTTAGTTTTCTAATGATAATTTTAATATTTCGAGTGAAAAGAGACAATTATTTCAATTTATTACATTTTTTACTATTTTTTTCTTTTTTAGCAATCAAGCTTCCATCTACTTTATAAATAGCAACTCCTAAAGCTTTTTTATTATCACTTAAAAATAAAGATAAAATATCATCTATACTTTTACATTTAATACTGTTGTCTTTAAAAAACTCAATAAAATCTTCTATATTCTTAGCATACAACCCTCTTGGTGCTTCGTGATACTTTTCATAGTAATATACAATTCTATAACCATCATTATATGTTACGTAGTCTTTGTAATACATTAATCATCTTTTTTTATTTTCATAGTATAACTTCTTATTACTAACATCCATTAATTACATTTTATTTAAAATTTATTTTATTATTAAATTTTTTTTCAAAGACAATACAAGTTGTTTCATTGAAACACTATATTCATCAATAGAAACAGGAAAGCCATACATAAATCTAATATTTAGAGTATACCTGTTTTGCATATCTGCAGAAAATGGCAAATAAGGCAGGAGATCTTTTCGGTCACCAAGAGTAAAATAGTCAATACTAAATATTTTTAATAGTTTTAAAAATATTTAGGAAGAAACACTATTTCTTAATATTTAATTATAAGTGTTTAAAAGGTATTGTTTTATTCTAAAATATATATAAACACTATGAATGATTATATTTAGAAAATCAATATACTTCCGACAAAAATAAAATAATTAAATGTCTGTTTTTTCTACAATAATAATTATCTTTATTCTCATTTTTAAAGTGCAATTTTTGCACTTTAAGATTCTTATTCCATTAAGAAATAAATATTTATACCAATACAAAAAATCTGAAAAACAGTAATTCCAGATTTTTATTTTTAATTCTTATCTTTAATGATATTCTTACTGCAATAGTAAGTTAGTAGAAAATAACTACCATAGATTAAAACAATGAATATAGCAGTAATTATGATAGAAGATAATTTTATATTAACTCCAGTCATAATTAATATTTTATTACAAAAGATTATTCCAAAGATAGAATGGATGATAGCAAGAGCTAATGGTAATAAGAAGAAGACTCCTATTTGTTTAAACAAAGCTTTATTAATCATCATATCACTAGTTCCTATCTTTCTTAAGATAGTAAACTTTATTTTATTATCATTAGATTCAGATAACTCTTTTAAAGCTAGAATAGCAGCACAAGATATTAGAAAAACTATTCCAAGATATAATCCAATGAAAGTAACCATTGCTCCTAAGCCAATACTAGAGTTATAAATATCAGATTTAGTATTAAAAGTTAAATTAGTATTAGAAAATTCTTTAGAGTCCATAAGATTAGTGATTACTTTATCTACCTTTTCTCTATTTCCTTTATAATCAGCTAATTTATAATACATATACTTAGTTGCCTTATCTAAAGCTTCATCTGGTAAAACAATAAAACCAACATTAGAAGCATTACTAGTCATATCATAAAAGCCATCAATCGAATAACTATATTTAGGATAATAATTAGTATTATTAATAGTAATAACCGTTCTTCTTTTTAAAGATTCATCTTTAATATTTTTCATAGAAGGATAATTAGCAACTACTACATAATGATTATCATCTAAAGTTAACCTATTTAATCCAAGACTCTTAGCCATCTTATTATAATCACTTATCTTCATAAGTTCTATTTCACTGTTATATCTAAGGTAAGGATATTTCTTTTTAATTATCTTATAATAATCACCAAGACTACTCTTTAAAGTAATCCCTTCATCTATATATAAAGTAAAATCTGTTATATTAGTAAAATACTTATGATAATTAAAGTTAAGTTTAGCAAGTGACTCATTAATTGTTAATAATGAATCTTTCCTTTGTTCTTCACTATAACCATAAACATCACCATCAGGATTATATCTTTTACTTATTTCAATATCTCTTGGAGCATATTTAATCAAAGAATTGTTTAAAGAATTTCTAAGAGATAAAGCACTAGATAGTACACAAATAGTCGTAAATAACATTAAACAAATAATAGTAACTGAAAAGACTGTTGTACTTGCTTTACTACTTATCCCTTTAATAACAAAACTATTTAATTCTTTATAGTAAAGCTTTTTATCCTTCTTTAATACTTTTAAAAGAAAACCTGATAATGAGAAGAATACTAAGAAAGTACCAACTGTTCCTAAGATAATTGGAAATATAATACTAGTATCACTACTTAATACTTTATCAACATCACCTACTACTAGATAATAAGCATAAATAAGCATTCCTACTGCTATTAAGAATAGAAAAAATGCTACTTTCGTATTTTTAAGTCTTAGTTTTTCCCTCTTAGAGCTAGAGTTAATTAAATCTATAAGTTTACATTTATTAATAATAATAGTATTAAAAAGCATAACAATTAAATAGATTATACCAAAATAGATAATTGTCTTAATAAAAGCACTGCTTGAAAAGACAAACTTAAACTTAGTTAAATTCACCTCAAACATACTAGCTACTAAAACACTCATCAGTTGTGATAAAATAACGCCTAGCAATAAGCCAACTCCTAATGATAGAAAACCAATTAGTAGTGTTTCAATAAATAGAATCAAAGATATTTTTCTTTTACTCATACCAAGTGTTAAGTAAATAGCAAACTCTTTATTTCTTCGCTTCATTAAAAACCTTGAAGCATAGATTATCAAGAATCCTAGGATAAATGATACAAAGACACTAACTACTGATAAGATATTAGTCATAAGTCTAATAATTTCATAAGTTGATTTAGATAAATCCATCATAGCAGTCTGACTACCTATAGAGTTAAAAACATAGAAAATACTAACTCCTAACATAAGAGTAAAGAAGTAAATTGCATAGTCTTTTATACTCTTAGCAATATTCTTAACTGATAGTTTACAAAGCATCATTTAAATCACCACCAAGTACCGTTACAACATCTATTATCTTATCAAAGAACTCTTTTCTTGATGAATCACCTTTATATAATTCACTAAATATCTTTCCATCTTTAATAAAGATTACTCTACTAGCATAACTTGCCGTAAAAGCATCATGGGTAACCATAAGAATAGTAGCTGCTAATTCTTGATTTAAGTAATTAAACTTTTCTAATAACATCCTACTAGACTTAGAGTCAAGAGCTCCTGTTGGTTCATCTGCTAAGACTAACTTAGGATTAGTAATTATGGCTCTAATAGATGCAATTCTTTGTTTTTGTCCTCCACTCATCTCATAAGGATATTTATTTAAGATATTAGTAATATCTAATTCTTTAGCTAGTTTACTAACTCTTTTTTCTATCTCTTTATAAGGTACATTTTGAATAGATAAAGCAAGAGCTATATTCTCATAACCAGTTAAAGTATCTAAAAGATTAAAGTCTTGAAAGATAAATCCTAACTCTTCCCTTCTAAACCTATCTAGACTATTACCCTTAAGCTTAGTAATATCTATATCTCCTAAATAAATATGTCCTGCTGTTACTCTATCAATAGTTGAAATACAATTTAGCAAAGTAGTCTTACCACTACCACTTGCTCCCATAATAGCTACAAATTCTTGCTTAGCTACTGAAAATGATAATCCATCTAAAGCTTTTGTTAAACTAGATCTTGCTCCATAATATTTTTGAATATTATCGATTGTTAATAATTCATTCACTTTTAAATCACCTCACTTACCATATTAATAGATATTATTCATTTTGTCGTATTTCTAATATTACAGTATCTTACAATTTTGTAATACTACTATAATTATTATAGAAATCATTAATTCCAAAGGTAATAGTAACTAAAGTATATGAGTTAATAGTAGATTCTATCTCTAACTTATGACCTAATTTATCACAAAGCTTCTTAGCAATATATAATCCCATTCCTGTTGACTTACTATTATAAATACCATTACTACCAGTAAAAGATTTATTAAAGACTTTAGGTAAATCGTTTTTAGAAATACCCCAGCCATTATCAAGGACAGTAAGTTTAATCTTATCGTTTTCTAAGAAAGCATCTATTTTAATATAACTATTTTTGATATTCCTTTTATATTTAATACTATTATTAATAACTTGATTTAAAATAAACTCTAACCATTTATAATCAGTAACTACTTTTAAAGAGTTAGTATTTACTATAAAGTCGATATTATTTTCTAATAAATCATCTTTATTTTTTAAAGCTACTCTACTAATTATTTTGTCTAAGCTAACTGTTTGAAAAGTAAAGTCTTCTTCTAAGTAATTACTTCTTACATAATATAGTATTTGGTCAAGATAGTTATCTAATCTTTTAAGTTGAAATAAATACTTGTTATCCATCTCTTTATGATTATGAGTCATCAACATAAGAGTAGCGAGTGGCATTTTAACTTCATGTATCCACATTTCAATATAATCTTTAAAGTCTTCTAGATTAAGTTTATACTTATCTATTTCTTCAAGCATTGACTTATCAGTTTCATATAGTATTTGTTTAATTAGTTTTCCTTCATAGAAACTAGGATTATCTATCGTTTCCATAACTAAGTATTTTTTATCAAGTCTATCTAGATTATTAATTAAGTTCAAGTAGAAGTTTTTCTTTCTAAAGTAATCAAAGGAGAAAATAGTAATACTATTTATTATAAGAATAAAAGAAGCCATCAAGGTTAGAAAGATAGATACTTTAAAAGCTAATAGTAAGAAAATGATTAATAAAATAGCAAGTAAATTTATTAAAATGATTAATATTTTATCTTTAAAGTAACTAGTTAATTTCATAATAAAATGTATCCTTGTCCTTTTCTAGTTTCAATTACATCTCTATAACCAAAGTCTTTTAATTTAGTTCTTAATCTACTAATATTTACTGTTAAAGCATTATCATTTATATACTCTTCATTATTCCACAATTCACTCATCAACTCATCGCGACTTACTATTCTATTCTGATTATTAAGTAAGTATAGAAAGATTATCATTTCATTTTTAGTTAATTCTATACTTAGATTATCTTTAGTTAAGACTCCTCTATTTTGATAGACATCTAAATCTCGATATTTAAGTTTATCCTTCACTTGATTTACTCTTTTAAAAACATTTTGAATCCTAAGAAGTAAGATAGTCGGATTATATGGCTTAGTGATAAAGTCATCTGCTCCATAAGATATTGATAACACCTCATCTATTTCACTTGCTCTACTAGTTAAAATAATAACTGGTACACTACTTTCTTTTCTAAGTTCTTTTAGTAAAAGTTCACCATTTAGGTATGGTATATTTACATCAAGCAGTACCAAATCTGGATTAGTCTTTAAAATATATTCTTTAGCATGTAAAAAGTCAGTAAGAATTAAAGTATCATAAGAAGCATTTTCTAACAAACCTTTTAATTCTTCTTGCATACTACTATCATCTTCTACTATTAGTATTTTTTTATTCATTTTTCTTCACCATCTTAATTATAGCATCTATTTAGATAAAGTTTTATTACATTTTTGTAAGAATTATTACTACGAGAAAAGTGCAAATTTTCATTGATAATTGTTATCTAGCTAATTTTATGGTAATATGTATATAGATGAAGGAAACTTCATACAATAAAAAGGATACATTTGATTTGCTAGATCAGATGTTTCCCGTGTTTTGAGTAGCACCTGAATTCAACAAAAGTTGAATCAGATGCTTTTTTTATTTAAATAAAAGTATAAATACTTCTATAAATAATATTAGTATAACTAGACATAAAAAGTGTTCTCTTTTTGTCATGATATCACCACCCTTCTATTTATTAACTAAATTAGAAGGGAAAGCATCTGATATTTCAAATGTATCCGAATTAATAGTAACAGACTAATTAGTATATATCAATAGAACAAGCTAAAAATATAGTACGAGAAAAATGGAAACTTTTATTAAGAATTGTTATCTAACTAATTTTATGATAATATGTATATAGATGAAGGAAACTTCATACAATAAAAAATGATACATTTGAGTTTGCCCATCAGATGCTTTCCAAGTTAATGTATACGCACCTGAATTCAACAAAAGTTGAAAGAAAAACACTATTTCTAAAGATTAGACTTAGTGTTTTTTCTATTAATATATTTATCTTTTAAATAGTCCTGTTCATCTTGATACCAATTACCTCTTTTAATAATATGTGAGTATTCCCTTCTAAACTTTTTATCACTTTTAACAATCTTTCTTTTTTTATAAACTAATCTTTTTAAATATCTTTCTAAGAAAAACCTTTCATAATAATACTTTAAATACTTTTTTTCTTTTATAAGTCTTAATAATATTAAAATAAACATTAATAAAAAATAAGTACTAGGGTAAATTAAAAAGAATAAAAAAATTCCTGCTAAAGTTAAATAAGAAATAAAGAAGGTAACCTTATAACTATCTTGATAAGCGATAAAATAACAAAGAAACACCTCTATTATTCTTCCACCATCTAAAGGATAAATTGGTAATAGATTAAAAACTAAAATATTATAATGAACAAGTGTTAGTAGTTTTAACTGATAAGATGTAGTAAGAAGGCTCTTAAAAAGCAGGTAGAAAACACACTGTGTAACTGGTCCCATAATAAGGACTAATAATTCTTCTATTATAGGACAATTAATAGATGATGAAAACTTAGCTATTCCTCCAAAAGGATAAAAAGTTATCTCCTTAGCATCCCAGTTAAAAAGACAAGCGGTAAAGAAATGCCCACATTCATGAACAAATAACAATAAAAAAGAAAGGAGGATTAAATAAAACTGTCCAGTTATAACGGCTAGGAAAAGGAATAATAAACAAGATTTATGAAACTTAACTTTTTGCAAGATAGCTTTGATAATCTACAAATTTTCCTTCCTTTTGAAATACTAAATATAAAGTTTTATTATCAACTTGTCCTATTAAAGAACCCTTCTCTACATAATCATAAAGTTTAACATTTGCTTGCTTAATATTTCCATACCAAACATCTACTCCATTCATCTGTTGAACAATAACTACCTGCTTATAATTTTCTTTTTCACCAATATATACTACTATTCCACTTTCAAGTGATGGAATCATATACTCACTACTAACCGTTAACTTAACCCCATCATGATATAAACTCTTATCCTTATAAGATAGCTTTTCATTAAAAACTTCTTCATCAGTTACTATTTTATCAAATGTCAAACTAGTTCCAAACTTCTCCTGCAAGAAATTCTTAACTGCAGAAAAAGGAAAATTTTCTTCATAAACATAATGATAAAAAGTCTTCTTGAAATTACTATTCATCTTGAAACCTATAAGTAAAATAAGTGTTACTATAATCGTTATTAAGACTCTTAGAACTATATTTTTAAAAAGATTGTTTTTACTTTTACTAGATTTATTATCTTTATAAAACTTTGATTCAACCATTATCGTCACCTAGTAAAGTATATGTAAAAAGATAAAAAAAAGAAAAGACTAATTTAGACGTCTTTTGCGTTTAGTTCTTCTAGAAATTAAATACAATATATCACCATAAATAACATTTAGAATTAAGCTATGTACTATTAAATAAAAAACTTCACTAGTAGTAATAGGTACTATATTAAAGATAAATAATAAGAAAGATAAAGTAATCTCATAAATAGCAATAATTAAACAGATAGAAAAAGCCGTTGTTAAGATATTAACCTCCAACTTCTTATATAAATATTTATAAATAATTGCTAACAGTAAGAAAAGAATAGCATTCGTAAATAGTAAATTAGTATAGAATAAATCATATAAAAAACCAACTATAAAAGCTATAATTAAATACTTATTCTCATCTTTCTTAAAAAAAGGATAAATAACTAGTAGGGCAACTATTGTTAATAAAGGATTAAATAAAGTAATATCTCCTAGCATATAGTCTAGATAATTTGATAAAACTCCATCTAAAAGAAAAGAAATAATTAAAGTTAAATAAACAAAGAACATATCTACTTCTCTCCTTTTAAGACTGTTACATAATGAATACTATTAAAGTTTTGGTTAGTCTTAATAGCTAATGTCTTACTAAGACCATATTTGTCAGTGGAAATAGATTCTACTTTTCCAATATAAATTCCTCTTGGAAACATTCCCCCTAAACCACTAGTTGTTACTGAATCATCTTTCTTAATATCAATATTACTATCTACTCCACTAACTAATATCTCATTTTTCTTTTTATCATAACCACTTAAGATAGCGTTAGTTTCTCCATTTGAAGTAGTAATAGCTACAGATACTTTATTATTAACGTCATTAGCCGTAATAAGTTTAACAGTAGCCGACTTATTAGTTACTTTCTCTAACTTACCAATTAAACCATTCTTAGTAATAACAACCATATTTTCACCTAAACCATCAGCTTTACCTTTATCAATAGTAAGAGTTTGATACCAATAACTCTTATTTCTATTTACAACAGTAGCATTAACAATCTCATAACCAGTTAAAGTTTGATTTAAGGCAAGTGTATCTCTTAACTGTTCTATTTCTTCTTCTAAGTGAACATTAATATTCTTTTGAATTAAATAACTCTTACTAGCATCTTTATCTTTTTCTTTATTCAAAGTAGTAAATGGCGTCATTACAATCTTAGATATTGTAACAGCTCCATCTTTAAAGAATCCTTCTATAACCCCTATTTTTCTATTAGATGATAATGAATAAAATAGAAGGAAAAATGATATGAATATAGCACAAAAAACTATTATTATTTTTTTTCTTTTTTTCTTCTTCTGATACATACCTATCTTCCTTTCGCTACTTATCTAGTATACCTAAATCTTTTCTTTTTTTCAATTATTCTTATTTCTATTTTCAACAAAACTAAAATATTTATTCTCATTTACAATTAAATGATCAAGTATATATATTCCATGAAAGTCTCCTAATTTTACTAAGTCATTTGTAAACTCTATATCTTTCTTACTAGGTAGTAATACACCTGATGGATGATTATGAATACAAATAATACCAGTGGCTGATACTTTATAAGCTTCCCTAAATATTTCTCTTGGATGAACACTACTTCTTTCCATTGTCCCCATAAACAAAAGTTTAGCAGTAATTAAGTTTCTTAGTTTATCAACATATAGACAATAAAAACACTCTTGCTTTTTCCCATAAAACAAATACTTACTATAAGAAAAAACATCCTCTGCGGTTACTAGTCTAACTTTCTTAGTATCCGGTAACAAATATATTCTCTTACCAAGTTCTATAGCTGCTAATAAAGTAGTTGCCTTAGCTTTTCCTATTCCCTTTATCTTACATATTTCTTTTAAATCAAGACTTGCTAAATCTTTAACACTATCCACTTTAGATAATAACTCAAAAGAAAGTTCTGTTACATTTTTTCCCTTTAGTCCACTAGCTAAAATGATAGATAATAAATCTGATGTTGATAAATTACTTGGTCCATAAGACTCTAATTTTTCCCTTGGTCTTTCATTAGCTGGTATTTCTTTAACTTTCATCTTTTTCCTCCTACCTTAATTATAAACAGTAAATATTAGTTTTATCCTTAATTTTTTAAAACTAATTCTTCATAATTAGCTAGGATTACTTTTTCAATGGTTAGTTTTTCTTCATCACTAGAAGCTTTCTTAAACAAATTTTCCATCTGTTCAAGAGCGGTTAGAAAACTTTCATTATTTATATTTTTAGTCTCTACTACTAAGTTTTTATCATTATAAATTTTTTTAATACTTGCTAAATTATCTTCACTTTTAGAAATAGCTAGATAAAGGTAATATTTAGCTTTCTCTTTTACTATAATTTTAGTATCAAACTTATTAGCACTTGCTAAGGCATACTCTAAATTATCATAAACTCCCTCTCTTAAGAAATAGATAGGACTCATATCATTAAAAACAGTCTGTTCTTCTTCTTTAAACTTTTCAAACAAAGTATGACCAAGTAATGCTCCACTAACAATTGCTATTATTAAAGAAAATATAAATCTTTTATACATATTATCACCAACACTAACATAACAATAACTATAGTATTAATTTGTCGAAAGATGTGGTAAACTTAATAGTTTTATGATAAAGTAATAATAGAGGGAGGGAATAATGAAAAGAAAATATTTATTTTTGGCAGTTACTATGTTAGTAGTATTCTTAGTAACAGGATGTTCATCTAGTGAAGAAAAAACTATGACTTGTACTAGAACTATGAATCAAAGCGGGATGAAAACCAATCTAAATTATAAAGTAACTTATAGCGGTGATTATGTAAACAGAGTTCAAAGTGAAGAGTCTATTGAAACTAGTGATACTACCACCCTTAATACTTATAAGGAACAAATAGAAAAAATTTATACTCCTTATAAAGATATTAAGTATTATACTTATAATGTTACTATTGATGGTAACAAATTAGTTTCTACTGTTGATATTAACTATGCTAAGATTGATACTAAAAAACTAATAGAAATCGATTCAGCTAATAGCCAGTTAATAAATGATGGTAAAGTAAAACTAAGTAGTGTCAAAAGTCTATATGAACAACTTGGTGCTACTTGTAAATAAGCTTCCTTTAAAGAAGCTTATTCTTTTGATAGAATGTGAACTACCCATCACCTAAAGGTAGTAGGTTTTACGCTCTAAGTTATAAAATTATTTTAGAGGAAGAACAAAACCGAAAACAAATTTTAAGCAGCCCTACCTCACGGTAAGGTATTTCTGCTTCACCGAACTAAATTAGTTCTCAAAAGACCAGTATAGGATAGTCGCCACCATATTATTTTTCGCTGAATTTTATTTTAAGTTAAGTCCTGCATATATATTTTTAAACCTTCAAACATTATATTCACGCTTGCTTTATTATATTTTTAATCTTTTCATTATGTGATGTTACTATCAAATCCTTTATACCCAAATTCCAATTATGCTTTTAGGAGTAAACTTAGGTTTATATACATCTTCTTCTACTAAAACACTAACGTAATATCTTTCGGCGTCTTTTCTTATAACTGCACTTCCAATTCTTCCATTTATACTTTCTTTATTTCTATATCCTTTTATTTTTACCCATTTTAATTTAGGAAGCTTAATCAATCTTTTTTCTAAATCAAGTTCTATAGAATTATATACTTTTTTTATAGGTACTTACCACATTATTGGTTTACTCCTTTTGCTCTACATTTGGATAAAGTCTAAAAACATATCCTTTAAGTACTTTCATATGACCACCCACAATTCATTGGAATCTAGCGTATCATATAAAACAACGTTTGCAATAACTATTTAAAACTTTTTATAACTTTCCTAGATTAATTTTATCAAATTTTGTATCGCCTGACTTATCTAATTTTTATTATAAGAGTCTATTATATAAAAGACAAGTTTCAATAAAAAACTCCAATTTTTTTACAAAATGAACTAGTAAATGATGATATTAAAAAATAGATATTGACAGTAAAGGAAAATGATGAGTTAAAAATAAGAATTTGTAATAATCAATAACTAAACTAATTTAAATTTCACATATTTTCAGCACTCTTTCTTGACAAGTGCTAATAAAAGTGTTATAACATAATTGTGAAAGGAAAGTGATAATTATGTTACCAAGAAGATTTTATTTTGATAACGCATTAGATGATTTATTTGAAGAAGAAGGAGCTAAGATGAAGTGTGATATCTATGAAAAAGATAATACTTATCATGTAGATATGGATTTACCTGGTTTCAAAAAGGAAGAAATTAAAGTAGAATGCAATAAAGGAAATTTAATCGTTAGTGCTGAGAAAAAGCATGAAGAAGAAGAAAAGGATGAAAAGAAAAAATATCTTCGTCGTGAAAGAGTTTATGGAAAATATTCTCGTAGTTTCTATCTAGGTGATGTGGATGAAGAGAATATTGAAGCATCATATAATAATGGTACTTTACATATTGCTGTTCCAAAGATTGATGAAAATAAAAATAGAAAACTTATTGATATTAAATAATAATTAAAAGGAGCCAAATATTGGTTCCTTTTTTTAACTAAATTATTTCTTGATCTTCAATCAACGTTTGCATCTTATCATTCATAGCAACCATCTTATGATCTAGATTATTTATATCAAGTGCACACTTATACATATTATCTTGAATTTCCTTAGGAATATCACCTTTAAATTTATATCTTATCTTATGATCTAAGCTAGCCCAAAAGTCCATAGCAACAGTTCTAATTTGAATTTCTGCTTCTACCATCTCTACTCCATCAATTAAATAAACGGGAACATAGACAAGCAAATGATAACTAGAATAGCCACTATCTTTAGGATTTGAAATATAATCTTTTTTAGTATGAACAGTTATTTGATCACTATCTTCTAGTAATTTTACTATTGTATAAACATCTGATAAAAAAGAACATACAATTCTAATTCCCACTGCATCATGAATATGATCTTCAATATTGGTAACATTCACTTCATAATCTCTACTTCTTAGCTTATTTACAATACTGTCATAGCTCTTAATTCTACTCTTAACATGCTCTACTGGATTATAATGATTTTTAAATTCAAAGTCTTGCAATAAAATAGCAATTTGCGTCTCAAGCGTTTTTAAAGCAGCATTATATTTAAGTAATAATTCTTCATAACTTTCCGTTAATTCTTCCAAAAAAATTCCCTCCTAGCAAAAAATAGACTTAAGATTCGTCTAAGTCCAACACTTCTATTTCTTCTACTACTGCTAATTGTTGTTCAACAATAATCTTTAACTTTCTTTTAAATATTTTAATATTTCTTTCTAAGACATCAGCTTGCTGTTCAATTCTTTCTGACCTAATTAGAGCATCATTAACTATTCTAGAAGCATTATTTTTAGCATCACTAACTATTACATTAGCTTCTTCTCTAGCAAGACGTTTTATATTATCACTAGTTTTTTCTGCATTAACAATAGACTTGTTAATACTATCTTCTAAAATTTTATAGCTTTCTAGTTTATCTTTTAAATCTTTAATCTCATCTTTTTGTTCTTGACACTTATTAATAATACCTTCAGTTTCCCTAATTACTCTTTCAATAAAAGCATTTACTTCACTTCTATTATAACCATTAGCTTCATAATGAAACTTATCCATCACATATCCCCCTTTCGGGTTAGTTATTACCAGTCAAACTCATCGTCTTCTTCTTGTTTAGACTTTTTACCACTTGTTTTAGCTGGCACGTCATCAGTAATCTTACCTTCAACATTTACGTTGTTTGGTGTACAAAGGAAAATTCCTCCACCTAATTTTTGTAAGTCACCACCAATAGCATAAAGAGTACCTGATAAGAAATCTACTATTCTTTTACCTTGATCTGGTGTTACTCTTTTTAAGTTAACTACTACTGCATTTCTATCTTTTAAATGATCTGCTATTTGTTGTGATTCTGAATAAGCACGTGGTTCAAGTAACATCATCTTGCTACCAGCTACCCCGTTTTCATCTTCATATTCTTCTCTTGACACTTTGTAATACTCCTCCTCTTTTATATCTTCATTTGTTGCTGTATCATCTTGTCCCATTAATTTTTTTAATTTATCGTTGAAAGCCATATGCTTAACCTCCTACCTAACTACTATTTATAATAACATATTTTTCTAAAAAGGAAAAGACTTTTTTAAGCCACTAGCTTAGCTAGACACTTTTATTGTATAATTGTCTAGAAAGGTGGTCTAAAATGAATATCTTTAACTATTTAGAATATAACTCTTTAATTATTTTATCTTTCTTCTTTATTTCTTTAATATCTCTTATTTTAAATATATTAACTAAAGGAAAAAGTAATGATTTATTTTTTTCAACTTACCGCAGTAGTTTACTAAATCCACTTACTTATTTAAGACTAGTTACTCATATCTTTGGTCATGCTAATTGGAGTCATTTTACTCATAATTTTCTTTATATATTACTTATTGGTCCAATGATAGAAGAAAAGTATGGCAGTCTTAATCTTTTAATAATGATCTTAATAACCGCTACGGTAATTGGTCTTTTTAACTCTATTTTTACAAGAAATAAAATATTAGGTGCTAGTGGTATTACTTTTATGTTAATAGTTCTATCATCTTTTGTTAATTTTTCTACTAACAAGATACCTCTAACTTTTATTCTTATTGTACTTTTCTATGTGGTTGATGAAATTAGATTATTAAGTGCTAAAGACTCTGTCTCTCATGGAAGTCATTTTCTTGGTGCCTTATGCGGTTTCATCTTCTCTTACATCCTATTTCCATCTTGATACCAAACACTACTAACATCAACATTATTAGATAATGGTTCAGGATTTGCTTTTTGAAAATACATACTAATTGGTACTTTAAAAGCATTACCAAAGGCAATACAGTTACCTGGTTTTAAGTTTTTAAGTTCTTCTACTATTTCCGCTGATACATTAGGAACCATTTCTTTTATATAATGTAAATCTTTAGGATGAAGTGTCCTTAAGACAATAAAGTTAGAACACTGAGAAATAGCAGTATCAGAAAGTTCACTAGGTCTTTGGGTAATAAGTCCTAGTAAGGCCCCATACTTTCTACCCTCTTTAGTAATTCTATCAAAGATATTATAACCTAGTATTTCCGTATCAGTATCTTTTTGAACATATCTATGAGCTTCTTCTATAATAATATGAAAAGGCATACTACCACGATTTGGATTTTCAACAGTATAATCAAAGACTAATTTAGATAAAATTTTAGTAATTACTTTAGCAAATCTATCATCTATATAACTGATATTAAAGTTTACTATTTGACAGTGATTACCATTTACATCCGTAAATAAATCATTTATATAAGTTGCTCTATCTATATAAGCTGTTGAATCAAAGAATACATGATTAGGACTATTTACTAAGCTATGAAGTCTAACACTTAAGACATTAGCATAGTCATAAACTTTATCACTTTTTAATACTCCTTCACTAATTAGGGCAAAATCCATAGCAGTTTCTAAGTCTTTTAGAGTATAAGCGATAAATTTATCCGTTTGTGGTGCTATTTCCCTATCCTCTAAAATAAACTGTTTTACAAAGTTTACTACTAGTTCCATCTCTACTAATTTTCCCATTTTATCAATATAAAGACATTGTTTTAGGGTTCTGGTATATCCTGGTTGTACTATTAGACTTTCAAGTGATAAGTCTTTAGTATGAAACTTAGTAAGAACAGCTGTTACTTGGTCTCTTATCTTAGTAGACTGGGATCCACTTAAAAGGATATCTTCAACAGCTCTTGCTATTATATCGTTCTTATACTTTAGAACCATCTCATTTTCCCCTGTTAAGATAGGAACTAAAGTTAAAGCTTTCTCAATAATTGGTAATTGGTTAGTAGATGTAACATCTAGAAGTAAAGCTATATCATCTACTCCAAGTAACCATAATGGTATGTTTATAATACCACCACTAGCATCACTAACTGTTGTATTAGTGGTATAAGTTTTATAATGCATATTAGGATTAACTTTATCTATATCTTTTAAAGCTCTTGTATATTCGCCATATGCATCAAACATAATGACATGTGCACCTACAGGACTAGCTGTTTGACTAGCAAAGATATTTTGAAAAATTCTACTTACAGTAAAACTCTTACCAGCTCCACTATTTCCTAAAATAGCAAAATGGTTACTAAAGAAGGAGTTAATATTAACATGAATTGGGTAGTTTTGATATATTGTTGAATATCCAAAAAGTACTTCTCCCTTATCTGGTGTTTGTTTTCCTAAAATAAGTGCTAACTCTTCCATATTAACTATTCTAACACTAGATCTAAAAGATGGTTTACTACTAACTCCTGGAATAAAGCTATTGTTTTTTATTTCTCCTACAATATTTGCTTTTAAGTCTGTTTTTGTAGTACTAACTATTTGTCCTACTACTTTATCATTTCCATCTTCAAATATTACATGTAAATCAACTAAGTTTGTTTGTTTAGCAAGATCGATAGTTAAATTAACAAAGACATTATTATCAACTATTTCTTTAATATCACCTAACATATAATCACCCTCTACTCTTATTGTTATAATAATTGTACCATAAAACTTTAATTAAGAAAGAAAAAAATCAAAATTAAATTGATTTTTCTTTGAAATAATTCAAGGTTTTAATAGTATCTTGATGAATAGGCTTTCCTTCACTAGTTAGTTTTTTAATTTTAGTTTCTAAGCACAATATAACTGCTTTATCTAAATCTTGATAAGCAAGACGTCTTTCTTCTTCAATACCTTGATAGTTCTTTCCTGGTTCTATCTTATCTGCTAGATAGATAATTTTTTCTAAGTCACTCATATTAGGTCTACCTGTTGTATGATAGTAAATAGCATTAACCATATCTTTATTAAAATGATATTTTTCTCTAACTAGTATGGCTCCTACTATACCATGAATGAATTTTTTATTCTTAGGATCTAATAGATTCTCATCTAAGTTATGTTCTTTTATAATCTGTTCATTCTCTTCCATAGTGAATTCTTTTGCTATATCATGTGTAAGTCCAGCAAGATAGGCTTCTTCTTCATTTATTTTATAATGTTTAGCCAAAGATGCAGCAGTTTCCCCTACTCTTAAACAGTGATTGTAACGATATTCACTAAGTAATGATTCTAAATCTTTTTTAATTTCTTCTACCATAATAACACCCTTATTATTATGACATAACTTCTCCTTTTGGTAAAGTAATATTTACCTCAGTCCATTCATTTTTCTTAGAGCTATAAGTAATATTACCATCATGTAATTTAATTATCTCTTTTGATAGACAAGTACCAAGCCCTGTTCCTTTCTTCTTTGTTGTAAAAAACATTTGCCCAACTTTATCTAGTTCTTCTTTAGTCATACCTATACCATTATCTTTTATTTTGATAGATACATCTTTTCCTAAGTCTTTTACAACAACTTCAATTATACTTTTTTCTTTACTACCATCTTTCGCTTCAACAGCATTTTTAAATATATTTATAAGGACTTGTTTTAAGCGGCTATAATCTGCTTCCATATAAAGTTCTTCATAAGGGATATTATAATTAGTTGCTATCTTTCTCTCATGAAATAATGGTTTTAAAGCAGAATCTAATTCTTCTAGAAGCATTACTAAATCAAGTTCTTCTTTTTCTATTTTAATCTTAGTATAATCTAGAAAATCATCCATCAAGACTAGTGTTCTATTAATTTCCCCTTTAATAATAGGAATATACTTAATACATTTCTTTTGATCATTTGGATCTAACATATCAAGGTAACCTTTACATACAGCGATTGGATTTTTAATTTCATGTGTTACTTTAAATAATGATGCTCTTAACTCTTTTTCTTTTTCTATTGCATAAAGACTATTATTAAAATCAACAATTTTTTCACCTTTATTTAAAAAGTAAAGAATAATAAAACTTGTCACATAAATAACCAATATAAGGAATATTAGATAAGTAATATTATCATAATAGCTTCTATTTGGAGCGATAAACCAAAAGACTTTTATTGTTAGAAAGAAACTATTAATAATAATAAAGCCATGAATTAGATTAACAAGAGAAAATTTACTTTTAGTAAGACAAAGATATCCAATAAAGTAAATAATATATTCTATAATTAATAATCCAGGTGCCATATGCAAAAATAATGTTTGATAATAGATTAGAACAACTGATATAAAGATACTAAGCTCTGTTTTCTTTTTAGAAAATGCTAGTAATAAAGGAATATCAAAGAGCATCGTTGGATAATTATGATGTAAAGGTAGTCCATAACGAAGGATAAAATATATGGATGAAGTAAGAGCCATTTCAAAAGCTAAAGTATTCTCTTCCTGCTGGATATTCTTACGATATGTTATATAGATAAGATATAGGGAAATAGGACATAAAAGATAGATACAATTGTTTAAAATAATTTCAAGATATGACATATTTCGCCTCCTTCGCTATAATTATATGTATTTTATTTGTCGAATTTTGTCGAAATATGAAGAAAAGTAAGGGAAATTTTCCCTTACTTTGCTAATAAGTCACAAATTAAATTACTTAACTCAGTAGGATTATCTACTGATAGGCCTTCAATTAGTCTTGCTTCTTGATATAGTACTTTACTATATTTATCTAAAGTATCAAAGTCTTTATTGTTATATAACTCTTCCATTTTCTTAGTGATTGGATGATTCATATTAATTTCCATTACTGTTTCTGCTTTAACATTTTGATTATTTGGCATAGATTGTAAGACTTTCTCCATCTCTGTTGATACTTCACCTTTAGTCTTTAAACATACTGGGTGATTTTTTAAATGATTAGTAAAAGTTACATCTACTACAGAATTTGTTAGAGTCTCTTTCATCTTTCCTAACATATCTTTATAAGAAGTATTAGCTTCTTCTAGTTCCTTCTTCTCTTCTTCAGTAGAAAGATCAAGTTTTTCATCTGCTACATTCATAAATGCTTTATCTGCATACATACTTAATGTTTTAATAGTAAACTCATCTAAGTATTCGCTTAAGTATAATACTTCATAACCTTTTTCTTTAACAGCATCTACTTGTGGAAGCATCTCACATTTTTCTAGACTTTCAGAGCAAGCATAATAAATGTTTTTCTGATCACTTTTCATTCTACTAACATATTCTTTTAGGGTTGTATATTTCTTATCATTTGATGAATTAAATAGTAACAAGTCTTGTAGTAAATCTTTTTTCATACCATAAGTAGAATAAATTCCATACTTTAATTGCATACCAAAGTCTTTATAGAATTTCTCATAGTTTTCTCTATCTTTTGTAAGCATAGTCTCTAATTCTTTTTTGATTTTTGACTCTAGACTCTTTTCAATAGCTTGAATTTGATAGTTTTCTTGTAAAGTTTCTCTTGAGATATTTAATGATATATCTTCACTATCAACTAATCCTTTAACGAAACTAAAGTAGTCTGGTAATAAATCACTACACTTATCCATGATTAGAACCCCTTTAGAATATAGTTGTAGTCCTTTTTCATAGTCTTTTGAATAGTAATTATATGGAGCATGAGAAGGTATAAATAATAAAGTTTGATAACTAGTTCTTCCTTCTACCTCACTACGAATTACTTTTAATGGTTTTTCATAATCATAGAATTTATCAGTATAAAAGTCTTGATAATCTTCATCAGTTACTTCACTCTTTGGCTTTTTCCAAATAGGTGTCATACTGTTTAATGTCTTATCAGTACTTACTGTCTCTTCTTTATCGTCTTCGCCTTTCTTTGTTTCTTCTACCATCATCTTAACTGGATATGGTATATAGTCAGAATACTTTTTAATTAATCTTTCAAGTGTATATGTTTCTAAGAAATCACTATACTTATTATCTTCTGTATCTTCTTTTAAGTATAAAGTAATCTCAGTACCAGTATCTTTTTTATCTGACTTACTAATAGTATAACCACTAGCTCCTTCACTTTCCCAAGTATTAGCCTCACTATCTAATGGTTTACTATTTACTACTACTTTATCACTTACCATAAAGGCAGAATAAAATCCTACTCCGAACTGTCCAATTATTGATAAGTTTTTCTCATCTTTCATATTTTCCTTGAATAGTTCAGAACCACTCTTAGCAATTGTACCTAAGTTATTTTCTAATTCTTCACAAGTCATACCTATACCATTATCTTTAATAGTTAAAGTTCTATTTTCTTTATCTGGTATTAATCTAATCTCTAAGTCTTCTTTCTTTATTTTAATCTTTGTATCTGTTAGTGACTTATAATATAATTTATCAAGTGCATCACTAGCATTAGAGATTAACTCTCTTAAAAATATTTCTTGATTTGTATAGATGGAATGAATCATCATATCTAATAGTTTTTTTGATTCTGCTTTAAATTGTTTTTTCATATATAATAATCTCCTCCTCGTTAGTTCTTCCTAACAATTAGTAGAATATCACTAGAATTAGCAATTGTCAATATAGAGTGCTAATTATTTTTATTTAATATACATTAAGTAACTAAACAAAATCAACTTACCTAAATCTTACCTAAAAAGAAAAAGCAAGAACTTAATTAATTGCTTTTCCATTTACATATAGTTTATAATCATTAAAATCTATATTACTATAAGATGTATCACTATCATCTAAACTTGAGACATGACTATCTCTTGTTAATTTAATCTTAGAAGTTTTATCTAGTACTAATTTTATAGACTTAGCTTTATTATTACTATTAATAGTACCTTCATAGACATTAAAAAAGAAAGATTTATTTATTTTTATCTTTCTTATCATAATCTTCTAAAAAACTTTTATATACTCCATTAGTTTTAGTTCCTAAAACACAATCTAAATTTACATTGTCTAAGCTCTTGAAGATGTTATAATCAGCATTTTTATTAATCTTTCTTAGATTCTTAATTAGTTCTTTCATCTCTTTTCGTTTACTAGTTCCATCATTTATTAAGGAACAACCTTCTGTAAAACGGCAAGCACAATTAATAAATGTTAATTCATTGTTATTACGCCAAGAGATAATTGATTCTTCTTTTACTAGATATAATGGTCTAATTAGTTCAATACCTTCAAAGTTATCACTATGAAGTTTAGGCATCATAGTCTTTATTTCTGAACCATATAGCATTGACAAAAGTGTTGTTTCAATTACATCATCAAAGTGATGACCTAATGCTATTTTATTACATCCTAGCTCTTTCGCTTTACTATATAAGAAACCTCTTCGCATTCTAGCACACATATAACAAGGACTAGAATCTATTTGACTTACTACATCAAAGATATCACTTTCAAATATTTCAATAGGAATATTTAGTATTTTAGCATTATCTTCTATCATAGCTCGATTATACTCGTTATACCCTGGATCCATTACTACATATCTAGCGGTAAACTTAACTTTGCCATGACGAATTAATTCTTGTATACACTTAGCTAGTAGGAATGAATCTTTTCCACCTGATATACAAACCATTACATTATCATTTTCTTTGATTAACTCATATTCACTAACTGCTTTTATAAATTTAGAAAATATGTCTTTACGATATTTCTTTATAATACTTCTCTCTATTTCTTTATACTTCTCCATGATAAATCTCCTTATATATTAAATCAAATACTTTCATAAACTCTTCTACTTCTTCTTTGGTAGTCTTATAGGATAAACTTACTCTAATTGATGATGATGCTTTTTGTTTATCTTTAGTTAAGGCATATACTAGTTTAGACGGGGTTGTGATGGGACAACATGAAGTTTTAGCAGAAAGAATGATATTATGCTCTTCAAACTTATCTAAAATAGTAAGAGATTTTTCTCCTATAAGACTAAAGTTTATGATAGATGGTAATGAGTTTTCTCTACTGTTGATAGAAACGTTTTTATATTCACTTAGATGTGATTTAATCATATCACCTAATTCTTTTAGATAGTTATATCTTGCTTCTTGATTAGTAATTGCTAGTTCTAAAGCTTTTTCTAAGGCTAAGACATTGGCAAGTGATGGAGTTCCAGCTCGATAAATGGTTGTAGATTTACCTCCTTCTATTAATGGAGTTAGTCTAACATTTTTCTTTTTTACTAAGATACCAAAGTTATCTAAACCATGAAACTTATGAGGATTTATAGTGATAAGATCTACATTACTATAATCGATTGTTACCTTTCCAATAGACTGAGTAGCATCAGTATGAAAGTGACAGTTAGGATAGTCTTTTAAAATAGTTGCTATTTCTTCTATCGGCTGTCTAAGAGCTAGTTCACTATCTACTGAGGTAACACTTACTAAAATAGTATCATCTCTTAACATATTCTTTAAAGATTCTATATCTACTATACCTTTATCAGCTACAGGAATAACTTCAACTTCAAAACCAAGACGCTCTAAACTAACTACTGAGCTAGTAATAGAATTATGTTCTAAGCTACTAATCAAGATATGTTTACCATAGTTTTTATAACTAAGACATAGTCCTTTAATTGCTAAGTTATTAGATTCAGTTGCACCTGAGGTATAAATAATCTCATCTTTTAACACCTTAAGCATATTAGCAATTCTTAAAGTACTATCACTTATCATTTTATTTTCTTCTCTTCCTAGTTTATGAATTGAATTTGGATTAGCATAATACTTTTTAGTTGTATTATAAAAGACATCTAATACTTCATCTTCTACAAAACTAGCTGCTACATTATCTAAATAAATCACCTTTATCCCCCCTTTGTTTAAGTCTATCTTATTATAAGTAGATTAATTTTCACTGTCAACATTGTTTTCTTCATCTTTTTTATTTTGTTCTTCAAACAGTTTAGCCATTGTCGGACTATTTTTCGTTAATCTTTTTATAGTTAACTCTTCTGCTTTATTATTAGCAAGTCTTAAGTTTCTATCACTAGAGATTAGAGCATCTTTTGTCTTTTGTAAATGGTCAATTGTTTTATCTATTTCTTCTATTGCTTTACTAAACTTTTCGGATGCTATGCGATAGTTTTTAGCAAAACCATTCTTAAAGGCATTCATATTCTCTTCAAAGTGAGATATATCAATATTTTGATTTTGTAGAACAAGCATTTCTTTTTTATATTCTAAAGCATTAAGAGCAGCTCCTCTAATTAAGGTTATTAAAGGAATAAAAAACTGCGGTCTAATAACATACATCTTAGGATAACGATAAGAAACATCTACTATTCCCGTATTATAATAGTCATTATCAATTTCAAGTAAGGATACAAGTACAGCGTATTCACATCTTTTCTCTTTCCTATCTTTATCAAGTTCTTTAAAGAAGTCTTCATTTTTATGCTTAGTAGCTGTCATATCTGCTTCATTTTTCATCTCAAACATGATAGATACAATTTCTGTTTTCTCATCATCATAGTCTCTAAAGATAAAGTCACCTTTAGAACCTGTTCTTGCATCATTATCTTTTTCAAAGTAAGCATTAGGAAATAATGGTCTTAAGGTATTAAACTCATTATTACAATGTACTTCTAGACTCTCTCCTATCATCTTAGTTGATTGTCTTGCTTTCATATCTTTATAATAAGCAATCATTTCATCTTTATCTTTTAGTTTATTTTCATACACATCTTTGATATTTTTTTCTTTTAAGGCATACTCTTTACTATCTAATTCTAACTGACTTTTCAAACTAGAAATATTCTTATCTTTTTCATTTTCTAGTTCTTTAATTTTAATATTTAGCTTTGCTATTTCTTCTTTATATTCATTAGCTGTTTTAATCTTAGTATTTTCAACCAAACTATCTTCTAGTTGTTTTTTACTTTTTAATTCTTCATTTAGTTTTGTTATCTCTAAATCTTTTTCTTTTAGCATCGTACTTAATTTCTTTTCAAGTTCATTCTCAGCTAGCTTTATTGCTTGGTTCTTATCTTTTTCATATTGTTCTTGTCTTGTTGCTATCTCATTTTTAAATTCACTATCTCTTACTTGTTTTACGATAGAGTCATATTGTTTCTCATCAATTTTAAAAACAGTTCCACAATTAGGACATTTTATTTCATTCATAGTTTTACACCTTTCTATTTAGTTTTTTCTTTAAGATCTTTAAACTTAGATTTAAAAGTATCTACATAATCTTTACTAATAATAATTTTATTATCTTCTTCTTGTTTTTCTTCTACTGGAGTTGGATTGCACCATCCCTTTTCTATTCCAATCTTATTTATGTGAAACTTAGTACCACAGTTTTGACATACTAAGTATTCACCTTCTTGAATGAAGTAAGCTTTAGGAGATGGGTTACAAACCTGACAAGTATTAAGTGCTATTCTTACTTTGTTATCTGTTCCTCTTACTAAGATAAACTGAATGATAATACACTCATCGTCATAATTTACAAAGGTAGCTGTACTTGTTATATTACTAGTATCTAAAATAATATTATTATCTTCATTAGCTTTTACTGTTATATATTTATTTCTTTGTTTCCTTAGTTTTAGTACTACAACCATTAACAGTTAAAACTAGGATTAAGATAAGAATAAGCTAACTAATTTTCTTCATTACTTAATCCTTCATATTTATATTCTAAAGAGTTGATAGTACTTTCTACTACTTTGATATTTAATTCTTTATCACTTAAAATGGTAACACTATTATTCTTAAGATTTACTTTTACTTTTCTTATATCATCCAAACTTTCTAGAGCTTTAGTTACTTTATCAGCACAGTGGTTACAACTCATTCCTTCTACTTTAATTATAGTTTTAATCTTCTTATTAAACATTTCTTATTTCCCTTCTAATTTTATTTTTCTAAGTCTTAGAGCATTAATTACAACCGTTAGACTACTTAAAGTCATAGCAAAAGAAGCAATCATTGGATTCATTATAATATTAAATTTAGCAAGTAGTCCTATAGCAATTGGTATCATTAAGATATTGTAAAAGAAGGAAAAGAAAAGGTTTTGTTTTATATTTCTAATAGTTTTCTTACTTATGATAAATAGATTAAGAATACTTTCTAAATTATCATTCATTAAGATAATATCACTAGAATTATTAGCTATATCAGTACCACTTGCAATTGCTACACCAATAGTAGCAGTAGCAAGACTTGGGGCATCATTTATCCCATCTCCTACCATCATTACTTTTCTATTTTCTTTTAATAATTCTTTTATAATGCTTGTCTTCTCTTTAGGAAGAAGTGATGCTTTTACTTCATCAAGCGCTAAATCTTTACTAATAATATTAGCTGTTTCTTTATTATCACCAGTTAACATTAAGACTTTTTTATTACTTTTCTTTAGCTTTTTAATAACTTCTCTAGCATTACTTCTTAGCGTATCTTTAACTCCTATTAAAGCGATTACTTTTCTTTCTTCTACTACATAAATAACACTATTACCCTCTCTTACTAGTCTATTAAAGTCTAGTGAATGAATATCATAAATCATTAATTGGTCTACTAACTTATCATTTCCTAGATAGTATTTCTTATCATTAATAGTACCACTTACTCCTAGTCCTGCTATATTATTAAATTTAGTTACAGCAAGATTTGATTTACCCTTAAAAGCTTTAGCAATAGGATGCGTTGATTTATTCTCTAAACTTGTTACTAATTCTAATATTTTCCTATCAGGATAATCACTATAATTATAAATAGTTGATACTTTTAAATTACCATAAGTTAGAGTACCTGTTTTATCAAAGACAATAGTATCAATATTGTTAAGTAATTCTAATGATTCACTATTTTTTATTAGTAAGCCTTTCTTAGCACAGAATCCTTCACTAACAATAACAGCTAAAGGGGTGGCAAGACCTAAAGAACAAGGACATGCTACTACTAAGACTGTTACAAATCTAGTTAAAGCTATATCTAAATTATTTGTTAATAGATTAAAAATTAAGGTTAGAAAAGCGATAAGCAGAATACTTGGTACAAAGATAGAACTCACTTTATCTGCTACTTTAGCAATAGCTGGTTTAGTATTAGTAGCTTCTACTACTAGTCTTACTATTTCGGAGATAGTTGAATCTTTACCAATATTAATTACTTCATAAGTTATATAACCATTAGTATTAATACTACCTGCTATTACTTTATCGCCTATTTTTTTCTTGATTAGTTTACTCTCTCCAGTTATAAAAGCTTCATCAAAGTAAGCACTTCCACTGATAATATTACCATCAACTGCTATTTTCTCACCTGGTTTACAAATTAAAGTATCGTGTTTTTTAACTTCATCAATACTAATTTCTTTTTCCCCTTCTGTAGTTTTTAATAAAGCTTTAGTCGGAGTTACTTGAACTAATTCTTTAATAGCTTCCTTCGTTTTAGATTTACTCTTAGTATCAATAAATCTTCCTAATTTGACAAAGTAGATAACAATACAAAATGATTCATAGTAAAGACTTTCTACATAACTTGTTTGTCCTTTAATTATCATAATGGTATTAAAGATACTATAAATAAGACTTGCTAAAACACCAATAGAAACTAAAGTGTCCATATTAGGAGACTTATGAATAAGATTTAGATAACCACTTTTTAGAATATCTTTTCCATAGTAAAGATAAGGAAGAGATAATATTAGTAAAGTAATAGCATAATTAATGGGATACTTTTCCATATTAAGAAGTGGTATAACAGGAAGACCTATCATGTGTGACATAGAAATATAAAGTATTAAAATAGAAAGGATAGTATAAAAGGCAAATAATCTTTTATTAAGTTTCCCTTTCTTAAAGACCTTTTCTTCTGAATAGATACCCAAACTTTTATAACCTGCTTCTTCAATAAATCTTTCTAAATCGTTTAAAGATAGTGTTTCATCATACATAATAGTAGCAGTTGCTAAGACAAGGTTAACTGAAGCATCTACTACTCCTTTTTGTTTATTTAAATACTTTTCTAATGTCGATGAACAAGCACTACAACTCATTCCTTCAATACTTAAAATTACTTTCATAATTAGCTTTTCCTTTCAATTTTTATTATCCATTTCTTATATAATATTAAGTCTACGAATAATAAGGTTCTTTTTATATATTTTACTTTGATACTACTCTCCACGTCTTATGGATATCTCTATTCCATCTTTACTACCCAATTATAGGAGGCAAGGATATTTATGTCAATAGTAAGAAAGAAAAAGGCCCCATATTAATGACCTAGTTTGTTTCATCAAATAACTTTTTATTTTCATAATTAGTTATAATTACTTCTTCTACTTTTCCCCTTTTTTTCCCGTTAGCATTAATATTTCTTTTAGCTTCTATTATATGGATATTATAGTCTTTATATAAATCTTTTATTAGTGGTGTATTATAATTAGATAGCATTACATAACACCCTCTATCAGATAGTTCTTTATATACCTTAGCAAGTCTAATTTGTTCATTACCAAAGCCATTTTCTGTATAACTAGTAAATATTTGTTTTTCTGAATCATATGGTGGATCAAAGTAGATGAAGTCATTCTTCTTGGCAGTTTTAACTGCCTCTTCAAAATCTGTATTTAATATGGTTATATCATTAAAGTTTAAATATGACTGAATAATACCAAGGTTTTGTCCTTCATAAGTATTTACTTTTATTTTTTTACCAAATGGTACATTAAATTCATTCTTACTATTAACTCTATATAAACCGTTGAAACAAGCTTTATTTAGATAAATTGTTCTAGCTGCTCTTTTATAATCAGCCATTCGTTTAAATTTAGCCTTATCCCTATCTTTATTTCGTATCTCATAATAATAATCTTCACTATGATTTGTCTCATGATGATTTAATTCATTACACATCTTAGTAAACTTTGTTTCATCTTTTATACAGTTAAAGATATTCATTAATTCTTCATTATAATCATTTATCACTGCTTTTCTTGGTGATAACTCAAATAATAAAGCTCCTCCACCAACAAATGGCTCATAGCATGTATTATATTCATCAGGGGCATATAGTTTTAGTTTATGCGATTGCCGTAATTAGTAAATATGATAATTCATAATGATACAGTAAATTTTCAAATTGATGACTACTAATGCATTATTATGATTATGGTGAAGATATTAAATAACATTGTTTACTATTTACTTGCTAAAAAACATATCTGATTTATGGCACTAGTCTTTTTCTGTAATTTTTTTTCTAATACTTTTGGTTGTTCCTCTTTATTTAACAATGTCATATAACTATTAAACTCTTCTATTGCTCTATAATCATTTTTTAAACATTCGCCAATTCTTTCTTGATATGTTTGGGCTATATACCAATCCTTAGAATAATAAACATTTTTTATTGAATATTTACTTATTGGTATATAACCTGTAGGATTAATTGAGTAATTTATAGAGTTTATTACGTTAATTACATTTTCATTATTGTTATTATATCCATCTATAAAAAAATCAGCAAATTTTATTTCATTCCTAGGATCCATATATGAAACATCTGGATTTTTTGACTTAATATTTCTAAGGTCAAAATTATTATCTTTATATACAATATCTAAAGTTCTGTGATAGATATCTGTATCTTTATATACCTCATCATCTTTTTCAAATATAGTAGGAGTTGGATAATCTTTTGGAAAATGAGTTGTATTTGGCTTTAAGTATGAATCACTACCAATACATGCTAAATTAATTGGTTCATTACTTTGTTTAGTAATTTCTACTATCTTTTCTATTCCTTCTTTAAATGTAGTAGATATTAAACGACCATTAGCTTCTATTTCTTTATCTACACATTCAATACTATTAGCTATTAGTACATTTCCATTTCTTTTCAACGGACAAAAAGCAGCAATATCACCTGATTTATCATATATTATCAATATTCTACCATTTCTACAAAGTGCTGCATGTAACAAATGATTATGTGCTATATCAAGTGTCCTAATACAACAATTAGCTTTATATCCTAGCTCAAATATTTGTGGGTCATCTAATTTCATAGTCTCATAAGTATAACCCCCTGTAGAAGTTCCTTTTACATAAGGGATACTAGATTCAACTCTTTTTTTCATTTGTGAATATATTTCAACGATTTTTTTTAATATTTCATTATTACTATTGTGTGTTTTATTTCCTAAAATAATATTCTCTAAAAAACTATTATTATTTAATAAGTAATTATCTGGAGTTATAATTTTTCTATCTACATCATATTTTTCTGTTTCTAATATTGCATTTACTTTCTTTAATGTAATTTTATTATGACATTTTTCTAATATTTCATCATAATTGTTATACAAGTAATACCATGTTTTATATAATTCAGAATTCTTATCATTAAGTATATTTATAAAATGATTATTATTTGGTGTTTCAAACATAAAGTTAATAAATCTTTTATCTATAATAGGTAAAAATTTACTTCCTTCAACTTTCATTTCAACTCTTGTTATATCAGTCTTAGCAACATTATCTAAAAACATTTTGTTATATTGCCCATATTTACCACTTAATATTTCTATGCTTCTTTCATATCCAAATATAAAGTACATTTTGATACATAACCCATATATTGTAGACAATTCATCTTGAGTCTTATCTTCTAAAAATTTAGATAATTTATTAATATGTTTAACATTTACTTTAGATAATTGTTCTAGAGTCATGCCATGAAGATATCTAGCATTAGGAAGTGCAATATTAAATTTTAAATAAAACATTAATTTTAAATCTTTTGTTATTTCATCATAATTATTAGTTAAATAATTTATATCTCTGTAACTTATTAAACCATTATTTAAATTTCTTTTTAATGTGTTATAGATCATCTCTTGATTAACAGAACTATTTTTTAATATACGACAAGTTAAATATTTTAAAAATTTCTCTTTAATTGTCTCTTCCTGATTTTCATTTAATAAGATATCATATATTTCTTTCTCTAGGTTAACTTGTCTATGAAAGTTTGGATGTCTAAATTGATTTTCTATTTTTTCTCTTATTAATTCGTCTCTAGCCTTTATTTCAGCAAAGAGTTCTTCAAACGATTTACCATTCTTAACTATATTATCTGATATATATTCTTTTATATCATTATTATCAATACTATCATTAATATAATTAAGAAAAAATAACTCTTCTGAATTTAATTGTTTCATTATACTGCTATTAATTCTATCTTTATCAGAACCAAATAGGACTCCTTCTATATTGTTATATCTTTCTCTAAAATCGGTAGGAAGAAGCACCTCCCTAGTATAAAAATTTAATTTTTCTATTATTTTTAACTGTCTGTCAGTAGGCAATAAGTTAAATTCTTTACTTTTTACTACCTCATCAAAGACTTTTTTTAAATCGTATGAATGGAAAAATTTGTCTTCAATTTTATTTTCATTCATGACAATATATAGAAAATATTTATTACTATATATTTGTTTCTTTATAGTTTGTGATTTTATATCTTTGTTCAATTTTTCAATATTTTTTATCGTCTGTTCAGTGCAAACAAAGTTATTTAAACTTAATGTTCCTAAAATTAATATTTTTTGAATTTTATCATTAGTCCATAATTTATTTTGCATAGTGAAACCTGAACTTCTAAAAGTAGAATTGATGGTATTACTATCTAAATTTGAAATAAATTCAATTATACTCGAATCTATTATTGTATTTATTTGTTCATCTGTTAATTTTTTTAAAGCATTAATCAATTTTTTAGTTTTATACGATTTAATTTTTTTAAGATCTATTTGTGTAATATTGCTTTGCATAGTTTTCTCCTTCAAAAGTAAGATATATTATAACATTAAATTATGTGAAATTACACATAAATAAAGAAATTAAGAAGCTGTTAAAGTAAAAACAAGATTATTTTGAAAAAATGAAAAAATATATATTTTCAAATATAAAAAATGTCACAAATTGGATTCAGTTCCCAGTTTTGTTGTAAATAAACAAATTAGATTCTTAAAATTTATAAACTCCTGAAATGGATTATCCATACTGTGGTGGTACTATGTTCCCTCTTGAATTAAGCTAAAAAATTGAAATTTTGCTTTAATATTTTTGTTGGTGGATTTAATTTTAATAAACCCTCTTTTCTTTCAGCAATGATCTAAACGCACTTTCCTTATATATAACAAAAGAAGACTATTTCTAGTCCTCTTCATCAATTATTTATCATTAGTTTTCGGTTCCACCAACACTACTTGACATTGAACCTCAATTTGGTTTTATGACACTTACGACACTTGTTATCAGGTATACCCCTATATATTTAAGTGACGCATGTGACACAATCAATAATTATATTATACCGTTATCGTTAGTTTATTCATTCATTTCGCATAATTCAATATAATCTTCTTCATTACCTATTCTTTTTAAATATTCATGTCCACCATCTATCGCAACTTTCCCGCATGAACACCTTTTAAAATCATTTGGTGTCTTGGATTATAAAATATCGCCACAATTAATGCACTTAATCTTATTAGTAAGAATTTTATTTTTATATCCTAAAAATTCATCTAATTCATCTGTAGCAACTAAATAACTAAATAAATCATCGTTTTTCACAAATATCACCTTTAATTATTATTCATTATACATTTTAAGTCATCAAGCACATCAAAATTAATTGATACTATGCGTTCACCTTCGATTGCATCCAACATGACTTGTTCTTTCTCTTTAAGTCTGTTATAAGTTTTAAAATCAATTGAATCATCTTCACCATCTTTGCTCATTAAGAATAAATAATAATATTGTGTATATTGATTCTCATTTAAACCTAATCTATTAATTCTATCTCTAGATTGAAGCATATGAGTTAAATTAAAACTGTATTCAAAATATACTGCATCATGGCATTGTTTATGCAATGAAACAGATTCTGCCATTGTATGAGGATTAGTTATTAAAACCTGTATTTCTTTATTTTTAAACTCCTCTATTGTTTCTTCTCTTTCCTCAACAGGTACTAATCCATATATAATTTTGTTTGAAATACCTAATTTATTTAACTCTTCACTAATTCTGTCAATGGTATTTACAAAAATACCCCAAACAAGAACAGTTTTTCCATCACTAACTAATGATTTAATTTTATCAATCCCATCCCAAAACTTAGATGTCATATCAAATGACTTAATAAATTGTTTTTCAGATTCATCGAATTCTCCAGTGTTATCATAATTATCTGTTATATTATCTAATTCATTATCTAGATTGATTAATGTTTCATTTTCTTCTTCATCTTCGTATATATTTCTTAAAACATCATAATCAATTTTATTTAATAATAATTTAGGATTCGTAGAGGCCTGCAATAACCTAATATATAATAGCAAAGGATTTTGATTAAATTTTCTGTGAAGAAGTCCAAACAATTTACTTTCCTTTTCATTCATATAACTAATTATTTTAGAATCTTGATTTGGTATTGGAACCGATAAATCATTTTTTGTAGTTCGACAGAAAAATGGATAAATTAAATTATTGATTTTATCAGCAACCACTGGATTTTTACTTCCCAATTCTGCAGGTGTCATATGAAAAAAAGTATTATATTCATCAGTAAATAGAATATTTAATTGAGTATATAAATCTACATATGAATTTGGTATTGGTGTTCCTGTCAAAGCAACCTTATATTTTGCATTTTTACATATATAATATGCTGCACTTGACCATACACCATCAACTGCCTTTATTTTATGAATTTCATCAAAAACCAACATCGTTCTATTATCAATTACTTCTAATAATACTTCTTTTAATGAATTTAAACCTTCATAATTAATTAATATCAAATTATAAGATTTAGCATTTAGTTTTAATTCAGTAATTTTTTCTTCCTTATTCCTAAATTTTTTATCTAAGATATTTAATACTCTTAAGTTTCTTTTTTCGCCAAAACATTCATAATATTCGTCAATCCATGATTTAAATGAACTGATTGGTCCTACCACTACCATATTATCAATTTTGTTTTTTTCTTTAGATGTTAAATATGAGTAAGCACCATACACAATTGATGTTTTACCAGCACCAGGAACAGAATAATTTGCACTTTTAATCATCTCAATTATAAAAAATGCATCCCACATCTGTTTTTCTCGTAATGGTCTTTCTAATTCCTCATTTACTATATCTGCAAAAATATTATATTTATCTATAACAAACGAATCTTGTTTCTTTATTAGCTTTCCTAATTCCTTAATTTTTTCAATTTGATAACTTTTATCTTCAAGATATTTTCTTAATTTTGGTGTTTCAATAAATTTCTTATTTATTGAGGATGATAAATTTTCCCAATGCTTTAATAATTCCTTAATTTTTATATAACTAATATCTCCGAAATAATAATAACTTTCTTTATATTCTTTTAATGAATACCTTATAAAATTTTTATAATCAAATGTTTTATCAATATCTACATTATCAGCTAAATTATTATGAACAAAAAAACTATTAGTATCAGTAATATCAGCAATTATCGCATCATCGTAATTAATCTCATTTTTTAAAATTAATTTTCCTTGATTATATACTGTAATTTTTTTGAATATTATTTCTGGTATAGGTACCACAATAATATTATCAACTTGATTATTCCATAATTTTTCAAAATATTCTTTTGCGTGAAATATTTTTTTATTTTCAATTTCTTGATTATCCCAACTACATGATACTTCAAACAATTCATGATTAGCTTCTAGAGCAGCAACTGTCTCATTATTAGAACCTCTAAAATATATATTATTTCCAAATTCATCATATATAATACCAAGTTTCTCATGTAAAATACCTGGATTTACAAAAGCAATTTTAATATCCACTAATCCATTTTCAATTAAAAATGCCAAATTTGATAAATTTGTTTTATCAATTTCATCAAGTGGTTCATTATCAAATTTTTCACTTAACTGATTAACCGCTCTAGCTTCATATCCATCTTTCATCAAATTATAATCTGATTCTGTTAATTCTTCAGAAAAGATAAATCTTATTTTTCCTTGATTGTAATATAAATTTTCTATCCCATAAGAATAATATGATAATATTTTTGAATCAAAAAATGCAGATATTCTATCATAATACTTTGCATACTTTAATGCCTTTTCATAAAAATCACTTGCAACATCATCCTTTTGTGTGTCATAAGAATATTCAAATTTAAGATTTGATAGATTAGTTGATTTCATTTTCTATTTTTTCCTTTATTTCAGCTAGCTTGGTTTGCAAAATATCAAATTGCTTCATAAAGTCTGTTTTAGATTCTCCTTGTAATCTACAAACAGCCGCTATATCTAATTTACTTAAATCATTATTTATACTATTAATTGTTTCGATAGGAATATTCTTTATTTCATCTTTTTTTGCAGAATAGATAGCCTCATTAAATATTTTATCCATTTCTTCGCTTAATTCCGAATCATTTCTTATATTATTACGTATATAATCTGTTGTAATAGTTCCATCACATTCATTTAATTTTTGATTAAGTTTTCTAGATAATGGTTCATGTTTTTCATAATATTTTTCAAAATATTCTTCATTAGATACAATTTTTTTGCCAAAATCTCTTATATTTCTAGTAATATCTCCACTACCATCGCTTTTAGTTTTCATAATTATATTATCATACAATGTGATTTTAACTTTATTCCATTTTTCTTCATCTGACCCGATTCTTTTTTTAATAGTATATAATTCATTTAATGGTCCATCTATTTTAAAATCTTTAGCAATATAAAATTCTTCAGGAGCATTTATATATTCAAGAAAATCTTCCATCATTTTTGCAAGCTCAACTGATTTTTCTACATCACTATTTTTAGTTCCAATACTATTAGCATATTCAGCAACAGTCAATCTACCGGTTTTTACAATATCTCTATAAATACCAACTAATTTTTCTATTGGATTATAGTCAACTCTTTCCTCTCTACCTTGTTGTAATATTAATTCCATAATTTTAATTTGTTTTTCATCAATATTACTGTCTAAAATTACTGCTTCAAAATAATTATATTCTTGTTTCCCAGTTTCCTTGTGTAAGGCTCTTAAACAAGTAAATCTTCTATTACCATCTATTACACGTCCATCAGTCAATACAACGCCAGGTTCCAATTGAGAAAATTGCTCTATATTATTTTTTGTTCCTATAAATTTTTCTTTATCTGAAGAAATAATATATTTTTCAATAATTTCATTTCTTTCTTCCAAAGGTAAATCATTTATATTTTTGTTTTCTGAATTATATTTACTTATATAAGTAGCAATTCTATCATTTTGATCATTATAGTATAATTGATCAAGTGGTATGCGAAAAACCTCCATATTTTTCTTTACACCATTAATATTCATCTTTTTAGTTCCAACGACTTCGCCATTTTCTCTAATTACATTTAAATCAATTTTATTATTCATCGTAAATCTCCTTATAAAAATCTTCTTTATCAACATATAGTTTATCTAAAATTTGACTATAATAAATATTTGATAATCCATATACGTAACCTTTAACAACATCATATGTAAGGTCAATTGAGTATTCTTCATTAACGTTATTTACAAAATCACCTATTGATATACTTCTATATTTATCCATTTCATCTTCAATAAATGTTTGGATACTCATCTTCTTTTTTAAGAAAGAAAATAATTTATGGTTATTAATTCTTAAAGTAGATATTTCACTATTGTAGAAAACAATATTTTCAATAAACTCATCATCAAATCCTAAATCCACTATATTTTGTATATTAATCTCATTTTTTATATTTTCTACACTAAAATATACCGTATCACTAAATACATTCTTCATTTCTTTGATAATTTCACTTATCTTTAATCTATTAATTCCTTTTTCATTCATCATTAATTTAGGTATATATAATCCATTATTTACCTTAAAAATATTATAACTTTTGCAATAATCATTAATTGTATTATATATTGATCCACATTTTAATAAATCGGTATCAATTCTTATTATAGAATTTTGATTTGATTTCTAAATATTTATTAATACTACTATATTCTTTTTTTATAATATACCCATTTCTAAAACAATAGCCTATAGAATCAAAATTTGTTCTTGTAAATACATTTTTAGAAATATCTATTCCATATTCTACAAATAATTCTTTAATATATTTTGTACTGTAGATGTCGTCATGCAAATTGTTAGCAAGCTTATCTCTTATATCATTATCAATTAAAAAAGTGGCTGTTTCCAATACATTACCATTAAGATGTTCTGACAAATACTGTCCAATATAAGCAAGCATTGTTGGCTTATAATGTCCATAATCATCATGTAGCATATCAACAAAATCATCTAAAGAAATCGGTGCATATTCATTAATTTTATCAATCAAAAATTCATTTTTATCTTCATAACCAACAAGAAAATTTGGCATCCTAATGAAGTAAACATTGTTTTTGTCATCATCAATTTTATACTTTAATAAATTATGCAATTCATAACAATCAAAAATATTTATTTCTTTCATGAATGATTTATTATTTTCAAATAGATATTCTGTTGAATAAAATCCATCATCCAAATTTAGCATATTTTCTAATACTTCTATATTTTCAGTCGATATTTTTGAATAATCATAATATCTTACTGTCTGATGATGTCCCATTATAGTATTTTCCATTCTTGATAGTCTTGAACTTAGTGTTCTCTCATCTAATTCTGCCAGTTTCAATTCACTATATTCATTTAATTGTTCATTGTATATTTTTAAAATTCCAGAATAAGTTAACTGTTTATCCTGATTTTCTTTTAATATTTCTATTAAGACATCGTTCGTGTTATTAATAATACTTCCATTATTATTTATTGATATATTATTTAATGATTTATATTTATTTTTTATTTCATCATTAAATTCATCATCAAATAAAATTCCATTAATATTTTCTTTTCCTTTTTCATATTTCAAATTTAAAAATTCATATACATAAGAATCTAAATTAAACAATTCACAAAATAGTTTTTTTGTCCATTCATACTTTTCAAATACATCAGAATATTTATCTTCATAATAATTTAATGATATTATTCTATCAAACTGCTTCTTGCATATTTGTCTAACTCTTTCTCTAGTTATATCATTTTTTTCGCCAATTTCTTCAAGTGTTAATCCATCTAATCTATCTAATAAAATGCAAGATACCTTTTCATCATAGTTTTGTTTTATATAATCTCTAATACTGTCTTTTTTATAATAAACGCCAAAATTATTTATACCAATTTTTCCAAGATTATTTAATAAATTAAAATCTTCAGTAAAATTTTCTGTGTTGTAACCACTGATTTTTTCCATACGTTTCATTAGTATATATCTATTTATAGGATTATCATCGCTATATTTCTTTAATTCATTTTCTAATATAATGCTTGTTTTATTATTGTTATATGATTCTTCTATAACCAAATTATTCTTATTTATTGCATCTTTAATTCTTTCATGCATTGCTGATTTTATATTATATTGTAGTACCTGCTCATCAGTTGACAAAAGAAGAAATGGTACAGTTAAATTATTTTCTTTATACTCCAAGCATTTTGATAATGTAATTCCTTGATAATTTAGTTCTACTATAGTTCTGTTAATATCATTAGATTTAATCATTTTATTTACAGCATCTATTACACTATTCTTTTTATTTAGAGAAATATCAACGTCATCTAACGAATTAATACCATTTAAATATATCTCATATGGGGATATTCTCAAATCAGCCAGTCTTGATATTGTCGCCATTGAAATATCGTATTCGTATAATTCAAAAATATTGAATTTCGAATAATCTATTTTATCAGTATCTTTTTCACCATAACTAACTGCTTCTTCATGAACTTCAAATTCATTATTATCAAAATCTATATCATAATTCTTAATTTTCTTAACAGAATTATCATCAGTAGATATTACATCATCATCCTTAATTATTTCTTCTAAATAACTTGAATTTATCCAAAAACATTGTTTAGTGTACTCACTAGCACCAGTTAATTTATCAGGTACCGGTAGCTCAAAAGTATCACTTGCATCTCTCGCATGTGGTCTAACATGCATATACTTTGAATCTTTCATACCTGGGAAATTTGTTAATCTATTTCCCCTATCATCGATTTCTTTTACTATATTACCTGACATTATGATAGCCTTAGTTTTACACCACATCTTTCGTATATCGTTTTCTAGTATAAGTTCTGGCATATTCCATAATTTAATACCATCAAATATATAATCATTATTTGTTTTTCTAAAAATGAAAAACATATATTTTGTAGATTCTAATTCTAACTTTAAATCTGAATCATTCCAATTTTGATTTACCAAGTCTTTGAATCTAAATGCAGGAAATGACATAGACTCTTTTATTCTTTCATCTTCCTCAACCCTTATTGTTTTAGGAATAATATTTGCCTTTAAAAATTCATCTGTGTTTCTTAAATCACTATTTATATTAAACATTCTACATATAATCATATTATTTATACTTTTAGCACCTGAATCAATATTAAACAATGACATAAGTTCTTTAGTAGTTTTACCTTTATAGTTATTGATTATATTATTTATGAAGATATCAAATGACTGCGATGTGTTTTTTAAGATTGATTCTACATCATCATAATTACCAATGTATTTTCTAACAAGTTGAGTCATATATGAAGTCTTAAAACAAAATGCTCGTTGCATTGCTTTTATTTTGGAGAAAGGTTGTTCTCGAAGTGATGAACTATTTTCACCTTTTGTACAAGCACCTAAATACATTGTATCAGCTTCTGAAAGTTCATGGGCTTTACCACTTTTAATTTTCTTTATTATATATTTCCAATCTTCCTCTATTTGCTTTAAATCTTCACTTTTAGCCAACTCAAATAATTTTTCATGAGTTATTTTTAAATCTTTATTATCTTTATCCGGTTCCCACAAATACCATAATAACTGAATTGTGTTATTTTTAAACCAAAAATGACTTGAATTGAATTCATTTTTATATTCATTCATATAGTCAATTATATTTAAAACTAATCTTTCTTTTGCTGATAATCTTCCATCTTTTAATTTTTTATAAGGAGTTACTTTAAGTTCTATACCAGCTGGCATAAAATCTGGCTCAGAATCACTATTAGTTTGAATACCAAATAAGAACTGTTCTACAAGTTGACCTAGTCCACCTTTATTAGATTCATTTTCATTTTCAATTGTTATAACTTCTTCATTTAAAATATCGTTAACCGACTTGCCAATTGCAGATTTTGATATTATTTCTATTTCTTGTCTGTTGTATAATCTACCTTTTTTCATAAAATTTCTCCTTTCGATCTTGTTTTAATTAAAAAATTAGTTTAAAATATAATTATATAGTTGATCTTTTTAATTTAATATTATATAATAATATAAGTCAAAAGTTGATCTTTTCTGCTAAATATATTATAATATATTTATAGTAATTAGACAATGTCAGGAGGTATAAATCATGAAAAAAACTGTAGTAGAATTATTTGCTGGTGTTGGTGGATTTAGATGTGGTTTAAATAAAGTTGAACTTATAAAAAATAAAGTTAAAGAAAATGGAAATTGGAAATTTGTATGGGCTAATCAATGGGAACCTGCAACTAAAACTCAAGAAGCTTTTGATTGTTATGTTAAAAGATTTGGTGATAAAGATGCAAGTAATGTTGATATATTCCAAGTTAATAAAAAAGAAATTCCTAATCATACACTTTTAGTTGGTGGATTTCCATGTCAAGATTATTCAGTTGCTCAAATTCTTTCAAACAGCAAAGGTATTGAAGGTAAAAAAGGCGTTTTATGGTGGGCAATTAATGATATATTAAAAGCTAAAAAGCCACCATTTGTACTTTTAGAAAATGTTGATAGATTATTATTATCTCCTGCTAAGCAAAGAGGTAGAGATTTTGGTATTATTTTAAGAAGTTTTCTAGACAATGGATATGCAGTTCAATGGAGAGTTATAAATGCTGGAGAATATGGTTTACCACAGAAAAGAAGAAGAGTATTTATATTTGCATATCATAAATCTACTGAGTATTATAAATCATTATCAAAGAGTAATCCTAAAGATATAATTTTTAAAGATGGAATATTTGTTAAACAATTTCCAATTAAAGATGTTGAATTAGAATTTAATACAACTAATTTATCAAGAGATTCATTCAAAGATTTAGTTGAAGTAAGTGGCAAGTTTAAGTCACAATTCTATAATGCTGGTATTATGATGAATGGTAAAGTATATACATCAAAAGTATCTGCAGATTGTGATGAAGTTTTCCCTTTAAAGAAAATTATTCAACACGAAGAAGTTGATAAAAAATTCTTTTTAAGTGATGAAGCTTATAAGAAATTTAAATATCTTAAAGGTAATAAAAGAATTCCAAGAGTAAAACCTAATGGAGAAGAATATTTCTATACCGAAGGTGCAATGCCATGTCCTGATAACTTAGAAGCTCCAGCTAGAACAATGTTAACTAGTGAGGGTGGAATAAGTAGAACTACACATATAGTTGAGGATTATAAAACTAAGAAAATTAGATTATTAACACCAATTGAATGTGAAAGAATAAATTGCTTTCCAGATAATTGGACTAATACAGGTATGACAGATAAAAAAAGAAACTTCATGATGGGTAATGCATTAGTTGTTGGAATCATAGAAAAAATAGGAATTGAATTAGAAAAAATAATTAGTAATGAAAATTAAAAGATTATTTGTCAATGAATAATCTTTTTTTATAAATCTTTTTGGTATCTGGCTTGGTATCTAGAAAAAATTAAAAACCTAAGAAACCTTTATAAAACAAAAAAGTGTTCCCTCTCTCGAGGGAACTTCAGGGGGTTTCGGTAAGTATATCTACACAAAAAACAGTAGATTATACTTCATGATAAATAGTAAAAGCTACCTATCATGTAACTTAATAATAACTAAAAAATTCTAAGATGTCAATTTTATTTTCGAAACTTTCCACTTCTTTACACTTAACTATGTATAATTGATTCAATAATTTTCATCTTTAATTGTTTTTCTTCTTCTGTCTTTTTTAATAAATACTGATAAGAATCTTCTCTTGCTCTTAAAAGAATAGAATAATCATTCTTTATATTAGCTATTTTAAAAGACATATCACCACTTTGTTTAGTACCAAATAAATCACCATGACCTCTTAGTTTAAAGTCTTCTTCACTTATTTCAAACCCATCAGTAGTCTTTTCCATAATATGAAGTCTTTCAGTATCTTGATTACTTATTAAAACACAATGTGACTGTAAATCATTTCTTCCTACTCTTCCCCTTAACTGATGAAGAGTTGAAAGTCCAAATCTATTAGCATCAAAGATAACCATCATAGTAGCATTAGGAACATCTACTCCTACTTCAATAACAGTTGTACTAATTAGTATTTGACACTTATTAAGAAGAAAGTCATTCATAACTTTATCTTTAGCTGCTGTAGCCATCTTACCATGAACTAGCCCTATCTTATATTTACTACCAAAAGCGACTGTTAATTTATCTTTAAGTTCATTAACATTAGTTAAATCACTATTTTCACTTTCTTCTATCAAAGGTGCTATTACATATATCTGATGATCTTGTTTTAACTCTTCATACATCATGGCTAAAACATCTTTCATTTCAGCCTCATTCTTTAACACTGTATGAATCTTTTTTCTACCCTTTGGTCTTGTCTTAATAGTAGATACATCCATATCACCAAAGATTGTTAAAGCATAAGTTCTAGGTATGGGAGTAGCACTCATATATAAGGTATCTGGTTTCTTACCCTTATTTTCTAAATTAGCTCGTTGATTGACACCAAATCTATGTTGCTCATCAGTAATAACTAATCCTAGATTGTTATACTCTACTTCTTCTTGAATTAAAGAATGAGTCCCAATAATTACATCTATATCATTATTAGCAAGGCTTGTTAAAATCTTATCTTTATCCTTCTTACTAGTTGATCCTGTTAATAAAGCAATATTTATATCAGTATCTTTAAAGATATCTTTCATATTATTATAATGCTGGGTAGCAAGTATCTCAGTAGGAGCCATTAAAGCACTCTGATAGCCTGCTAGATAGTTAGCATAGATAGCAAGAAAAGAAACAATTGTCTTACCACTACCAACATCACCTTGTAATAATCTATTCATCTTTCCTTCACTAGTTAGGTCCTTTACAATATCAGAAACTGCTTTTTCCTGATCAGTTGTGAGTTCAAAAGGAAGTGTTTTAATAAAGTCTTCTACTTTCTTAGTATCTATTTCTTTTTTTATACCAGAATTTTTATTCTTATTTTCCATTTTTAAATAGTTAATCTTAAACATAAAAGAAAATAATTCTTCATACTTAAGTCTATTCTTCGCTTCCTCTAACTTTTCAAGAGAAGGTGGATTATGTACTATATTTAAAGCGGTTCTTTTATTAACAAAATTATACTTTTCTTGATACTCTAAAGGGATAAAATCTGTTATTTCTTTATAATTACCTAGTAAAGCCATATTTATATAAGTAGACATATTTTTATTAGTGAGACCACTAGTTAAATGATAAACTGGTTCTATCTTAATCTTCGCTGATAATGTCTCTAATTTTATATCAGAAGCTGTAATAACATTCTTTCTCTTATCAAATTTACCTATTACTGTAACACCAGTACCTACTGCTAAATGACTTTTTAGAAATGCTCTATTAAATATAGATATACCAACTACTCCTGATGAAGTAACTAATCTAAAGTTCATTTTATTAAGTCCTGCTTTAAACCTAACTAAGATTGGACTACTTTCTATTCTTCCATCTATAATAATATGATCACCATCTACTGTATCAGTAAGTGATCCTCTTTTCAAAATATCATAACGAAATGGATAATGGGTTACCAAATCATCTACTGTGGTAATCCCTATTTTATTTAAAAGGACTAAAGACCTTGGTCCTATCCCTCTAACATCATTTAATGCCACAACTACCACCTCTTCTTCTGCCTGATATTATATCACATTTTTAGGACTTTTTGAAGATGAAAAAGCATAAAATATTATAAGGAGGCTTAATGAAATTAATTATTGATGACATGATAGATGCTAATGAGAATCTTCTTTTAACTAATAAATTTATTACTGGCTTTAGACTTAAACTTGCTCTTACTAGTGATAATATTGTTATCGTATTACCTAGTAAAACAGATATTTCTCTTACTAATTTAACCTTTAAAGAAATAAAAAAGATGAATCAGAATCTATATACTCTTAAAGAGACATTAGAGATATTTAAGAATTATCAAAAAGAACTTATCTTAACTATTTCTAGGTTAGAGGATAAGACTAATCTATTTATTGATTTAATTCTAGTAGAAATACAAAAGTATAGTAATTTAAATTTTTCTTTTGAAACTAGTGATGGTACTATTTATCAATATTTAAAGGACACTAATTATCCTAGTTATTTAATTACAAATGACAATAAAGATAAAGTCATAATAAAAAGAAAAGGTAAGAATTATTTCTTTAATAAAGTATCTAGTATAACTAACCTTTATAAATTATTAAATAATCATTCTAACTCTTTTCCTTTATATATTATAATTCAAGAAAATATGAAAAAGTCTTTACTTTTTAACACATCATTGCTCCGTCTACTTGAAGAATAGTTCCTGTTACATAGCTTGCTTTATCACTTGCTAAGAATAGTATGGCATTAGCTATATCTTTAGGTTCACCTATTCTCCCTAATGGTATCATAGCAATTAATGGTTTAATCATTTCATCTGGTAAATTTTTAACCATATCAGTATTAGTTATACCAGGTGCTACAGCATTTACTCTTATTTTCTTTTTACCTAACTCTCTTGCTAAACTCTTAGTTAAACCGTTAACAGCAAACTTACTAGTTGGATATAGACAGCCACTAGATTGACCATAAAAGCTTACCATAGAACTGACATTTACAATTGATGGATTATCTCCTGTCATGTATGGAATAACTGCTTTAGAAGTATCAAATACACCTTTTATATTAAGATTAATAATCTTATCGCATTCTTCTTCTGTATAGCTTGTTATAGGTGTACTTGATGATACTCCAGCATTATTTACTAAAATATCAATTTTACCATACTTAGTAGCTATTTCTTTAGCTACTTTTTCCATCTCTTCTAGATTAGCTAAATCAGTAAAATATCCTTCTACTTTATATTCATTATTTTCTTCTTTTAAAGAATTAATTGCTTTTGTAACACTTTCTTCACGTGATCCGAAAAGTATTACTCTTGCTCCTTCCTTTAGAAATTCTTCTACAGTAGTGTAACCAATACCTCTAGTACCTCCGGTTACTAAAACTACTTTTTCATTAAACATTATTATCATCACCTTCCATTTTAATTATAACAAGAGATAGTACTTATAGGTAAATAATCTTTGAAAGGTGACACAATTTGACAAAAAAAATAAGATACCAAGAGTATCTTTTATATTTATAATTTAAATTCTCGAATGGTGGTTCCAGGTGGAATCGAACCACCGACACAAGGATTTTCAGTCCTTTGCTCTACCGACTGAGCTATGAAACCAAATAATGGCGGTTCCGACGGGGCTCGAACCCGCGATCTTCTGCGTGACAGGCAGACGTGTTAACCAGCTGCACCACGGAACCATTATGGTTGCGGGAGGAGGACTCGAACCTCCGACCTCTGGGTTATGAGCCCAACGAGCTACCAACTGCTCCATCCCGCGATATTAATATATAAATTTAAGTGGCGGAGGAAAAGGGATTCGAACCCCTGCGCCGCTTGCGCGACCTCCCGGTTTTCAAGACCGGTCCCTTCAACCAGACTTGGGTATTCCTCCAAATAAGTGGTGCCTAAGGCCGGACTTGAACCGGCACGAAGTATGACCTTCGCAGGATTTTAAGTCCTGTGCGTCTACCAATTCCGCCACTCAGGCACATCATGGTGACCCGCATGAGATTCGAACTCATGACCCTTTGATTAAAAGTCAAATGCTCTACCGACTGAGCTAGCGGATCAAATATTTAAAAATGGTTGCCTCGGTTAGATTCGAACTAACGCATGTCAGAGTCAAAGTCTGATGCCTTACCACTTGGCTACGAGGCAATAACTAAGATGGTGGAGAGAGATGGATTCGAACCATCGAACCCGAAGGAACAGATTTACAGTCTGTCGCGTTTAGCCACTTCGCTACCTCTCCGACTATAAATAATAAAATGGTGCCGAAACCAGGAATCGAACCCGGAACCTACTGATTACAAATCAGTTGCTCTACCTATTGAGCTATTTCGGCATCTTAATGGTGGGCGATATAGGACTCGAACCTATGACCCCCTGCTTGTAAGGCAGGTGCTCTAACCAACTGAGCTAATCGCCCATTAACATCATCTTTCACGGTAATGTCAATGAAATTCATTCGACGATATTAAATATATCTTATTATTAAAATTTTGTCAATATAATTTCTAATTTTTTTTATTTTTTTTTGCAATTTCTATCCAATCTTCTAAATTTTCCCTTAAAATTCCAAAACCACTACCTACTTCTTCAATATTTCTTCTATTTCTTTTTTTAGGCTTACTTTTAATATTTTTTATACTTAATTTAACATGGCAACTCTCATCATCCACTTCAATTATCTTAGCACTTATTGTTTCACCAAGATTAATATAATCATTTATATCTTTTACAAAACCATCTGAAATTTCCGAAATATGAATAAGTCCACTGTAATAATCATCTAAACTAACAAATGCTCCATATTTTTCTATTCCTGTAACATTACCTGTAACAGTACTTCCAACCTTATATTTTGTCATATATACACCACCCTAGATGTTTTTTCTTTGTGTAATAATTATACAACAAAAATTAAGTTTTTTCTACCATCTTTACAAAAAACATTAAAAAAGTTATAATCAAGTAAAGAAAGGAAGAATTTTATGGAAGAAAAAGTATTGGAAGTAATTAATGAATTAAGACCATTTTTAATGAATGATGGTGGCAATATTGAATTCGTTAAAATAGAAGGAAACATTTTATATATTACATTACAAGGAGCATGTAGAAATTGCCCTATGCAAGAAATAACTTTAAAAGATGGTATTGAAAGAACAATTATAGATAAAGTTCCAGAAATTAAAGAAGTAAGAATAATTGAAGAGGTTTAATCCTCTTTTTTATTTTCAAATAACCAAGTTAAGTAAGAAAGTCCTAAATTTTTGTAATAACTAAAGATAAACCTTAAAAAATCTTCATAGTTATCTGTTTTTGTATTAAAAAGTAAAATACTTTTATCGTCTTCTTCATTTATAATTATTTCTTCATATTTATCGAAATAAAATGATGGAAACATTATTCTTGTTATAAGTCTAGAGGCATCATTTTTATCATGTGATAACTTATTTAAAATATTCTTTAATTTATCAAATGTATACTTTTCATTTATAATATACGATTTTAAATAATCACCAATATCTCTTTCTTTATAATCAACAACAAAATTTAAAGGATTTAAAAACTCTAATAAATCAGTATTTATACCTAACCTTTTATGACAAACAAACTTAACTTCATGTTTTAAAATAACATTATCGTTATAATAGCTAATTGCATTTTCCCATATTCCTAAATAATAATTAATTCCTTCGTTTATGTTTTTATATTTTTTAGACATTTGACTAAATTGATATTCAATGTAATCTATTTTCTTTTCCCAATTAACACTCCACATTGATTTATCAAGCAAATTATAATTATTTTTAGGGGCATAATTAAATCTTAATATATCATCAATTGTAATTACTTTATTTTTAACATTAGGTAGTTTCATTAATAAATAATAAGAATTATCTTCAAAAAACAAAACATTGTTTTCTTTTGTTAATATTATTTCATAAGTAATTATATTATTTTGTAACATTTCTTTATTTAAATTGTATATGCTTATTACTTCATCTATATTTCTTGTATATTTATGAATGACAAAATCACTATTTTGATAAGTAAAATAGTAATTATCGTTTATTTTTTCTATTTCTTCTAAAAAAATATTATAAAAAAATATTAAAGCATTTTTCATAAATCATCACACTAAATTTTATGATAAAAAAAGAAAAAATATCAAATTAAATTGATATTTTATTTATCGAATAAGAAATATTCATTATATTTTTTTTCATGTTCTAAAGTAGTTGTTCTTCCATGACCTGGATATATTTTAGTATCATTTGGATATTCTCCAATTTTATCAATACTTCTTATCATTTCTTTATAATCTCCTGTTGGTAAATCCGTTCTTCCTATATTTTCATAAAAGATAAAGTCTCCGACAAACATAACTTTTTCTTTAGGAAAATAGTAAGTAACGGAAGTAGCAGAATGACCTTTTGTATATATTACTTCAAAAGAAAAGTCTTCTATTTGATGGTTACCTTCAAATAAATTATTATAATCATATACTTTTATCCCATACATACTTGAAAGTGGTTTAACACATCCTGTATGATCTTCATGATGATGCGTAAGCAAAATAGCAATTGGTGTTGTGTTTAACTCTTTTATTCTTGATACAATAAAATTTTCATCAGCTCCGGGATCTATTATTAACGATTTATTATTTTTAGTTAATATATAACAATTTGTTTCTAAATAACCAACTTTTAAGATATCTATATTCATTTTAATCCTTTCTTATAAGCATCGATTAACCATGTAGGATCTTTACACCCCATAAATGGTATAACAGCATTATCATATTTATATAATTTACTTATTTCTTCTTTACTTATATGTTCTGCATTTGGTATTAAATCTATTATTAAATTAGATGTAACACCTGGGTAATCTTCAAAACTTTCTCTAGCAGGTTCTATGTCTGTTACAAATACTTTATCAGCTTTTTTTAAAACATTTGCAAAATCTTTATAAAATGCTTTTGTTCTTGAAATAGTATAAGGTATTAAAACCGCCACTACTTGTTTAGTAGGATATTTTTGCCTTGCTGTTTCTATTACTGTTTTAACTTCATTTGGATGATGAGCATAATCATCTACTATTATATTATTTCCTATTTTTGTTTCACTAAATCTTCTTTTAGCACCTTTAAAATTATTAATATTTTCAATTATTAAATCAACATCAATATTTTCTAAATAGCACATATAAATACATGCTAAAGCATCTAAAAGCATATGCTTTCCGTATAAATTAAGTTTAAAATGTCCGTAGAATTTTTTATCTATATAAACATCAAAACTACTTCCTTCTGGAGTAAAAACAGCATTTTTACAAACAACATCATTATCTTTATTAAAACCATAATAAACTATTTTATCGCTTTTTAACTTTCTAATTTCAACATCATCACCACAAGCAACTACTTTATCACTAACATTAGAAATAAATTCTCCAAAAACTTCTCTATATTCATCAGGCGATTTATAACAATCAACATGGTCATAATCTATATTAGTTATAATAGCATATTTAGGATAATAATTTAAAAAATGTCTTTCAAATTCACAAGATTCTACAACAAAATTAGAAGATGTTTTATCTACAAAACCTGTTCCATCACCAATTAAATAATTTGTTTTTATCGTATTTTTAAATATATGTGATAAAAGTGCTGTAGTTGTTGTTTTACCATGACTTCCTGATACACATATTGTTTTATATTTTTTAGTTAATTCCCCGATAAATTCAAAATAGCCATACATTTTACAATTTAATTCTTTTGCTCTTTTATAAGCATAATGATTTTCATGAATTGCTGCTGTGTAAATAAAAATCATATCGCTTGTTAAAAAATAAGCATCCTTATAAACTTTTATATCATTTTCGTATAAAGCATCTTCTGTAAAGGTATACACTTTAGCATCATCACAACCTATTACTTCATTTCCTAAGTTTTTCAACATACATGCAAGTCCTGCCATACCAGAACCTTTTATCCCTGCAAAAAAATATTTCATATTTTTCCTTCTTTCTATAATATTTTATTATATTTAAGATAAAAAATTATAGTAAAACTATAATTTATTTTATTATTTCTTTACCACCCATATATGGTCTTAATACCTCTGGTACAGTTATGCTGCCATCTTCGTTGTAATTATTTTCAATTACAGCAATTAATCCACGAGGTGAAGCCACTACTGTATTATTTAAAGTATGTAAATAATAGTTTCCTTTTTCACTTTTAACACGAATACCAAGTCTTCTTGCTTGAGCATCTCCTAAATTAGAACAGCTGCCAACTTCAAAGTATTTTTGTTGTCTTGGACTCCAAGCTTCAATATCACATGATTTAACCTTTAAATCTGCTAAATCACCACTACAACATTCAAGTTGTCTTACTGGTACATTCATATTTCTAAATACTTCAACAGTATATTTCCACATATCTTCATAGTACTTAAATGAATCTTCTGGTTCACAAAGAACAATCATTTCTTGCTTTTCAAATTGATGAACTCTGTAAAGTCCTCTTTCTTCAAGGCCATGACTTCCTCCCTCTTTTCTAAAGCATGGAGAATATGAAGTCATTCTTATTGGTAAATCTTCTTTTTTTATTAATTGATCTTTAAATTTACCTGTCATAGAATGTTCACTTGTACCTATTAAATATAAATCTTCACCTTCTATTTTATACATCATTGCTTCCATTTCAGCAAAACTCATAACGCCATTAACAACATCCCCATGAATCATAAATGGAGGAATTGCATAAGTAAAGCCTTTATCTATCATATAATCTCTAGCATAAGCAAGTAATGCTTCGTGAAGTCTTGCTATATCACCAAGTAAATAATAAAACCCTTCGCCACTTGTTCTTCCAGCTGATGCTTTATCAAGACCATTTAATTTTTCAATTATATCAGCATGATAAGGTATTTCATATTTTGGAACATAAGCTTCACCAAATCTTTCTTTTTCAACATTACACGAATCATCTTTACCAATTGGTACAGAGCTATCTATGATATTAGGAATAGTCATCATTTTCTCTTTTATTTCTTGTTCCAAAGTTTCTTCTTCTTTTTCACATAAAGATATTTCTTCATTAATTTGTGACACTTTCTTCTTTGTACTTTCAGCTTCTTCTTTTTTACCTTCACGCATTAAAAGACCTATTTTACTACTTAAAGTATTTTTTTCACTTCTTAAAGCATCACCTTTTTGTTTAAATTCACGAAATTTTAAATCAAGATCATAAATCTTGTCAACTAAACTAAGTTTATCTTCTTGAAATTTCTTTTTAATATTTTCTTTTACTAATTCTCTATTATTTCTAATTAAATTAATATCTATCATATAAAATTCCTCCAGTTATCTATAAACTTATTTTACAAAAAATATGTTATTTAGTCAATTAAAGTATTATTATTTAAGAAAAAAATCACAAAAAATTGTGATTATTTCATTTCAAACTCTACTTTTGTTGTTCTATTTAAATTAGAACCATTATTTATACTTTGTTTATAAACATATCCACTTCCTTTAAAAGAGCAAGATATATTTAACATATTACATACTTCTTCTGCTTCTTTTTTACTATAGTTTTTTAAATTAGGCATCTTATAAGATGTATCATATGTTAAAAGTATAACTTTTTCATTACTATTTAAAAGATAATTTTTTTTAGGATATTGATTAATTACTTTACTACCATTTCCTAATACTAAATAGGATATCTTCTTTTCATCAAATCCTTTTGTAACAGTTGTTATATCTTTATTTAAATAACTATCTATAGTTACATTTTCAATTGTGTTATCATTTTTTGTACCTAATATATTTAAATATTTGCTTACATTAGTAATTATACTTTTTGCTGTTCCATATAAAGGCTTAGATGTACCATATGTAATTTTTTTAGCTGATATATATATTATTACTTGTGGATCATCTTTAGGCCACATACCAACAAAAGATTTAATTGTATTATAATTGTCAGTATAATATCTTCCAGTATAAGGGTTTACAAGTTGAGCTGTACCTGTTTTACCAATAACATCATAACCTGGAACTTTATACATAGTAGCGGTAGCTGCACTCCATGATGAATGAACTGTATCATACATAAGTTGTCTTATATAATCGGTAGTTTTTTTAGATGCAATGGTAGCAACTTCTGTTTTTTCTCCTTTATATATAATTTCACCATCACTATTAACTATTTTATCTACAATATAAGGTCTTAACATAACTCCATCATTAGCAATTGAAGTTAAAGCTTGGATATGTTGCATTGGTGTAGTTGTAATTCCTTGACCAAAAGCGGCATTATATACTTCTGATTCATAAGTAAAACCTATTTTACCAGATTGTTCATTGGCAAGAGTTATTCCTGTTTTTTCTCCAAAACCAGCTTTTTTAAAATAATCTTTTAAAATGTTTTTATCAATAAAATTGTTTACAATATTAATAACTCCAATATTACTTGAAGCTTGAAACCCTTGATCATATGTAATATCTCCCCAACCATATGGATTCCAGTCATTTATTACAGTACCATCTTCAAGAACATATTTTCCAGATGTAAATTTTTTTGTTCCATCATAAGTTCCTCTTTCCATCGCTGCCATGTAAGTATATATTTTCATTATAGAACCTGGTTCATAAGGCTCTGATACTGTTATATCTAAGTAATTTTCTATATTTAACACATTAGGATCATAACTAGGCTTTTGACTTGCTGCCAAAATTTTTCCTGTTTTAGCATCCGCTACTACTGCAACAGCCCATTCACTTGGATATTTGCTAAAATTTTCTCTTAAGGCTTGTTCAACAAAAAGTTCAATATTAGAGTCAATTGTTAAATATATATCATCTCCGTTTTTTGCATCTACCCTTAACTCTTTTGTACCTGCTATCTTATAACCATCTCTATCTTTTTGGTAAGTTATTTCACCATCTACTCCCTTTAAAGCAGAATTTAATAAAGCTTCAATTCCAAGTTCTCCTGTTATAATACCATTTTCATTCTTTTTTGCATACCCAATTGTATAAGATGCAAAATCTCCATTTGGATAATATCTTTTTTCATCCTCAATAAAATCAATTCCTGGAAGAGATAAAGCTTCAATTTTTTCTTTTTCCATTTCTGTTAAATTTTTGCCAGCATAGCCAAATTCAACTTGATATAATCCTTCTTGATTTAAAATACTTAAAATATCTTCTTTTTTCATATCTATAACTGTTGAAAGCTTTTCTGCCGTAGTTACTTTATCCTCAACATGATATAATTTTTTTTGATTTTCACTTCTTTTTGGGTCTAAATACGCAATTAAGGTATATGAACTAACATTTTGAGCCAATACATCACCGTTTACATCATAAATCGTTCCTCTACTAGCAGGAATACTTGTTTTTACTATTGTTCTATCACTTGCAAACTCTTTTATATTGATACCATCTATCTTAGTAGAAAGAGCTAAATAACTTGTTCTAACAACTATAACTGCAAAACAAAAAAGAGTAAAAACAATAAAAATTTTACTAGTAGATTTATAATTCTTACTCTTCATACACTTCACCTCTAATTATCAATAATCTTAACACTATTTGAATTATAACTTAATCCTCTTTCTTTTGCAATACTTTCCAAGTTTTCAAGCGATGCAAGTTCATTGATTTTCATTTGTAAACTTTCATTTGATTTTTCTTGAACACTTATTTCATCTTTAACAAATTCAACTTCATAATTAGCTTTAGATAACATTGATTTTGAAAAAACTGACATAAGTGGGAAAAATAATAATGCTATAACAAAAGTAGAAAAATATATAATTTTCTCTAATTTACTAAACTTAATTTTTCCATTTTGTATTTTCATAAATTATCTTTCCTTTCCATACCCTATTTTATTCTTTTTATTATTCTTAATTTTGCACTTTTACTTCTTTTGTTATAATTTATTTCATCTTCACTTGGAAGTATTGGTTTGTTTGTAATTATCTCATAATCTGGTAATAAATTTTTGTCTATATTTGGAAGTCCTTTTAAAAAAGGATCAATTTCACTAACTTCTTTAAATATGTTTTTTACTATTCTATCTTCTAACGAATGAAATGATATAACACATAATCTTCCATCAACATTTAAAAGTTCCAAGCAAACTTTTAAAGCTTGTTCTAATTCTTCTAATTCATTATTTACTTCTATTCTAATTGCTTGAAATACTCTTTTAGCAGGATGTCCACCATTTCTTTTATCTTTATAAGGTGTTGCTAAATCAATAATATTAGCAAGTTCTAATGTTGTTTCAATGGGTTTAATACTTCTTTGCTCAACTATTTTTCTAGCGATTCTATTAGCATTTTTTTCTTCACCATATATTTTAAATATTTTAGAAAGTTTAGCTTCATCATAAGTATTTACAACATCATAAGCACTAAATTTACTTTCTTGATCCATTCTCATATCAAGTTTA